>ERZ835880.27-NODE-27-length-162864-cov-6.378726_pt1 | contig 162864 bp, 131 predicted proteins | sample MGYA00519944_ERZ835880 | MGnify/ENA primary metagenome ERZ835880 (study PRJEB31850, sample SAMEA3708787) | human gut metagenome | biome: human gut; feature: human-associated habitat; material: faeces | place: China | collected 2014 ... | reverse complement strand
ATCAAGGCATTAAAGGATTTAGAACAATAAAAAATAGGTAGTTTTTGACACTACCTAAGATTAGGAGGAAGATATGAAATGAAATACGATTGTTGTTTTACAAAGGAAAATAACTGGTTCAGGTACCGTACGGGAGGAATTTTACTGCACGATGATAAAATGCTTTTTGTTAAATGTGCTGTCGATGATTACTATTATATGGTCGGCGGGGGAGTTCATTTGGGCGAAACATCAGATGACTGTATTGAAAGAGAAGTTTTTGAAGAAACAGGTATTCATGCAGAAGTACAATATATTGCAGTTGTAAGTGAAAACTTTTTTAAAGGCTTCGGCGGCAATATTGACGGATTTGACTGTCATACCATAGAATTTTATTATCGTATGAAAATTCCTGATGATGATATTAGCTTATGCAAGAGTGTGACAGATGACGGAGAAAAACTGGTGTGGCTGCCGATAGATGAAATTCGGACGAGCAATATCAAGCCTGATTTCATAAAAGATAATATTGAAAAGATATTCAATGAAAGAAATATTATTCACATTATTGAGGAAAAGAGTGGTTATAGATTATTATAATTTAATAATACATATAATTTAAAAAATGGAGGAAATCATGGAAACAATAACGATTAAATATTTTTCGGACAAGATTGATAAACTTGAATATATCGGAGGAAAATCAGACTGGATTGACCTTCGTGCATCGGAGGAGGTTTCTCTTAAAAAAGGAGAGTTCGCACTTATTCCGCTTGGTGTCGGAATGAAACTTCCGGAAGGTTATGAGGCTCACGTAGTTCCAAGAAGCTCTACATTTAAAAGCTTTGGTGTTATCCAGACAAATCATATGGGAGTAATCGATGGTTCTTATTGCGGAGATAACGATATGTGGCGTATGCCGGTTTTAGCTGTAAGGGATACGGTTATTCATGTAAATGACAGAATATGTCAGTTCAGAATTATGAAAAATCAGCCTGAGATAAACTTTGATGAAGTGAAACATCTTGAAGAAACAGACAGAGGAGGTTTTGGGAGTACGGGAAAACGCTGAGCATTATCTTGACAGTCAATAAAAAACTGATATATACTGTATTTTATATGGGTAAGAAAAATATTATATATTATTCTGAAAGGAAGATGATTTATGAACTACAAAGTTGCAGTAATAGCCGGTGATGGCATTGGACCTGAAATTGTGCGAGAGGCAAGAAAGGTTCTTGATAAAATTGGTGAAAAGTTTGGACATACATTTGAGTATAAGGAGCTTCTTATGGGTGGCTGCTCTATAGATGCTTATGGTGAACCGCTTACAGATGAGACATTACAGGCAGCAAAGGAGAGTGATTCGGTTCTTCTCGGTGCTGTTGGTGGAAATGTCGGACAGTCAAACTGGTATCAGCTGCCACCTGACAAACGTCCTGAGGCAGGCCTTTTAAAAATCAGAAAAGGTCTCGGACTTTATGCAAATGTGCGTCCTGCCATTCTTTTTGATGAACTTAGTGGGGCATGCCCATTAAAGGAAGAAATTACAGAAGGCGGTTTTGACTTTGTAGTTATGAGAGAGCTTACAGGCGGACTTTACTTCGGCGAGAGAAAAACAGTCGAGGAAAATGGTGTGCTTAAAGCTATAGATACACTTACATATGATGAAAATGAAATTCGTCGTATTGCAAAGTGGGGATTTGAATTTGCAATGAAGAGAAACAAAAAAGTCTGCAGTGTTGATAAAGCAAACGTACTTGATTCTTCAAGACTTTGGAGAAAAGTTGTAAAGGAAGTATCAAAAGATTATCCGGAAGTTGAACTTACGGATATGCTCGTTGATAACTGTGCTATGCAGCTTGTGCGTGATCCTAAGCAGTTTGACGTTATTCTTACTGAGAATATGTTTGGAGATATTTTGTCTGATGAGGCAAGTATGGTTACAGGTTCTATCGGAATGTTATCATCAGCAAGTCTCGGTGCCGGAAAGCGTGGACTTTATGAACCAAGCCATGGTTCAGCTCCTGATATTGCAGGACAGGATAAGGCAAATCCTATCGCAACTATTCTTTCAGCAGCTATGATGCTTCGTTATTCATTCGACCTTGAAAAAGAGGCAGATGCAGTTGAGGCAGCAGTTAAGCAGGTGCTTAAAGACGGCTATCGTACGATTGATATTATGGATGAAGGAAAAACACAGGTTGGAACGATTCAGATGGGTGACCTTATCTGTGAGAGAATATAAAAATATGTACAGCACAGAAAATATGTGCGGAAATGAGGAATAATATGAGAAGTGATGTTGTTAAAAAAGGTATGCAGACAGCTCCACAGAGATCTTTGTTCAATGCATTAGGTCTTACTGAGGAAGAACTTGAAAGACCGCTTGTAGGTATTGTAAGCTCATACAATGAGATTGTACCGGGTCATATGAATATAGATAAAATTGTAGAAGCAGTTAAAACAGGTGTTGCAATGGCAGGCGGTACTCCTATCGTTTTCCCTGCTATCGCAGTATGTGATGGTATCGCAATGGGACATATGGGTATGAAATACTCACTTGTTACAAGAGACCTTATTGCAGATTCTACAGAGTGTATGGCACTTGCACATCAGTTTGATGCACTTGTTATGGTGCCAAACTGTGATAAGAACGTACCGGGACTTCTTATGGCAGCAGCAAGAGTAAACATCCCTACAGTATTTGTAAGCGGTGGCCCTATGCTTGCAGGTCATGTAAACGGACAGAAGACAAGTCTTTCATCTATGTTCGAGGCAGTTGGTGCAAATGCAGCCGGAAAGATGAGTGATGAGGAAGTTGACAATTATGTATGCAATGCATGTCCTACATGTGGTTCATGCTCAGGAATGTATACTGCAAACAGCATGAACTGCCTTACTGAGGCAATAGGCATGGGACTTCAGGGAAATGGTACTATTCCTGCTGTTTATTCACAGCGTATCAAGCTTGCAAAACATGCCGGTATGAAAGTTATGGAGCTTCTTGAAAAGAATATCCGTCCAAGAGACATTCTTACAAAAGAAGCATTTATGAATGCGCTTACTGTAGATATGGCTCTCGGATGTTCAACAAACACAATGCTTCATCTTCCTGCAATTGCACATGAAGCAGGAGTTGAGATAAATCTTGACATTGCAAATGAAATCAGTGCAAAGACACCAAACCTCTGCCACCTTGCACCGGCAGGTCATCATTATATGGAAGAACTTAATGAGGCAGGTGGAATTTATGCGGTTATGAACGAGCTTGCACAGGCAGGACTTTTAAATACAGACCTTATCACAGCAACAGGAAAGACAGTAGGAGAAAATATCAAGGGATGTGAAAATAAAAATCCTGAGATTATACGTCCTATCGACGACCCATATATGAAGACAGGTGGAATCGCTGTACTCCGTGGAAATATTGCACCTGACAGCTGTGTTGTTAAGCGTTCTGCAGTTGTACCTGAAATGATGGTTCACGAAGGTCCTGCAAGAGTATTTGACTGCGAGGAAGATGCTATAGATGCCATCAAGTCAGGAAAGATTGTTGAGGGTGATGTAGTAGTGATCCGTTACGAGGGACCAAAGGGTGGCCCTGGTATGAGAGAGATGCTTAATCCTACATCAGCAATCGCAGGTATGGGACTTGGTTCAAGCGTTGCTCTTATTACTGACGGACGTTTCTCAGGAGCATCAAGAGGAGCATCAATCGGTCATGTATCTCCTGAGGCTGCTGTAGGTGGACCTATCGCTCTTATCGAAGAGGGAGACATCATTGCAATTGATATACCTGCAAATACAATAAATGTAAAAGTATCAGATGAAGAGATGGCAAAGAGAAAAGAGGCATGGACACCAAAAGAGCCAAAAGTTAAGACAGGATATCTTGCAAGATACGCATCAATGGTTACATCAGCAGATAAAGGTGCTATTCTTCAGATTAAATAAATAGAAGAAAAATATACAAAGTTTTAGAGAAGAATGGAGATAAAAATGCAGTTAACAGGTTCACAGATAGTTATAGAGTGTTTAAAGGAACAGGGTGTTGATACAGTATTTGGCTATCCCGGTGGTGCAATTTTAAATATTTATGATGAATTGTATCGTCATCAGGATGAGATAAGACATGTGCTTACATCACATGAGCAGGGAGCTTCGCATGCTGCAGACGGATATGCCCGCTCAACAGGAAAAGTTGGTGTGTGCATGGCAACGAGCGGCCCCGGAGCAACAAACCTTGTTACGGGTATTGCCACGGCTTACATGGATTCGGTTCCAATCGTTGCTATTACATGTAATGTAGGAATTTCACTTCTCGGAAAGGATTCTTTTCAGGAGATAGATATAGCGGGGGTTACAACACCTATTACAAAATACAGTTTTATAGTAAAAGATGTAAAAGACCTTGCACCTACACTTAGAAGAGCGTTTGAAATAGCTAAAACAGGTCGTCCGGGACCTGTACTTGTAGATATAGTTAAAAATGCTACAAGTGATGTCACGGAATATGAAAAGGAAATTCCAAAGCTCATACCGAGAATGACAGACAAGATTGATGAGACTGCCGTAGATGAAGCTATTAAGATTTTGAGAAAATCAGAAAAGCCGATGATTCTTGTCGGCGGAGGAGCAGTTATAGCCGATGCGGATAAAGAACTTGCTGACTTTGTTAAAAAAGTTGATGCGCCTGTAACAGATACACTTATGGGTAAAGGTGCATTCAGCGGTGATGAGGAATATTATGTTGGCATGCTTGGAATGCATGGAACAAAGACTGCAAATTTAAGCGTATCAGAGTGTGATACACTTGTGGTAGTCGGCTCGAGATTTTCTGACAGAGTTGCTGCCGATACAAAGAGCTTTGCCAAGAATGCAAAAATCATTCAGATTGATATTGACGAGGCAGAAATTAACAAAAACGTGGAAGTTGATTTAAGTATTATAGGTGACATTAAGTCTGTTCTTGATATATTTAATTCAAGACTTGAGCAGCTTTATCACAAAGAGTGGCTCAGCAAGGTGCTTGCAAGAAAGGATGCACTTCCTTTGAATTATCATCATGATGTGCTCACTGGACCGTATGTCGTTGAAAAACTTTATGACATAACAGATGGCAATGCCATTGTCGCAACAGAAGTCGGTCAGCATCAGATGTGGGCTGCACAGTATTATAAATACAAGAAACCGCATACACTTATAACATCAGGCGGACTTGGTACCATGGGATACGGACTTGGCGCAGCAATAGGAGCTAAGGCAGGAAATCCGGATAAAGTTGTGGTAAATATCGCAGGTGACGGATGTTTCCGTATGAATATGAATGAGATTGCAACAGCAGTAAGAGAAGATATTCCTGTTATTGAGATTATCTTTAACAACAGTGTGCTTGGAATGGTTCGTCAGTGGCAGACTTTATTCTATGGTGAGAGATACTCTCATACTGTCCTTGACAATAATGTTGACTATGTAAAACTTGCTGAAGCTATGGGAGCAAAAGGTTATCGTGTCACAAAACAGGATGAAGTTGAGACAGTGTTAAAAGAGGCAATAGCATCGGGAAAACCTGCTGTTATTGAGTGTATTATACAGAGTGATGACAAAGTATTCCCTATGGTTGCACCGGGTAAGGGATTAGATGAAGTCTTTGACGAAAAGGATCTCGAAAAAGGCATATAATTTTTTTGACATTGACTATATTGTGATAAAGTCTTACAATAATATATGTTGTTGTAAAATGTCAGATATTTATTCTGGCATGAGATATAGCACAAAATATAACAAATTAGTAACCAATTACAGAAGGAGGCACATGAAAGTGAACAGAGTTTATAACTTTTCAGCCGGTCCGGCGGTATTACCGGAAGAAGTATTAAAAGAAGCTGCAGATGAGATGCTTGATTATCAGGGCAGCGGAATGTCGGTTATGGAGATGAGCCACCGTTCCAAAGTTTATGACAATATCATCAAAACAGCAGAAAAGGATCTTAGAGAGTTGATGAACATACCTGACAATTATAAGGTTATGTTTCTCCAGGGTGGTGCTTCGCAGCAGTTTGCTATGATACCTATGAATCTTATGAAAAATAAGGTTGCTGACTATATTATTACAGGTCAGTGGGCTAAGAAAGCTTGGAAAGAAGCTTGCAAATATGGTAAAGCAAATGCGATTGCATCTTCTGAGGACAAAACATTCTCGTATATTCCAGACTGTTCGGATTTGCCAATTTCTGAGGATGCAGATTATGTATATATCTGTGAGAACAATACTATTTATGGTACAAAATACAAAGAACTTCCAAATACAAAAGGCAAGACACTGGTAGCTGATGTTTCTTCATGCTTTTTATCAGAGCCTGTAGATGTGACAAAATATGGAGTTATCTACGGTGGAGTACAGAAAAACATCGGACCTGCAGGTGTGGTTATCGTTATCATGCGTGAAGACCTTATAACAGAAGATGTATTAGAGGGAACACCTACAATGCTTCAGTATAAGACACATGCAGATGCAGATTCTTTATACAATACGCCACCTGCATATGGAATTTACATATGTGGTAAAGTATTCAAGTGGCTCAAGAAGATGGGCGGACTTGAAGCAATGAAAAAGAAAAATGAAGAAAAAGCAAAGATTCTTTATGATTTCCTTGACCAAAGCAAGTTATTTAAGGGTACAGTAGTTGCAAAAGACCGTTCTCTTATGAATGTTCCATTTGTGACAGGTGACAAGGAACTTGATGCAAAATTTGTTGCAGAAGCTGAAAAAGCAGGATTTGTAAATCTTAAAGGACATCGTACAGTTGGCGGTATGAGAGCGAGTATCTACAATGCAATGCCAAAAGAAGGTGTTGAGAAGCTTGTTGAATTTATGAAGAAGTTTGAGGAGGAGAATGCATAATGTTTAAGTATACATGTCTTAATCCTATCGCTGATATAGGTTTAAATAATCTTACTGATGAATATACAAAGACAGATGATTTCGCAGAAGCAGACGCAGTTTTAGTAAGAAGTGCGGCAATGCATGATATGGAGCTTTCTGACAATCTCTGTGCAGTTGCAAGAGCAGGTGCAGGTGTAAATAATATTCCCCTCGACAAATGTGCAGATAAAGGTATCGTAGTTTTCAATACACCGGGTGCAAATGCAAACGGTGTTAAAGAACTTTTTGTTACAGGAATGCTTCTTGCAGCTCGTGATGTTGTAGGCGGTATCAACTGGGCAAAAGAAAATGCTGACAATGAGAACATCAGCAAAGATATGGAAAAGGCAAAGAAACAGTTCGCAGGAACAGAGCTTATGGGCAAGAAAATCGGTGTTATCGGTCTTGGTGCCATAGGTGTTCTTGTTGCCAATGTTGCAAACCGCATGAAGATGGATGTATATGGTGTAGATCCATTCCTCTCAGTAAACAATGCACTTTCTCTTTCAAGAGATGTAAAGATAGTTAAATCTTATGAGGAGATTTATAAGAATTGTGATTACATTACAATTCATGTACCGCTTCTTGAAGATACAAAGGGAATGTTAAACAAAGAAGCGTTTGACCAGATGAAAGACGGCGTTGTTATCTTAAATATGGCGAGAGACACTCTTGTAAATGATGATGACATGAAAGCTGCTCTTGAGTCAGGAAAAGTTGCAAAATATGTAACTGATTTCCCAAATCCTGCAGTTATGAAGATGCCAAATGTTATCGCTACACCACATCTTGGAGCATCAACAGCAGAATCAGAGGATAACTGTGCAGTTATGGCTGTAGATGAGATAAGAAATTATATGGAAAACGGAAATATTATAAATTCTGTAAATTATCCTAATTGTGATGCAGGAGTATGTGATACGAAGGGAAGAATAACAGTTTGTCATAAAAATGTACCTGCAATGCTTAATCGCATTACAAATGTATTTTCTGAGGCAAACATCAATATAGCACATATGACAAATAAGAGTCGTGGCGATTATGCTTACTGTGTATTTGATATTGATTCTGAGTCTTCAAAAGAAGTAGCAGATAAACTTTCAGCTATTGATGGAGTGTTGAAGGTAAGAGTTGTAAAATAATTTTAGAGAACAACAAACGGAAATATAAAGCATTTTAACGGAGAAGGCTATATAATTAAAGTTAGGTTTCAAAACTGTATTGGAATATTTTGTACTGATATATTTAATGTTTTTGTTTGAAAATTACAAATATCTGTCGGTACGTGGTTTCTGATACAGTTTTGTTTCTATAATAAAAAATGTGCAGGAACGGAGACTGAAATGAATTATAGTGAAGCCGTAAATTATATAGAGAATCTGCAGGCTGAGGCCGGCAGTGACCTTTCACTTAAACAGGTAAAATATTTAGCGGATATGATAGGGAATCCGGAGAATAAATCGAGAATAATACATATTGCAGGAACAAATGGCAAAGGTTCTGTAGGAAATTTTATTGCAGGAATCTTAGCAATGTCGGGATATACAGTCGGAAGATATGTATCCCCTGCACTATTTGACTATAAAGAAAAAATACAGAAAATTACCGGAAATATATACGGATTGCAGAAAGAATATATATCGGAAGAGGAAGTGGCAGATAATATCACATATCTTGTTGAAAAAACGGAAGAGATAAAAAAAGAAGGAAAAAAGACTCCCACGGCATTTGAGATAGAGACAGTCATGGCGTATAAAGTATTTGCTGACTGGAAGGTAGATGTAGCAGTAGTCGAGACAGGTATGGGGGGAAGACTTGACGCCACAAATATAGTAGAAAAACCGGTTCTGTCCGTGATAACATCTATTTCAATGGATCATATGGGTTATCTTGGCGATACACTTCTTGCGATAGCGAAAGAAAAATATGGTATTATAAAAAATTCTGTTCCGGTGGTTGCAATGAAACCGGAGGCGGACTGTCTTGAAGAATTAAAATATACATGCAGACGGCACAGTGCAAATCTTAGCATTGTATCGCGTGATGACATAAGACCTTACGAATTTTCGGTAGACAGGACTTCTTTTATATATGAAAATGAAAAATTTACACTCGGACAGCCGGGAATTTTTCAATTGGATAATGCAAGGCTGGCACTTGAGGCAGCCAAATTACTAAATAAATCGGGATTCAGGCTCATAAGCAAACAATCGGTAAAAGAAGCACTGATGATGTGCAGATGGTCAGGAAGATTTGAGGTTGTATCACACAATCCGTATGTTATTGTTGACGGTGCACACAATCCTGACGGTGCAAGAATGCTTAAGTATTCTTTAAATGCATATTTTCCAGGAGAAAAATTCATTTATATAATTGGTGTATTTAAAGATAAAGATTATATGCAGGTATTAAAAAATACACTTCCGCATGCAAAAAGAGTTTATACAGTGAGTGCACCTGCTCCGCGCGGTCTTCCGGCTGAAGAACTTGCGGGATGTGTTTCTAAAGTGTCTAACAATAAGATAAATCATGTTGAGGCGAAGAAAAGTGTGAGGGATGCGTTGAACACTATTTCCAGGGAAAGAATTTCAGGCAAGATTGTTGTTTTCGGTTCTTTATCTTTTTTACATGAGGTATATGAGTATTTTGGAACATCACATTAGTGTACTGTATCATTGACAATGATTTTTTAGATTGTTATACTTTTTAGGAGTAAAGACATGGATTTTTTTGAGAAAAAAACAGAAAAGAGTATATTTTTTGGAATTTTGATATTTTTATCTGTTTTTTTGTTTAAGACAGATTTATGTCAGTCTGCTACGGTTGTGGGAGAAACATCCATGGCAGGAATGACATTGTATCTTGATAAATATTATGCGGATTCTGTAAAAAGAGAAGCTGCAGAAAAGGCAGAGCAAAAAAACAACAAAAAAAATGAAATCAGAAAAAAAGCTGACAAAAAAACAGAGTCAAATATAAATGATACATTGGCAAATGCAGGGTATAAATACAATAATTTAGGTATAGCCAATGTAAACGGTTCGTTGAATGTTCATTCAAAGGCATCAGCTTCAGCTCATGTGGTAGGTAAGATGACGAAAAACAGCGGATGTGACATCAAGAGTATAAAAAACGGATGGGCATATATTTCATCGGGCAAAGTTAAAGGATATGTCTTAGCAAAATATCTTTTGAAAAAAGATATTGCCAGACAGCGCGCAAAACAGGTTGCGAGACTTAAGGTGGTAGTAAATACTAAGACATTGAATGTCAGGACACTGCCTTCTATAGACTCCAAGGTGTGTGATACATTATCGCGTGAGGAGGAATATACTGTAGGAAATGCCAACATAGAAAAAGAGTGGTTAAAAAAATACATAAAAATACATTTAAATAAATCATTCGATAAAAAGCAGCTTAAAAATATCAACAAAAAAGCGATGTATCAGGATTTAAATAACTGGATAATGCTCTCGATTGATGAAGAAGATGTGTTTATAAATAAAGATTTTTTACAGTTTAATTATGCTCTTGACAAGGCAGTGACATATACTGAACCGCAGAATGACTCCGGTGGAACTACAAGTCATTATACGGGAAAGAAGTCACTGTATTCAAAAATGGTTGCATTTGCTATGAAATTTTTGGGAAACCGTTATGTATGGGGAGGTACAAGCCTGACTAACGGTACCGATTGTTCAGGATTTACGATGAGGATATATGAGCATTTTGGGTATAAAATACCGAGAAATTCAAGGGCACAGGCAGCATTTACAAAGAGTGTAAGTTCTAAAGATGTGAAGGTTGGAGATTTGTTCTTTTACGGAAGTAACGGATATATAAGCCATGTGGCTATGTATATTGGCAATGGACAGATTATTCATGCAAGCAACAGAAAAGACGGAATAAAAATTTCAAATGCTTATTACAGGAAACCTATAAAAATAGGCAGAGTTATAAAATGATATACTCTTGGTATCTTCTCAAAACGAAGAATTTAAAGAGTACATATTAGAAATATGGAGGAATAATTTTATGCAGTTTCAATGGTATCCGGGACACATGACAAAGGCCAGGAGGGCTATGCAGGAAGATATCAAACTGATAGATGTTATAATAGAGTTAGTTGATTCAAGAGTACCGCTAAGCAGCAAAAATCCGGACATAGATACTCTTGCAAACGGGAAGTCGAGAATACTTCTGATGAATAAGTATGACCTTGCCGACAAAAACGTGTCAGACAAATGGACAAGTTATTATGAGAGCAAGGGATATTTTGTCGCCGCCGTTAACTCTAAAAACGGAAAGGGAGTTAAAGCAGTACATGATGTTATACAGAAAGCATGTAAGGAAAAAATAGAGAGAGACAGAAAAAGAGGAATTTTAAATCGTCCGATAAGAGCGATGATTGTAGGAATACCGAATGTCGGAAAGTCTACATTTATAAACAGTTTTGCCGGAAAAGCTTGTGCAAAGACGGGAAACAAGCCCGGAGTTACAAAGGGAAAACAGTGGATAAGATTAAATAAAAGTGTTGAACTTCTTGACACACCGGGAATCCTCTGGCCAAAGTTTGAAGACCAGCAGGTTGGCTTAAATCTTGCGTTTATAGGTTCAATAAAAGATGAACTTTACAATGTTTATGAGCTTAGCCTTCTTCTGCTTGATTATCTGATAAAAAACTATCCCGGTATGGTTGCAGAGTTTTACGGAATAGAAGATTCTGAGTCAAATAATGAACTTCTTGAAAGAATTGCTGTTAAGAGAGGCTGCTTGAAAAGCGGAGCTGAGTATGATCTTGATAAAGCAGCGAGATGTCTTGTTGATGATTTTAGAAATGGACGTATTGGTAAGATTAGTCTTGAAATTCCTCAGTAGGATATAATTGGGAGCAGGATTGTATGTATGATTATGAACAGATAGAAGACAGTTTGAGATTTTGTGACAGAAAAATATACTTATCACATATTGATGACCATAATACTAAGAAATATTCTGAATCAGAGAAGAAAAAATGGGAAGATATTGCTAATGATATATTAAAAGAAAAAAATACACAAAATGAGACAGAATCCGTAGAAGATGAAGTTTCATATATTCAGGTTGCGGCGGATTACAGAAAAAGAGCTGATGAATATGTTCCGTTTTACAAAAGAACAATCTGTAATCTGTTTGTTCTGGTATTTTGTATAGTCATCGCTTTTGGAGTGGCAGGTCTGATTACAAACTATGTGGCATTTCAGAGTACGGTTGAGGGAATTTCCATGCAGCCTGTACTTGAAAATAATGATTCTATCATAATAGATAAATTTTCGTATAAGATAGATTCTCCTAAGAGATATGATATAGTGGTATTTCCGATAGAAGATACTGACGCAGACGGTAAAAAAAGATATTTTATAAAAAGAATAATAGGTTTGCCGGGAGAGACGGTATATATTGATGATGGCAGGGTATACATAAACGGTTCTCTTTTGAAAAGTGAAAAGTATGGAAAGGAACTTATGAAAGAAGCCGGAACTGCAAGTGAACCGCAGACACTTGCCTCAGATGAATATTTTGTACTTGGGGACAACAGAAATATGAGCACGGACAGCAGAAGTGAAACAGTTGGACTGGTTAGAAAGGAAGATATAACCGGTAAAGCTGTATTCAGGATATGGCCGTTTAAAAAATTTGGAGGATTAAATTGAGTAAATCAATAAATGATATAAAAAACGAGCTTGCAAATGCCGATAAAGAAACAAGAGAGAGTCTGATTGAAGTTTATAAAAGCGATACAAGGAAAGGTGTGGCAAAACTTATAGAAAAGTATGAAAAACAGAAGATTGCACTTGAAAAAGAGTATAAGAGACTGGAACTTATGCATCAATTTGAAAACAAATATTCAGATTATGAGTTCATAGCAGGAATTGACGAGGCAGGCAGGGGACCGCTTGCTGGACCTGTAGTAGCGGCAAGTGTTATACTTCCTAAGGATTGTGAGATTCTTTATCTGAATGATTCAAAACAGGTGAGTGCAAAAAAAAGAGACGAACTTTTTGATGAAATTAAAGAAAAAGCCGTTGCTTATGGTATTGGAGTTTCGTCACCGGGAAGAATAGACGAGATAAACATTTTGCAGGCAACATACGAAGCAATGCGTGCAGCCATCAAACAGATGTCTGAGACTAAATCGCCTGACATACTGTTGGTTGATGCTGTTCACATTCCGGAAGTTCAGACAAAACAGGTTGGAATCATAAAAGGTGATGCAAAGAGTGTTTCTATTGCGGCAGCAAGTATCCTGGCAAAAGTTACAAGGGACAGATTTATGATTCAGATGGATGAGATGTACCCAATGTATGGTTTTGCAAGCCACAAAGGATATGGTTCAAAAGCACATATTGAGGCCATTAAAAAATACGGGCCGTCACCGATACACAGAGAGACATTTATAAAAAACTTTATAGATTAGGGGATTTATATATGGCAGATAACAGAAACAAAATGATTTACGGAAAAGATATTGTCGGAAAGAGAAGACAGGATAAATCAGCAGTTGCTTTGGAATATACATTACATGATAAAGCACCTAAGGTTATTGCATCGGGAAAGGGCTACCTTGCCGAAAAGATTATAGATAAGGCAGAAGAGGAAGATATTCCTATACATCAGGATGCAAAGCTTGCCAAAAGTCTTGAGGATATAGAAATAGGAGAGTATATTCCTCCGGAACTTTATCATGTTGTGGCTGAAGTGCTGGTATTTGTTGATGCCATGGATAAGATAAAAGGGAAGGTAATGGATAAAAAAGATAATGAGAGAAATAAATAAAAGAAAAATTGGTTCTGCTTATGAGCAAAAGGCTGTGGAGTATCTTAAAAATCACGGCTATAAGATTGTCAAGCAGAACTATTTTTGTAGTTACGGGGAGATAGATATTATTGCAAAAAAGGATAATATAATTGTATTTGTGGAAGTAAAATATAGAAAAAGTTCAAAGTCGGGACTTGGGGAGTCGGCTGTCAATAAAAACAAGCAGATTCATATAATAAATTCGGCTAAAAACTATATGGCAGAAATATATAAAACAGATGAACTTCCATGCCGTTTTGATGTAATAGCGATAAACGGTAAACTGCTGCATCACATAGAAAATGCATTTGACGGGTGTTGACGGTAAATATAGACCATCAATTAGATGTAAAACGATTTTTAAGAGAAAAATGAGGATTATTATGTCTGATAACAAAAAGCGGGTAGAACAAATGATAAATTCAAACGAGATAAGTAAAAAAGAGTGTTATTGTGTGGAAAATGAAGGCGTTCCTTTGATAAAATTTCACTGTCTCGACGAATATGGATTTGTCACATTAGCTTTCTCTACAAGATTTGGGGGTGTCAGCGGAGGAGAATATCTTTCAAGCCTGAATTTTGGATGGGACAGAGGTGACGATGATGCAAATGTAAAAGAGAATTATAAGAGAATGTGCAAGGAATTGAAAGCAGATTATAAAAAACTCGTACTTTCAGACCAGGTACATGAAGACAAGGTTGAGTATGTCGATGAACAATATACAGCAGGTGAGGAAATAAAGAAAAAATTAAAAATGACGGACGGAATGGTGACGGATAAGAAAGGACTTGTACTTGCAACGTCATATGCTGACTGTGTGCCGTTGTTTTTCGTTGACACAAAGAATAAAGCGATAGGTTCATCACATTCAGGATGGAGAGGGACGGTTGCACAAATAGGTAGAAAAACTGTTGAGAAGATGAAAAAATGTTTTGGAACTGATGCAAAAGACTTAATCTGCATAATAGGACCATCTATTTGTCAGAATTGTTATGAGGTCAGCAGGGACGTAGCGGTAGAATTTGAAAAGGTATTTAAAAAAGATACGGAAAGGGTTTTGAAACGAAATCCGGGAACAGCTGATAAATATCTGTTAAATCTTTGGGAGGCAAACAGGATAATTTTTGAAAAAACAGGTGTACCGTCAGAAAATATACATGTGAGCGGACTTTGTACATGCTGCAATCCTGATATATTATATTCTCACAGGGCGAGTGGCGGAAAGAGAGGAAACCTGAACGGTTTTATAATGCTTGAAGATTAAAAAGAATAAAACAGGGCAAAACGCTGGTTTTGCCCTGTTTTTCGCTATGTTGCGAGTATTTTTCCTATAAAAAATTATTTGATTATTTATTGTTGTGTTTCTGTACGATATCCTGAATTCTCTGAGTTGCATCTATAAGGTCGTTTACGCTTGTGTCGTGATTGAGGGTATCTATAATGGCTGAAATATATTTACTAAGGTCAACGCTGTGATAATATGGTTTGTTTTTAACTTCATCAGGACAGTAACTTAAATTTGTAGTGTAAATTGAGTCAAAGATGTTTTCATCATATGCGGCATCTAACTCAGCTGTACCATTTGAAAACAAACCGAAAGTTACACATATAAATATTCGGTTTGCACCGCGTTCTTTCAATCCGCGTGCAACGTCTAAGATAGTGTGGCCTGTGGCTATCATATCGTCGATAAGAAGTATGTCTTTGCCTGAGACATCGTTGCCGAGAAATTGTGTTGATACAACGGGGTGTTCACCGTCAACAAGTTTTGAATAGTCCATTCTCTTATAGAACAATCCCATTTCAACACCTAATGCACCGGCATAGTAAACAGCTCTCTTCATGCCGCCAAGGTCAGGAGATATTACCATGATATGCTCAGGGTCGATTTTTATATCCGGATTTGCCTTAACCACTGTGTCTATAAATTGGAAAGAAGTAAAGAAATTGTCAAAGCCGTGATTAGGGATTGCGTTCTGGACACGGTTGTCATGTGCATCAAAAGTGATAATTGTTTCAACACCCATAGATACAAGCTCCTGAAGTGCTTGTGCACAATCGAGAGATTCATTTATATAGCGGATGTGCTGTCTGCCCTCATATAGATACGGCATTATGACAGTGATTCTTCTCGGATGACCGCTGCATGCCATAATGACACGTTTCAAGTCCATGAAAAAGTCATCGGGAGACATGTTAGTAGTCTTGTTTCTCATAGTGTACTGCTGTCCGTAATTTACCGTGTCAACGATTATGAAAAGGTCGACGCCTCTCATGGATTCGTTGATGACACATTTTGCTTCACCTGTGCCAAATCGTGGACAGTCATACGATACAAGATAATTTTGTGTGTCATATCCCGTCATTTTAAAATCAGGTTTTTGCATCTCAGAAAGTGCTTTATGGCGTCTTGCTATTATTTCTTTGTTTATCTTTTCTCCGAGTTCCTGTTGATTGCCAATAGCGACTATTTTAAGCGGAGCAAGTGGCATGGAATCCTTAAATTTTCTACTAGACATTGTTAACCTCTCTCTGCATCAGAATATATGCGTTTATTTTAAGTTCATGAATTAGTTATACATAACTACCTTAAAATAATATAACTTTTTTATGAAATATCGTCAAGGGCTTAAAGATAACGAGGTTGATTTTTTGTTGAATTTGTGGTATAAAATAGTTTGTTGTGTTTTGCTTTAAAACAATATTTAAAAGTGAATATTGTTGGCAATATAACATTACAAAAATAATATATAATATTTGGAGGAATTATTTTGAAGAAATATAGTAAATTACTGGCAGTAACACTTTGTGCATCGATTGCACTTGCATCTACAGGATGCGGGGGCACAGATAAGCTGAAAAATGCGATTACAAATAATAAGACAGCTTCCTCTGACAAAGCTAAGGATAGCAGCGATGGAAATGTAAAATGTCTTGATTATGTTACACTTGGCGATTATTCAACGATTAACATAAAAAAGAGTGAGATAGACAAATCTACAAAAGAGCAGATTACTAAAAATATCAAGAGCACAGGTGATTATACTAAAGTAAAAAAAGGAAAAATAAAAAAAGGTGATATAGTAAATATTTATTATGTCGGAAAAGTAAACGGCAAGACATTTGAGGGTGGCAGCCTCACAAAAAAGACAAATAAGGCAGGATATGATCTTGAAATAGGTTCAAATACATTTATTGACGGTTTTGAGGATGGTCTTATAGGCAGGAAAATAGGTTCAAAATGTAAGATAAAGGTGACATTCCCTGAACAGTACAGCCAGAATCAGGATTTGGCAGGAAAAAAAGCCGTATTTTCTGTTACTATCAATTTCAAGGAAGTATATCCTGAACTTTCAGACAAGTTTGTAAAGAAAAACATGAAAGATTTTGACAAGGATTACGAAAATACTGCAGCCGGATATACAAAATATGTAAGAGATAATCTTTTAGCTGAAAAAGCATGGAGTACATTTTATGATACATGTAAAGTAAATGACTATCCTGAGTCAAAAATGAAGACAATGAAGACACAGTTAAAGACATCTATAACATATTATCTTCAGAATAACGGTTATACACTTGAGAACTATCTTAAGTCACAGAACTCATCAATGTCTGATTTCAACAAACAGCTTGAGACAACAGCTAAAACAGATGTTGGAAAACAGCTTGTTTATGGTGCTGTTGCAGAGAAAGAAAATATAACAGTTTCAGATAAGCAGTATAAAGAAGAAGTTAAAACATATCTTACAAATTATAATTGTAAAAACGAAAAGGAACTTAGTTCGACATTCAAAGATTATTACGGAGTAGATGCAAAGACAATCATCACTGAAGATATCTTATATAAGAATGTAAAGAACTTCCTTATAAAAAATGTAAAAGAATCTTAAATCACACATACAAAACGATATTGAAAGTGTGTTATTAAGGTAGAAACGGAGATTTAAATGGCTAAACCAATAGTTGCAATAGTTGGACGACCAAATGTTGGAAAATCAACGCTTTTTAATATGCTTGTGGGTGAACGTCTGTCGATAGTAAAGGATACACCGGGAGTTACAAGAGACAGGATATACGCCGATGTAAATTGGCTTAATTATCACTTTACGCTTATGGATACAGGAGGAATCGAACCTGAGACAAACAACCAGATGCTGCGTCATATGAGAGAGCAGGCTGAGATGGCAATTGAGATGGCGGATGTTGTAATGTTTGTTGTCGATGTTAAGCAGGGTGTTGTCGATGCAGATTATAAAGTTGCAGAAATGCTCAGAAAAGCGCAGAAAAAGATTGTTCTTGTTGTAAACAAGGTAGATAATTTTGACAAACTCATGCCTGATGTGTACGAATTTTATAATTTAGGTCTTGGAGACCCATATCCTATATCATCAATTGGAAAACTCGGAATAGGTGATATGCTTGACGAAGTTACGGCTCTCTTTCCGGAAAATGAGGATGATGCTGAAGATGAAAGACCAAGGATAGCCATAGTTGGAAAGCCAAATGCAGGTAAGTCATCTATCATCAATAAACTTTTAGGTGAAAACAGGGTTATTGTATCTGATGTTGCCGGAACTACAAGAGACGCTGTAGATACGGCTGTAAAGTGGAATGGTAAAGAATATGTATTTATCGACACGGCAGGTCTTAGAAGAAAAAATAAGATTAAGGAAGAGATAGAGAGGTATTCGATACTAAGAACCGTATCAGCAGTGGAAAGAGCAGATGTTGTTGTTCTTGTAATTGATGCAACTGAGGGCATAACAGAGCAGGATGCAAAGATAGCAGGAATTGCCCATGACCGTGGACGAGGCATGATAATTGCCGTAAACAAATGGGATGCTATAGAGAAAAACAACAAGACAGTATCAGAATATACACAGAAAGTAAGAAATATATTATCGTTTATGCCGTATGCAGAAATTATGTTTATATCGGCGCTTACGGGACAGAGACTTCCAAAATTATTTGATTCCATTGAGGTTGTAATACAGAATCATTCTCTTAGAATTGCCACGGGAGTTCTAAACGAAATTCTTACTGAGGCAGTAGCAATGCAGCAGCCACCTTCAGATAAGGGACGAAGACTCAAAATTTATTATATGACACAGGTAAGTGTTAAACCGCCTACTTTTGTTATATTTGTTAATGATAAGAGACTTATGCATTTTTCATATACGAGATATTTGGAAAACAAGATAAGAGAGGCATTTGGATTTGCCGGTACACCTCTTAAATTCATAATAAGAGAGCGTAAAGAAAAATAAAAAGTGTATTAATTTATGCACTACAATAGTTGCGTGCAAAGGAGGCTCATAAAATGGGCGAAAGTATGATTCACAACATTATATGTTTAGTGATAGGTTATTTTTGCGGATGTATATCAAGCGGATATTTTGTCGGAAAATTTCATCATATTGATATAAGAGAGCATGGGAGCGGCAATGCTGGAACGACAAATGTTTTGAGGGTTTTAGGAAAACTGCCTGCGCTCATAACATTTGTCGGTGACCTGGCAAAGGCAGTTCTGCCAATACTTGTCATAAGAGTGTTTTTATCACCTGACAACTGGTATCTTTTGTGTTTATATATTGGTCTTGGTGTTGTACTTGGACATAATTATCCGTTTTATCTTGGATTTAAAGGTGGAAAGGGTATTGCTGTTACGGCGGCTGTTGTAATGTCGGCTGCGCATCCTCTTTTTATACCTGTCGGAACATTGATATTTGCATTGATAGTTGCACTGACTAGGTATGTATCGCTTGGGTCGCTTGTGGTTGCATGGTACATACCGGTAAATACAGTGCTTATGCATAGAAATGACAGTGAATTTGTACATATGATGGTAATCAGTCTTTTGTTTACGGCTTTTGCATATTTTCAGCACAGGCAGAACATAGTAAGATTGATTCATGGAAAAGAAAATAAGATTGGTTCAAAGAGTGATAAATAACAAAATAACACGAAAGAATGATTTTTACATATAAAATGACTTTTATGTGCAAAATGACTTTTGCATACAATAAAGTTGTTTGGAAATGAGGTTAATTATGAGTAAAGTCAGTTTTTTAGGTGCCGGCAGCTGGGGAACGGCACTTGCAATAATGTTGGCAAATAATGGTCACGATGTGACTCTTTGGTCTGCTGTTGAATCGGAAGTTGAGATGCTGCAGACACACAGAGAGCATAAAGACAGACTTCCGGGTGTAAAACTTCCTGAGTCCGTAGTTGTGACAAGTGATCTTGAAAGTGCGTGCAAGGGTTTTGATTTGATAGTTTTTTCGGTGGCTTCGCCTTATGTCAGAGTAACAGCGAAAAATGCTTCAAAGTTTATTCCTAAGGGTCAGAAGATAGTTAATGTTGCAAAGGGAATTGAAAATGATACATTGATGACACTTAGAGACATTATCTGTCAGGAAATGCCTGAAAGAGATGTATGTGTATTATCGGGTCCAAGCCATGCAGAGGAAGTTTCAATCGGTATGCCTACTACTGTAGTGGTTGGTTCTACAACGAAAGAAACAGCAAAGTATGTCCAAAAGATATTTATGAATGACCGTTTCAGGGTTTATACAAGTCCTGACATAATAGGAATAGAACTTGGTGGCTCAATAAAAAATGTCATTGCACTTGCGGCAGGAGTTTGTGACGGACTTGGACTTGGAGACAACACAAAAGCAGCTCTTATTACAAGAGGTATAACTGAGATAGCAAGACTTGGTGTAGCCATGGGCGGACATATGGAGACATTCTGCGGTCTTTCAGGAATCGGAGACCTCATTGTCACATGTACAAGTACACACAGCCGTAACCATAATGCAGGGGTGCTTATTGGAAAAGGAATGTCTATGGATGAGGCAATGAAAGAAGTAAATCAGGTTGTTGAGGGTGTGTATTCAGCGAAAGCTGCATATTCACTTGCAAAGAAATACAAAGTGTCAATGCCTATAGTAGAACAGATAAATGAAGTTTTATTTGATGGAGTTTCTGCTACCGATGCAATACAGGCATTACTTACGCGTGAGGAATGCCACGAGTATCAGGGGCTTGTTTGGGAAGACGATAAATAAACTTTTAAATTCTTAGATTTGTCATATGTAATCTGACATAAAGTATTATCGAATTATAGAATAAAAGTATTTGTGGTATGAAGTAATTTATGTCGGATAAAGTGCATAATCTTAAAAAAAGATTATGTGGTACAAATTATGAATGGATATGATAATAATGAAGAAATGCCAGTTGATACACGTTCTCAGAAAATTTTGAGAGCGCGGCTGGCATTTTCTGACAATTACGAGGAAACAGAGGAAAGTGGCAGAGAAGCAAAGTCGCTTATGACAAAGATTACATTGCTTTTGCTTCTTTTTTCGGCTGTTCTTGTTTTGTGTTTTGGAGACCTGACAATTGGAAATTACAGTAATAAACCTATTAAACAGGCATTATCGAAAGAGGGAACAGTCTGGCATGATATGGTTGAATTTACCGGAAACATTATAAGTGACGTTATGGAGGATTTGAATGAGAAAACTTGCTTTAAGTGATGAGATATTATTATCAGTTGATAAGCCGGCGAGATATATCGGTGGTGAGATTAACATGGTAAAAAAAGATCCGTCAAAAGTAGATATACGATTTTGTATGTGCTTTCCCGATGTATACGAGATAGGTATGTCACATCTTGGCATACAGATTTTGTATGATATGTTCAATTTGAGGGATGACATATACTGTGAAAGAGTTTATTCCCCGTGGGTAGATTTGGATAAGATAATGCGAGAACAGGATATTCCGCTTTTTGCATTAGAGAGTCAGGAGCCGATAAAAAATTTTGATTTTCTTGGAATAACGCTGCAATACGAGATGTGTTACACAAATATTTTACAGATTCTTGATTTGTCAAAGATACCTCTTTTAGCAAAAGACAGGACAATGGATGACCCATTTGTTATAGGCGGAGGTCCATGTTCGTACAATCCTGAACCTATAGCAGATTTTTTTGATATTTTTTATATAGGAGAGGGAGAAACGGTTTATTTTGACCTTATGGATGCCTATAAAGAGTGGAAAAGATCAGGCAAAGACAGAGTGGAATTTTTGAAAGCGGCGGCTAAGATACCGGGTATGTATATACCACAGTTTTATGAGGTACAGTATAATGAAGACGGTACACTGAAAGACTTTTATCCTATCGTGGAAGAAGCACCAGAAACAGTTATCAAGCAGGTTGAACTTGATATGTCAGAGACGTATTATCCTGAAAAGCCGCTTGTACCGTATATCAAAGTTACCCAGGACAGAGTTGTGCTTGAAATCCAGCGTGGCTGCATAAGAGGCTGCCGTTTCTGTCAGGCGGGTATGCTTTACAGACCTATAAGACCGAGAAGTCTTGATTTCCTTAAGAAAAGAGCGGCTGCAATGCTTAAAGCAACAGGTCATGAGGAAATTTCATTGAGTTCATTAAGTTCAAGTGATTACAAAGAACTTCCTGAACTTGTTTACTGGCTTATAGATGAGTATAGGGACAAGGGAGTAAACATATCACTTCCGTCACTCAGAATAGATGCGTTTGCACTTGATGTAATGTCGAAAGTACAGGATATAAGAAAGTCAAGCCTTACATTTGCACCGGAGGCAGGAACACAGAGGATGAGAAATGTTATAAACAAAGGTCTTACCGAGGAAAACATTCTTACAGGTGCGATGGATGCGTTCAGGGGAGGATGGAACAGGGTAAAACTCTATTTCATGCTCGGACTTCCGGGAGAGACATATGATGATATAGAAGGAATAGCAGTTTTGTCTGACAAGATTGCAAGAGAGTATTATACGATTCCAAAAGACCAAAGAAACGGAAAAGTAAGCATTGTCACAAGTACATCGATATTTGTACCAAAGCCGTTTACACCGTTTCAGTGGTCACCTATGAATACGAAGGAACAGGCGAAAGACAAGAGAAATTTCCTGCTTGGAAAAGTCAGAGAGCAGCTTAACCAAAAGAGTATCAAATACAATTGCCATGACGCGGATGTATCGGAACTTGAGGGTGTATTTGCAAGAGGTGACAGACGCCTTAATAAAGTTATACTTGAAGCTTACCAGAGCGGATGTTTTTATGATGCATGGTCAGAATATTTTAAATATGAAAACTGGATTAAAGCATTTGAGGACAACGGACTTGATATGGCATTTTATATTGGTCGTGAAAGACCTGCTGACGAGTTGTTCCCTTGGGATTTCATTGACATAGGTGTGACTAAAAAGTTTATGCGCAGAGAATATGAAAATTCATTAAAGGCACAGGTTACACCTAACTGTCGTGCAAAATGCGCCGGATGTGGAGCTATGAAATTTAAGTGCGGTGTCTGTGTTGAAAATCTTACGGGCAATGATGAGAAAGGAACGGGTGAGTGACATGAAAGCAAGATTAAAATTCAGTAAAGTCGGTTCAATGCGTTTTATCGGTCATCTTGATGTAATGAGATATTTTCAAAAGGCATTCAGGCGTGCTGAAATTGAGGTAAGTTACAGTAAAGGTTTTTCGCCGCATCAGCTCATGTCATTTGCGTCACCGCTTGGAATAGGACTTAGCAGCGATGCAGAATATCTTGATGTGACACTTGAAAAGAGTGATTCTCCTGAAAAGATGACAGAGCGTATAAATGCTGTTATGAATGATGAAATAATAGTTAAAGATTTCACTATACTTGATGATGATGCAAAGCCTTCAATGGCAATGCTCTCGGCATGTGATTATATGATATGCATAAAACCTGATAAGGACAATCCGCTTACTGATGACGCATTTGCTGAGGAAGCAGTAAGAAAGATAAAAGAAGCAGAAAAAATTGAAATATTAAAAAAGACAAAACGCTCAGAAAAAATAGTTGACATAAAGCCAAATATTTATCATATTGAAACTGATATTGCAGCTTTTTGTGATGATACGAAAAATGAGTATGGCAGACTTGAAATAGACACATCATTTTATAAGCCTGTAATATATTGCCAGCTCACAGCAGGAAGTGTCGTAAACATAAAGCCTGAGCTGGTTTTAGAAGCTGTCATGCAGATGAATGGTTTTGAATATAATCCGCTTGATTACCAGATACACAGGCTTGAAATGTATGCAGATGAGACTGCTAAAAAGGGTGAGGTTCATCTGCTTGGTTCAGAGATACCGTGTAAACTTGTACCGTTATCAGAGTTTGGAAAACAGGAGATGGCATAGCAATGGCAAATCAGTTATTGATAACTAAAAAGGGCAGTGGCGTGTTATCTGTGAAAGTTGAGGATGGAAAGATAGCACAGATACAGGCTCAGCCTGAAAATGAGCAGGCACTTTTAGGAAATATTTATGTCGGGAAAGTTAGAAATATTGTCAAAAACATAAACGCAGCTTTTGTGGAATATGAGCTTGGAAAGATGGCGTATCTTTCGTTAGAGTCAAGAGTATGTCCGATACATACGGATGGTGTTGTGTCGGATGGGAAAAGGGTGCTTATCGGTGACGAGATAATCGTTCAGATAGAGAAAGAGGCGGTAAAAACCAAGCCGCCCACACTTTCGGGTACTCTCAATTTCCCGGGAAAATATGTTGTACTTATATATGGCGAAAAGACGGTGAGCATATCTTCAAAGATAAAAGATTTCGAAAAAAAACAGCGGATAAAGGAACTGCTTCAAAATAACATAGACGGAGATTATGGCTTTATAGCGAGGACAAACAGTAAAGATGCATCGGAAGAAAAGATTTTAAATGAGATAGCATTTCTTAAAAAACAGCTTGAAGACATAAAAAAATTTGGTATTCACAGGACAAAATTTAACTGCCTTTATCATGCACCTGCTGCCTATCTGTGCGATATAAGGGACTCTTATGATTCGCTGCTTGAAAGTATAATCACAGATGACGATGTAATATATGAAAAGATAACGGAGTTTGTAAAAGTATATCAGCCGGAAGACATAAATAAAATCAGGCGATGGGATGAAAATGACGGAAAACTCGATGCAGTTTATGATGTTACAAAGACTTTGGAACATGCACTCATGCCAAAAGTCTGGCTGAAAAACGGAGGTTATCTTATAATACAGCCTACAGAGGCACTGGTATCTGTCGATGTTAATACCGGAAAAGCCATCTCAAAAAAGAGGGATGTGCAAAAAACATTTTTGAAAGTAAATCTTGAGGCTGCCACTCAGATAGCAAGACAGTTGAGACTTAGAAATCTGTCAGGTATGATTTTGATAGATTTTATTGATATGAAGAGTCATGAGTACAACAAACAGCTTATGGACAGGCTTAAGAGCGAATTTGCCAAAGACCCGGTAAGAACAATACTTGTCGATATGACAAAACTTGGACTCATCGAAGTCACAAGAAAAAAAGTGAGAAAATCACTTTATGAGCAGATAAAGGAAATTGAAGTTTAATAAATCATGACATTAACGCCATGAATACACAAATAAATTACAGTTTAGGAGGAACAGATATGGATTTTTATATGCCAACAAAAGTATGTCAGGAGAAAAATGCAGTAAAAAATCATGGTGCCGAGATTGCATCATTTGGAAAAAAGGCACTTATTGTCACAGGTAAGTCATCATCAAAGAAAAATCATTCTCTTCAGGATGTCATAGATGTACTTAACGAAAATGCTACAGAGTACGTTGTATTTGATGAGGTGCCACAGAATCCGTCAGTGGAGCTCATAATGAAAGCGAGCGAGTTTGGACGCAATGAGGGCGCAGACTTTGTTATCGGAATAGGCGGCGGTTCACCTATGGATTCAGCAAAGGCGATAGCACTTATGATACAGAACAGGGATACAGACGAGGAGATATTGTATCAGAACATAGAACTTCGTGCGATTCCTGTCGTTGAGATACCTACAACTTGTGGAACGGGTTCGGAAGTTACGCCATATGCCATACTTACAAGACACGATAAAAATACGAAACAGAGTATTAGTCATAAGATTTATCCTGAACTTGCATGCATTGATCCGGAATATCTTTCGGCAGCACCGGAAAGCGTGATTAAGAATACAGCAGTAGATGCACTTGGACATATGATAGAAAGTTATTTTAACTCTAAGGCAACAGATTTCAGCAGAATGTTATGTCAGTATGGAATATCAGTGTGGGCAGAAAACATACCTGTACTCCTCGGAGATGAAGCTGACTATGAGGCATATGATTCTCTTATGCTCGCGTCATGCCTTGCAGGAATGGCAATCACACATACAGGCACATCAATACCTCATGGACTTAGCTATTATCTTACATATAATAAAGATATACCACATGGAAAGGCGGTTGGTCTGTTTTTGCCGGGCTACCTTAAAGTTATCCAAAAGAAGATGCCTGATGAAGTATCAGAGTTTCTTGCAATGCTTGGATTTGATGAAATTGAGCAGTTTGCAGTCCTTATAAAACAGCTTCTTGGTGATTATGAGATAACGAATGAGGACGTAAAGAAAATGACAGACGAGATAATGGCAACACCTAGAAAATTAAATGCCGTTCCGTTTAAGGTTGCAAGGGAAGATGTAGAGGATATGGCGGCTTACTTGGCGTAGGTTTTGTTGTTAGTGAAACTGTTGCAGATTGTGAAGTCAGATAAGATATAATATTTAATACTGCAGGCACGCTTTCGTTATATTGTCACTTGCAGCGGAACATAAAATTTATAAATGAACAGATACTTTGGATATGGAATGGAGTGATACGATGCAGCAGGATGAGATAATTTTGAGAAAAGGGATAGTACATATTCTGGATGGAGAACTTGGGTATCCGGTTTATTCGGAGCAGCAGATTGATATTACACCTGATCTTAATGATTTTTTTACCGGACATATTTTTAAGATAATGTCCGGTGATGATATGAAAAAATGTTATTTTGATGAGGATGGTTCAGATATTTACAAATTGCTTAAGGATTTCTCTGAGGATGATTTTATAGAGTTCAGCAAAGATATTACAAAGAGGCTTTATGACATAATGAACAGTAATCTTGCAATACCGTCGGCTGATCTTGCCGTTATATCATTCAGTCTGCACAGTGTCATGTATCTTGCCATTTTAAAGATGAATTACAAAGAGAGCTTTGTTCATATGACGCAGTCGGAGGAAATTGGCAATGTAAATAGTATAATTAAGTACCGTTCGACACTTCCTGCATCTTCATCAAAACTTTCAGAAGCAGTTATAATAAATTTAAGTGATTATACGGTAAATATAATCGAGAAAAAGTATGAAGTAAACGGTGAAAAATGCAATTATCTCTCAGAACGTTATCTTAACTGCCATGCGGCAATGTCATCAAAATCAAAACTTGCTATAGTGACAAAAGCGGTTGAACAGGTCAATAAAAAGCACTTTGAGGAAGAACCGGTAAAGCAGATGGAGGCAAAGCGCATTATCAAAGAAGAAATCGAGGAGACAGGCGCAGTTGATGTCGAAAAGATAAGCGAAAAGCTTTACGGTAAAACTCCCGACATAAAAGAAGAATTTGACGCAAAGATGGAAAAATATCATATGGAGAAAGCGCAGGTAAAACCGCAGAGCAGTGCGACTACAAAGAAGTTTGAAAAACAGTATTTAAAGACGGACACGGGGATAGAGATAAATATTCCTATGGAGCAATATCAGGACATAAATCAGGTTGAGTTTATATCAAATCCTGATGGGACAATATCCGTTATGATAAAGAATATCAATAAAATATCAACAAGATAAAAGAATGGAGAAAATGATGTTTCGCTTATGGGCAAAGAAGTTTAAAGACAACAGAATGCTTGATGATATAACAATAACAGACCAGTCAAAGGAAAAGAACAGGACGAAGAAAGTGTTCGACAGTTTAGATGAAGTATGTTACGCATTTGATTTAGGGCGTCCGATATGGCTTGACAAAAACATAAAAGAATTTAAGAAGATGGACAAAACACGTTTTGACAGTGATAATTTCATAGAGGGAATAGACTTTGATTATCTTGAAATTCATGTAATAGAGGAAGATGAAATTTGGGAGTAGGAATTTGCCTGATTGAAATCTGTGGGAAATCTGTGAGCAGGAAAGTAGGTATTTACATTTTTCTTTCGACATGATAAAATACTTCGGTAATGAGTAGCACAGACAATCGCGGCTGCAAATGCCGAAAGGCTGCAGGTGAGGAAAGTCCGGGCTTCATAGGGCAGGATGCCGGATAACGTCCGGTGGAGGTGACTCCCAGGCCAGTGCAACAGAAATAAACCGCCTGTGCATTTTGTGCAGGTAAGGGTGGAAAGGCAGTGTAAGAGACTACCGCCTTGCTGGTAACAGGAAGGGCACATGTAAACCCCATCCGAAGCAAGACCGAACAGAGATGATACGGCTGCCCGTCGTGTCTCGGGTAGGTTGCTTGAGCCTGATGGTAACATCAGGTCTAGATAGATGATTGTTTTGATACAGAACTCGGCTTATAGTGTTGCTCATTTACTTTTTATTGAAAAATAATATACAATTTACAATTGATTTGATACTTATATAAAAATATAGAAGAAGAGGAAGATAGTGATGCCACTTACACCAATGATGCAAAAATATATGGAAACCAAAGAGGAATACAAAGATTGTATTCTTTTTTATCGCTTAGGGGACTTTTATGAAATGTTCTTTGAAGATGCGAAGATATGTTCAAAAGAACTGGAACTTACGCTTACTGGAAAGAGCTGCGGACTTGAAGAGAGGGCACCTATGTGTGGTGTTCCTTTTCATGCCGTAGATACATATCTTAATAAGCTTGTAAGCCGTGGTTACAAAGTGGCAATCTGTGAACAGGTTGAGGACCCTAAACAGGCAAAAGGTCTTGTAAAGCGTGCAGTTGTAAGAATTGCAACACCGGGAACGAACCTTAATACACAGTCTCTTGACGAGACAAAAAATAATTATCTTATGTGCATCGTTTATACGACAAATGCATACGGGGTATCATATGTTGATGTTACGACGGGTGAATATTATGTGACAGAATTTGACAGTGAAAATAAGCTGCTTGATGAGATTTTTAAGACAGCCCCATCTGAAATTATATGTAATGATTCGTTCCTTGTTTCAGGCATTGATTTGGAGGAACTTCATATCAGATTGAATGTCGTGGTATCGGCTGTTGATAACTGGCATTTTGATGAGAGTAAATGTGAGCAGGCTCTTATGGAGCATTTTGGTGTGTCATCGCTTGACGGACTTGGTCTTGCAGATTACAGTATCGGGGTTACAGCTGCCGGTGCAGTTATGCAGTATCTTACTGAGACGCAGAAAACTTCAATGGATCATATTACTTCTATAAGACCATATATCACAAATCACTATATGCTTCTTGACCGTTCGACAAGAAGAAATCTTGAATTATGTGAGACTATGCGTGAAAAGTCAAAAAGAGGTTCTCTGTTCTGGATACTTGATAAAACTAAAACTGCTATGGGTGCGAGATTGCTCAGAAATTCCATTGAACAGCCGCTTATAAATATTGATGAGATAAATACACGTCTTGACATGATATCGGAATTTAATGACAATGCTATATCAAGAGAAGAACTCAGGGAATATCTAGGTCCGATATATGATATTGAGAGACTTATAAGTAAGATAAGTTACAAAAGTGCGAATCCAAGAGATCTTATTGCATTCAGGCAGTCGCTTTCAATGCTTCCTCACATAAAATATGTACTTTCGTCATTTTCTGAATCGAAATTAAAAGAATACGGAGAAGAACTTGACGAACTTACGGATATTTACAAACTTATTGATGAGTCCATAATTGAAGAACCTCCGATAACCGTAAGAGAGGGTGGAATTATTAAGGACGGATTTAATGAGGAAGTCGATAAATTAAGAAAAGCAAAGACCGAGGGAAAACAGTGGATTGCTGATTTGACTGAGGAAGAGAAAGAAAAGACAGAGATTAAAAATCTTAAGATTAAGTATAACAAGGTATTTGGCTATTTCTTTGAGGTTACAAATTCATACAAAAACCTTGTACCGCCTGAGTGGACTGTAAAGCAGACATTGTCAAACTGCGAGAGATATATTACACCTAGACTTAAGGAACTTGAAGATACAATTCTTGGTGCCGAGGAAAAATTGTTTACACTTGAATACAATATATTTAACGAAACTCTCGATGCGATATACAGTGAGATAGGAAGAATACAGCAGGCGGCAAAGATTATTGCGCAGATAGATATGTTTGCATCAATGGCAGTTGTTGCAGAACAGAATAATTATGTACGTCCTGATATGAGTACGGACGGATGTATTGATATAAAAAACGGCCGCCATCCGGTTGTTGAAAAGATGATAAAAAATGACATGTTCATCTCAAACGATACTTTCCTTGACAATGACAACCACCGAATTGCTATTATCACAGGACCCAATATGGCGGGTAAATCTACATACATGCGTCAGACTGCACTTATTGTCCTGATGGCACAAATCGGCTCGTTTGTTCCGGCTGAGAGTGCAAAAATTGGCATTGTTGACAGGATATTTACAAGGGTAGGAGCTTCGGATGACCTTGCGAGCGGCCAGAGTACATTTATGGTTGAGATGACTGAAGTATCAAATATTCTTAGAAATGCGACTAAGAACAGCCTTATAATACTGGATGAAATAGGAAGAGGAACTTCTACATTTGACGGTCTTTCCATAGCATGGGCAGTTGTTGAGTATATAGCAAATACAAAACTTCTTGGAGCAAAAACTCTTTTTGCCACACATTACCATGAACTTACGGAACTTGAAGGAAAACTTGACAGTGTAAATAATTACTGTATTGCCGTCAAGGAGCAGGGCGACGATATTGTTTTCCTCAGAAAGATAATAAAGGGTGGAGCGGACAAGAGTTACGGAATACAGGTGGCGAAACTTGCAGGTGTTCCGGAGACTGTTCTTGACAGAGCGAAGGAGCTTGTTGAAAAACTGAGCAACAATGATATTGCAAACAAAGCAAAGGAAATAGATGTTGAGTACGAGCCTGATGACTATAATTATGATATAGAGAAGCAGACTAAGCATAAAAAGCGAGGTAGAAAAAAGACATCTTCAGAAATAGAGTCGGAGCAGCTTGGACAGATATCAATGTTTGATATGGGAGGTTCAAATGTGAAAACTGAGGATATAATACTTGAACTTCATGACCTTGACCTCTCAACGACAACTCCTATTGATGCAATGAATATTTTGTATAAGATGCAGATGAAATTAAAACAGAGAATTTAAATTTATGATGCAAGGGTCAAAAGCAGATAGCAATGAAGCAATCCGTGGCATTATTATAGAATATTCAGAAAGAGAAAGGAGGCGTGGATTATGTCTATTATATTGCTTGACCAGGACACGATTAACAAAATTGCAGCAGGAGAGGTTATTGAAAGACCTATGGCTGTTGTCAAGGAACTTGTTGAAAATTCAATTGATGCGGGTGCAAATATGGTAACTGTTGAAATTAAGGACGGCGGCAAGAATTTTATCCGTATTACGGATAATGGCTCAGGTATTGAAAAGAGTGATATTGAGCTTGCGTTTACTCCACATGCGACGAGTAAGATAAAAGGTGCCGCAGACCTTCTCGAAGTTTCGACACTCGGTTTCAGGGGTGAAGCACTAGCGAGTGTGGCGGCGGTTTCACATCTTGAGATGATTACAAAAGTTAAGAGTGAAGATGTGGGATACAGATACCAGATTGATGGCGGTCAGAGAAAAGAACTTGAGACTGTAGGGTGTCCGGATGGAACTACTATCATAGTCAGAAATCTGTTTTACAATACACCTGCAAGACTCAAATTTTTAAAATCACATCAGACTGAGGCAGGCTATATAGGTGGTGTAATTGAACGTCTTGCTCTTTCTCATCCTGAAATTTCTTTCAGATTTATTGCCCAGGGTCAGACAAAACTTCACACTTCGGGAAATGGAAACCTGAAGGATACGATTTATCAGATTTACGGCAGAGATATAACTTCAAATGTTCTTACAGTTGACTTGTCAGATGAAGTATGCAGCATTGGTGGATTTATCGGAAAACCGGTTGTATCAAGGGGAAACAGGGCATATATAAATTATTTTATAAATGGCAGATATATAAAAAGCAATATAATAAATAAAGCGATTGAAGAAGCGTATAAACCGTATACAATGCAGCACAGATACCCTTTTACGGTACTTCATTTTCAAATTAAACCTGAGTTTATTGACGTAAATGTTCATCCGCAGAAGATGGAAATTCGTTTTACAAATGAGAGGGAATTATATAAGACCATCTATGACTGCATAACAGCGAGACTTACGCACAGGGAATTTATTCCGGAAGTGACATTTGAAGAAAATAAAAATGCTAAAGATACTGACATCAATAAAAGTGTCGGTATTCCCGGCGATAATAAAAGTAATAAAAACGCCGGTATTACTGGTAATAATGAAAACAATAAAAAAAATAACAGCAATAAAAACGAGAATAGCAGTGAAGAAGCTGAGAAAATTGCAATTGTTGAAAAAAAGGTGATTGATGCCGGTGAAACACTTTCGAGAATAGGAAAAGTGGAACTTCACAGACCTGATGCATACCAGAAGAAGCAGATGTTTGCTGAACTTATGAAAAAAAAGGAAAAGCAGGATGACGGTCTTGCTGAATCCGGACAGTCAGGTGTTATTGCAGCAGAAAAAAATATTGAAATATTACATGAAAAAGCTCCTTACAACATAAAACAGGAGACACTTTTTGAGACGGGAGTTTTACAGGAAGACAAGACAAAGGATATAAGAATTGTCGGACAGGTATTTTCAACATATTGGATATTACAATATGAGGACAATATGTATATGGTTGACCAGCATGCTGCACATGAAAAAGTATTATACGAAAGATTTATGAAGCAGATTTCAGAAAATAAAGTGATGGTGCAGATGGTAAATCCGCCGATAGTTTTAAGTCTTTCAATGGTTGAACAGCAGGTTGTCGATGATAATATTGAAATTTTTAAGGAACTTGGATATACGATAGAGGCATTTGGAGGCAGGGAATATATAGTGACAGGAATTCCAGCACAGCTTCCGGATATAGCTACGACAGACCTTCTGATGGAGATTATAGATGACTTTGTCAACGGGAAAACCAATCTCTCTAAGGATGTGCTTCTTGAGAGGGTTGCAACAATGTCATGCAAGGCAGCGGTCAAGGGAAATAATGAACTGCCTCTCGAGCAGGCTCATGAGCTTTTAAAAGAACTTATGTCGCTTGAAAATCCATACAATTGTCCGCATGGAAGACCAACAATGATACGCATGAGCAAATATGAGATAGAAAAGAAATTTAAACGAATTGTTTAGGGAACAGTATATCGGAAATCCAGCCGAAATGACTCGTTTTGAGAAGATACCGAGAGTACATACGGATATGAGGGAGAAAATGATGGAAAAGAAACCTCTTATAATAATTACAGGGCCAACGGCAGTTGGAAAAACAGAACTTTCAATTTTGCTTGCAAAAAAAATCGGAGGAGAGATAATATCAGCCGATTCAATGCAGGTATATAAACATATGGATATAGGCACGGCAAAGATAATGCCTGAAGAAATGCAGGGAGTAAAGCATTATCTTATAGATGAGTTAGAACCTGATGAAGAATTTAACGTGACTGTTTTTAAACAGAAATGTGATAAATATATAGAAGAGATATACAGTAAAGGAAAAATACCGATAATTGTCGGTGGGACAGGCTTTTATATACAGGCGGTTTTATATGATATAGATTTCACAAAAACTGATGCAGCCGATTCATATAGAAAAGAATTGCAGAGATTTGCCGATGAAAATGGAAATATAGCTTTACATGACAGATTGAAAGAAGTTGATGAAAAATCGGCTGCACATATTCATCCGAATAACGTAAAGAGGGTTATAAGGGCATTGGAATATTTTGAGCAGACGGGTGAAAAAATATCAGAGCATAATGACGAGCAGCAGCAGAACGAATCACCGTTTAATTTCAGATATTATGTTTTAAGACTTCCCAGAGAAATATTGTATGAGCGCATAAATAAGCGTGTGGATATTATGAGGGAAAAAGGACTTACTGAGGAAGTAAAAAGACTTATGGACATGGGCTGTACTAAGGATATGGTGTCAATGCAGGGAATAGGTTACAGGCAGATTATTGACGCACTTGAGGGAAGATGCAGTATAGATGAGGCATATGATAAGATAAAGCTTGATACAAGGCATTTTGCAAAAAGGCAGTTTACATGGTTTAACAGAGAAAAAACTGTTACATGGATTGATAAAGATAAATTTAAGGATGAAAATGAATTGTTGGAATATTGTTGTTCAGATCTGAAAAGCATAAAGATTGAGTGATGGAGGATAAAAGCATGAGTGATTTATTAAAAGAACAGTATATGGCAGCAGGAATAAGTGAGGATGTTTATGATTTCTGCGAAAGTATAGCAGACAGTTTAAAAGAAAGATTTGAAAAAATAGATGACGTGGCACAGATAAATCAAATAAAAGTTCTTCGTGCCATGCAGAAACAGAGGGTAAGTGCCGGATGTTTTGAGTCTTCTACAGGTTATGGGTATGATGACCTTGGAAGAGAGACACTTGAAGCGGTATATGCAGATGTTTTTCATGCGGAATCGGCACTTGTGCGTCCGCAGCTCACATGTGGTACACATGCACTGACAACGGCGTTGTCGGCAGTTTTGAGACCGGGAGATGAACTTTTGACACCTGTAGGCAAACCTTATGATACTCTCGAGGGAGTTATAGGAATTAAAGGTGATGATAATCCACCGGGGTCTTTAAAAGAATTTGGAATAAGCTACAGACAGGTCGATTTGCTTGAGGACGGTTCATTTGATTTTGATGCAATCAAAAAAGCAATAAACGAAAAAACAAAACTTGTAACTATCCAGCGTTCAAAAGGCTATGCGACAAGACCTACACTTTCGGTTGAGAGAATAGGTGAGCTTATAAAATTTATCAAATCGATAAAGCCTGAAGTAATATGCATGGTTGATAATTGTTACGGTGAGTTTGTCGAGACTATAGAACCGACTGATGTCGGGGCAGACATGTGCGTGGGCTCTCTTATAAAAAATCCGGGTGGCGGACTTGCACCTATAGGCGGTTATATCGTAGGAAAGAAAGAGCTTATAGACCTTTGTGCGTACAGACTTACCGCACCGGGACTTGGAAAGGAAGTCGGTGCAACTCTCGGGGTAAATAGAGCATTTTATCAGGGATTTTTCCTTGCACCTACAGTTACGGCGGGAGCTTTAAAAGGTGCGATATTTGCCGCTAATGTGTATGAGAAGCTTGGATATAAGGTTGTGCCTGACAGCACGGAGTCAAGACATGACATTATACAGGCGGTTACACTCGGTTCACCTGAGGCAGTTATTGCATTCTGCAAAGGAATACAGGCTGGCTCGCCGGTTGACAGCCATGTTGCCCCGGAACCTTACGCAATGCCTGGGTATCATAGCGATGTAATTATGGCAGCAGGTGCGTTTATACAGGGCTCATCTATAGAACTTAGTGCAGATGGACCTATAGAACCACCGTATGCAGTATATTTTCAGGGTGGACTTACATGGTATCATGCACGTTTCGGAATCACAATGTCACTTCAATATATGAAAAATGAGGGCATAATAAGCCAATTGTAATAAAAAATTAAAAAATGCCGTTTTTTGTTGAAGAATGGTGTTTTTTGGTATATAAAAAAGAAAAATACACATATTTTTCATATATGAATGCTATACAAAGATTTTTTTTTGTGATAACATTGTGGATATGTGATATAAATGTCATTTTCCTTTTGATAAAGGAGAAAAATATGGCAAAAATAAATGTAAAACAGCTTCCGATATCAGAGAGACCATATGAGAAATGCCTTAAATATGGTGCATCAAGCTTATCTGATGCAGAACTTATGGCTGTCATCATAAAAGCAGGCACGAAAAAAGAAAATTCAATTCAGCTTGCTTCTAAGGTGTTAAGCAGAATTCCCGGAGGAAAAATCAGTGGATTATTCCAGATGTCTGCCGTACAGCTTATGGATATTGACGGTATTGGTAAAGTCAAAGCGATACAGCTTTTATGTCTTACGGAGATTACTAAGCGCATGATGTCAGCTTCATACAGCGACGAATTATTTGTGTGCGACAATCCTGAAAAAATCGCACTCCGTTTTATGCATGAAATGCGGTTTGAGGAGACAGAGCAGGTGAGGGTTCTTCTGCTCAATGGTAGAAATGCATTGATAAAAGATGTTGTACTGTCGAACGGTTCTTTCAATTCGGCTATGGCATCACCGAGGGAAATCTTTTATAATGCATTGAAAAACAAAGCTGTGTCGATTATAGTTATGCATAATCATCCATCGGGCAATCCGATGCCGAGCAAGGAGGATATACTGATAACAAAGCGTCTTATAGAGGCAGGAAAACTAATCGGAATAGAACTCCTTGACCATATAATACTTGGTGATAACAGGTATATAAGTTTAAAAGAAAGCGGATATGCATTTTAGGTATATGCCGTATATAAAAAGGAGATTTTGTAATGGCACAAAAGACCTATGGTATAGATTTTGGTACAGATACCATTAAGATATATAAAAAGGGACAGGGAATAATTCTTCTTGAAAAAAATGTAGTGTCTACCGTTGGAAAAGAAAGACGTCCTGTTGCGATAGGTGAGGAAGCATTTGAAATGTTTGAAAAGGTTCCGCCCAGTATAAATGTTTCGTTTCCGTTAAGCCATGGCGTCGTATCGAAAATTGACGATATGATAGCATTGTGGAGTTTCATGGGTTCCAAAATAGCACGAAGCAGGAGAATGAAAGGATTTCAGTTTTATATAGCTGTTCCGGCAGACATAACCGAAGTCGAAAAGCATGCATATTCAAGAATTGTTTCTGAGAGTGATTCAAAACCTAAAAAGGTATGTCTTATAGACAAGCCGATTGCAGATGCGTATGGACTCGGACTTGATGTTGAAAAGGCTAACGGTATTCTCATTGTAAACATTGGTGCCGACACGACAGAGATAAGTGTATTAAGCCTTGGCGGTATTGTTGTATCAAGACTTTTGCCATATGGCGGGAAATATTTTGATGACCAGATTAAAAACTATATAAGAAAACAGTATAATTTTGTTATTGGTCTTAAGACTGCCGAGCAGATAAAGAAAAAACTTGTATCGGCTTTTCCGACCGATGGGGAAATAGAAGTTATGGGAAGAGATGTTGTAAAAGGACTTCCAGGAAAACTCAATATAAATGCTGCGGAAATTTTTCCGCTGGTAAATGATGTCTTTTACGAAATCGCTGTATCTGTTAAAACCATACTTGAGAGAACACCCCATGAGATTTCTCATGATATTGTACATAACGGAGTTTATCTCACGGGAGGTTCATCATGGATAAGCGGACTTGACCAGCTTATCGCAAATGAGACATTTCTTAAAGTCAACACTACAAGAAATGCCCAAAAAACAGTTGTGACGGGGCTTGGGTATTTGGCAGAACATCCGAAACTTGCTGCAAAATATGCAATTGAACTTAAATAAAAGGAAGGAATATAGCAATGCGCAAAAAGACTAAAATGATTATAGATCCGAAATATATTCTGATTGCCATTTCTGTGATCTGTGCCATTCTGATAGTTGTTTCTTTTAAATTTCAGGATAAGATGGGACCTGTTCGTTCTATAGTAGGTGATGTTGTGACACCTATGCAAAAAGGAATAAATACAATCGGAGTAAAAATATCAGACAAGATTGATTATATAAACAGTGTTAAAAAGCTTACCGATGAAAACAAATCGCTTAAACAAAAGCTTGATGAGACAAATGCGGAGAATAAACTTTTGCAGCAGGACAAGTATGAACTTGAAAATTTCAGAAAACTGTATGACCTCGATGAGCAGTATGCGAATTATCCAAAAGTTGCGGCAAGAGTAATTAGCGGTGAACCTGATAACTGGTATAATGAATTTATTATTGATAAAGGGACAAGCGACGGTCTTGCAAAGAATATGAATGTAATGGCAGGAGACGGTCTTGTCGGAAGAATCGTAGAAGCGAATAAATCTTATTCAAGAGTACGCTCAATAGTCGATGATTCAAGTGAAGTCAGCGGAAGCTTCCTTAAAACATCAGATAAGTGTATCGTAGAGGGAAATTTATCTATGATGAAAGAAGGTAAAATTAAAATTACCGGACTTGACAGGGATGCAAAAATTAAAGATGGTTATGAGGTGGTAACTTCACAGATAAGCAGTGTTTATCTGCCGGGAATATTGATTGGATATGCAAAGAATATAAAGAAAGATGCAACAAATATAACGCAGTCGGGAGAACTTGTACCGGCGGCAGATTTTTCGAGTCTTGATATGGTGCTTGTCATAACAAAGGTTAAGAATTCAAAGGACTTAGAGGAGATACTTAGCAAATGAAAAACTACATAAGTATGTTTATTATGATAATAGTTGGTTTTGTTCTGCAGACAACAATATTCAGGAGTTTACAGATTGCAGATGTTTCTCCAAATATACTTGTTATCCTGACAGCCATAGCCGGTACAATGTACGGGCAGTATAACGGACTGTTTACAGGGGTGGTATGTGGACTTTTCATAGACCTTATGTACAGTTCAGTTGTGGGAGTAAATATTTTTATATATGCGGTGATTGGTTTTATTATAGGTATTACAAACAAAGTTTATATCGAGGATGACATTATACTTCCGATAATGACAATCACGGCAGGAGATTTGATATACGGAGCACTGTTTTATATATTGAAGTTTCTTTTGAGAGGAAGACTTGAACTTTTAGAGTATATCAAAAATACTATACTTCCGGAATTGATATACACAGTTATAATAGGTGTGTTTGTATTTAAATTTGCACGTTTAATTGACAAAAAACTCAATCCGCCTAAGCAGGTTAATCTTGGAGTTGAGAGTGAGTTAAATGATGATTAAAATATAAAGACTTGCTTTCTGAAAGAGAGGTTTGTATATGTGGGAAACAATTAAAGATTATCTAAAAGGATTATTTAATTCCCGTATTGCGATAATCGTCATAATATATATCATATTTTTTGCCATTATTGGCAATCGTTTGTTTATGCTGCAGATTGTTGATGGTGAAAAATATACAAGTGAGGCTCAGAAGAGCACACAAAAGACCAGAACAATAAAAGCTACAAGAGGAAATATATATGATTGCAACGGAGTGCTGCTTGCATATAACAAGCTGTCGCACAATGTAACATATGAGGAGACAGACGCAACAGCAAAAATGACATCGGAAGAAAAAAATGACATGATATGTAAACTTATCCGTGTCATAGAGAGCAACGGAGGAACATTATCCGTAGACTCATATTTAAAGCTCAACGATAAAGGTGAGCCTGAATTTACCGTGTCAGGAAATACTCTGCTCAGATATAAGGCAGAAGTGTACTCAATAACCGTAAGCGAATTGAAGAAAAAAGAGAATAAAGAGCTTATGGATGCAACGGCAAAGGATATATATGAATTTTTGAGATATGATATGAGTTCGCAGAGCCCGAAATTCGACATATCAGATAAGTATGATGATAAAATGGCAATTAAAATTCTTGATATAAGATATGCGATTTTTATAAACAGGTATCAGAAATATCTTCCTATTACAATTGCTCAAAATGTAAATGATAAGACTGTTGCGGCAATCAAGGAAAATAATAATGAACTTATAGGTGTAAACATAAGAGATGATACAAAGAGAGTTTACAATAAGAGCAAGTATTTTGCACATATGCTTGGTTACACCGGAGCAATAACATCCGAGAAACTTGAACAGATAAAGAAAAAGGATGCAAAGACAGATTACACAACAGATGATCAGGTAGGTATTTCAGGACTTGAAAGTGTTTACGAAGATTACCTTAAAGGAAAAAAAGGTAAAGAAAAGCTGAGCATAAATTCAAGTACAAGCCGCGTTGTCTCGGTTGATGAAACAATAAGCCCGACAGCGGGGGATGATTTATATCTGACTATAGATGCAAAACTTCAGGAGGAATGTTATAATCTTTTGGAAGAAAATCTTGCCGGAGTTCTGATAAGCAGAATAAATAACAGTTCAAGTGCCGGTTCAAAGGGAACAAACTCGACAGATATAAAAATCCCGATATATGATGTATATGAGGCATTATATAAAAACAATATTATAGATGTAACGCACTTTACTGATAAAAAGGCAACTTCTTTGGAGAAAAAGACATATAAGAAGTTTAAGAGCAAATCTAAGAGTATTATATCTGATATGAAAAAGCATCTTGCTGCTAATTATACAAAAGGGTCAAATAAAATTTCAGATGATATGAATGATTTTCTTGATTATTTTTATGAACTGCTCAAGAAAAACAGCATTGTACTTGTAAATCAGGTTGATACCACAGATTCTGTTTACAAAGGTTTTGTTAAAGGCAATACAAGTCTCAGCCAGTTTTTACAATACGCTATTTCAAAACAGTGGATAGACCAGGAAAAAATTGATATAAAAAGCGGTTATTACACATCAGAAGAGATTTATGGGAAACTCTTAGAATACGGTTTCAAAAATATAAAGAATGACACGGGATTTGCAAAACTGATTTATGGATATTTGATTCATCATTATGAACTTTCGGGCAAGGATACATGTCTTTTGCTTATGGATCAGGAAGCTGTCAAAAAGAGTGATACAGATTACACAAATTTACAGACAGGAGCGTTATCACCATATTCATATATTATAAAACAGATAAAGAAGCTTCAGATTACACCGGGAGATTTAGGTCTTGAGCCGTGCTCAGGCTCACTTGTGGTGACTGATGTAAAGACAGGTGATGTAAAGGCTATGGTCACATATCCAAGCTATGACAATAATAAGATGGCAAATAAGGTTGATTCAGAATATTACAATAAAAAGCTTATTGAAAATTCGTCATCACCGCTTTTAAACAGACCGACTATGCAGGAGATGGCTCCGGGTTCAACATTTAAAGTAATATCATCTATTACGGGACTTGAGGAGGGAGTAATATCACCTTCTACGCACATATATGACCATACTGTATTTTCGGATATAGACCACCCGGCTAAGTGCTGGAGTACGGTTTCACACGGAGACCTTACAGTTTCATCGGCTATCGAAGTGTCATGTAACTATTTCTTCTACAAAGTGGGATATATGCTTTCTGGAAAGACATCTTCCGGCAGCATAAATTATCCAAGAGGTATAGCAAGGCTTAAAAAATATGCAAAAAAATTTGGACTGACTGATAAATCAGGCGTTGAAATTCCGGAGATTTCACCTCATTTTGCAACAACAGATGCAGTAAGAGCTGCAATCGGTCAGGATACACATGCATATACACCGTCACAGCTTTCAAGATATGTGACAACTGTTGCAAACAGTGGAACATGCTATGACCTTACACTTGTAGATAAGATTAAAAATGTAAACGGAAAGACGGTTTTAAATAACAAAGCAAAAGTGAGAAACGAAGTAAATATAAAGCAGTCCTCGTGGGACGCGGTGCACAAGGGGATGAACCTTGTTGTGAACGGTTCAAGAAGTTCCATAAGTTTTATGTTTAAAAATGTAAAAGCAACAATTGCCGGAAAAACAGGTACTGCACAGCAGAGTAAATTCCATGCGAACCATGCATATTTCATATCTTATGCCCCATATAAAAAGCCGGAAATTTCAGTAACATGCGTAATTCCAAATGGATACGCTTCTTCAAATGCGGCACAGACGGCGAGAGATGTGTATAAATATTACTTTGGAAAAAAAGGTTCAAAAGCTAAGAAAAAGGTGTCAGGTTCTGTCAAAATGCCTGAATCAAGCATATCACATATAGATTAAAGAATAAGGAGGGGGAAAACAAATGAAAGAGACAGTTGTTATCAAGGGAACAAAATCAGGACTCATCCTTGCACTCGACAGTTCCATTCCATATGAGCAGTTGAAAAAAGATGTTGCAGAGAAGTTTCGTTCATCCGATGAGTTTTTGGGAGAAGCATCGAAGGCAATAAGTTTTCAGGGAAGAATACTTGATGATGAACAGCAGGAAGAGATTATTTCAATAATACATGAAAATTGTCATTTAAATATAGTGTGCATAGCACTTGATGACCCTGCAAAAGAGGAACAGTTTTCAAGGGCAGTAGAAAATAAATTTGCTATGCAGGATGCCAACACGGGGCAGTTTTTTAAGGGAAATCTCCGCTCAGGACAGGTTCTTGACGTGGAGACAAGCATAATAGTTATAGGTGATGTGAAAGCAGGCGCAAAAGTGGTGTCTAAGGGAAATGTAATAATACTTGGTTCTCTAAACGGAACGGTATATGCAGGTTCTACAGGAAACAGCAATGCATTCGTGATTGCACTTGATATGAATCCGATGCAGATTAAGATAGCAGATGTGATTGCAAGGGCACCCGACAAACCGGCAAAATTAAAAAAGAAGAATAAACCTGAGACTAAGATTGCCTTTTTGGAGGATGGAAACATTTATATTGAGACATTAGATAAAGATGTAATGGACGATATAAAATTGTAATTGTAGACATAAAATGTTTTTTTTGATAAAATTATTATTAAAATATTAAATTTCTTTTAACAGGAGGAAACAAAAAATGGGAGAAGTAATAGTAGTCACATCCGGAAAAGGCGGTGTTGGAAAGACAACTACGACTGCCAATCTTGGCACAGGTTTGGCGATGGAGGGAAAGAAAGTTGTTCTTATTGATACAGATATAGGACTTCGTAATCTTGATGTTGTAATGGGACTCGAAAACAGGATTGTATACAATCTTGTAGATGTAATCGAGAATAACTGCCGCATCAAGCAGGCGCTTATAAAGGATAAAAGACATCAAAATCTGTATCTGTTACCTTCAGCACAGACAAAGGATAAGACTGCAGTAAGTCCTGAACAGATGAAAAAGCTTGCAGATGAACTTAGGAATGAATACGATTACATAATTATGGACTGTCCTGCCGGAATAGAGCAGGGATTTCAGAATGCCATTGCAGGTGCAGACAGAGCATTAGTTGTCACAACACCTGAGGTATCTGCGGTGAGAGATGCTGACAGGATTATAGGACTTCTCGAAGCAAACGAAATATCAAAGACTCATCTTATCGTAAACAGATTGAGATCTGATATGGTTAAAGAGGGTAATATGATGTCAAGTGATGATGTCGTGGATATACTTGGCATCGACCTTATAGGAATTGTACCTGATGATGAGCACATTATCACATCAACAAACAACGGAGAACCTTTAGTAGGCTCTAACTGCCTTGCAGGACAGGCATATATGAACATATGCAAGAGAGTTATGGGAGAAGATGTTCCTTATTTGAACCTTGATGTTAGGGAAGGATTTTTCCAAAAATTATCAGCAATTTTCAAAAAGAATTAAATACTAAATTTTAAATTATAAATTTTATGGAGGAGCATGATGGGCATTTTCTCAAATTTTTTTAGGAGCTCCGAGAGCAGCAGCGATGTTGCAAAAAGGAGATTAAAGGTAGCCATCACATCGGACAGGGCAGTGTGTTCGCCGGAGTTGATGGAGCAGATGAAAAATGATATTATTCAAGTTATTTCAAAGTATGTTGATATTGATACGGATGGACTTGATATAAAAGTAACAAAGACGGAACTTGACGAATCATCGGGAACAGTTAATGCGCTTTTAGCAAATATTCCTATTAAGGAGGGTTCAAGAAACTTCCGCAAATAAAGGAAAGGTTAGGATGAGTTGTAATGATTAACCGAATCAGGCAGTACGATTGGAAAAAGTATAACTTTTCACTTTTATGTGTAGTAGTTATACTTTGTATATTGGGATTATATTGTGTAAGAATGGCAGGAGGTACGACAAAAGGTGCTTCTCTTATGAAGGGGCAGTTAGTTGGATTGATATTGGGACTTATTATTGTGGCGATTGTGTCTGTTATAGATTACCATTTTATATGCCAGTTCTGTATTGTATACTATATAGCAGGTATTTTACTTACACTTGCCGTACACACACCTTTGGGAACTGACAATAAAACCGGAACATACAGATGGATAGAGCTTGGACCTATCACATTCCAGCCGACTGAACTTATGAAAATAATACTGATAATCACACTGGCGGCATTATTTTCAAGGCTTCATTCAAAACTGGACAAGGTATCGACATTGGTAAAAGTCTGCGTTGTCTCAGCAATTCCGGTACTTGCAATTTTGACACAGCCTGATTTGTCGTCAAGTCTTGTCGGTGTATTTATAATGTGTGTCATGATATTTATCGGTGAGGTATCATATCGGATTATTGTGCCTATACTCATAGCGGCAGTACCTATATGTGGCTTCTTGGCGTGGTATGTACAGATACCTGGCAATTTAATATTGCACAATTATCAGTATAACCGAATACAGGCATGGCTTCATCCTGACACTTATCCGAACGCTGACAACTTAAATTGGCAGCAGAATTCAGCTATTAAGGCAATAGCATCAGGACAGCTTTACGGTAAATTTATTCAGGACGGCGGAAAAGGCCTTGAAAGCAGAACTTATAATGGTGTAGGTATCAGGGAAAGTGATTTTATATGGTCTGTTGTAGGAGAAGAATTTGGATTTTTGGGTTGTTGTTTGGTATTATTGCTGTTTGCAATAGTTATATTTAAATGTTTTATGGTAGCAAAGAAAGCACAGGATTATCTTGGAAAGATGATAGCTGTCGGGGTATCTGCTATGTTTATGTTCCAGGTATTTGCGAATATATGTGTAGTAACTTTTATCTTTCCAAATACAGGACTTCCACTGCCTTTTATAAGCAATGGTTTAAGTTCCATGATATCAGCTATGATAGGGATAGGGTTAGTTATGAATATAGGTATACAGCCTGCCAAATCAAGCAAGGAAGGTTTTACCATGAGAAATCTTAATCCACCGGGAGAGGATGAGATTGATGAGCTTGGGCTGGATATTTAAAATATATGGATAATAAATGATAAGATAAAAAACAGGGGTGAATAAGATGAACATTGGACTAATTGCACATGATGCAAAAAAAATACTTATGCAGAATTTTGCTATTGCATACAGAGGAATTTTGAGTAAACATGATATTTATGCGACAGGTACAACCGGGCGCCTCATTGAAGAGGTTACAAATTTAAATATTCATAAATATCTTGCGGGACATCTTGGCGGAGAACAGCAGCTTGCGTCACAGATAGAGCATAATCAGATAGATATGGTTATCTTTTTGCGTGATCCTCTATCGCCAAAATCACATGAACCGGATGTTAATAACGTTATTCATTTATGTGACACATATAATATTCCGTTTGCAACAAATCTTGCTACGGCAGAGTTACTTATAAAAGCTCTCGACAGAGGAGATCTCGAATGGCGTGAAATATTAAAAAAGGAAGGATTATAGACTGATATATAAAAGGTTTATTTTCGTGGTTACAGATATGAATGTAATAAAAAAAAGATGCAGGATTATTTCTATTGCATTGATAGCATCGTTTGTGCTGACAGGCTGTCAGACAGATGTATCGATATTTAATAACTATGATGTTATTTTGCCACATGATGGGCAAAATGCGTTCGGAACAAAAGAGCAGCAGCTTTTTTCTTCAAATATATGTGTTGTTCCAAAGAAAAAGCAGTCAGAAAAAGACTTATTTATGACCGCAGGTGCTTCTCTTATTTTTGACAATACAGACAACAAAATGCTTTACGCTGATAACATATATCAGAAAATGTATCCGGCAAGTACAACAAAAATTGTGACAGCACTTGTAGCATTAAAATACGGAAATCTTGATGATGTGGTAACAATCGGATATAATGCTACACATATTACGGAATATGGGGCAAAACTGTGTGGTTTTGCAGAGGGTGATAAAATCACTCTGAAAAAACTTTTATACTCATTTTTGATATGTTCGGGTAATGATGCAGGTATTGCCATAGCCGAACATATATCAGGAAGTGTTGAAAAGTTTGCAGAGCTTATGAATAAAGAGGCAAAGAGCCTTGGATGTTCAGGTTCAAACTTTGTCAATCCGCACGGACTTCATGATGATAATCATTATACAACACCGTATGACCTTTATCTTGTATTCCATGAGCTGTTAAATTATGATGTATTTATGGATATAATAAACCAGTCTTCTTATAAAGCGGAATTTAAAGGTGCAGACGGTTCTAAAAAGACATTATGGTTTTCGTCAACAGACAAATATCTTCTTGGAAGTGCCAAAGCACCTGATGGTGTCACGGTTATAGGAGGAAAAACAGGTACAACGTCGATGGCAGGTTCAAATCTTATATTGTATACAAAGAATGACAACGGTAAAGATTATATATCGGTTGTAATGCATGCTAGTGATTCCTTTAGTTTGTATTCACAGATGAGTCATTTGTTAGAAATGGAAAATAAATAAAAAGCCCGTCTATATGATGAGCCTGTCAGGGACTTATATATCATATAGATGGACTTTTTTAATGTTATAGGAAACTTTTTGTTTCCTATAACATTAAAAATACTCCGTGAGGATGCATACTAATATTCTCCGGCAGAGCGTATACGACCATAATAACTGATGGCATAAAGTCCGCCAATGCCTACTGCGGCATATATAATTCTCGAAAGTATGGTCATATCTCCGAATAAGACTCGTACAAGGTCGAATCTTAAGAATCCTATAAGTCCCCAGTTGACTGCACCAATTACAACAAGTGTCAGTAAAATATAATCTAATGTTTTCAAAATATGCCTCCATTCATTTTTATTTTATTTCTATTATGCGTGATGTCTGTTTAAAATATTCATTGGAAAAAGTTGTAAAAAAAATTAAGAACGATTTTTGGGTTGCGTATTTTTATTTAATAGGTGTATAATATTCAGGCGTATTTATTAAATATATTGGAAGGAAGGAAACTGTTTTGAACAAAAATAAATCAATAATATCATTGTTTCTTATTATAGCACTTATTTGTGGAAGTATTACAGACATGACTTATGTATCTGCTGATAATAAAAAAATATCAGATACTAATTGTTTTGATTTATCAGTTGTTACAGGTGGTGCGGTTACCGCTACACCTCCGGCTATAGAAGAGACACCAATACCTGAACCGACGAGTAAGCCGACTCCGAAACCGACTGCAAAGCCAACGAAAAAGCCTGTTAAAAAGCCGGCAAAAAAACAGGTGCTCACAGTGAAAGTATCTCAGCATGGCAAAAGACATGTCCGTTTGAGATGGAACAGTATAAAATATATTGACAGATATAAAATCAAAATTTCGGGAGGATTGAAAAAGACAGTAAAACTCAGCAAAAAAAAGCGTACATATATTTTTAAGATTGATGAGGGAAAGGTTTATCATGTAAGAATTACTGCACTTAAAGGGAAAAAGAGAGTCTCTAAGTCGAAGAGAATTACAATCTGTAAACCTGTAAAGGCATCAACAGTCAGATACACAAAGCTGTCAGATGACAAAGTACTTATCACATGGAAGCGTGGCAGACATACTAAAACTTTTCAGATTTACAGGCAGACAGGTAAAGGAAAATATAAAGTAGTAGGAAGTTCAAAAAAAGCACGCTTTGTAGATAAGAATATAAGTGCAGGCAAAAATTATAAGTATATAATAAAATCGATAAATATAGCTTCAAAGACAAAATACAGTTCAAATAACAGAGGAACATGTTTTACAACAAAGAAGATTGTAAATACATCACATCAAAAATATACATATACAGAAATGAGTGCGGATATATCTTTACTTAAAAGGACATATTCAAGATATGTGAGTGTAAGAACAATCGGAAATTCATGTGACAACAGAAAGTTATATGATGTGGTAATAGGAAATACCGGTTCAGGGCGTTCGATTATAGTCATAGGTGCACTTCATGCAAGAGAATATATGACAGCACAGTTATGTATGGCTCAGATAGAAGACTATCTGAAAAATCACAATAATAAAAATGCGTCTGAGGCAACAGCGGGTGTTTTGAATAAAATTGCCATACATTACATTCCGATGGCAAATCCGGACGGTGTTACAATTTCTCAGTTTGGAATGTCAGGGATAAGAAACAGCGCATTGCGAAAAGCTTTAAGAAAAATGAAAGTTGTGGGCGGCACCAAATATTGGAAATCCAATGCAAGAGGTGTTGATCTGAATAAGAACTTTAATTATAATTACATTGCAAAATATGGTGGAAAAAGGGGAAGTGACGGATATACAGGTGAGTCTGTAAACAGTGAACCGGAAACCAGAGCAATAACTGCTTTTCTTGAAAAAATGAAAAATTCAGGAACATTAAAAGGCCTGATAAATTATCATGCGACAGGTTCGATACTTTTTGGTGAAGCGAAAGGCAGTGTTAAGCATGTTGTCACTAAAATGTATAATCTTGCGAAAAAAATAACAGGATATGCGGACAGCAGCAGTTATGAGGAGAACATAAATGAACATTCCAAAAAGAAAAATATCGGAAATCTGAGAGAATATGCCATGTATAAGAAGGGAATACCAAGCATAACATTGGAGATTGGAAAGAAAGCATGCCCGTTATCGGCAAATGAATTTCCTTCAATCTGGCAGAAAAACAAGAGTCTTGTTATAAAAGAAGCAAAGTTATTTACGGAATGATTTAAAAGTATTAGCAGGAAATGAGGGATAAAAATGAGATATAAACTTGCAGTTTTTGACATGGATGGAACAATTTTAAATACACTTGAGGACCTTGCAGACAGTACAAATTATGCACTGAAAGCAAATGGGCTTCCTGAGAGAACAATTGATGAAGTCAGAAGATTTGTAGGAAACGGGATAAGACTTCTTATAGAACGTGCTGTTCCTACAGATACAGACAAGGAACTTACAGACAAAGTTTTTGATACATTTAAAGAGTATTATAAGACACATTGTGCGGTGAAAACCAGACCCTATGACGGAATAAAAGATGTATTGTTAGAACTAAGGAAGGCCGGATGCCTTACGGCAGTTGTATCAAATAAAGCTGATTTTGCCGTTCAGGATTTGTGCAAAGATTATTTTGATAATTTGTTTGATTTTGCAATAGGCGAAAGAGAGGGCATTAAGAAAAAACCTGCACCTGACAGTGTTTTTGAGGTGTTATCAAAATTGAATGTTGAAAAAGACGATGCCGTTTACATAGGTGATTCGGACGTTGATTTTGCAACATCGGTGAATGCCGGAATGGATGTTATAATGGTCGGCTGGGGTTTCAGAGATGCGGAATTTCTTCGTGAAAAGGGAGTAAAGAGGATTATAAAACAGCCGTCAGAGATACTTGATATTATTCTGGAAAAGTAATTAAAATTCAGAATAAGTTATAAGATTTATAAGATAATGAAAGATTGGGCTGTTAAGAAAAGAGGAAATCTGATGTCAGAGAAAACGAAAGGTATTTTGTGTATTATATTTTCGGCATTGTCGTTTGCATTTATGAGTTTGTTTATAAAACTGTCAGGCGATATACCGACGCTGCAAAAATCTTTTTTTAGAAATTTTGTGGCTGCAGTTGTTGCGTATGCCATGCTGAAGAAAAATCACACACCTTTAAAATGTAGTAAAGAAAGTTTTAAATATGTATTTGGGCGGGCTTTTTTTGGAACAGTAGGAATATTTTGTAATTTTTACGGTGTGGATCATTTAAATATTGCAGATGCATCAATGCTCAATAAATTATCTCCTTTTTTTGCGATTGTTTTTTCATATTTTATTTTAAAAGAACGGGTTGAGCATTATCAGGTGCGTTGTCTTATTTCTGCTATTATAGGTGCAATGTTTATTTTGAAACCGTCAGGAGATGCAATGTTATCCATACCTGCACTTATTGCAATGATAGGAGGTATGGGAGCGGGCATGGCTTACACACTTCTTAGAAAAGCTACAGGAATGGGTGTTAAAGGACCATTTATTGTATTCTTCTTTTCTGTGTTTTCATGTATATGTTCACTGCCGTATTGTATATTAAACTATACACATATGGAGCCGATACAGTGGTTTTATCTTTTTATGACCGGAGTTGCGGCAACATTTGGGCAGTTCTTTATAACGGCGGCGTATTCACATGCACCGGCAAAAGAACTTTCGGTATACGATTATTCAAATGTAATCTTTGCGGGGATACTTGGATTTATAATACTTGGTGAGATACCAGATGTATTCAGCTATATCGGATGTGTACTTATAATAGCACCGGCTGTTATAATGTTTATAATAGGAAATAAAAAAGAAAAGCAGGAGGTGTAGAATTTGAAAAAAGAGTATGAGGAAATGAAAGATAATCTGATTGATATTATAAAAGAAGAGCAGGCAAAACTTGGGTATCGGAAAGAAATCATAAGATTGTATTATCCGCTCGGTTCATTGAATCATCTTTTAAAAACAAAATGTGGTATATCCGGTATGAAAGCGACATTATCAGATTTCTGTAGGGAAGTAAGTGAATTTTTCGGAAATATTGAAATCTCAAATAATGGTGAAAGATTTTGCTTTAAGATACCTGATAAGGGTGCAGAATATGTTCATGATAATCTGTCGGACGATGAATTTATCTGTGGACTTGTCAGACTTGTGGCAGACCATAGCTGTACGATTGAAAAAGTAAAAGAATATTTTTTAAAGTTTAGTGATGATATACATTATGAAAAAATTTCAAATGGCGAGTTTGACTATCTTTTGTATTTTAATAAAGGAAAGCCTGACAAATATTATTACTGTTTTACAATTGATGAATTTCATGTCATATATCATCGTTTTCTCAAGCATGATTATGAGGATTTTGGCTTTTGATAAATAAGTATTTTTAAATTATTGTTTGGCAGGTACAAAACTGCAATGCATGGAAAACAACACAAGAATGGAGAATAAAATGATTTGGTGTGTGGAAGATGATGACAGTATAAGGGATATTGAGATATATACATTAAAGAGCACGGGATTTGAAGCGAGGGGGTTTGTCGATGGTGATTCATTTTGGAAGGAACTTATAAGTACAGACAGACTTCCGGAACTTGTTCTTATGGATATCATGCTTCCGGGAGAAGATGGAATAGCACTTTTAAAAAAAATGAGAGAATTGTCAAAGACAGAAGATATTCCGGTGATTATGGCAACAGCGAAAGGTATGGAGTTTGATAAAGTGCAAAGCCTTGATATTGGAGCTGATGATTATCTTGTAAAACCGTTTGGCATGATGGAGATGGTTTCAAGAATAAAAGCGGTATTGAGAAGATGCTCTCCAAAGAAGAAAGAACACATATATTCAAATGGAAGTATAAACATGAATATTGACGCTCATATAGTAAGCGTTAAAGATAATAAAGTAGATCTTACATATAAAGAATATGAGATATTAAAACTTTTTTTGAGCAATCAGGGAATAGTTTTCACAAGAGACCAGCTTTTGTCAGAAATATGGGGAGTTGACTATTTTGGGGAGACAAGAACCGTAGATATGCACATAAAAACACTTAGACAGAAACTTGGGGAAAGCGGCAAATGCATAAAGACTGTAAGAAATGTAGGATATAGAATGGAAAACGGTGTTTGATTATTATTTTAAACATGATATAATGAATGCGTAAGTGTTCATACTAAAAATCGAGGTTGGAGGTACAAAGCATGCAAAATGAAAAAATTGAAAAAATTGCACAGGAAAGAATTGACCAGGTAAGAAATAAGGTTGAAATTATGTCAGAATTCGCCAGAAGCAACAAATTGGCTATGGGAGCACATATATTCATAGCGGCACTTATCAGTTTGACATATTTGATTGAGGTATTCAAAGGCTCAAGAAGTATAGGATATGTTGCATTCATTATTGTTCTCGGACTTGCGTCTCCAATAGCGGAGATTATTGCATACAGCAGAAATAAGGAAGCTACATCGATTAAACACTTTATATCATTGGGATTTGGTGTATTTTACACATTCCTTGTACTTACGACACAGAATTCGCATGCATATGTATATGCGATTCCTATGATAATCATAGTAACCGTATACAATGATTATAAATATTCATTGTATATAAATCTTGCCATGATTTTTGTTAATATTGTGCAAGTTATAGTATTTGTATCAAATGGTACATATAATTTAAAAACAGACAGTGCAAGTATTGAAATCCAGCTTTTTGTCATGGCAATAATAGCAACATTCGCAGCACTTTCGTCAAGAATGCTCGATTTTAATAATCGTCTGAAGTTAAAGCAGATAGAAATTCAACATCAGGAAACAAAGGAAATGTTTGACCATATTATGAGTATATCTAAGGAGATGATTTCAGATATTGAAATAACTGACGGTCATATTAAGGAACTCGATGTTTCTATTGGGAATACAAGAAACGCAATGGAGCAGGTAAGCTCAGGTTCAAATGATACAGCAGCGGCTGTTCAGAAGCAGCTCTCCATGACAGAAAATATACAAAATAAGATAAATGATGTTACTGTGGGTACAGATGAGATTGCTCTGAGTGTGAAACAGACTAAAAATGCTATTGACCAGGGAAATCATAACGTAGATTATCTGGTGGGAAAGGTAAATGAATCTGTTGAATCAGGAAAGCAGGTATCAAATGAGATAGCAAGCCTCAATGAGGATATGGAGAAGATGAATTCTGTTGTTGACATTATAAATAACATAACATCACAGACAAGCCTGTTGGCACTTAATGCAAGTATAGAAGCAGCAAGAGCAGGTGAGGCAGGAAAAGGATTTTCTGTTGTTGCATCTGAGATTTCAAAAATGGCAAATGAAACGCAGGATGCCACGATTAAAATTACTGATATGATTCAGGAAGTTACAGGTGCATTAGACAGAGTTGTAGAAGTTACCGGTCAAATGATTGAGATGATAGAGGGTCAGAATGAGGCAACAGAAAAGACAGCGGCAAGTTTTAAGGCGATTGCTAAGAATACAGACAGTATTTTAGATAATTCAGAGTCACTTTCTGACTATGTTGAGGAACTTTCAATTGCAAATAAAGAGATTGTTGACAGTATATCAACCATATCTGCAATTTCAGAAGAAGTAGCGGCACATTCTAGTGACACATACAGCGTAAGTGAACATAATATTGAGATAGTATCACAGATAGTTGAAATAACAAGCAATCTTAAGAGACTTACAAAGCAGTTAAATAATAATTAAAGGGTTAATTAGCAGGTTAACATAAGAAGAATTAACAAAGTTATTAGTACAGCGAATAATTACTTTTTCATTGTACTTGTAACTACGGAGGTGTTTTTATATGAGTTTGGAGTCAGGTTTGAATGCCACACCATCAGGTGAAAGAGTACATATTGGTTTTTTTGGCATGAGGAATGCAGGAAAGTCAAGTCTTGTCAATGCATTTACAAATCAACAGCTTGCCATTGTATCAGATAAAAAAGGGACAACAACAGACCCAGTTTATAAAGCAATGGAACTTTTGCCACTTGGGCCTGTTATGATTATAGATACACCTGGATTTGATGATGAGGGTGAACTTGGAGAACTCAGAATCGAAAAAACAAAGCAGGTTTTAAATAAAGTTGATATAGCAATCTTGGTGGTAGATTCAGCTAAAGGGCTTTCGGGTTGTGATAAACAGCTTATTGAACTGTTTGTAAAAAGAGAAGTACCTTATCTTATCGTATACAATAAATCTGACATCAAAGAGATGGAAAAAAGCGATAATTCAATCAACGTAAGTGCACTGAACAAAACAGGAGTAGATGCGTTAAAAGATCGTGTTGCGACGATGATAAAGACTGAGGACACTAAACTTAGAATTGTAGGTGACTTAATTGAGCCATCGGATTTAGTTGTACTTGTGGTTCCAATAGATTCAGCAGCTCCAAAGGGCAGACTTATTTTACCACAGCAGCAGACGATAAGAGATGTGTTGGAGGCAGATGCGACAGCTATTGTGGTAAAAGAAAATGAATTAAAAGAAACACTTTCAAATCTCAGGAAAAAACCGGCGATGGTTATAACAGACAGCCAGGCATTTAAAAAAGTGTCTGAGGACACACCATCAGATGTTCTGCTGACATCTTTTTCTATACTTATGGCGAGATATAAGGGCTTTCTTGAAACAGCAATAAAAGGAGTGGCGGCTATAGATAAATTGAAAGATGGTGACAGGATACTTATTTCAGAGGGATGTACACATCACAGACAATGTGACGATATCGGAACAGTGAAAATTCCACGCTGGTTAAAAGAGTATACTGGGAAAGAACTTGTGATTGAGATATCTTCAGGAAGGGATTTTCCACAGAAACTTTCTGAATATTCATTGATAATACATTGTGGAGGATGTATGTTAAATGAAAAAGAAGTTAAACATAGAATGAAATGTGCCATAGAAAGCAATGTTCCTTTTACAAATTATGGAATCACAATAGCTTATATGCATGGAATTCTTAAACGAAGTATTGAGGTTTTTCCGGAACTTCTTGAAAATTTTAAATAAAAACAATAAAACAGTGCAGGTTGTCATATTATTGACTGCCTGCATTTTATGGTTGAAATTAAAAATACAACTGTAAATAAAATGGAAAAAAAGTATTTGTAAACTACGAAAAACAATGTTGTAAGCAGCGCAGAAAAAAAGTATAATGATAAATAGTTATATGATTAATTTAAGTAATTGTGCAGATATGAGGTGAAAGAAGTATGAATGATGAAATAGTTATCCTAATCGTGGATGATATAGAGGTAAACAGAGTTATATTAAAGGGAATATTTGAACAGGATTACAAGGTTATAGAGGCTGATGACGGGACGACAGCCCTAGATATTTTAAACAGAGGTACAAAAGTTGACATAATACTGCTTGACATTATCATGCCTGTCATGAATGGAATTGATTTTCTCAAGGAGATAAAGAAAAATAAAAGTTACAGTGAAATTCCTGTAATAGTAAATACTCAGGCGGGTGAGCAGGAAAATGAATACAAAGCACTTGCACTTGGCGCCGATGATTTTATAGCAAAACCGTACAATCCCAAAATCATAAAACGCAGAATTACGAACATTATAGAAAAGACCATATATCAGAGAAAAAATATGAAAGAGGTTTTGGAAGATACCCAGCATCAGATGTACAATCTTATTGATACTGTGCCAGGAGGTATAGGCATTATAGAAGTTTCTACCAAAAATGAAAAGTTGAGGATGTCTTATTTCAATGATGGTCTTTCAAGCATGCTCGGATATATGAAGTCTGAACTTCAAAACATTATAGATAATGATATATATGATGTAATATACGGCAAAGATGAGGAAGTCTTAAAGGAAATCATGAATAAAGACGGAGATGACATAATTCATTGCAAAATACGTCTTATAAATAAGGATAAAAACATATTGTGGACAGGTGTATCAGCAAAAATGCTAAATTCGGAGTCAGAGTCAAAGACATTTCATGTAGTATTCATGGATCTGACTGAGGAAATGAAGGCAGAGACAACGATGAAAAATACTATGATGGAACTGAAATACAGGGTAGAGCGTGATACACTTACGGGACTCAATAACAGGGACAGTTTTTATGCATCAGTGGAAAAACTGATGAAAAAAGACAGTGAGCATACATACGTCATAGGAATGTTAAACGTTGATAGATTTAAAATCGTTAATGAACTGTTTGGAAGCAAAAACGGTGATATGATTTTGAAAAATATCGCCGATGTGTTAAAGAAGATGACAAAGAAAAACGGCACATGTGCAAGGTTTGAAGCGGATAGATTTGCAATTTGTACAACAGCTGAATATATTGACGAAAATATAGGTGGGATAGAGCAGTTTCTGATTGGAAAAGATTCGTGGAACTGTCTCAATTACCCTATATTCCTGCATGCAGGTTTTTGTCTGATTGACGATAAAGATATACCTGTAGATCTTTTGTGTGACAGAGCAAATATGGCATTACAGGAGGTTAAGGGAAATTATATAACCAGATGGAATTATTATAATGACAGCCTGAAAAAATCAATGCTTATTGAACAGGAACTTATCAATGAGATGGATCATGCGCTTGAGAACCATGAATTTGTCGTATATTATCAGCCGATAGTTGATGTCAGGACAAAGAAAACCATAAGTGCAGAAGCACTTGTGAGATGGCTGCATCCGAAGAAAGGGATGATTTCACCCGGAATATTTATACCTGCATTTGAAAAAAATGGATTCATAACAAAACTTGATATGTATGTCTGTGAGGAAGTATGCAGACATCAGAGGGAGGAAAAGGACAAAGGTAACCGTGTTGTTCCTGTTTCGGTAAACCTTTCAAGGATAAACTTCTACAATGAAAACCTCTACAAAGAGGTGCTTGGGTTGCTGGATAAATACAATCTGAAATCAGAAGATATAAAACTTGAAATCACTGAAAGTGCATATGAAGATAATCCCCAGGATCTTATTATGGCAATTCATACATTACAGAAATACGGTTTTAAAGTGCTCATGGATGATTTTGGAAGCGGATATTCTTCACTTAATATGCTTAAAGACTGTTGTTTTGATATATTAAAGATAGATATGAAATTTATGGATGACCTTGAACAGTCAGAGAGAGCAGGCAATATTATATACACTATAATACAGATGGCAAAGAATCTTCAAATAGAGACAGTTGTAGAAGGTGTTGAAAATGAAAAGCAATATGAGATGCTTAGAAGCATGGGCTGTGATAATATCCAGGGATATTACTTTTCAAAGCCTGTTCCGGAGGATGCTTTTGTAGGCAGACTTGAAAACGAATCCGGAATGAAAGATACAGAAGAGTTTTATGATGACAGAGACACAATCCTTGTAGCAGATGATTCAGGTATAAGCCGTTTTGTATTAAAAGAGGCATTATGTGAAAAATATAATATTATCGAAGCATCAAATGCAGCTGAAGCAATGGATGTTTTAAAAAAGAATTTTTCTCAGATAAGTCTTGTGATATGTGACATTTATATGCCGGAAATGTCAGGATTTGATATGTTAAAACAGATAAAACAGATTTCTTTCCTTAGAAAGATTCCTGTGGTTATTGTGACTGCGTATGGTGATTTTGAAAACGAAGCTCACGCAATAGAACTTGGTGCGATAGAAGTCATAAATAAGCCGTTTAATACAACATTGCTGAAAAAACGAATTGACAATATTATAAATATTTTTGATACAAATAAATATGTTCATGCCGCAATTATAAGCGGTTAATAAAAATTATACTATTTTAATATTTATTTTAGTGTTTTTATATTATTAACCCATAAATATATGGTATTATAAAATGCAGATGCTGGAATAACGAAAATTAAATCAATTATTAAATGTTCGTTATTCCGGATTATTGGAGGAGAATGTGTTTGGATATGTTCAAATAAGAAAACCTGAGTTGAAAATAAAAGATTACAGTATTTATCATGGGTTTTACTGTGGGTTGTGCGACAGATTAAGAGATAAATACGGCTTAAAAGGTCGTATTACACTTACTTATGATATGACGTTTATGGCTGTGTTTTTATCATCTCTTTATGATGCCGAAAATATTGTAGCAGAAAAAAGATGCATAATGCATCCGGCAAAAAAGCAAAAGATTATTTACAATCAATATACTGATTATTGTGCCGATATGAATATATTGTTAAGTTATTATCACTGCCTTGATGATAAGCTTGATGATGGCTCGATCAGGGGCTATGCCGGTACTTTGTTTTATGATAAAGTACATAAGCAGACAAAACGGCTTTATAAACGCCAGGCACGAAAAATCAGTGTATGTCTTAAAAAACTTAATGAGCTTGAAAAAGATAAGGACACAAAAATTTTTGACGCCGCAGACTGTTTTGGGTGGCTGTTAGCTGAGATTATGTGCTTTAAAAAAGGCTATTTTGAAAAAGAGGTTAAAAAATTTGGATTCCATTTAGGCAGGTTTGTATATATAATGGATGCGTTTGACGATATAAGAGATGACATAGCCAAAAACAGATTCAACCCATTGAAAAAAATGTATTTTTTATGTGGCGATACAGATGTATTTAACAAAAAAGTATATGAAATACTTATAAGTGAGATGTCGGAGGCATGTGCAGAATTTGAAAAACTGCCATGTGTCGGGTATATAGACATACTCAGAAACATTCTCTATGCCGGAGTATGGAACAAATATGACAAAATAATAAATAAAGAAGAGGTAAAAAGTATATGAGCAATATTGATGATCCGTATAAAATACTTGGTGTATCACCAAATGCCAGTGATGATGAAATTAAAAAGGCATATAGGGAGCTTAGTAGGAAATATCATCCTGATGCAAATTCGGGAAACCCACTTGCAGACCTTGCTGAAGAAAAGTTTAAGGAGGTTCAGACAGCATACAGCAGGATAATGGATATGAGAAGCGGAAAGTCTGCAGATGGTTACAGCCGCGGAACTCAGGGTTATAGTCAGGAAACTCAGAATTATGGTCAGGGTTACAATCAGAATTATAACAGACAGAGATATGAACAGTACGGTTCAGGATACGGAAGAGGTCCGTATGGAAATAATTTGGACAATTGCTCAACAGGTAATATATGCTGTGATCTTTGGTGTGCAGATTCACTTTGTGAATGTATGGGAGGAGATTTGTGCAGTTGCATTTAAAGTCAAAACAGGTTGCATGGTGTGGAGTTATTATGGCGATAGCTGTGATTTTACAGATTTGTGCAGGAGTTATAGAGACAAGTTCATTTTTTCTGCTTGCACTGGCCTCTTTTCTGGCAGGATGTGTTGAAAGAAAATTTGACATAAAAACGGCTGCAGTTTTTTGTTCAGGTGCAGTTGTTCTTGGAGTTATTCTTGCTCCACAGAAGCTGTATTGTTTTACATATGCAGGATTTTGTGTATATGTACTTGCGGCTGAATATTTTAGGGGAAAAAATGGCAGTATAAAGAATTCGGACAAGGCAGAAAAAATCATGAATAATATCAAAATACAGTATATTATAAAAGGTATTATATATCATGTTCTTCTGATTGCTGCAGTTTTTGTTTCTGTTAAGATTAGCGGATTGGAAATTATCTTTTCAGCAGATTTTATTGAAAAAATAAAGCATATGCCGGTATTTGCAGTCGTTTTTGCAGCAGTTATAGCTGCCGAGCTGCTTTGGTTTATATTTGACAGGGCGTATATATTTTTTCAGGAACGGTATGGAATCATTGTTTGTGGGAGGGAATAGTGAAATCAGGGATTGAACATGATAAGCTTATCCGGAAGATATTAAATGAGATAATAGACACCTCAAAATATAAAATGAGCAAAAAATTTATCCAGCACGGTAATACAAGTGTGTATATGCATAGTGTGAGAGTTGCGTATATAAGCTGTTATATTGCTGAAAGATATAATTTAAAAGTTGATTTTGATTCACTTATTATGGGAGCACTGCTCCATGATTATTTCTTATATGACTGGCATGACAAAAACAGTCATCACAAAAGACCGCATGGTTTTTATCATCCTTCTGCGGCACTTGCAAATGCAGAAAGAGATTTTGATTTAAACTGGCGTGTGAAAAATACTATAAAAAGGCATATGTTTCCGCTTACACCAATTCCACCAAAGTGTCTTGAAGGCTGGATTGTCTGTGCTGCTGATAAAATATGTTCAACAAAAGAGACTATTAAAATAATAAAGTTTTGACTTGAATTTAATTTAGTGGTATAATTTCAAACTAAGAATGTAAAAATACACAAAAACAAGAGGTGCATTATGGCAAATTATAAAAGAATTTTATTAAAACTCAGCGGAGAAGCATTGGCTGGTCCGAATAAGACAGGTTTTGACGAAGCTACCTGTATAGGTGTTGCCAAACAGGTTAAAAAGCTTGTTGATGCCGGAATCGAAGTCGGCATAGTTACAGGCGGCGGAAACTTTTGGAGAGGTCGTACAAGCGAAAACATTGACAGGACTAAAGCCGATCAGATTGGTATGTTAGCAACAGTCATGAACTGTATCTATGTATCGGAAATATTCAGATCTGTCGGAATAAAGACAAGTGTACTTACTCCATTTGAATGCGGTTCTTTTACAAAGTTATTTTCAAAGGATAGAGCAAACAAATATTTTGAAAAAGGAATGGTTGTATTTTTTGCAGGTGGAACAGGTCATCCGTATTTTTCAACAGATACAGCTACAGTCCTTCGTGCGGTAGAAATTGAAGCAGATGTTATTCTTTCAGCAAAATCAATAGATGGTGTATACGATTCTGATCCGGCTGTAAATCCTGATGCTAAAAAGTTTGATGAGATAAGTATTGATGATGTTGTAAACAACAGACTTGGTGTTATTGACCTTGCGGCGGCGGTATTGTGTATGGAAAATCACATGCCTATGATGATTTTTGGACTAAATGAAGAAGACAGTATTGTAAATACAGTAAACGGAGTTACAAAAGGAACACTTGTAACTGCATAAACTTTTTGGAGGAAAATTATGAGCATAGAATTAAAAGAATTTAAAGATAAGATGAATAAGTCGATAGACAGCCTTGCAGGTGAATATACAACCATAAGAGCAGGTCGTGCAAATCCACATGTCCTTGACAAGATTATGGTTGAATATTACGGAACACCTACAAATCTTCAGCAGGTTGCAAATATATCTGTTTCAGAGGCGAGAACAATCGTTATCCAGCCTTGGGAAGCGAGCCTTATAAAAGATATTGAGAAAGCTATTCTTGTATCTGATCTTGGACTTACTCCAAACAATGACGGAAAAGTTATCAGACTTACATTTCCTGAACTTACGGAAGACCGCCGTAAAGAACTTGTAAAAGATGTAAAGAAAAAAGGCGAGGGTGCTAAAGTTGCCATTAGAAATATCCGCAGAGATGCCAATGATATGATAAAGAAACAACTTAAGGCAAGTGAGATTTCAGAGGATGAGCAGAAGGGTGCAGAGGACGATATCCAGAAGCTCACAGATGAATTTATTGCCAAAATTGACAATATGGTTGATGAAAAATCAAAAGAAATTATGACTGTATAATATGATGCAGGGGTCAAAAGCAGATAGTAGTGTATGTTTACATACATTACATCGTTGGCTTAACCCCGATATCATAATATTAGTGTACTTAAATAGGGGGATAGGCAGGAATTGTCTGTCCCTATAATTTCGCAAGTTAAAATTTGATTGAAAGTTTACAGAAAGAAAAGGGGATGACTATGGAAAACAGGGGAGTTCCAAGACATATTGCGATAATTCTTGACGGAAACGGAAGATGGGCAAAGAAGCGTATGCTTCCAAGAAATGCAGGGCACGCTGCCGGAAGCAAGAATGTTGAAAAGATATGTGCGGCAGCATGGGACATGGGAATAGAATATGTGACAATGTATGCATTTTCGACAGAAAACTGGTCAAGACCAAAGGAAGAAGTGGATGCACTTATGAAACTTCTGCATTCATATCTTAAGGACTGTCTTAAAACAAGCAAAAAAAATAATATGCAGGTAAAAGTTATAGGTGATATTTCAAGACTTGACAAAGACCTTCAGGAAAGGATAATTGAACTTGAAGAAGTCTCATCTAAAAATACAGGACTTCATTTTCAGGTTGCCTTAAATTATGGCGGCAGGGATGAAATAAAAAGAGGCATCACGGCAATTGCAAAAGAGGTGAAAGAAGGAAAACTTTTACCGGAAGATATAGATGAAAAAGTTATTTCAGAACATCTTGACACAAACGGTATACCTGACCCTGACCTTATGATAAGAACAAGCGGAGAGCAGAGACTTTCAAATTATCTGTTGTGGCAGCTTGCGTATGCTGAATTTTACTTTACTGATGTATTGTGGCCTGATTTTGGAAAAAAAGATCTGCAGAAGGCTGTTGAATTTTATCAGTCAAGAGACAGAAGGTTTGGTGGCGTAAAATAAAAATGAGAGGTTTTATATATGTTTAAAACAAGATTATTAAGCGGAATTGTGCTTATGGCAATTACCATTGCACTTATGGTTTACGGAGGGTATTCTTTATTTTTTGTTATTACACTTATCTCTGTTATAGGACTTTATGAACTTTATAGGACAGTTGGTATGGAAAAAACAATGCCGGCATTTATTGGATATATATCAAGTATTGTAATTGACATACTTATATTAAATAACGGATTTGAAGAACTTGTAATGTGGCTTATAGCTACGCTTATGGTTTTGATGGCATGTTATGTCATAGCTTATCCTAAATACAATTCTGAACAAATGACGATGTTAATGTTTGGACTTATCTATGTGACTGTCATGCTTTCATTTGTGTTTAAAGTCAGATTTGCGCAAAACGGTATACTTCTTGTATGGTTTATATATATTGGTTCATGGGGGTCAGATACCTGTGCTTATTGTGTTGGCAAACTTATCGGAAAACACAAAATGCCTTCAAAGTTAAGTCCAAACAAGACTATTGAGGGATGTGTCGGAGGCGTTGCAGGTGCTGCACTTATAGGTCTGATATTTGCATTAGTATTTTTTAAACATGGACAGATTATATGGCAGCTTCCAATAATAGGAGCCGTTTCAGCAGTTATATCACAGATAGGTGATCTTACTGCTTCGGCAATCAAGAGAAACCACAATATAAAAGATTACGGAAATCTTATACCGGGACACGGTGGTATATTAGACAGATTTGACAGTGTAATATTTACGGCACCTATCGTATTTTATCTTATTAAATATATGTTGCCATAGAACAATTTACAGATGGAATTTTATAGTAGAGGATTAAAATGAAAACAAAAAATATAGCGGTATTAGGGTCAACAGGTTCAATAGGAACGCAGACGCTTGAAATAATCAGAAACAATAAGGATATGAATGTCATATCTCTTGCAGCCAGAAGTAATATATCCCTGCTGCAAAAGCAGATTGAGGAATTTTCACCGAATGTGGTATGTGTATTTGATGAAAAGAAAGCAAAAGAATTAAGAGAAAACATTAAAGGGGCAAAAACAAAAATTGTTGCAGGCATGGAAGGTCTTATAGAGTGTGCCATTATTTCAGAAGCAGATATTGTTGTTGCAGCGGTTGTTGGAATGATTGGAATAAGACCGGTTATGGAAGCAATAAAAGCCGGCAAAGATATTGCTTTTGCAAATAAGGAAACATTGGTAACTGCAGGTCACATAATCATGCCTATGATAAAAAAATACGGAGTGAAACTTTTGCCTGTAGACAGTGAGCATGCAGCAATTTTTCAAAGCCTTAACGGTGAAAATCATGCTGACATAGACAAGATACTTTTGACGGCATCAGGAGGACCTTTCAGGGGAAAGAAAAGAGAAGAACTCAAAAATATTCAGGTTGAAGATGCACTTAAACATCCGAACTGGTCAATGGGAAGAAAAATTACAATTGACTCTTCAACTATGGTAAATAAAGGTCTTGAGGTTATTGAAGCGAAATGGCTTTTTAATGTATCATGCGATGATATACAGGTGGTGGTTCAGCCAAAAAGCGTGATACATTCAATGGTACAGTTTAAGGATGGAGCTGTTATAGCACAGCTTGGAACACCTGATATGAAACTGCCGATACAATATGCACTGACATATCCTGACAGAAGGTATCTTCCTGGGGAAAGACTTGATTTTTGGAAGATGTCAGAAATCACTTTTGAAAAACCTGATATGGAGACTTTTAAGGGATTGAAACTTGCGTATGATGCGTGCAGAGAGGGTGGTAGTATGCCAACAGTTCTCAATGCGGCAAATGAGAAAGCAGTTGCTTTGTTTCTTGAGAAAAAGATAGCATATCTGCAGATATCAGATATAATTGAAGAGTGTATGTGTAAACATACTACAATTAAAGAGCCTTCTTTAGAGGAAATACTTGAAATTGAACAAAATGTTTATTCATATATATTAGCTAAATATAATGATAATATCATATAATAAATGACAAAATAAAGATTGCAGCTTTTTAAAGACTGCAGTGCCTTATTGTACATGGGGCGGAGATGGAGGATTAGATGAATATATTGGTGGCGTTGTTGATATTTACGGTTATAGTCGTAATACATGAGCTGGGGCATTTTCTTCTTGCAAAAAAGAATGATGTCGGTGTTCCTGAATTTTCTGTAGGTATGGGACCAAGAATTATTACTGTTGCAAAAGGAAAAAAAGGATTTATTTTTAAATTTTTGTGTTCACAAAAATACTTTGAAAGTAATCCTGACTGGCAGGAGTGTACAAAATACTCATGGAAACTGCTGCCTATAGGTGGTTCATGTGCAATGGTAGGCGAGGACGAGATAAACGAAGCCGAAAATTCATTCAATGTGAAAGGAAAATGGGCAAGATTTTCCATTGTATTTGCAGGACCGTTTTTTAATTTCATACTTGCGTTTGTATTTTCGATTATAATTCTTGCAAATGCCGGAATTGATTATCCGATTATTGAACATATATATGACAATCAGCCTGCTGCAAATTCAGGTCTTGAAGTGGGCGATGTAGTAAAAAGCGTAAATGGCAAAAAGATTACAATAGGCAGGGAAATTGATACTTACACACTGCTTCATCCGCTGACAGGTGAGGATGTCGATATTGTAGTTACAAGAAACGGCGAAGAAAAATCATTCAAAATAGATCCAAATTATAAGACATATCTTTTTGGATTTTCATATGCCACTAATGAAAAAGCTTCCGCTGAGGTATCTGAGGTTACTGAAGGCAAGGCATTTGATAAATCCGGTTTAAAAGCAGGAGATATAATAAAGGAAATTAACGGTAAAAAGATAAACAATGCAGGTGAGCTTAGCACCGTAATGAATGAAGTAAACGGTGACGGAAAAGAAGTTACATTTCTTGTAGACAGAAACGGTATGGGAAAGACATTCAAGGTGACACCTGAGCCATATTCCACAAAGACACTTGGATTTATAGCTTCAATGGACGAAAAGAGTAAGAGCAGTTTTGATGTTGTTAAATACAGTTTTGTTGAAGTAAAATACTGGATAGAGACAACTGTCGGAAGCCTTGGAGCACTTATAACAGGAAATGTATCAGTCAAAAATGTATCAGGACCTGTAGGAATAGTTGATACGGTTGGTGATGCCATAAATCAGAGCAAATCTTATGGACTTAGGGTTGTAATGCTTCAGATTCTTTATATGTCTGTTCTTTTAAGTGCAAATCTCGGTGTTATGAATCTTTTACCGCTTCCGGCACTCGATGGCGGCAGACTTGTATTCATTCTGATAGAGGCTGTCAGAGGAAAACCTGTAGACAAGGAAAAAGAGGGGTTTGTTCATTTTGCCGGTTTTGTTGTACTGATGCTGTTTATGGTATTTGTAATGTATAATGATATAATAAAAATATTGCATTAGATATAGTAGGATGCACTTTAAACCATGATGTCTCTTTGGCATCATGGTTTTTGCGATAAAATCAAATAACTTATAATTTAATTTTAAGAGAAGAGGTAAATATGTATAGAGATAATACTAAAGTTGTTAAGATTGGAAATGTATCAATAGGTGGTGGAAACAAAATTGCCATACAGTCAATGACCAACACTAAGACAGAAGATGTAGACAGCACTGTAAGACAGATACTTGAACTTGAAAATGCCGGTTGTGATATAGTCAGAAGTACAGTTCCGACTATGGAAGCGGCAAAAGCTATTGCACAGATAAAAAAACAGATTCACATACCGATTGTGGCAGATATTCATTTTGATTATCGTCTTGCTATTGCGGCAATGGAAAACGGAGCAGACAAGATAAGGATAAATCCGGGAAATATAGGTTCTGCAGATAAAATAAAAGCTGTTGTTGATGTGGCTAAAGAAAGAAATATTCCTATAAGAGTAGGTGTAAACAGCGGTTCACTTGAAAAAAATCTTATAGAGAAATATGGCGGAGTCACAGCAGAGGGAATTGTGGAGAGTGCTCTTGATAAAGTTAAGATAATCGAAGATATGGATTACGACAATCTTGTAATAAGTATTAAATCATCAGATGTATTAATGTGCATAAAAGCCCATGAACTTATAGCAGGAAAAACACCGTATCCGTTACATGTAGGCATAACAGAATCCGGTACTGTATTGTCGGGAAATATTAAATCGGCAATCGGTCTTGGTAATATCCTCTATCAGGGAATAGGTGATACCATACGAGTTTCGCTTACGGGTGACCCTGTCGAGGAAATTCGTTCGGCAAAGCTTATATTAAAGACGCTTGGACTTAGAAAAGGCGGCGTAACAGTTGTATCATGCCCGACATGCGGAAGAACGCAGATAGACCTTATCAGCCTTGCAGCAAAAGTTGAAGAGATGGTTAAGGACATGGATATAGATATAAAAGTTGCGGTTATGGGATGTGCCGTAAACGGTCCGGGAGAAGCAAAAGAAGCAGATATAGGAATTGCAGGCGGAAAAGGTGAAGGACTTCTCATTAAAAAAGGTGAAATAATAAGAAAAGTACCTGAAAATGAAATACTTGGAGTGTTAAAAGAAGAACTTGAAAAGATGTGCTGATAAGAGCAGAATTACATATCTGTTCTTATCGCTAAGGAGGAGCAGATATGCAGAGATTGTTACTTGAAACATTTGAGGGATTAAATCTTACGGACAGACAGAAAAAAATATTTGATGATGTCAGTGTTGAAAATGTAGTTTTATCTTCTGAAAATAAAATGATAGACATATATCTGGTGAGCAGTCATGTAGTTGCTTATAGGGAAATATGTCTTTTAGAGTACGCATTGGGAGTATTTTTTGGAAGCACGGATTTAGATATAAAAATACATGACCGATTTGAATTGTCAAAACAGTATGATGCAGAAGCTTTCTTTAAAGAGTATAAGGAGAGCATTCTTCAAATTTTCAAGGCAGAAAACATTCTTGAATTTGATATGTTATATCAGGGCAGATTTGAAATGAAAGACTCGTCTGTTTACATATCATGTGAAGACGACGATTTGTACAGGGGGCGTGAATATAACTTAAAAGAAAATCTTATTAAGATATTTGAAGAAAAAGCAGGTTTTTCAATAACGGTAGATATTGAATACGTCGAACCGTCAAATGAAAAAGAGAAGAAACGTGAGATATTTAAATTTCCGTCTAAACAAAAAAATATACAAAAACACGATAATATACTGCTGCAAGACAGTTCAGAGATTCAGGCGGGTGCTGTTATGCAAAAAACAGGCACAGATGGGATGGGTTCAGATATACCGTTTGATGATGCCGCATATTATGTTGATGATATGGCATATGCTGCCACAAATATGGGATTTGATATTTCACAGGGAGAAGCAGCACAAAACACTGCAATGGGATTTGATGTGTCAGTGCCAAAAGAAAGTGCTATAGTTTCAGGCAAAGACAGTCAAAAAGAAAAAAGTAATTCACCAAAAACACAAAAGACAGAAAATTCTTCAAGATACGGAAAAGACAGAAAATACGGAAAGAGTAAATTTACAAAGAGTAAGATACCGTTTGATGAGGATTGTTTTTATGGAAGAAACTGTGATGGCGAAATCACAAAAATTGCTGATATTCAGGATGAAATAGGTGAAGTTGTCATAGAGGGAATGGTTTCTTCAACAGAGGAAAGAGAGATTAGAAACGAGAAAATAATATTCATTTTCAATGTAACGGATTTTACTGACACTATTACGGCAAAGATTTTTATAAAAAAAGATGAAGCTGAGCCTGTAAGAGATAATATTAAAAAAGGAAAATTCATAAAGATGAAAGGAATTGCTCTTTATGATACTTTTTCAAGAGAAGTTGGAATAAGTTCAATAAAAGGAATAAAACCCGGCAAAGACAATCGTGTGTATCGTGAAGATAATTACGAAGGAATGAAGAGAGTTGAACTTCACGCACATACACAGATGAGTGAGTTAGACTCCGTTATGTCGGTTTCTGATTATTTGAGCATGGCAAAAAAGTGGGGACATACTGCCGCTGCCATAACAGATCACGGTGTTGTTCAGGCATTCCCGGATGCTGACCATTGTTTAAAACCTGACGATAACCTTAAAATGCTATATGGTGTTGAAGCATATCTTGTAGATGACCTTATTGGAACGGTAAAAAATGACAAAGGACAAAATTTTAATGATTCATTTGTTGTATTTGATTTGGAGACAACAGGTTTTGGAGCAAAAAGCAACCAGATTATAGAAATAGGTGCTGTAAAGGTTGAAAACAGGCAGATAGTTGATACATTCAGTACATTTGTAAACCCTGAGAGACCTATTCCGTTTAATATAACTAAACTGACAAGTATAGATGACAACATGGTAGCCAATTATCCAAACATTGATGTTATACTTCCTAAATTTCTTGAATTTTGCGGCGACAGTGTTATGGTGGCACACAATGCATCATTTGATATGGGATTTATAACACAAAAATCAAGGGAGAGAGGTTATAAAACGGACTTTACCGTTATTGATACTGTTTCAATGGCAAGAGCACTGCTCCCGGAGCTTTCAAAATATAAACTCGATACTGTTGCAAAAGCACTCGGAGTTTCGCTGGAAAATCACCACAGAGCTGTTGACGATGCCGGATGTACAGCAGAAATATTCATTAAGCTTTTGAAAAAACTTGATGAAAAAGGTATCAGCACGCTTGAAAAGTTAAATGAACTTGGCAAGCCATCAGTTGAGACAATAAGAAAAATGCCGTCATATCATGCGGTAATACTTGCCAAAAATGAGACAGGCCGTGTTAATCTGTATAGGCTTGTATCGGAATCACATTTAAAATATTTTAACAGAAGACCGAAGCTTCCAAAAAGTCTTTACCTTGAATATTGTGAAGGTCTGATGATTGGCTCGGCATGTGAAGCCGGTGAGTTGTATCGTGCAATACTTGAGGAAAAGCCGGAAGAAGAAATAGACAGACTTGTTAAATTCTATGATTATCTTGAAATACAGCCGCTTGGAAATAATGCATTTATGGTAAGGGACAATGATAGATTTCCGCAGATACAGGATGACAATGACCTTATGGAAATAAACAGAAAAATTGTTTCACTCGGAGAAGAGTACAATAAACTTGTCGTAGCGACATGTGATGTACATTTCTTAAATCCTGAGGATGAAGTGTACAGGCGAATAATCATGGCAGGACAGGGATTTAAGGATGCAGACCTTCAGGCACCGCTTTACTATAGGACAACAGAGGAAATGTTGTCTGAATTTCAATATCTTGGTGCAAAGAAAGCACAGGAGATTGTAATTACAAATACAAATCTCATAGCTGATATGGTGGATAATATAAAACCGTGCAGTCCAAGAAAATGTCCACCACAGATTGAAAATTCTGATCAGGATTTAAGAGACATATGTTATAACAAAGCACATTCAATATATGGACCGGATCTGCCACCTGTGGTAGTTGAAAGGCTGGAGAGAGAATTAAATTCAATTATAAGCAACGGATATGCGGTTATGTATATTATTGCACAGAAACTTGTATGGAAATCAAACGAGGATGGCTATCTCGTAGGTTCAAGAGGTTCTGTAGGTTCTTCGTTTGTAGCAACAATGGCAGGTATAACTGAGGTAAACCCGTTGTCGGCACATTATTATTGTCCGAAATGTCATTATTATGATTTTGACTCAGAAGACGTAAAAAAATATGTGGGCAGTTCGGCGTGTGATATGCCGGATAAGAAATGTCCAAAATGTGGTGAAATGTTATGCAAAGAGGGACATGATATACCATTTGAGACATTCCTTGGATTTAAAGGTGACAAAGAGCCTGATATAGACCTTAACTTTTCAAGTGAGTATCAGAGTAATGCACATGATTATACGGAGGTTATTTTTGGAGCAGGACACACATTCAGAGCCGGAACGGTAGGAACGCTTGCTGAAAAAACAGCTTACGGATATGTAAAAAAATATTATGAGGAACGAGAACAGACAAAACGTGGTGCTGAGATAGAAAGAATATCCCAGGGCTGTGTAGGAGTAAGACGAAGCACAGGACAGCATCCGGGAGGAATCGTAGTTCTGCCTATGGGCGAAGAAATATACACATTTACTCCTGTGCAGCATCCGGCAAATGATATGAAAACCAAGATAATAACGACACATTTCGATTATCATAAGATTGATGCAAACCTTTTGAAACTTGATATTTTAGGACATCAGGACCCTACCATGATAAGAATGCTTGAGGATCTTACGGGAGTTGATGCATCGCAGATAAGAATGGATGACAAGAAAGTTCTTTCATTATTTGAAAGCACTGAGGCACTCGGAATAAAACCAGAAGATATAGACGGCTGTCCGTTTGGTTGTCTCGGACTTCCTGAGTTTGGAACACCATTTGTACACGGAATGTTAAAAGAAGCAAAACCGAAAAACTTTTCGGACCTTGTACGAATATCCGGACTGTCGCATGGTACTGATGTATGGCTTGGAAATGCACAGTATTATATTTCTACAGGAGATTGCACACTTTCATCAGCCATATGTACACGTGATGATATTATGATATACCTCATTCACATGGGAGTTGAAAATGAACGTTCATTCAAAATAATGGAAAGTGTACGAAAGGGAAAAGGACTTACACCTGATATGGAAGAGGACATGAGAGCATGTAATGTGCCTGACTGGTATATAGAATCATGTAAAAAAATAAAATATATGTTCCCCAAAGCACATGCGGCGGCATATGTAATGATGGCACTTAGAGTAGCATATTTTAAAGTTCACTATCCATTATCATATTATGCAGCATTTTTCAGCATAAGAGCCACATCATTCAACTATGAACTTATGTGTCTTGGAAAAGAAAGACTTGAATATTATATGGACGATTACAAAAAGAGAAAAAATGAATTATCAGATAAAGAAAAAGATACATTTGAAGATATGAAGATAGTACAGGAAATGTATGCGAGAGGTTTTGAATTTGTCAAAATTGATATATATCGTTCTAAAGCTAACAGATTTCAGATAGTTGACGGAAAACTGATGCCTGCATTTTCTACAATCGACGGACTTGGTGACAAAGCTGCCGAGATGATAGAAGACGAAGCAAGCAAGGGAAAGTTTTTATCACGTGAAGATTTTAAAAACAGATGTAAAGTCAGTGAAAAAGTGGTTGAGACAATGGCAGATTTGGGCTTGATGGGAGATCTTCCACACAGCAATCAGATATCATTGATGGATTTTATGGAGATGTGATAAATTGGACTGGACTTTTTGTTTTTATAATGAACGGGTATATTAGAACTGCTTGTCTTTACATTATCTTGTACGAATGCTAAGATAGCACTAGAAATAGTAAAAGATTATGACAAATCGTGTATTATATAAAATTGGAGGGGTGTACATGGCAAAGGTTATAGGTATAGGAAACGAAAGCTTTCAGGAAATAAGAGAAAATGATTGTTTTTATATAGATAAAACTTCTTTTATAAAAGAGTGGTGGGAAAATATGGATAAATCTACACTTATAACACGCCCACGTCGTTTTGGAAAGACATTAAACATGAATATGCTTGAATGCTTTTTCTCAAACAAATACAAAGACAGAGGAGATCTGTTTGAGGGACTTGATATTTGGAAAGAAGAAAAATACCGCGAACTGCAGGGAACATATCCGGTGATATTTATAAGCTTTGCGAAAATAAAACAGACTACGTATGAAGGCGCTGTTAAAAAGGTAAAAAATGAAATTGTAAACATATATAATTCATTTGATTATATAATGAAAAATAATATGTACAATGAAAATGAAAGATTACAATATAAATCTGTTTGTGCAGATATGAGTGATGAGACTGCTCAAGAAGCAATAAACAATCTGTCAAATTATCTAAGCCGTTACTATGGAAAAAAGGTTATCATTTTACTTGATGAGTACGATACTCCAATGCAGGAAGCATATGTTAATAGCTATTGGGAGGAGCTTGTGGGATTTACAAGAAGTTTGCTTAACTCTACTTTTAAGACAAATCCGTATCTTGAAAGAGCAATAATGACCGGAATCACAAGAGTGTCAAAAGAGAGCATCTTTAGCGACCTTAACAATCTTGAGGTTGTTACGACATTATCTACAAAGTATGAAACAGCATTTGGTTTTACAGAAAATGAGGTGTTTAATGCCCTTGACGAACAGGGACTGCCGGATGAAAAAAAGACAGTAAAAAAGTGGTATGATGGCTTTATATTTGGAAAACAAAAAGACATATATAATCCATGGTCAATAATAAATTTTTTAGATAAAAGACAATATGATACTTACTGGGCAGATTCAAGTTCAAATGGACTTATAAACAATCTTGTCCAAAAGGGAAGTCCTTATATAAAAATTATGATGGAAGCACTTATCAAAGAAAAAACAATAGATGTTGCTATAAATGAGCAGATAGTATTTTCAGAACTTGATTATTCGGAGGATGCGGTGTGGAGTCTTATGCTTGCAAGCGGTTATTTGAAAGTTATATCAGCAGAACCACTTTCGGGAAACAGAAGAAAGGCTCGCATGTATACACTTGCGATTACGAATCTTGAAATACAATTTATGTTTGAGGATATGATACTTCGTTGGTTTAGTCCTGTAAAACGAGAAACAAATGAATTTATAAAAGCGCTTATAGGTGGTGATGTTGAAAGTATGAACGAATATATGAACGATGTCGCATTACAGACATTCAGTTCATTTGATTCAGGAAAAAAAGAATCTGCAAAAAAAACACCGGAAAATTTCTACCACGGCTTTGTATTAGGCCTTATGGTAGATCAGACAGAAAACTACCTCATAATATCAAACCGTGAAAGTGGTTATGGCCGTTATGACATAATGTTAGAACCGATAGATAAATCAAACGAAAAACTTCCTGGTATTGTTATAGAATTTAAGGTAATAAATCCTAAAAAAGAAACAACACTTGAAGATACCGTAGAAGCAGCACTAGAACAGATAGAAGAAAAAAAATATGACGCGGAGCTTATAAAAAGAGGTGTAAAAAAAGAAAATATACATCATTATGGTTTTGCATTTAAGGGAAAAGAAGTGCTGATTGATGGGAGGTAAAAGTCCCTAATCCACCCTAGTAGGATGGTCTGTTTGAGCATAGGGAATGACAGAATTTCATTTTAAGTAAATATAGCTAGCCGTAAATCAATTTGAAATAGGTAAGTTTATAGAAGAATACAATCCGAAAAGAACTGTACGGATTGAGCTCGGTTCTTTAGTAATGGAGAATCTGTATGACATTCGTTTTCTGTATTTTTCACAGTATGAACATAATGGAGTTTTGGAAGATAAAGAAACTAGGGAATGGGTCAAAAGGCGTGTGTTTCCTAAAGCATGCTAATGGTAGAAAAAGACACTATTATCTTTTTGATGATTTAGAATCTACGGAAACTTTAGAGTTTGCAACTGTCTGCAAAGAGACATTAGTAAAAAATAATCTGTATGCTGTTATTATCAATAGGGGTAGCTTACAAAATTTCAAAGAGCTGGAAAAAGATGATAAAGGACATAAATATATGACTGCTTCTATAAGTGTGTCTGAAATTTATAATTTTATGAGTGATGGTACTGAGCATTGGTTGGAATCTGTTGATATTCCTACTACTTCGGATTATGATGATGATAATGTTAATTGTAGTCTCTCAGAAGATAGTGGCCGAGGTTATGAGTAAAGGAGTGTTAGATGTGATAAATATTATTACAGATAGGGTAAGTGGTGGAAGGGGTTACGGGTTGTGCCCCCTTTTATTGATATCAATTATTTACGAGCAGTTCATTTAATATCTGGAATAGGAGAATAAATACACCAACGATATCGAGAAGAAAAGGAGCTGCGTATTAATGATTTAGCCAATAATGCGGCAGCTCCATGTTATTTTGAGTACCTGAATTATAAATTATTTCTGTTGGCACGTACTCTATTTATGTTTTTGACAACCTCTTCGAGATTAATCTTGCCTTTTACAGTAGATTCTGAGCTAGTTTCAGAATTCTCATTATTATTATTATTATTATTAGAAGAACCGGCGTAAATAATGTCCCCAGCATCGAAGTTAGTGCTGTTTATTTTCTTTATTCTGTCATTGAATCTTTCTTTGTCATTAAGAGTGTCAAGCAAGTCTTCAATCATTGTAAGGAATCTTTTAACTGCTTCTATTGTACATTCTTTAGTTTTCTGCTCATCAGTAGGTTTTGAATCATTATCCGGCATTTCAGGAAGTTCATCACAATACATTCCTTGTAAGTTGTCTTGATCATTGTTTGCATGGCCTATAGGTGACAGTCCCTCGCTTCCGAGTCTGCCATTTATTTTCTCTATTTTCTCTTTAATTTTATCTTCTACTTCACCTTTAAAGTTTTCGTCCCCTGGGTTAAAGTCCAGCGCATTAAGGTTGTTAATATAGAGTTTAATGTATTCCATAGTTTTATCTTCATTGTATTTTGGAAGCTCTAAGCCTTGATTTAATAATAAATTTTTTACTGGTAGGTTACAGTTACTATTAACTAAAGTGTTCATGTAATTCTCAAGAGCTTTTGAGAGATTATAGTGGTTTGTGCTACCCTCATCGAAGCAATAAATGTTATGCAGATTGCGCATGCTGGTTGTCATTCTATCAATTCTACCGAAACGTTGTTCAATACTTCCTGGGAGCTGTGAAATATTGTAATGAATAACATGATTGAACGTAGGAAGATTGACACCGACCTGGGCAACCTGCCAAGTGACAATAAGTATGTCGGGAATAGTATAACCATCCTGTTCTTTGGGCTCTTTAGAATAACGATTTAAGTATTTAGCGTTTCCAAATTTATTCATTACAAATTCACATGTGAGCCAAGTTTTGGGGTCTTTGTAAGTGTATTGTTTACCTTCAAAAGTACTCTGAAAGATGCTGGTCTGCTCTCCTGGAAAGATTTTCTTAAAAACTTCTTCTCCCTCAGCACTGCATGACACAAAAATAATGGCACGATTTTTATCGTCAGGGGTGTATCCATCATTGAATGATGCGAATAATTCTTTAGTTATTTTAGCCAAAAAATTAAGCGAAAATAAATACAATGGCAGTCGTGCAAGATCGTCTGGTTTGCATGTTCTTATAAATCTGTGTTTAGACTTAGTTTCTTTTGGTATGGAATGGTCAGTTTTTAATTCAAAAGGAATACTGTTAGCTACTTCCTTAAAAAGCATCGATGTATTTGAATTTTCAAATTGCTGAAGGTCATCTTCTTCAAATTTTTCCTTGTAAAGATGTTCTACCCAGCTGAGATCTGGGGTATTAGTTGGAGCAAATATACTGCCTTGCATCGCAACCTTAGTTGCAGCATACATATAATTGAGAAAGTCTGGCTCTTTTGCATTCTTGTATGGAGTAGCTGAAAGAAACATAATCCTTTCCGCTTTTAACTTTAACAGTGAACGGTAAAGTTTTATGTCTGTTCTGTTTTCAGGTATAGGTATATTCGCTATATTGTATTCATTAAAATGACGTATAAGTTCATTGAAATAAATGGCGTGTATTAATGTGACAAAATCTTTATGATTCTTATCCTTAATATGATCAATTAGACTAATACATTCATTGAATGCTTTTTGAATAGATTCGTTAGGTATTTTAGGTATATCGCGTATTAACCTGCCGTACACTCTTATTATATTATCATGTTTGTGAAATTCCTCAGTCTGCTTTTTGCTGTTACAGACAATATCATGAGCCTCATCAATGATAATTAAATCCCATTTAATTCCTGTCAATAAACACATTTTGTGCGGGTTAGCTAGGATAATGTGGTTCTTAGCTTCAGCAGTCCCATTTAATTCTGCAGCTATCTCGTTGATTTTACTTTTTACTTTTGTACTACTTTCATTGCTAATATCTTCAACATCAACCGTATTCAGTTTGATGTTATCAAAATTCAGCTTGTCTAAAAGCTCTGCCTTAAACTGCGGGCAGACACTTTTAGGTGTAATAACAAGAATACGAAAATGAGTGTCGTTGTTTTCATCACTCTTGATGTTATTTTCTTTATCCCAGATAGTTTTAGCAATAGCCATAACCGCAGAGACAGTTTTGCCACAGCCGACTTCATCAAAAACATAGACAGCGTTATGTGTATCAAATCTAACTGCATTTAGCATTTGCGTGTAGAAAAGTTGAAGGTTGTCTGTATTTAAAAGTTCTTTAAATGCATAGGGATCATTGCTATTAGGTGTGTTATTCATAATCTTCTCCTTTATGGTAAACGTTAATGAGTTCATTGTACTAGGATTTGAGAGAAAGGTAAAGTAATTTTGAAAATTTGTCATATTTGATTAACACGAAGATCTAGCAGCCCTGCCATTAGAAATTTAGCATTCAGGTTGACTTTGATTATCTGCAGAGTGAATTCTGACTACCTTTTATGATTTGGAAAATGGTTATATGTAATTAAAGTTAATTATAGTCGTAATCAATTTGAATGACGTAAAGTAATATGATAGAATGGAGGAAATTGTAAAATGGAGAAAGATATATTAGGAAGTGCGAGAGGGATACATATGGAATATTTACCCAAGGAACTAAGAGCAGCATATGAAAATGATGTCAAGTGTTGCAAAGATTTAGATGTGGATAAGGATTTGATAAATGTCAGCGATATCTTAAAGTCATATTATATTTTGGCTGATTATTTCACAGATCCATCTGCTAATCAAGAACAAGAAAAAATGTTAGTTGGTGTGCGAAGTTTTGGTTTATTGGCATCCGCTGTTGGAAGACAGTGTGTTGAGTTTGATGGAAAACGAAAATATACAGATAAGATAGACATTTGTTCTACACTTTTCTTTGGGTTAGTTAAAAATCATTCATTTTATGATGGAAATAAAAGGATCGGACTGTTAATTCTTTTATATCAATTGTAATTATATGGATACTACCCAAAACAGCAGTTTAGTGAATTTGAAAAACTTGTAATTTCAGTAGCTGAAAATTCATTATATACAAATTATAAGTGCATTTGGAAAAAGTTTAAAGAAAATGATGATTGTGCAATCTTGACGATTTCCAGTGTTATAAGAAAATTGGTTACGAAGAAAAATACATCACATCATTTGAATATAACTACAAAAGATTTTTGTAATATTTTACAATTGTCTGGTGTAGACTGGGAACTTGATGGTTCAAAAATACATCTAAGAAGAACAGTAAAAAGCTTTTTACTGGAAGATAAATACACTTATACATTAAACTTTTATGGTTGGACAAGACCTGTAAAAGTAAAGATGGCAAGAGATACATGTGATGCTTTGTATTTAACAAAAGAATACCCTAATTTTGAAAAATTTTCAAATGGAGAGGGGAATATTTATAAGACAATATGTGATTTTGAGATGCCCTTAAGAAGATTAAAGGATGAATAACCTAACACAGATCGTCAAATTATGATGGGATGGTTTACTTCATTCCAAACGGAATGAAGTAAACCATCAATAACGAAATAACCGATTATGCAGGGAGAGCCAGTTTAACAGTCGGCTCTCTTTCTCGTACGGCAAGCAAAAAGTTTACCATATAAAAACGAGGAGTGCGTCTAAGAGTTATGCCTGTGACAGTAACAAGGACTCCCGTCTCTGTCGTCTTTCCCTTGCCACACACTCCCTAATTTGCTACAATTAAAGTCAGTTCAGTTACTTCTGGCAATTTTTGACAACCAAGTATCAGTGAAGGAGATTTCTATAGACAAGTAACAAGAAGAGCAGCAACGGAAGCAGAGAAAGGATTGTGATTTTTATGAAAAAGAACTATAAATTAGTTTTAGGTTTAGTTGCAGGTTTAACAATTGGTTCAGCAGTAGGTTTAACAGCACAGCCGACAACTACAGAAGCAAAAATAAAGTACGAAACACCAAAACAGGCTGGTCAGAGATGGTACAAAGCTCAGACAGAAGCATACAAGGGAAAAAAGAAAGTAACGAGAGTGTTTTACATTAAGGCAAAAAACGAGGGCAAAGCTAGTGGTGTCATTCATAGAATGTGCGTCGCAGCAGTTAAGGCTCAGTATAGAGATCAGTATGATGAGAACTGGGGAGAAGCAGGTGCTTCAGCAGATTATTACAAAGAGTCTTTTAAGAAAGTAAAGAATGGTGTTTATCGCTGGCAGATTACTTACAATGGTAAGAACAAGAAGTTCAGAAAAGAGTATCGTGAAGCTGAGTACAACAGAAAGATGCTCACTGAGTTGACTTCTTTAACTGATGGTAAGAGTCAGTTTGACAAAGCGTTTATTACTATGTCATGGTTCAGAGGTCGTGCAGGTTATCAGTGTGGAAATCATCAGGATTGGTCAACAACGGCTCTGTACAAAAGAAAATTTCATGCTGCTTGTGGACCTTTAGCTTGGACGTATGAGGATTACGCTAAAGCAGCCGGTGTAAAGAAAGTGGGCATGGTTTCTACTAAAGATCATTCATTTAACTATATCGTGGTGAATGGTAGAATGTACTTTGTTGATTTTCAGGGATGGGATGAGAGCTTTGGACGTAAAGGTCACTTGAGTGGAAAAGAGTTTGTTGAGAAGATGTATGACCCTGATTTCCTGATGAAGAATTGGTCTCAGTTAGGTAGCTTGTATGACTGGTACAAAGAAGTAGTTGATCCTAATGCCGAAAAGAGACTTAATTGTAATTTTTTCTGGGAGAATATGCCTAAGAAGGAGATAGAGGCTTCTGAAAAGTTATATGGTAAATATGATATTTATGATAAATATATTTTTTCATGTGACTCTTGGTCACAGTCTTGCTTTGAACCGGTAAGAGTTTTTTGTTATCGTAGTAGTGGTGAATACACTGTGAAAAAGATTAAGAAGATAGTTCCAAAGAAGCTTCATAAATACTTGTGGTAAAGTTAGGGAGAGTACTCTGAAATGGGTGCTCTCTTTTTTGGTAAGCAAAAGTTTACCATACAAAAAAGAGGAACAGATTATCTCTGCCCCTCTCTGTCTTACAGAATGACTGTGTTTGGTCTGTTTATAACGGATTCCAAGCAGACACTAAAGTTGCTGCGACTTTACAAATGAAAGTCATCGCTAGGATTGTACCTAGTACAGCTCTAATAAGCTTCATAATCATTCGCTCCTTTCTTGGAGTAGGGAAGCTACAAAGAGCTCAACCGCTTTCGCGATATCACCCATAGGTCATTCTGATTTTTTGTTATATGGTATTGTGAAAGTCAAGTAAGGGAGAGTACTCTGAAAGGGGTACTCTCCTTTTAAACTAAGTATTGTACTATAGGCAGTATTTGGTTTAAATAAAAAAGAGGAGGGGAATTGCCTATGAGGAAATTTTCCAAAAATCTATTGTTTAGGGGAGCACAGTTTTGTGCTCCCCTTTTGTTACTCCTGGTAATGGTAGCAGTTACCAGTTTAGCTCGTGCTCGACCGGCAAAAGCTGCTTCAGATTTCAAAGCTTTCTGCTGGGAGGACAGAAAAGAACTCAAAAAACATTTGAGTAACGACAAGGATTCTAACGGCATTGAGTACAATAAGTACGGATTTGAGGTTAACACTGGGGCAGATGACCATTGGTTGAGGATTTCAGGAAGCAGAAATCCTATTAACCTTAAACAGAGGTGTGATGGTAAGGTGCATGATGATCCTAAAGAGGAGAACAAGCCGCCATACCGTTATTGGTTTTGGGTAAAGGGTAACAAGTTGAGAAGCAGTGGAATTCACTGGTCAACGGATTCTTTCGTTGCTACAACAAAACCTTTAACCGGTAGCTATAACACAAATCAATATGAAAACAGAGTAAGTATTTCCAGACTTGAGGCATCTGGCGGTAAATTCATAAAATCTAAAGGAAGGGATTTAACTATTAACGGTGCTAAGTGGGGGATAAGCTTTTATATTATTGATTTAAAGCCTTGGTATGATAAGAAGTATGACAAGCTTGCTGATGAATACAGCGGACGTGTTTACTTGCATACAATGGCAAGTATTTATGATGCGAATGAGAAAAGACTTGCAGGTCCTTTTAGAACTTTAGCCAGTTGGCAGGCTGCAGCAAGAGCCCGAGGTTTCGACTCAAGAGGTATCGACGATTACAAGGATCATTACAATCAGGTACTTCCTATCAACAAGACTATTAAGCACGAGCTTAGGATTTACAGGATGCACACGAGTAAGAAAAACCCTATTGCAGGTAAAATTACTGATAAGGGTGAGGTAGATGAATCGTGTAAGTTTACCGCTAATGGTAAGGATTCCAGTTTCATTGCCAAAAAATCACTGAAAGCTGGGTCTGTTTTTACACTCAGTAATATCAAAACGTATGAATACGGAGGCACCAAGTATTACCTGAAAGGTATTCGTGAAGTGCATATTGATCCCGATACCAATGAAGCACAACCATACGCAAAGTTTATGATGCTTGACAGTTTAACTAGCAATCCGGTTGCAGGTACAGATAAGTCAACAGATAAGTACACGAAAGTAGATAACAATGACGTGAGCAAAGTCGATTCTATTTCACCGAAAACCCTTATGTATTACAAAGAGTGTCATATTAAGGTCAACAATCACAGTGTTTCAGTTACAAAGAAAAGCAAGGACACTAAAGTAAAGAGTGTTGCTGCAGGAAAGAAAAAAGGTCTGACCGGTAAAAAGAAGTGGAAAGATATAGCTGATTATATGAAAAATCTTCACTGGAAGAATGGTATCAAGGAAAATAGAATTTACCTTGTCTATCAGGAAATTCCGGAGATAAGCATCAAAGTCTTTAACAAAGTGTATGAGCATGTTGACGGCGATGGCTACGTCTGTGTGAGTGGTGGAACGTCACCTGTTTACAAGGAAAAGATTCAGAGTGGTGACGACAAGATTGCTGTCAATTTAACCAAGATACAGGAGAGAAGTATTGCAAAAGAAAAACCGGACAAAGCAGGGTGTGCTGCAGTCTACAAAACTCTGGGTAGCAAGAAGTATTTCCCAAAAGATATTAAGATTTCTTACACCGACACGAACGGCAATGACACCAAAAAGAAGTTCAGTATCAAGGACTATTATTATGACTCAGCAAATGAGAGTGTCGGTGCAGCCGGTGATGGTTTTGTAGAAACAGACACCAAAAAGACTTACTCAATCAACACAGGTCACAGAGATACAGAGAAAGCTTTAAATGCTATTGTGAAATATGTGTATGAGAAAGTTAAGCTGAATGCCGACAGGTCAGGTGAAGTTAAAATCGAAATTAACTATTACCAGCCAAAAGTACCGAATGTAGCTTTAATTTATCGCAGAAGTTACGACAGTGATGGGAAGGCAGTAGACACTTTAGTGCAGACAAAGAAGCTTGACAATACCGTAATCAATTCTACGACAGATGAAAAGAACTGTGAGGGCAGCTACGGACCATATCCTACAGAATTGACTTTCGTCAAGAACAGCGAAGGAAAGTGGAGTGTGTCAGAAAGGCAGTCCAGTGCAGGTACTGACAGTGCCAACACATTACCTTTAGTCGAGGAGGCTGTATACAAATCTGAGATAAAGAACTATCACGGTGCAGGTTCTGACAGTTGGAGTGGCAGTGGTTTGAGGGAAAAGTCGAATTATTTTGTTGAAAAGGATAGTACAAGCCACACGGTAAAATACTCAACTGTGTTTAAGGGCAATGCAGTAAAGCTTGTGTATGGTGAGAAGCAGGCTTCGTACACTTTTAATGTCTACTACGCAAGGAAGTGTAACGGTGTACTGGGAGAATGGGAGCTTGGCAAGACAGTTACAAAGTATGTAGACACAACACCTGAAGAGGAGATTAAAAGGACACGTTATTTGACTTACAATGACACTCTTGAAGGAATGGGTGTTACAACAGTTCTTAAACCTGAGACATACCTGTTGCAGGATGATTTAACCTCTACGGAGGGTAACAAGGATTTAGTCAAGGTTCTTGGAAAGAGGACAGTTTTAGTATGGCCACAGAAGTCTATGGACAGCGTAACGGTAAATGTTTTCTATATTTCGGAAGAAGTGATACCGCCTACGCCAAGACCAAGTTTTCCAGTAACAGAGGGTAATTCTTCAGAAACAGTTACATGGGATGATCTTGGTCACCCTATGGGTACTGAAGAAAATCCTTCTGAGTGTGGTTCACATAATCATTGCGAGTCAGCCGGCAGGATTGAGAAGGATGAAGTGTCAACAGTCAGCTCTTCAAATTCGTCAGTAGAATTGGAGGGTGCAGCCGATTTAACTTTGCCTAATGGCAAAAAGGACTGGAAGAATGGAGGAAAGTATGTTCCGAACAAGCTAAAGAGTAAAGCAGTGACTTCTGCTTATTTAAGCAAAGGGGCTGTGAAGAAGCACAATAACAAAACTACATTTACTGTAAAGACTTACAGAGATGTGTATGTGCACCATGAACGCTGGGGTACTGATGAGAATGGAAATCGTGTTGACCAGAGTTACAGGACTTATGACGGAATTCAGTATGGTTTCTTTGATGTTGATGTAAAGACAGTTTATTTCGAATTGTTACGTGCAGAGGTCTGGAAACCGGAGAAAGCCAAAGTGTTTAACTATGCTTTTCCTAATAGTGAAGTTGGTGACAAAGCTGAGCTTGACAGTGATGGCGATTGTCGTACACTGCCTAAAGCATTGTTCCAGCTGAAGGATTATTTTGTTCTTTTAAACAATAATTATCCTGAATGGGGAAGTAACAACTGGGGCGAATCAACCTTTAGTGAAGCATGGTGTAAGATTAACACAGCAGCTTTAGCAAATATTACGTTGAGGGCACCAGATTTAACGATTGAGGAAGGGCAACAGAAACCTTCTTATAAGGATATGATTAGTACAGTACATGCTAACTTACCAGGTATTATCAAAAGCAACTGGGATGTGCAGAGCGATATTTTGTCATTCTTCCATCCGAGATGGGAAGAGCAGGTTTGTATGCCGAAACTACTATGTTGGAATGAACTTGAATAAATCCATTCAAAATGCTAAAATAAATCATAATAATGTTATTTCGCGGGTTAATAATATTTAAGGAGGAGTGTATATGGCAAGGGTTATAAGCATAGGGAATCAGAGTTTTGAATCAATGTGTGAAAGGGATAATTTTTATATAGATAAAACATCCTTTATAAAAGAATGGTGGGAAAACGATGATACGGTAACACTTATAACACGCCCCCGCCGTTTTGGAAAAACATTAAACCTGAATATGCTTGAATGTTTTTTCTCAAACAAATACAAAGACAGAGGCGATTTGTTTGAGGGACTTGATATTTGGAAAGAAGAAAAATACCGCGAACTACAGGGAACATATCCGGTGATATTTATAAGCTTTGCGAAAATAAAACAGAACAATTATACAGATACTATAGCTGGAATTAAGAGAATTATCTGTGATGTAATTCAAAAGTATTATTTTTTGAAAGATTGGCAAGGATTGACTGATGAAGAAAAAAACAATCTAAAAAGTATAACATATGGTATGGATGATGTGACTGCGCAGGAGGCAATCGCAAGCATATCAAATTATCTCAGCCGATATTATGGAAAAAAAGTTATCATATTACTTGATGAATACGACACTCCAATGCAGGAGGCATATGTAAATGGATACTGGGAGAAACTTGTAGCATTTACACGAAGTTTTTTTAATGCAACATTTAAAACAAATCCATACCTTGAAAGAGCTATAATGACTGGTATTACAAGGGTATCTAAAGAAAGTATTTTTAGCGACCTAAATAATCTTGAAGTTATTACAACATTATCCCCAAAGTATGAAACTGCATTTGGCTTTACGGAAGAAGAAGTGTTTAATGCACTTGATGAACAGGGGCTTTCTGACAAAAAGGACGTTGTAAAGATGTGGTATGATGGGTTTAAATTCGGTGAAAAAAATGACATTTACAATCCGTGGTCTATAATTAATTATCTCGATAAAAAGAAAATCGCAACTTACTGGGCAGATTCAAGTTCAAACGGGCTTATAAACAGTCTTGTGCAAAAGGGAAGTCCGTATATAAAAACCATGATGGAGACACTTATAAATGGTAAAGCGATAAATGTAAGAATAGATGAACAGATAGTATTTTCAGAACTTGATTATTCGGAGGATGCAGTGTGGAGTCTGATGCTTGCAAGCGGTTATCTGAAAGTAATATCATCAGAGGAGCTGAATCTGATAAGGGAAAGTGGAAATGAATATGAGCTTGCACTTACAAACCGTGAGATATTATTTATGTTCAGGAAAATGATACTCAGATGGTTTACACCGGCAAAGCATGAAACAAATGAATTTATAAAGGCTCTTATAAACGGTGATGTAGAAAGTATGAACGAATATATGAACGATGTCGCATTACAGACATTCAGTTCATTTGATTCAGGAAAAAAAGAATCTGCAAAAAAAACACCGGAAAATTTCTACCACGGCTTTGTATTAGGCCTTATGGTAGATCAGACAGAAAACTACCTCATAATATCAAACCGTGAAAGTGGTTATGGCCGTTATGACATAATGTTAGAACCGATAGATAAATCAAACGAAAAACTTCCTGGTATTGTTATAGAATTTAAGGTAATAAATCCTAAAAAAGAAACAACACTTGAAGATACCGTAGAAGCAGCACTAGAACAGATAGAAGAAAAAAAATATGACGCGGAGCTTATAAAAAGAGGTGTAAAAAAAGAAAATATACATCATTATGGTTTTGCATTTAAGGGAAAAGAAGTGCTGATAGAAAGTAGGAAGCTGCCACAATCTGTATGAAACGGTATTGGAATGAGTCCGGTTGGTTGAGAAATCCTTTAAATGTTAGAATTTTAAATGAGATTGACAATTGCCATTTCGAAATTTTTGAAAGAATTAAATTATAAAAAATCTATCTAAGGAATTCAATCTTTAGATAGATTTTTTATGCGTTTGCCCTGATGTATATCCTGAATATTTTGCCTAAACCAAATGTAAAAATCGCTCTACTTTTCCGGTTATGAGCCATGGGGCAGGCTGCTGTTTAAACATATTGTTGCTTTCAAGCGTGGAGACACTTACCTGTATTATTTCGGGATTTAAGATGCCGAAAGGTTCGAGAAGTTCTTTCATCCCTGCTGCCACCGTAAAATCAAGTGTATAGATAACTATTCTGACCTGAGGATTTACACGGATAAAATATTCGAGTTCCTGATTCATGCTCGCTGATGCTACCATAAAGATTACATCGGGAATCGGACAATCTTTCATGGTATTTTCATCGACATGATCAACAATCGTGATGTTATGAAGACAAAAGTGCTCTATATTGTCCTCCATTGTATTTCTGTCTGCGTTACTATATTCTACGGCGGTTACATTACCTTCCGATGCGAGAAGTGCGGCTTCTATTGCAATGCTTTCGCCGCTTATCACGCATATATTATCCTGTGGAGCTATCATCATTTTATTTAAGATAATTGAGCGTATTTCACTGCCGACATAATGTATTGAGCCTTTTTGGAAAAGTTCATTTGAAAGTCCTATCTTTGCGGTGTTTCTTGCTTTTTTATTGACGATAAGCATACCCGCCGATGCGTTTATGCCACGGTTTATCATATCGGCAGCTTTCTTGTGATATATTTTTCCGATAGGAACATTTCCCTCATTATACCAGACTTCACAATCGCCGAGTCCGGCATTCCACAGACGGTAAAAGATGTCATCATCACCTGCTTTTGTAAATACCAATGTTGTTTTGTGGGCTTCGACAGTAGGAACAACATTTTTGTTTTTCTGCGTAATGTCAAGTATTTTTACATGTTCAAGGTCTATAATCGTGTTTGACGAAAAGAATTTGAGCCATGCAAGAATAGATTCGTTTGAAAATATATTGTTTTCTGTATTCACGAAATCACCTCATTTCAGTTATTTTTCGTAATTGATATTTAATTTACGAAAATAATATGATGCAAGGGTCAAAAGCAGATAGAGATGTATGTTTACATACAAATTACTATCTGATGGCTTGACCCGCCAAACACCGACAAGTAGCAGTTTTGCTTGAAAAGATGCGGGATTGTCGGTGTTTGCAGGATTGCGAAAATTGCATAGCAATGAAGCAATCCGTGGTATTATTGTGGTCAAAATACCTTTTGACCACAATATCATAATATAGTATAATAAAAAATGGTATGTCTTGTAACTTGGACAGGACAAATATTAAAATTCTGATGTTGTGGTCAAAGGGTATTTTGCCCCTTGCATCGTATTATAGCATATAAGCTCTTTTTTGGTCAAAACGATTTAATAATTATAAACAGGAGGAAGTTATGAATCAATTTATCGGAAAAAGTTTATCAGGAAGTTTAAAAGAAGCCGTTAATGGTCTTAATGAACCGAAGTTTATTATTTTATTTTCAAAGAATGAAAATTTTGAAAAAAATGTTCGTGAATTGGAAAAACTGTATCCAAAAGTCCCGAGTATAGGATGTGTTGGTACAAGCTATACAGGTGACATTTATAACGGGGACGGATGCAGCGTTGTTGCTTTTACAGGGGATGTAGAAGCAGTCACAGGTGTTCTTACAGCCATCGGCGACACACCGGTTCTTAAAATCAGGGAATTAGATGAAAAAATGCGAAAAATCAATGCAGAAAGCGATAATACCGTATGTATCGATTTATGTACGGGAAACGACAGTTGTGTTGTGACCACTCTGAATATGGCACTCCGCAAATTTAATATTTCACTTGTTGGCGGAACGTCATGGTGTGACAAAGTGTCTGTAAACGGAAAGATTTATTCTGATGCATGCGTATATGCCTTTGTTAAAAATCTTTCAGGAAAGATAAGGACATATAAAGAAAATATATACAAACCTACTAAAAACAGATTTGTAGTTACAAAGACAGATACTGATGAAAAGAAAATTATTTCACTCGACAATATGCCGGCTGCACAGGTATATTGTAATGCATTGAATATACCTGAATCAAAAATAGAAACGCAGACATATGAAAATCCGTTTGGAAGATTTATAGGAAAAGAGATATATATTATCTCAATAGAACAGCAGAAGGAAAGCGGAATAGTATGCTTTAAACAGGTTAACGAAATGGATGTTCTCACGATTTTGCAGCTTGATGATGTTGACAGAGTTGTAGCTGATACCATTTCACAAATAAAAAGAGATTTTTCAAAAGTTTCAGGTGTTTTTTCGGTTAATTGTCTTTTCAGGTATAATTTATTCAGTGAACACGGCTATTTTGAGACATATTTAAACCGGATGCAGGAAATCGGCTGTCATGGAGGTTTTGTCGGAATGGGTGAACATTACAACAACCAGCATATAAATCAATCAATGTCCTGTGTTGTATTTGAATAAAAGTACATTTGATAATCGGAGGGAAATATATGTTTAGGAATAAAAAGAACGAAGAACAGTCAGATATAAAATATCCTGTCTCATATTCGGCTGGATATCTTACGGAGAGATATAAGGATTTGGCATCAGAAGAACTTCAGACTTCACAGAACATTAAAAATATTTCCGATTCTTTCGGGGTTGTAATGTCTGAAATGTCAATTCTTACAGAAAATATTGAAGCGTTTAAAAGCACATTCTCTGAAATATCAAGCGCTGTAAATGAGCTGCAGTATGTTAAGAATGGAATAAATGAGTCTGTAGACCAGGCAGAGGAACAGGTAGAGGTTTTAAAGGACAGCTCCGAAGATGTAAGAGACAGTTTTAAGGATATGGGGGAAACTTTTATAAAACTTAAAGATGCTGTAAAGGATATACATAAAAGAACAGAGGGAATAGTATCTATTGCAAACCAGACAAATCTTTTGTCCATGAATGCGGCAGTGGAAGCAGCGCATGCAGGTGAGCAGGGAAAGGGGTTTGCCGTAGTTGCAAATGATGTAAAGATGCTTTCTGAAAAAATCAAGTCGCTTGTTGATAATGTGAACGACAGCATAGAAAATGTGACCGAAGGCATGGATATGCTCAATGAGTCCATAAACAAATCGAGTGAGGCAATAAAAAATAGTATCGAGCAGGTAGAAAAGACATACAGTATTTTTGATAACATAAAAGATGAGGCGGCAAAGACAGGGCAGACTCAGGAGTCAATAAATAATGCCGTACATAATTCTGAGAAAAGTGTGGCTATGATAGGTGATTTTGTAGTTATGTCAAGAAAAAATTATGACAACGTTTTAAAATTTATTGACGGCATAGATGAACATGAGACAAACAAGGGATTTATATTTGAAGATATAGATAATGTATTAAAACAATTGCCTAAATTGATGGATAAATAGATAAATAAAAAACGGGAGGAACAGATAGTGAACTCAAAAGTTGAGATGTGGGATATTTATGATAAAGATAAAAAGAGAACAGGGCGCCTTATGAAGAGAAATGACTGGTGCCTTAAAGATGGAGAATACCATCTTACGGTTCTTGGTGTTGTTAAAAGACCGGATGGTAAATTTCTTATTACAAAACGTGCGATGGATAAGGCATGGGCACCGGGCTGGTGGGAAATTTCAGGCGGTGCGGCAATGGCAGGCGAAGATTCTTTAGATGCCGTAAAGAGAGAAATCTTGGAGGAGACCGGTCTTGATGTAAACAATGCCGCAGGCGGATTTTTGTTCTCATATCATCGTGAGAATCCGGGTGAAGGTGATAATTATTTTGTTGATTTATATAAATTTGAGATGGATTTTGATAAGTCTGATGTAAAACTTCAGGATGCCGAGACAAAAGACTTCATGATAACTGACTTGAAACAGATAGAGGAATTTGCAAATCAGGGAATTTTCTTACATTATGACAGTATTAAGGAGGCATTTAAATAGTATGCGTTATTATTATCCTGACTATTTCAAAGATTTTAAATGTGTAGGCGGAATGGCATGTCCTGACAGCTGCTGTCATATCTGGCAGATAACAGTTGACAGGAAGACATTAAAAAAATACAAGACAGTTAAAGGCCCGCTTGGAAAACGAATGGCTGAAAAAATCGACCCAAAAACCGGTGACATCTGTCCTCACGGAGATGAAAACAGATGCGAATTTTTAAATGATGACAATCTATGTGACATTGTTTCAGAACTCGGAGAAGATTATCTTTGTGAGACATGCTATACACATCCGCGCCATGAAGAAGTATACGACAATGTCAGAGAACGTTCACTTGCAATCACATGTCCTATTGTATGCAAGCAGCTTCTTGAAAGAAAAGAGCCCGTTGAAATTATTTATGAGGATAAAAAAGAAATCGAAAAGCGTGACAGAAAATTTGATGAAGAACTTTTTGAGATATTACTTGACGCAAGGGATAATCTTTTAAAACTCCAGCAGGACAGGGAACTCACAATATCCCAGAGAATGGCTCTCTCTCTTGGAATTGCACATGATATTGAGAGGCGCATAAGAGCAAGAAATGTAAGGAGCAGAGACACAAAAGGAATTAAAGCCATTTTTGGCATAAAAAATTCATTTACAGATGAGGAAAAAGAGGAAATCACAAAAATTCTCAAATACTATAAAAAATCTAACGCCTTTGAAAAAATGCGCAAGAATATAGAGGACAGCGAAGATACGGACTGGTTTAAGCCGGATGAGGAACACGAAAGAAAAAAGATTTTAAGTGATATATTATTCACTCTTTGTACTATGGAGGCATTAAAACCGACATGGATACCGTATCTGCAAAGCGTATTAAACATAAGGCAGCAGATGGAAAACAAAGAATATGATGAGCTTCATTGTGAATTTGATACAAAACTTGATGATATTGAGATTGAACAGCTGTTGTATTACTTTACATATGTCTATTGCTGCCAGTCAGTTTATGATGAAGCACTTTTGGCCAAGATAAAGATGGCTGTTGTAAATACGCTTATCATAAAAGAGCTATGGTTTATGAGTTGGCTTGAAAACAATAAAAATATTACAATTGACGATAAGGTTGAGTATGCCCACTGGTTTGTGAGAGAAGTTGAAAATTCCGATGAGAATATGGAACAATGGGACAGCCTTATGCAGAGAAATCCACGATTTTCCTTAGAAAACATTTTTAAGCTGTTATGATACTGTAAATAATAAACAGAACGAAAAGAGGATGATTATGGAATATAAAATATTGGAGAGAGATGCCAAACTTGGTGATTATAATGCAAGAGAAGGTGCCGATACTACAAAGGAAGAACTGTTTGAATACAATGAGTTTTTTTTACCGAAAATTTTAGATGAAGTTTTGGAGAAGTATTCTATTTGATGATTTGACAAAATCGTCTGATTTTATGATAAAAAATCATCTTTATCCGTTCGATTAAAATAAAATAATTATGAGGTGACATATGATTTCTAATGGTATAGTAAATTTAATAATGCAGATGTCTGTTTTGGGATTTGTAATCCCGGTTGTTTTTATATTAGCATGGAAAGTGCGAACTAAAAAAAGTATAATTCCATCTCTGGTCGGAGCCGGAGTTTTCATTATGTTTACATTTTGCTTCGAGTCAGTTCCAAACATGATTTTTTTACATACTAAAAATCCAATATCAGATTTTATAGTAGGAAATGGAATTGTATATGCTGTATATGTAAGTTTGATAGCTTCAGTTTTTGAGGAGGCGGGACGTTTTGTCGCTTTTAAGTTTTTCCTAACAAAATATACTTCTGATAACGAAACATCAATTTTTTATGGACTTGGACATGGTGGAATTGAGTGTATGATAGCACTTGGCGTCACCCAGCTTCAATATTATGCTTATGCACAGCTTATAAACCAGAATAAGATATCAAGTGTTATAAATGCCCTTCCTGACGAGCAGTCAAAGACCGCTATGACAGAACTTGTTAACAGTATCAAGCAGTTGACACTTTCACAAAGCCTGTGGGCAGGCGGACAGCGTTTCTTCGTTATGTTCATGCAGGTAGCACTGTCTGTTTTGGTATTTAAAGCAGTGAAAGAAACAAACAACAATCATTATATTATCATAGCTGTAATCCTTCATACATTAGGCAATATGCCGGCAGCACTTTATCAGAGGGACATATGCCCTAGATTTGCCACAGAGGTGATTTCGATAGTGTATTCAATAGTTGTATGTGTTTATGCGTATAATGTTTATAAAACTCTTCCAAAGAAAGAGACAACGAAAAAAGAAAAGAGTTTTGATGTTGCCGGAAAAAAACTTACAAATTAAAAGCTTAAAAGCGCTTGAAGAATATTTGTTTCACAGGTAAAAAATATTATGAGAATACTTTTTTTAGAAACAAGGGAATTGTCTTATTCATCGTCATCCGTATTTATGAATGAATTAAAAAAGGCATTCCTGAAACTTGGAGATGAGGTCTTACATTACATTGTAAAAGACATAAATCAGAGTGAGGAAATTCTTGAAGATATTTTGGCAATGTCACATACTCTGAAATTTGATTTTATTTTCGACATAAATTCAATATTGCCGCTCTTATATGAAGATGACAAGCCTTATCTCGATTGTTTTAAGGTGCCTTTTATCGATTATATAGTGGACCATCCGATTCATCAGGCACATGTGTTAGACAGGAAACTCGACAATTTTAATGTCATATGTCTTGACAGCGAGCATTGTGATTATATAAATACATGTTATCCTAATATAAGAAATACGATTGCAATGCCACTTGCTGCCTGCACGCAGACTGTTGAAAAGATATCTCTGCAGGAAAGTGATGAGCGTAAAATAGATGTATTGTTTCCGGCTACATTCACTCCTGTTTCTTATTTTGAAGATATACTTAAAGATAAAGGGAAAAGATATTTAGATTATGCCAAAGAATGCATTGATATGATAAAAAGCGGAGAGGAATTTGCCGTATGTGATATGAGAAAAAGGCTTCTTGAAACGGATAATCAAAAACATGATATACTGCCTGATGTCTCAAGATATATTGACAAATATATAAGAGAATATTTAAGGCAGATGACAGTTGAAGCATTGATGTCCGTTGGAATATCACTTGATGTGGTTGGTGCAAGATGGGAAATGTATGACGGTAAATACCATAACAGACTAAACATTCATGAACAGACAGGATATGGGAATATAGCAGGTTTTATGCAGATGTCAAAAGCTGTTCTTAATGTTCAGCCGCTGTTTAAAAATGCCCCACATGACCGTATATACAATGCAATGGCAAACGGAGCTGTTGTAATTACTGATTATGTGACGGGACTAAATGTATATGAAGAAGGAAAAGATTATTTAAAGTATAATTTCTCTGACCTAAAAAAAGATTTTGAGAGAATAAAGAATATAATTTCTGACAATAACAAAATTGACAATATGCGTCAAAGTGCATATCAAAAAGTAATGAAAAATGATACGTGGGAAGAAAGATGTAGAAAAATTAAGAAAATTGTAAAAAACTTGAGTTAGTCATGCATTGACAAAATCCACTATTTGAAGTTATTATATCAATCGAAAGAAGGAAAGGTTTAATAAAATATGTTATACAAATATTTCAGGTTCAGCAAAAAAAGGGTATCGGTGTTTGCGGTACTTCTCATCATAATTATAAGTGTACAGGCTTTTCTTACGGGTTCGCTTATGTCTCAGCAGTCTGTAACTACAGAGGCAGGAAATTCAAATAGTGCGGTTATCGGTATAATTGATAATGAGGAGATTATCAGACAGAAATTTTCATTTAACAGAAAAGTAGTTTTATCACAATTTGTGTTAAGTTTTGGCTCGTTTGAGCATAAAGATGTCGGAGACGTGCTTCATATTCAGATGACAGACGGAAATAATAATGTCGTTTATAATACGGACATTCCTGTCAGAAAAATAAATCCAAACCAGACATATCCGATAAAAATGGATAATACGGTAACTATTCCAAAAGGTGTAACATGCTGCATCAGAATTACATGCAGCTCTGACGGAAATTCATATGCCGTAATTCCGACATTGAATACAACAAACAGAACAGATCCAAACACCTACATGTCTACACTTAAAATGCAGACACATGCAAAATCTTTAAATATCAGCTATACATATAAATTCAGACAGATGTATCCGCTTATAGTGATGATTTTTGAACTAGTTATTTTGTTTGTGCTCTGCTTTGAACATATTTCTGAAATGGCGGGTGTTTACAGAAAAAGATATTTAAAAGAACTTAAAAAGAAGAAAAAGAAAAAGGATAAGCATAAAAAATCCCGCAGTATAAAAGATGTTGTCAAATGGTGCCTTGCACATAGAAAGTTTATAGTTTATATCAGAAGAATAACATTTGTAATAAATCCGTTTGTTATTTTTCTAATGTTGGAAACAATGAATCAGACATTAGAACTTATGCGCCCGGGTGTCTGGCCTTTTACATGGCTTTTGCTGTTTGCGGTTGAGCTTATTATTTATGCTGTCTGTCGCAGACAATCGCTTTCAATGTTGATTTTAAACTTTATTATGTTTCCGATAGGACTTGCAAATCTTTTTATTATGAATGTAAGAGGAACGCCTTTTCTTCCAGCAGATATTCTGGGAGTAGCAACAGCAACAGAGGTGGCAGACCATTATACGTTCAGCCTGTCTCCGTCGCAGTTTATTATTATACCTGCGTTCTTTATCTGGAATTTATTTGTATTCAGAATAGCAGGCAGGAAAAATGTAAAGGAACCGCTGAAATTAAATATTATAAAGAGGGCTGTTCCTATAGCAGCTTCTGTGTTTATCGTTGGTATTATGTATAATACATCAATACTTGAGGCATGCAAAATAACTGATGATGTTTGGAATAAAGTAGGTTCATGTCAGAAAAACGGTTTTTATATGAATTATTTTATAAACCTTCATTATCTTAAGGTTTCAAAGCCGTCTGGTTATTCACAAGAACGTGTAAAAAAAATAATAGAAGAAACAAAAAGCGATGCCGCAAATACATCACAGACAGCTACAGGCAAAAAAGTAGTTTCAAATAGTGATTTTAAAACAAATACTTCACTTAACGGAAAAAAGCCTAACATAATATATATAATGAATGAGAGTCTTGCGGATTTTTCAAAGATAGGTACAGTAAATTATAACAGAGACCCGCTTGAATTTATTCACAGTATGAAAGATAATACTATATCAGGTCTTGATTATGTCTCTGTTTTCGGAGCGGGGACAAGCAATTCCGAATTTGAGGCTATGACTGGAAATACAATGAAATTTTTTCCGAGCGGCTGTAATGTCTACCAGCAGTTTATGCATGATACGACATACTCAATGTCGTATTATTTAAAATCATTAGGCTATAACTGTGATGCCATACACCCAAGCAGTGCCAAAAACTGGAACAGGGTAAATACTTACAATAGCATGAAATTTGACAAATTTATCTCGATTGATGATTTTAAAAATCCTGAATATATAAGATATATCAGTGATAAAGAGAGCTATAAAAAAGTGATTGAGTTATACGAAAAAAGAGATAAAGCAAAACCTCTGTTTTTGTTTAATGTAACTATCCAGAATCACGGAGGTTACCTCACAAACACTAACTGGAAACAGCCTATTGAAGTGGAGGGCAAATATTACACCGAAGCGAATGAGTACCTTTCATCAACAAAAGAATCAGATAATGCTTTCAAGTATCTTATAGATTATTTCAAGGCGCAAAAGGAACCTACCATTATATGTATGTTCGGGGATCATCAGCCTTCTATAGAAACTGAATTTTATGAAGAGCTGCTTGGAAAAACACAGGATAAATGGGAACTGTCTGATATTCAGAAAAGATATGCTACGCCGTTTATATTGTGGGCCAATTACGATATTGGAAGTGCCGATGATGTGGTTCTTGGAAACAATAATCTTGAAAACCTTTTATTGAAATCAGCGGGAATTGAACTTCCTGTATACAATAAATTTATTGAGAAGGTTTCTGAGACTATTCCTGTCATGAATGTCAACGGATATATGGACAACAATGGCGACTGGCACAATTACGGTTCTGATGAAACAGACGAAATCAAGAAATTACTTGACGATTATGATATACTTCAGTATGGTTATTATAGTGATATAGATAAACAAAAACTATTTGGTAAATAAAAATTAAATGGAGGCTAAAATGGCAACAGATAACAGAAAAATAGAAAAATTACTTAATCAGATGAAAGACACACAGTCAACGGAGCTTGCTACACAGCTCACAGAAGCGTTGGCAGAATCTCATGTATATGTACCGGCAATTATGCCAAGAGACACTAAACCCGAAGTCTTGAGAAAAATGATGGAAAATACGGGTGTTGAGACTGCCATTCCTGAGGGAGCTCAGCCACAGCCATGTATTCTTCAGAATGATAACGGAATGAAATTTTTCCCTATATTCACATCTGAAGAAGAAATGCAGAAAGGAAAAGGAATTCCTGCATTTCCTATTACATTGAATGTGCCATTTAAAACATGTGTCGATATTATGGAATCAATTGGGGATATTACAGCGGCGGCTATAAATCCATTTAACCAGAATATTGTCATGAATATATCTAAAAATGCTACAAAGAAAACAAAGCTTACAGAATCCCAGTATCATGCAATTATAAGACAGCAGATGGAGGCAAGGGTATTTCCTAACAAAATACATACCGGAGGGGAAGAGTACATAAATGACCTCTGTGAAAGACAGGGTGAATGTATTATGGAGCTTTTTGAAGAGCCATATGCAAAGACAAACAATTGTCCGTATACTGCTGACGATTATGATTTTATGATTTTGAATATAAGCGATACGCTCAGACTCATAAGAATAACTATGCCAACAAACAAGCAGTATCCTGAGATGGCACTTTCTGTATTCATTGCATGGAATCCTGTTGATAAGGTATCAAGATACTTTGCAATTATCAAAGGAAGAGAAGGCGAAGATAATAAACTGTATGAGGTTACAAGTGAGCAGAAAGTAGAAGATTTGGGAAGTGCACCGGATGAGGGAATAGAACTTCAAAGCATTATTGATTTAGCTACAACAGAATAGCTGAAAATTAACTTAAAACAAAAGGGTAAGGTATTTGTCTTGTATAATTTATTTTGATTAAAAAATATGAGACTGTAAGAGAAAGGAACAAAAATAGAATAAACGATGGTTATATATTTGATACGTCATGCCAGACAGAACAGTACAGATTGCAATGTAAACGTGCCTTTATCGGCAGAGGGCAGAAAACAGGCAGAACTTCTTGGGAAAAGAATGAATAAATATAAGATTGATGCTTTGTATTCAAGCGACCTTATACGTGCGGTTGAGACAGCCAAAATAGCATTTAAGGACAGAAAAGAACTGTCTGATAATATTATTATTCGTCCGGGAATTGCTGAAATCGACTTTGGAAGTCTCACAGGTGTTCATGATTCAGAAGTTAAACGTTTTTACAAAGAATATTATGATGAACAGCTTGACGATTTCATGGAGGGAAAAAGTCAGAAAGGTACAGCACTTGATGAAGTAAATGAATTTGTGGGAGAATTTTTTGTACCGAATGCAGAAATGTGGTATCCTGACGGTGAAAACGGCCCACAGGTTTTAGAAAGAGTTATGCCGGTATTACATGAATGGATTGACAGCGGTAAACAAAACATTGCCGTAGTTACGCATGGCGGTGTTATCAGGATATTGTTATGCGCGTTGTTTGGCGGTGATTTTGCAAAACGCCTTATGTTTGGAACATCTTTAGAAAATTGCAGCATTACACAGCTTCATTTTGATGAAAAAAAACATGGATTTTATCTCGACAGATTTAATGACTTTGCGCATTTAGAAGATTATCCTGAACTTATGAGAAGCACTTTTTTAGCACCTAACGGTGATATGTAATAAAAATCTTAAAAAATCCGGAATTCTATATTTCGATATAGAGTTCCGGATTTTGTTTTGTTTATAAGTAAAATATAAATCTTAAATTTTTTAAATCAACTAAAATTATTTATCGTCAAGTTTCTCATATGAACCCTGTTTCATGGCGCGAACTTTAAGAGAAAGACCGAAGAGATTTATGAATCCTTCTGCATCTTTATGGTTGTAAAGTTCACCTGTTGTAAATGAAGCAATAGATTCACTGTACATAGAGTAAGGAGAAGTTGTACCCATTCTGATAATATTTCCTTTGTAGAGTTTGAATTTAACTTCACCTGTAACGTATTCCTGAGTTACTTTTACAAATGCTTCAAGAGCTTCACGCAATGGTGTGAACCACTTTCCTTCGTAGACAACATCTGCAAACTTGTTTCCGAGGTCTTTTTTAACTGTGTATGTATCACGGTCAAGGATAAGTTCCTCAAGCTGCTGATGAGCTTCCATAAGGATTGTTCCGCCCGGTGTCTCGTATACACCGCGTGATTTCATACCTACAACACGGTTTTCAACAATATCTACAATTCCGATGCCATGTTTTCCGCCGAGAGCATTAAGCTCACGGATAATATCTGAAACTTTCATTTCTTTGCCGTTTACTGACTTTGGAACACCTTTCTCAAATGTCATTGTCACAACTTCACCCTCATCGGGAGCTTTTTCAGGTGTTGTACCGAGTACGAGAAGATGGTCGTAATTCGGTGCATTTGAAGGGTCTTCAAGTTCAAGTCCCTCATGGCTTATATGCCAAAGGTTTCTGTCACGGCTGTAGCTGCTGTCAGCTGCAAACGGAAGGTCGATTCCGTGTGAACGGCAGAAATCAATTTCATCCTCACGAGACTGAAGTTTCCACTTGTCATCTCTCCAAGGAGCGATAATCTTTAAATCAGGAGCAAGAGCTTTGATACCGAGTTCAAAACGAACCTGGTCGTTACCTTTACCTGTAGCACCGTGGCATATTGCTGTAGCACCTTCCTTACGTGCAATTTCAACAAGTCTCTTTGCAATAAGAGGACGAGCCATAGATGTTCCAAGGAGATATTTGTTCTCATATACTGCATGTGCCTGAACACAAGGAACAATATAATCATCACAGAATTCATCAATAACATCTTCTATATAAAGTTTTGCAGCTCCGCAGACTTTTGCTCTTTCATCAAGCCCGTCAAGCTCGCTTTCCTGTCCAACATCTATACAAACGCAGACAACATCATAACCGTAAGTTTCTTTTAACCAAGGGATGATAGCTGTAGTATCAAGACCACCTGAGTAGGCAAGAATTACTTTTTCTTTCATAAATCAATTTCCTCCTAAAGTTTATTTTTAGTACATATACATATAAAGTATAATCTCAAAATGTGTACTCTGCAATCACTTTTTGAAAAAAAACAAAAATACTTTGCTTTTTGTGATAACATTAAATGTCCTGTTAATAAATATACACATATTTGAATAAATATGCAAGTGCAAAAATAAATTACTTTCTGATACATATTCAGTTATTTGATTTGAAAACAGCAATACCAATATAATTACTGTGATGGATTTAAACGAATTATCATATAATTTTTTGTGAATATTTATAAATTATTCTTGCATTATTATAATCGGGGTAGTATAATACGAAAGCAGTTAGATTATACAAAGAAAGGCTGGTAAAATTTTATGATTAAAGTTGGTATTATTGGTTCGACAGGATATGCAGGTCAGGAACTTGTCAGAATTCTTCTTCAGCATCCAGATGCTGAGATAGTATGGTATGGTTCCAGATCATATATAGATAAAAAATACAGTGAAGTTTTTGGAAATATGTTTGAACTTGTAGATGACAAGTGCATGGGTGAGAATATGGATGAGCTTGCAAAGAAAGCAGATGTTATTTTTACGGCTACTCCACAGGGACTTTGCGGTTCACTTGTAAATGACGAGATATTAAAAAGCACAAAGATTGTAGACCTGAGTGCCGATTTCAGAATAAAAGACGTTGCAAAATACGAAAAATGGTATGGTATCAAACATCAGAGCCCGCAGTTTATTAAAGAAGCTGTGTATGGACTCTGTGAAGTGAACAGAGAGGATATTAAGAAAGCAAGACTTATCGCAAATCCGGGCTGTTTCCCTACATGTTCCACATTGTCTATTTATCCGATGGCAAAAGAGGGACTTATTGATATGAACAGCATTATAATCGATGCTAAATCGGGAACATCGGGTGCCGGAAGAGGTGCAAAAGTTGCAAATCTCTATTGTGAGGTAAATGAGAGCATAAAACCATACGGAGTTGCGTCACACAGACACACTCCTGAGATAGAAGACCAGCTTTCATATGCTTCAGGTGAAGATGTACTTATAAACTTTACACCGCATCTTGTGCCGATGAACAGAGGAATACTTGCGACATCTTATGCGACACTTAAAAAGAAAATGTCATATGATGAAGTGAAAGCTGTATATGATAAATATTATAAAGATGAATATTTTGTAAGAGTGCTTGAAAAAGACGTTTATCCTGAGACAAGATGGGTAGAAGGAAGCAACTTTGCAGATATAAACTTTAAGATAGATGACAGAACAGGACGAATCATTATGATGGGTGCAATTGACAATGTTGTCAAAGGCGCTGCCGGACAGGCAGTCCAGAATATGAATATTATGTTTGGACTTGAAGAGAACCTTGGACTTAAAATGGTTCCTATGTTCCCATAAATAGCAGGAGGAATAAAAGATGAGTGAAGAAGAAAAAGAAAAGTATATGGATCAGATTACAGTGAAGGCTGAAACACTTATAGAAGCACTTCCGTATATCAGGGATTTCAATAATAAGATAGTAGTAGTAAAGTATGGCGGAAGTGCAATGCTTGATAAAAAACTCGAAGAAAGTGTTATCAAGGATGTTGCTCTCTTAAAACTTGTCGGAATGCGTCCGATAATCGTTCACGGCGGTGGAAAAGAAATAAGCAAGTGGATAAATAAAATCGGAAAAGAAACCGAATTTATAGAGGGATTTAGAAAAACTGACAGAGAAACAATGGAAGTTGCAGAAATGGTTCTTAACCGCCTCAATAAATATCTTGTACAGATGGTCGAGAAAATCGGTGTGAAGGCTATCGGTATTTGTGGAAAAGACGGCGGAATGCTTAAGGTTGACAAGAAGATGCCAAACGGAAAAGATATTGGTTTTGTAGGTGATATTAAACATGTTGATACAGAAATCCTGGAGACACTTCTTGACAGTGACTATATTCCGATTATTGCACCGATAGGAATGGATGATGCAGGAGAAACATACAATATTAACGCTGATGATGCCGCATGTGCGATTGCAGGTGCGATAAAGGCAGAAAAACTTGCATTTTTAACTGACGTTGAGGGCGTATGCATGAATCCTGATGACAGCAGTTCTCTGATTTCTGTTCTTGACCTTAACGAAGCGAACAAACTTATCGAAGCAGGAGTTATTTCAGGAGGAATGCTTCCGAAAGTTACTAATTGCATCAATGCCGTAAATTCAGGAGTTGGCAGAGTGCATATCCTTGACGGAAGACGTGAGCATTGCCTGTTACTTGAATTCTTTACTAAGAAGGGTATCGGTACAGCTATTATAGGTGATGATAGCGGTTATTATTCAAATGAGATTGACGAGAATAATTAGGAGGTTAACAAATATATGAATTTACAGGAAGCTGATAAGCATTTTATACATACATATAACAGAAGTGTTATTTTTGAAAAAGGCGAGGGAATGTATCTCTTTGATAACGAAGGCAATAAATATCTTGATATGGGTGCCGGTATTGCCGTTTCAGCGTTAGGATACAGCAACGAAGAATACAAACAGGCTCTTAAAGACCAGATTGACAAGCTTATTCATGTATCAAATCTTTATTACACTGAACCTTCTATTAAGGCGGCAGAATATCTTTCAAAAGCTTCCGGCATGGATAAAGTATTTTTTACAAACTCAGGTACTGAAGCAATAGAAGGAGCAATCAAACTTGCCAGAAAATATGCTTACAACAAAGATAAAAACAGTAAGGGTGAGATAATTGCGATGAACCATTCTTTCCACGGAAGAAGCATGGGTGCATTGTCTGTTACCGGAACGAAGCATTACCGCGAACCTTTTGAACCGCTTATTGGAGGTGTTTCATTTGCCGAATATAACGATCTCGAAAGTGTTAAAAAACTTGCTACAAAAGATACATGTGCAGTTATACTTGAAACGCTCCAGGGCGAGGGAGGAATCTACCCTGCAACTGATGAGTTTATAACAGGACTTAGAAAATTCTGTGATGAAAATGATATATTGCTGATATTTGATGAAATCCAGTGTGGCATGGGAAGAACCGGAAAAATGTATACTTATCAGCATTATGGAGTAAAACCTGATATCATGACATCGGCTAAAGCACTTGGATGCGGTGTGCCTGTCGGAGCATTTGCAGCAACAAAAGAGGTGGCCGATGCAATGTGTCCGGGTGACCACGGAACAACATATGGAGGTAATCCGCTTGCAACTGCAGCAGTATGTAAGGTATTTGAGATATTTGAAAAAGATAACATACTTGGGCATGTCAATGAAATTGCACCGTATCTCAGCGAAAAGCTTAATGAACTTAAAGATAAGTTCCCTGATAAAATTAAAGATGTGCGCGGAAAAGGTCTTATGATGGGAATGGAATTATATGGACAGGCAGGGGATGTTGTATCACAGATGCTTAAAAAAGGTGTCGTACTTATCTCAGCTGGAACAAGTATTATCCGTTTTGTACCGCCGCTTGTTGTAGAGAAAGAACACATTGATATTATGTGTGAAAAACTCGAAGAAATCTTTGGTGCTTAAAAAGACAGAGTAATCAAAAAATGTAATAAAAATTTAATGATTTTTGTTCATTGTATCTATTGTAATAATATTACAAATTGTTTAAAATATTGCTAGTGTGTTTAAGTTTTGTTTAGATTGATAAACTGAGGCACACTGGCATTTTTTACTATAAACGTTTGGAAATCTCCTGATAGTTATGAAAAAAGGAGGTTTTTCATGAATAAAAGCAAAAAAATTATATTGATAATATGTGGCTTATTTATTGTGCTGTCAGGTATATTGTATCTTGGTTCTGATTCTATAGGAAAATATATATCTGAAAAAAACGCTGTGAATAATGAATTTGTTTCGTCCATTCAAAGTTATGATACCGCAGAGAATGATAAATTACAAACTTCATCAAAAAATATAAAATCGGATAGTGAAAACAGTAAGGTCGTTGTTTACATATGTGGAGCAGTGAAAAAGCCGGGTGTATATGAGTTTGGAACAGACAGCCGTGTATGTGATGCCGTAAAAGCAGCAAGAGGTTTCAAAAAAGGAGCGGCCAAAACAGCTGTAAATCAAGCAAGAACGCTTGTGGACGGAGAACAGATAAATATACCGACACTTAAACAGTATAAAAAGAAATATTCAAACAAAGTGACACAGCAGACAGATTCAGAAAGCGAACCTGAAAAAGACGGACTTGTAAATATAAATACTGCATCTGCAGGAGAGCTTACTTCGTTGTCAGGAATAGGACAGAGCAGAGCCGATGCAATTATAGAATACCGTGAGACAAACGGCACATTTAAAGATATATCTGACATCATGAAAATTTCAGGCATAAAAGAGGGAATTTTTAATAAAATTAAAAATAAAATATGTGTATAAAGGAATAGAAAGAGGGATTAGTCATGGCAAAAAAAGTATTGGTAGTTGATGATGAAAAATTAATTGTAAAAGGAATCAGATTCAGCCTTGAACAGGATGGCATGCAGGTTGATTGTGCATATGATGGACAAGAAGCCATAGATTTAGCCACAAATAATAAATACGATATAATTCTTCTTGATGTTATGCTGCCGATACATGACGGTTTTGAAGTCTGCCAGCAGATAAGAGAGTTCTCCGACGTACCTATTATTATGCTCACGGCAAAAGGCGATGACATGGATAAAATTCTCGGCTTGGAATACGGTGCAGATGATTATATTACAAAACCGTTTAACATACTTGAAGTAAAAGCAAGAATAAAAGCGATTATAAGAAGAAGCTCAAGTAAAGAGCAGACAGAAGTTCAGAAGACATATTCTTATAATGGTCTTAGTATCGATCTTGACAGCAGGAGAGGCTATATAAATGACGATGAGGTAAATCTTACTGCTAAAGAATTTGATCTTCTTGAATTACTTATGCTTCATCCAAACAAGGTATACAGCCGTGAAGAACTGCTTAATACCGTATGGGGATATGATTATCCGGGAGATGTAAGAACAGTAGATGTTCACATCAGACGATTAAGAGAAAAAATAGAAGATACTCCAAGTAACCCAAAATATATTCATACAAAATGGGGTGTCGGATACTATTTCCAAAAATAATTACAGATAAATTTTTAATGAATTTCGGGGGCTGCTGTGAAAAAGTTATGGTCTGATTTTATATATAATCTGCGTGGAATGAGAACGCAAATGTTTTTTATTTTGTTGTGTTTGGGAATATTACCTATTATCTTTCTATTCAATTTGATAACCAATGAATATCATTCACAACTGATATCACAGCGGACTGATGAATTGCAGTCATATGGGACAGTGATTGCAAATCTTGTCACTTCGTCAGGCTATCTGTCAGGACAGGAGTCAAGCGAAGTTGAAAATGAGACAGAGGAAGTTGCCAATGTTTATCAGGGCAGAATTATTCTCGTCAATAAAGATTTGAAAGTGGTAAGAGATACCTACAATATAGAAAACGGAAAGACTATGGTATCAACAGAGGTTATCAAATGTTTTTCAGATGATTCAGGAATGTATGTCAATAATTTAGGAGATTATATGCAATTGACAATGCCGATAGTCGACCCAATATCAAATGAAACTACAGGTGCAATTATAATAAGCTATTCTACCAAAAATATACAATCAATATCTAAAGCGGTTACAAGGAAAGTTATCTTTGCGATATGTGCAATAGTTCTTATAATTATGCTGATATCGTTTGGATATTCAATCTTTTTGACAACACCGTTAAACAAACTAACTGATTCGATAAATGAAATTTCCAAGGGAAATATGGCGGTAAAACTGGACATGCATGGATATTCCGAACTTCATAAAATTACGGATTCATTCAATAAAATGATAGAAGTTATACAAAATCAGGAAAATTCAAGACAGGAGTTTGTTTCAAATGTGTCACATGAATTAAAAACCCCTCTTGCATCAATGAAAGTTTTATCGGATTCACTTTTGTCTCAGGAAGGTATGCCAGAAGAGATATACAGGGAATTTTTGGGAGATATAACAACCGAAATAGAAAGAATGACACAGATAATAAACGATTTGCTTTCAATGGTTAAACTTGACCAAAATGCTGCAAAGATAATTATCTCAAATATAAGCATAAACGAACTTATAGAGCAGCTTCTAAAGCGGCTGCGCCCCATTGCTGCAGAAAGAAATATTGAACTTATATTTGAAAGTTTCAGACCGGTTATGGCTGATGTGGACGAAGTAAAATTGTCTATGGCATTAAACAATCTTGTAGAAAATGCAATAAAATACAACTATGATGACGGCTGGGTAAAAGTAACATTAAATGCAGACCACAAATTTTTCTATGTGACAGTGCAGGATTCAGGTGTCGGTATACCGGATGACTCTATAGACAGTGTATTTGAAAGATTCTTCAGAGTAGATAAGGCAAGATCGAGGGCTACAGGGGGTACAGGACTTGGTCTTGCAATTACAAGAAGCGTAATACTTTTGCATAGAGGGTCTATTAAGGTTTACAGTAAAGAGAAAGAGGGCACTACCTTTACAGTAAGAATCCCGCTTAACTATATGCAGTGATCATAATCGAAAAGAGAGGAAATATGAATATAAAAGAAAAAAATATCTTTAACATACAAATAAAACATTTCTTCATGGCAGCAATCTTTTTGATTGTATTCATAGCATTTTTATTAACAGGATGCGGTAAAAAAGAAAAATATAACGGATATTATATATATGGGCTTGATGCAACCGAGAAAAAAATAATGTATGAAAAATGCTCGATTTCCAAAAAAGGCAAGACTGATGTACTTATTAAAAGGTTTATATCCAAAATGAGTAAAGAACCGGACAATATAAACATGAAAAAAGCTATTCCTGATGACGTAAATGTTGACAGCTTTGACATAAATTCATCTGGAGACTTGTCTTTATATTTTAATGCTGCATATGGAAATTATACCGGTGTTGCAGAGATATTAAGAAGAGCAGCAATAGTAAAAACACTTTCACAGATAAAAGGAATCAGAGGTGTACAGTTTTATGTTTCAGGACAACCCCTGACTGATTCAAATATGGAGCCTATCGGTATAATGACATCAAATTCATTTATTGATAATACTGGCAGTATAGGCGATTATAAGCAAAAGACTACACTAAATGTATATTTTTCGGATAATACGGGAAAAGCACTTGTAGCAATTCCCGTTGATATAACCTACAATGCAACTATTTCACTTGAACAGCTTGCAATAGAACAATTGATAAGCGGTCCATATACTATTGAGGGTGTTTCTAAAAACAATGTATTGCCTACAATCCCAAAAGGCACTGTTTTAAACAAAGTAACGGTTAAAGAAAATACATGTTATGCAGATTTTTCAAAAGAATTTTTAAATAAAGAAGATAATATAACTGATTATGTTGCAATTTACTCAGTCGTAAATACGCTTGTTGAACTTCCGTCAGTAAACAAAGTACAATTTAGCATTGATGGAGAGCAGGTACTTAAATATAATCAGAATATAAATTTCGGAGAAGAATTTGAACGCAATCTTGATTTAGTCAGAGAAACCAAATAGGGAGGTGTTTATTATAAGGCGGCCGGCTGTGTGGGTTGCCATTGTTCTTTTAATATTATATCTGATTTTTAACATTTTATCAGAAGAGCAGACGTACAAAAAACGGTATATATTTGATGATTTGCTCAAAAACAACGATAAAATTTCTATGAATATACGTGGTGAATTTGAATCATCACTAGAAGGCGAAAACTCAGACAGCATAATACTTAAACATGTCAGATTATATGAAAATTCATCATATAACTTTAAAATGCTAAATAATGCATATTTGCCTGCAATAATAATTTATGTAAATGATATTCCAAAAGATATAAACCCCGGTAATCAAATAAACTGCAAAGCAAAACTTATGAATATAAAATCAGCAACAAATCCCGGTGAATTTGATTTGAGACAATATTATTGTGAAAAAAAGATATATTATATGGCAGTTTGTTCAGAAGGAGACATAAACATTATAAATGCGAAAAGTAACGTGATAAAAACGTTTCTCTTTCAATTGCGTGACAATATAAAAAAAGTTTATATAAAATGCCTGCCTGAAAAAGAAGCCGGAACTATTTGTGCGATGCTTTTAGGTGACAAAAGCATTATAGACGAGGATGTAAAAGAGCTTTACAGACAAAACGGTATAGGTCATCTTCTTGCAATAAGCGGGCTGCATGTAACTATTTTGTGTATGGGCTTAAAGAAACTGCTGTCCAAACTGAGAGTAAATGAAAAAGCAGCCATTGTTATCATTGTATTATTTTTGCTTTTTTACGGATTGATGACAGGATTTGGAGTTTCTACAAGCAGAGCAGTCATAATGATGCTGTTTGCACTTGCCGCACAAATAAACGGCAGGAGTTATGATATGCTTTCTGCAATGTCAGTGAGTGCTGTCTTTATTGTTGTACAAAAACCGTATGCACTTTTTTCATGCAGCTTCTTGCTTTCTTATTGTGCAATAATAGCCATTGCAGTTGTATATCCTTTTCTTGAAAAATATGTCATAGTGAATGAGAAACTGATAACACACAAAAACAAAGAAAAATTCTTTGACTATGTGATGATTGAAATCAGAAAATCATTTCTTATGAGTTTTTCAATACAATTTTTTACACTTCCTGTAATTCTTTATTTTTATTATGAAACACCCGTATACGGACTTATTCTTAATTTAATAATACTGCCACTTTCAAATCTATTGGTAATATTTGGTGCCATAGGCGGTGTTTTAGGGCTGCTTATTTTACCCGCCGGTAAATTTTTCTTAGGAATTGTCTATGTGATTTTGAACATATTTGAAAAATCCTGCACATTGTTTAATGATTTTCCTTTTCATATAATAGTTACCGGCAGACCTGGCAGGTGCAAGATATTTATATATTATTTTGTTATAATTTCGGTTATTTTACTGTTCAATAAAATGGAAATGCTTTTATTTTCAAATTATGCGATAAAAAACGGACTGTATACTTATGTTGTAAATATATCACGGAAAGTAAAGCATAAAACAATATTTATTTGTTTGGAAATTTTATTGCTTCTTGTATTTATACTTACACCCGTAAGAAACAAAAATGCTGATATTAGTTTTCTTGATATAGGGCAGGGTGACTGCATAATAGTGAAAAGCGAAAGTGGCAGAGTATATATGATTGACGGGGGCAGTTCAAGCAAAAAAAATATAGGTAAATATATTATAACACCCTATTTGAAGTATTATGGGATAACAAGGATAGATTATTGTATTGTCACACATTCCGACAGTGACCATGTTTCAGGAATACTTGAAATTTTAGAACAGAAAAAATCTGACAGAATACAGATTGATAATTTTATGATTCCCGAGCCTGACGAATCGTTAAAAGATGAAACATATAAAAAACTTTTACAGCTTGCAAAAGAAAATTGCAAAAAAGTTTCTTATATTAAAAAATTTGATATGATACAGGATAAGAATTTAAAAATAGTATGTATTCATCCTGAAAGAGGTTATTACAGTGATTCAGCAAATGCATATTCTACTGTTCTTAGCATTACTAATAATTCAAACAGTATATTACTTACAGGTGACCTTGAAAAGGATGGAGAGACAAGTGTACTTGAGACACTAAATCAACATCGAAATCTGTTTCCTAAATCATATACGCTTTTAAAAGTTGCGCACCATGGAAGTAAAAATTCGACAAGCGACGAATTTTTGGAAAGAGTAAATCCTGATATAGCAGTTATTTCATGTGGAAAAAAGAACAGGTACGGTCATCCACATGATGAACTTTTAAACAGGCTGAAAAAAATAAATACAACAATATTCAGAACAGATATGGATGGCGCTGTAATACTTCCGCTGGTACAATAAAAATCAATGATTAATTATTCGTTGTACTAGACAATCCAATTAAATTTTAATATAATGTATAGAGTTGATAATAACAATGGGAGGATATATTTTGGCTGGCAGTAGAAAACATGACAATGTTATAAAAATGAAAAAACATCAAAATCCTTTTGTCGGAATAGTTCTTATATTATTTGCAATATATATTTTGGTGTTATTTGTGCAGTCTTTGCAAAGCGATAATATATCAATATACGAAGTTACACAAAATAAACTTGCAAATGATGATACGGTAAAGGGAATTATTTTAAGGGATGAAAAGCTTGTCAAAGCTAAGACATCAGGATATATAAATTATTATATTGCAGAAGGTGCATATGTAGGTGTAAATACGACAGTGTATTCAACTGACAGTTCGGGACTTTTTAATGAGGAACTTGATAATGTCGGAGCTGACAGTTATTCTTTGTCTGAATCCGATACTAAGATTATCCGTTCTGCCATATCAGAATATAGAGCCAGATTTAAACTGTCGGACTATAATGAAATTGAACATTTCAGATACAATCTTGAAAATTCTCTTTTGAAAATGACAACGGCAGGGTTATTAAAAAAGGCAAATAAACTCCTAAAAAATAATAATCAGGCATCACTTAATATGGTTAAAGCCGGGAAGTCCGGGATAGTATCCTTTTGTGTTGACGGACTTGAAAATACAACTATTGATACGATAAATGAGAAAATATTTAAAAATAATAATGATAACTGGAAACAGCTCAGACAAAGAAAAAAGGTTTCAAAGGGTGATGTGGTATATAAGCTGATTACAAATAATAACTGGTCGGTTGTCATTCCAATCACAAAGAAACAATATGATAAGCTTTATAAAAAAGATAATGTTACCGTAGTTATACAAAAAGACAATAACCAGATGACACCGGAAATAACAACTTTTACGGAAAATTCTAAATATTATGCGAAGTTGAGTTTCACAAAAGATATGCTGAATTATATTGATGACAGATACCTTGATATAAAATTAGAATTTGAACAGGTAGCCGGTCTTAAAGTACCTGTTTCTTCCATAATTAAAAAGAAATTTTTTGTAGTACCCGGTGAGTACATAGTTAACGGCGGTGAGGATGGCAGTACTGGAGTTATGTTAAAAACATACGATAAAAATGGTAACGAATCTCTCACATTTCAGAAAACAAAGGTTTATTACAGAGATGAGAAAAAACAATGTTATATTGATGCATCTTCATTTACAGTGGGAGATATAATTACTGCAAATGAAGAATCTGACGGCAAGACTATCAATCTGAGCAGGACGGCATGGTTAAACGGTGTATACTGCTGCAATGACGGTTATTGCAATTTTAAACGTGTTGATATTAAATATTCAAATTCTGAATATGCCATTGTGACAGAGGATGAATTATATGGATTGCAGATATATGACCATATAATTTTAAATCCTGATTTAATAAATGAAAATGAAATAATCTGATTATAAATACTCAGAATATGGAGGTATATAGAGATGGTAAAGGAAAATTTACAGAAAGTTGAAGATAATATTACAGCAGCGTGTGAGAGGGCTGGAAGAAAAAGAGAAAATGTTACACTTATTGCCGTAAGTAAAACGAAGCCTATGGAAATGATTGTAGAAGCATATGAAGCAGGAAAAAGAGATTTTGGTGAAAATAAAGCTCAGGAGATGAAAGAAAAACATGATGCCCTTGCAGATGACATTAAATGGCATTTTATCGGTCACCTGCAAACCAACAAAGTTAAATATGTCGTAGGCCGTGCAGCTCTTATTCACTCTGTTGATTCACTTCATCTGGCAGAGGCGATAGAGAAAGAAAGTGCAAAAAAAAATCTTATTTCAGACATACTTATTGAGGTGAATGTCGCTCATGAAGAATCAAAATTTGGTTTGAAAACAGAAGAAGTTGAACAGCTTGTAAGAGACATAGCTAAATTTCAACACATAAGAATAAAAGGACTTATGACAATTGCTCCATATGTCGAAAATGCTGAAGAAAATCGAAATATTTTTAAGGAATTAAAAACTTTGTCGGTTGACATAAGTAATAAAAACATTGATAATGTTAACATGGATATTCTTTCTATGGGAATGACTGGCGATTATGAAGTAGCTGTAGAAGAGGGTGCTACATTAGTACGAGTGGGTACCGGAATTTTTGGAGAAAGAAATTATTCAATCTGATTTATTATAAAATAAAAAGTATAGTGCTTTTAATATAAGGAGGACAACCTAATGGGTGAAAAGGGTAAGGTAAGCAGTTTTTTGGATTTTTTTAAACTTGGAGAAGATGATGACTACGATGATTTCTATAATGATGATTACGATAGTGATTTAGACGAAAAAGAATTACGAAAAGAAGAAAAACGTTTGAAAAAAGAAAAGCGAAAAGAGGAACGCCGTAATTTTTCAAGGACATCATACAATGATTATAATGATGACTATGATGATGAACCTGAATATTCAACAAAAAAGACTCCTTTGAAATCAGTTTCTCAGGGAAAAGTTGTACCTATAAGAACAAGCGCAAGTGATGTGGAAGTATGTATATTTAAACCGGCAAATTTCGGAGAGTCACAGGAAGTATGCAATATTTTACTCGGCGGTCAGCCGGTGATTGTAAATCTTGAGGGCATAGATGTTGAGGAAGCCCAGAGAATTATGGACTTTGTTTCAGGATGTATTTTCTCAATTCAGGGAAATATGCGTCAGATTTCAAAATATATATTTATATTTTCACCAAAGACTATAGACATTTCAGGCGATTACATAAAAAATGTTGCAGAAAATAACGAGGGTATAAGTATACCTACACTTAGCAAGGAGTTTTAATAATGAATTATTATCTTGTATATTCATTATATCTGCTTTTAATTATCATAATGATAATAGACGTTATATATATGCTCAGAGGAATTATTCCTTTGGGCAGTTTCATTAATAATATACTTGATAATATGATGAAACCACTGTTATGTCCTGTAAGATTTATTGTAAGGCACTCAATATTAAAATCTCTAAAGACAGATATAAGTCCATATATTATACTTATCATAGCATCATATTTACAATCTGTCTGTAAAATGATAATGAAAATTTATTGATTTGGAAACGAGGATTATTATGCATTTATCAAAAGATGAACAGATATTATATAACCACTTTGAGGATATGTATGATATTGCATATAATAGAGGTGCGCCGATATACAGTGATTTTATGGGATTAAACAATGTAGAACTTGCATATATGCTTTTGGAAAACAAAGGTATTCCCAAAAATTTATATGACAAAAAAATATGCATATATGGAGGATATGACGGAGCAATATATCAAATGCTCTGTTTTCTGCCTGAGTCGTATTATATTGATATAAAACAATCTGATTTTCCGATTTCATGTGTAAAAATATCACCTGTTAATAAAAAGTTTTGTGATAAGCTTACACATCGTGATTTCTTAGGAGCAGTTATGAATCTCGGAATAAAAAGAGACCAGGTAGGAGATATTGTTGTAAAAGAAGTCGATTCTTATTCAAAAGCATATGAAGCATATATATTTTGCAAATCAAATAAAGAAAAACTTATAAGTTCCATAACACAGATAAAACATACAACTGTAAAAACGGAAATAATTTCAAATGCTGAAATTTCAATTGAACAAAAATTCAAAGAAATTTCAGGAAGTGTAGCTTCGTTAAGGCTTGACAGTATTATATCTGTGGCATGTAAATCATCACGTTCACAATGCCTTACATATATAAAAGCCGGCAATGTATATATAAACGGACGATGCTGTACTGAAAATGCTAAAGAAATAAAAAACAATGACATAATTACAATTCGTGGTTTTGGCAAATTTTTGATTGAAACATCGAAAGTGACAACCAAAAAAGGAAGATTTCATATAATAGTAAAACAGTATGTCTAGGAGGTAAGAAAATGCTCACACCAGCAGATATTAAAAATCGCACAATAAAAACAACGATGGGCGGATACAATAAAAAAGATACTGATGAATTTATTGCATCTATCCTTGAAAGTTTTGAAGAATTAAATAATGAAAATAAAAAATTAAAAGAAAAATTAACTTCACTTAGTGACGGAATACAATATTACAAAAATCTTGAAGATAATTTGCAAAAAGCACTTGTGCTTGCAGAAAAAACTTCTGATGAAACAAAAAGTGCCGCAAAAGCTGAAGCTGCAAATATTGTCAGTCTTGCAAAAGCAGAGGCATCTGATATTGTTTCAAAAGCAAAGCTTGAAGCTGATGAATTGATTAAAAATACTAAATCTGATATAGACAAAAATGTAGTAGAGGCACAACATAAAGCTAATATTTTAAATGAGAGACTTTCAAGACTTACTTCTTCATTTGAAAGCTATAAGAGAGATATCAAAGCAATTGTTGAGGATCAGCTTGAGTTTATTGAGAGTGAGGACTATTCACCGAAAACACCTGTATTTGACATACCGAATATGATTGGTGCAGTCACAGATGAAAATGAAGATATAAATGAAAACAAATCAGATGAGTCTCTTGATAATGAACTTGAAAATTCTGTTTTGTTTAAGTGGACAAGTGTATCAAATGATGGTGAGCAGGCATCGGTTTCTGATGACACAAACGAAGTTTCAGAAGATGATAACAGCATTAAAAAAAATCAAACTACTGAAATAGCTGATGAGAATAATATCGATGATGACAATTCAGATAATAATGATACTGATAACGGTAATTTAGATAATATAATTGATAATGTAATAGAAAAGGCAGACGTAATGAATGAAATATCTGCTGTTGATGAATCAGATATTGAAAAAGTCAATAATAAAACAGAAATTAAAGAAACGGAAATTAATGAAAAAGAAATTAAAGAGGATGATTCAGATGATATTATAGTAAAAAATATTATGACTACGCCTACACTTGAAGGAGTTAATGCAGAGATTTCAAGTACAGTATTCCCAGCATCAAAGCCGGATAACATGAGTGTATCATATCTGTCTGAAAATACTGATAGTGTAAAAAAAGACAGCAATGATGATGCGAATGATAATCCTTTTACTTTTATTGATTTAGATTAAAAATATGGATATATAAATATCGAGTGACATAAATATACGTTACGGAAATGAGGTTAAAATGAGTAAACAAATTACTGTTCATTATGACAATCAACCAATTTATGATATTACTATTGAAAAAGATTATTCCAATCTTGATACAGTAATAAAAAAGCAAGTTACAGCGGAACACAAAGTTTGTATCGTTTCTGACAGTTCAGTTGCAAAACATTATCTCGAAGATGTAACTGAAATTGTTAAAGACTGTGTGTCAAAGGTTACTTCATTTGTATTTCCAGCTGGAGAAGAATCTAAAAATCTTAATGTCGTTGAGGACTTATATGAACATCTGATTAAAGAGAAATTTGACCGCAAAGATATATTACTTGCATTAGGCGGAGGAGTTGTAGGAGATCTTACCGGTTTTGCAGCCGCAACATATTTAAGAGGTATAAAGGTTATACAGCTTCCTACGACACTTCTTGCAATGGTTGACAGCAGTGTAGGCGGAAAGACAGGTGTCGATTTCAGAGGTTACAAAAATATGGTTGGTGCTTTTCACCAGCCAAGTGCCGTATACATGAACTTGTCAACACTCAACACATTGACAGACAGACAGTATTATTCCGGATTCGGTGAAATTGTTAAGCATGGTCTTATAAAAGAGACTAATTATTATTCATATATAGAAAACCATCTCGATGAATTAAATAAGCGTAATTTGGATATACTTGAAGAAGTTGTTGCGGGAAGTTGTAATATCAAACGTCTTGTCGTAGAAAATGACCCTACTGAAAAAGGTGAACGTGCTTTATTAAATTTTGGTCATACGTTAGGTCATGCTATTGAGAAGCTTATGGATTTTAAACTTCTTCATGGAGAATGTGTGTCTCTAGGCATGGTTGCCGCCGGATACATCTCAATGAAACGTAATATGATTTCACAAAAAGAATATCAAAGTATGATTGAAATGCTTAAAACCTTAAATCTTCCGATTGATATTTCCGGTCTTGATATTGAACAGATAATTGAAACTTCAAAAAGTGACAAAAAAATGGATGCCGGAAAGATAAAATTTATTTTACTTGACAAACCGGGAAATGCAGTTATTTTGAAAAATGTTACTGATGCCGAAATGAAAGAAGCTTTATCTGAATTTGTCAAATAAGAAATGGAGTTTTATTAAATGAAACAGCTGATATATTATATTAAATGGTTTGCAGTCTTTGTAATACTTGTTGGTGCAGACCAGTTTACAAAACAGCTTGCAATTGCCGGACTAAAAGGAAATTCAGGAATTTCAATAATCAAAAATGTATTTAAACTGTTTTATCTTGAAAATCATGGTGCAGCTTTTGGAATTTTTCAGGAACAGAGAATACCTTTATTGATAATAACAGTTTTGGTATTGATTTTTATTGGATATATTTTTTACAGGGTGCCTCATGAAACTAAATTCATAGCGATAAAATGGATATTAGTCATTCTTGTAGCAGGTGCAGTCGGAAATATGATTGATAGAATATATAATGGTTATGTTGTTGATTTTTTGTATTTTGAACTTATAAATTTTCCTGTTTTTAACGTTGCTGACTGCTATGTCGTTGTCGGTGCAATTTTAGCTGTAATTCTCATAATCTTTTATTATGATGATAATGACCTTAACAGGATACTAAAAAAGAAAAATTATATTTAAAAGAAATGGAGATTAATGTGAAAGATACTGTTGAAAAAACTGATGTTAACAATGAAATATCAGACGTATTTGATTTATGTGTTGAAGATGAATATGACAACTGCCGTCTTGACAAATTTTTAACAGATAAGTTTAGCGATATGTCCCGTTCGTATATTCAGAAACAAATAAAAGACGGATTTATCAATGTTAATAACAAGAAAGTTAAAAGCAGCTTTAAACTCCAACATAATGATAACGTCCATGTAGAAATATGTAAACCCAAAGAAATTGAGATTGTTCCCGAAAATATTCCGCTCGATATAATTTATGAGGACAGTGATGTTATACTTATAAATAAACCTAAACAGATGGTTGTGCATCCGGCTCCCGGACATTACAGCGGAACTATTGTAAATGCCCTGATGTATCACTGCAAGGATTTATCAGGGATAAACGGCGAACTTCGTCCGGGCATAGTGCATAGAATTGACCAGGATACAACCGGTGTAATTGTTGTCTGCAAAAATGATACGGCGCACAGATTTTTGGCTGAACAGCTAAAGGAGCATTCTATTACCAGAACTTATCATGCTATAGTCTGCGGTCATTTAAAGCAGTCTGAAGGTACAATTGAAGGATGTATCGGCAGACATCCGACAGACAGAAAAAAGATGGCTATCAATGTAAAAAACGGAAAACCAGCAATTACTCATTACCGTGTGTTAGATACTTTAAACAATAAGTATACATATATAGAATGTAAACTTGAAACAGGAAGAACCCATCAGATACGAGTTCATATGGCAAGTATTGGGCATCCCATATTGGGTGATTCAGTGTACGGACCATCAAAGTATCCATTTAAACTGACAGGTCAGACATTACATGCAAAAACTTTAGGTTTTATACACCCGACAACCGGAAAATATGTAGAATTTGATGCAAAACTTCCGGATTATTTTGAAGAACTTCTTCGTAAATTGAAAAACAATACTTAAAATTTATGTTAGCAATATTAGCAAGCTAACAGGAGGCGAACAAAAAATGAAAAAAACGAAAGACGATGTAATACGCTTGCATGAAGGCGAACTTAATGTCATGGAATTATTATGGTCAAACAAGGCACTTGCTGCCAAAGATATTGCCAAAATCATTAAGGAATATATCGGCTGGGAAAAAAATACAACATATACTGTAATAAAAAGGCTGATAGACAAAGGAGCCATCGAACGTGAAGACCCGGGGTTCATATGCAGAGCTATAATTAGCAAATCAACCATACAGGAAATCGAAACAAAAGCATTGCTTGATAAAATATATAACGGTTCACTTTCAAACTTTATTGCAACATACCTTGTCAATCAGGAATTTTCGTCAAGTGATATTGCTGAATTAAAAAAGATAACAAATAGAAAACAAGGCTAACCTATCTAAGAGGGTAGTGATTTCATCTTTTCGTTAAACCCCAGTTTTCCGAAAAGATAAGGAGGTAAAAACATATGCCAGCATTAAAACAGGTACAGACAGACTCAGATTATCATAAACAGACAGCTCTTAATGATATAAAAAAACTAAACAGCCAGTTAAAAGAATTACCGGGATTTTGTAGAGATTTTTTCAGAGGTATTGAGCAGACAACGACTACTAAAACACGCATTGGTTATGCGTCAGACTTAAGAACTTTTTTCAGATTTCTTTTTAGCACAAATCCTGAGTTTTCAGGTGATAATAATGAAAAAAAAATTGCCGATATTACGTTGAGTGAACTTGAATCATTAAAACCTGTGGATATTGAAGAATATATGGAATACCTTAAATATTATACATATAACGGTAAACAGTATTCAAATGATGAACGTGGAATTCACAGAAAAATTGCTTCACTTAAAAGTTTTTATTTATACTATCAAAAAAGAGAACTCATATCAAATAACCCGACTACCGTTATAGATATGCCTAAATTGCATGATAAAGAGATAATTCGTCTTGATTCCGATGAAGTTGCCGAACTGTTGGAACTTGTTGAGAATGCCGGCGAACATCTCACCGGTAAGAAAAAAGTTTATTATGAAAAAAATAAATTAAGAAATATAGCTATTTTTACACTATTTTTAGGAACAGGAATCCGTGTTTCAGAATGTGTCGGTTTAAATATAGAGGATGTTGATTTTAAAGAAAACCGTATTAAAATCATAAGAAAAGGCGGCAAAGAAGAATATGTATATTTTGGTGAGGATGTTGCTGAGGCACTTGGAAATTATATCGAATTGTCACGCTGTGAAATAGAGCCAAAAGAAGGACATGAGCATGCCCTCTTCTACTCTATTCAGCGCCGCAGGATAACAGTTCGTGCAGTTGAAGAACTTGTAAAAGATTATGCTGCTCAGGTAACTTCTTTTAAACATATAACACCACACAAGCTCCGCAGTACATACGGTACTGCGCTATACCGCCAGACCGGTGATATTTATCTTGTGGCAGATGTCTTGGGACATAATGATGTAAATACAACTAAAAAACATTATGCTGCTATTGATGATGACTTGAAACGAAGTGCGGCAGGTGCTGTAAAATGGGAAAAATAACAGAGCTAACACAGCCTAATAGATTTCAAAAGCCACATTGTATCATTGATATTTTGAAATCTTTTCATTGTAAATGACGACAGGAATTACAATTTGTCTTCCGGCATATATTGTATTTGATTTAAGACCATTGCAACGCTTTATTTCTGTAATAAAATCATCAAAAGAACCCTCATATCTGTCCTCATACCTTTTTGCTATACTCCAAAGAGAATCATTTTTATTTATAGTAACGCAGATATATGAAAGTTTTTTGTCAGTCTGTAATGTACTTACTCCGGAGGATTTGCTGATATGAAAGCAAAACACCGCAAAAACTGATGATAATAGTATGACAATCAAAATCTTTATGCACAACATTCTTTTTTGTATAAAAATATCTTTCATAGACATAATATCCTCCTTTGTATTAAACGTTTGTTCGTTTCATATGGTAATAATATCATCAGAACAATTGTTTGTCAATGCTTTTTTAGAAAATCTGTTCGGAAAGAATGTTCGTGTTTTGTGCGTCATAGCATTCATAATAAACGACACGGTCCGCATATGCTGCTCTATTAGTTATCAATATAGTTTTTAATATATTCCATTGTTTTTTGAATAATTTTGATATTTTCAATTGTATTATCTGTTTCAAGTGAATGATTTGCGTCAGGTGTTATATACAATTTTAAATCATATTGAGAACATTTATCTTTAATATCTTCCGTATCAGCCCAATCATCAGCTGTGCCGTGAAAAGCGATACCCTTTTTCGGTTTAAATAAAAATGTTTCTGAAAGAGGAGTCATATAGATGTTTCTGCATTTTAAATTATGCTTTTCTGCATATTGTGCAGCTACTGCGGTGCCTATACTTTTGGAAATAAAAATTATATCACTGTATTTTGACCAGTCAACTGCCGCCAGGAGTGGTTCAGTCTGAGAATATGCTATTTCAAGTGCTTCTTTCATTTTTTCTTTATTACTTTTAATTCCTGAGGCAAAACCATTGTAATTTACTTTTATACACTCAAAACCAAATTCTTTTGCCAGTTTTTGACTATAATATAAAAGTGGTTTGTCATTGTGGTAACCTATGCCCGGAAAAAATACTGCCAATTTTTGAGTCATTTGTAATCTCCTTTTAACTTTATTTAAACATCATATTTAATATACTTTTAAATCTGCAAACAACTTAGGATATAACTATTAAAATTTTCTTCTGTATCAACACCGTATGTATCTGTTACATGTAAAAAATACTTTCTGATTAAAAATAAAAACAAAGACCCCCATTCTAATATAAATATGTAGAACGGGGGTTTTTGTTTTTCACGGCGTCTATTTGTTAGTTACTTGTTAGTTACCGTCATTTTTCAGCACTATTTTACATTGTTTTGCAATGCTTTAAACGCCCTAAATACGGTGCTTTTTAGAATTTACCAGCCTCGGCTGCCTCCTGTACGGAGACCGAATATGCCTATTTTTAGAGGTTTCAATATTCAGTTGTTAGTTACCTGTATATTACCTTATGACTTTAATATACATTTGCAAAGATTTTTATATACTACATAAAAATTTTAAAAAGTAATACTATAATGCCAAATATAAGAACTAACTTAATAGTTGAAATTAGTAAATTTCTAAAAAAATGTTTTATATGTACTTTACGATCTAGTTTTTGCTGACATTTAACAAAATGATTAACATTTTCTATCCCACCCATAGCCTCAATCATTTCAGGTGTATAAAAATAATCTTCATAAGAACTATTCATTCAAATACCCCCTTTTTGTAAATTCATAAATATTATAAGTTTATATATAGATAGTAGCACTATACATTCGTTTTGTCAATTACTTTGTGCTAATATTTTTGTCAAAATAGATTGCATGAATATTTTCACCAGAGGTTGTATAATTATAGCCGTTATTTGGATTATTTGAAATAACATTATAAGCAATTAAGAAAATAAATAGTAAACCTATAATTGACATTATTACACAGTATAATTTTTTCATTATAACTCCATTTCCATTATTAGTTTTTTTGCAAACTCAAATTTATTGTATTCCTGTCCTATTCTATGTATTGCACTTGCGCTTATATTATCTTTGCATGCGACTTCAGTAATGTATTCGAGAACTTTGGTATCATAGCCGCCTTCTTTAGTTAAAATTTTCAATGCTTCTTTAGAGGTAACACCTCTATGGTACGGTCTATCTGAGGTTAATGCTTCAAAAGCATCAATAGTATGTAGTATAATGGCCTTTGAGTATATGTTGTCTTTATCATAATGCTCAACATCTTGAAGTGTTATCGGATGAAAACCATGATGATACAAAACAATCCTACATATATCCTCATTAAGTCCAAGTTGTGATAAGATTGAGTATCCTATGTATGGATGTAAGTCCATAATTTGTCGTTCAAGTTTTGTTAAGCGGATATTTTTATCCAAAATATTAAATGGAATATACATCTTTCCTACATCATGAAACATGGCAGCGTACATCAATTTATGATTTTTCATGCCTAGATGCTTTTCAATTTCCGCTGAAATCAGCATAACACGAACCGAATGATTATATGTCATAGAATCTAAGCAATTCATTATACCAATCATTTGTTTGTTAATTTCTTTGTTTTTCATCAAAAAATTCATCCTTTCTCAGTATGTATTTTCTAAAAGTTCTTTTAGTTTTAAAAGTTTTCTTTGAAGTTGTAATTTATTTTCCACACAATATTTAGTCAACTCCGGATGTTTAGTTTGAAGGCTGTACAGGTCATAATATTTTCTATTATCTCCAAATACATGATAAAAGCATCTATCCTGTGAAATTGATATACTTATTTTATTTCTTATATTCATATTATTTTCCTCTATGTCTATTACTTATAATTATGGAACTTTCATTTAAATCTGTATCGGCTGGATTTTGTTGACTTTCTTCTTGTATCATTTGATTATTATAATACTCGCAGGCATTTAACCCATATTTGTCTTGTTCATCCGTGATATCATTAAATAAATCTTTTAATATAGAAATGCCTTCTTGTTCTGACTTGAGATTATAATGTCCATAATTTAGAGAACTTGTGGTTGTATTCCATGAACTCCAACATGAATATGTTCCATTATTATTTGAAGCGATTACCATATAGAGATTTTGTTCTTCAGGATGATTTGACTTCCTGTAAATGTGACAAACATGCATATCAGGGAAATTAACTGAAAAATAATTTTCAATATCTTCAATTACTTGACTTGGAATAGGCAAAGTATATGGTTGACGACTTTTGACAAAATCTAATATGTTATCCTTTTCTAAAAAATCATATATGGACGAATATGCTTGGGACATTTTCATACTATCTGAAGCATTGCTCAAACCCTTATGAACAATAAGTATTAAGTTATCCATAATGCGTTTTGTAAGGATAAATTCCGGATATTTTTCATTATAATAGCTTTGAATCACATTACTTACTTCATTTATAGTTACTTCCATTGCTTCTCCTTTGTTAACTCTATATCTACATTTGCTGCGTCAAAATGTAAGACAATATTATTAGCAGCATTTAATTTTAAATTATACATTATATATGATGTTTTTTCTTTGTTATATATATATAAAACTTGATTTCCTTCTTTATTGGTTGTGCATTGATATGTATATTCACTAACATTATTTAATTTATTATCAAAAAAACCGCTGTAAGAGCCATTATCACCAAAATTGAATATCATATTTTGAGAAACGCGCCAATTCCCTACAATTTTTTTCTTGAAAATGCTTAGTATATTATTGTCCATTGTCTCACGATAGTCATCGCCTATTCTAGTTATTTGCCTATTTTTCTTACGCTTATTATTTTGAGAAGTTTCTGATACTGTTGACTTCTTTGACTTAACAACATTACTGCTATTTTTATTGATTACAACATTATTGGTTGTCAGAACTTTGAAAAATATCGCAAGTAGCACAACATCAATAAGTGTTATTATAATCATAATTTTTTTCAAATCATTTTTATTCATATACAATACCTATATAACTAATTTCACATTGCTTAAATCGTGAAAATCACGTATAAGTTCAAATTCATGTTTATTCAATAATAATAACGCTTCATTTTCACTTTTTTTTCTTCTCATGAAATAGTACAATGCATTAGCAATCATCACAAACGGCTTTCCACTTGGATTTATATTCATTATTATGTTGTTTTTTAGTGTTAAAATTGAATAATCTGATATTATACTTCCAGAACTATCAGATGGTAGATATGTTTCCTTTTCGATACAATAAATTTTGTCCTTTTCAAGATTCAGTTCGTTAATGGGAATAAGTCTCGCATCAGGAACATTCAAAACCATATTCATCTTATGAATTTTTTTAACATAAAAATCCTTTTCTTTTTTTAAAAAGTTTGATACTAAAATAAAATCATTTTCCTTTTGTAAGATACCACAAAATCGATAGCTAGATGTAAAACCATTCATTTTAATACTAATAATGTCGTTTACGTGTAATATAAATTTGCCGGCACGGATTAAAAAAGAAATATCCTTGAGTACATCACTTGGGGTATCACTATTATATTTGGACACATATACTAAATTATACATATGACTATTAAGATAATCTTGAATATCACTCTTTGGATGAAAAATTCCATATTGATTTTCATAACCAAAAAGTAGTTTGTATCTTTCTTCTGTAATATTAAATATACTCATCATAGTATTTGTTTTATTCAAAAAAGCACCTCTTTTCTAATGATAAAATAATATTACCTTTGAAAATGGTGCATTTTGTTTCATATAAGGAAAAAAAGAAAATATTTAATTGTTTTTTTCACAACTTGTAAATAATTTTTTAAAATCCAATTTGAGAAGATAACATAATTTTAAGGCTGTGTCTACATGAAGAGAACCATAATCGTATTTACCATTTATATAATAATTTAAATTCTGAGGAGCAATTCCACACATTTTTGATACATCTTTAATTTTATAATTTGATTTGTAAAATGCATTCATTATGTTATATGAAATATCTTTTTGTGGCAATCCTCCGCTTACATCCAGCTTGATCTGATAAAGTATAGGATTTACAAATTCATGATAATCTTTTTCAGATATGGTATTTCCTTTTTTCTCTTTTCTCGCTTCACGGCAGAAAAAATCTTCATACATATCATAAATGTGATTTAATTTACTTTCCTCAACCACACCTCTACTCTTAATTTGTGCCAGGCGTGCATAAATTTTCTTTTTTGTTTTTTCAAAATCATATTCTACAGGATTTTGAAGTTCCCAATTTTTAATGGCACAATCCATATCTTCTTTATATGGGTAATAGCAGTCAAAAAAATTTATAATATCAATTTCCAAAAGTTCAAACATTGTAATTATTTTATGCAAAGGTATGCGTTCTATGGGTTTTTGCCCAGCTTCATAGTAAGATACCATACGTGGAGTAATATCTACGGCTTTGCCAAATTGTCGAATTGAATATCCTTTATCAATGCGTTTTTTCTTAAAATATTCATATCCTTTCATAATTTCACCTCAGATAAACTGTAGCATTTTATATAGCTTTTGTCAATTGTTAAAATCATATGTTTTTCCGGTTCCCGGATACATTAAAAGTAATTTCGGATTTTCAGAAGTTCCACCATACACCAATTTATACTGAACATACTTAGTTCTAGCCTTGTTGTAAATATTGACGTTAGCAACTGCACCGTCCTTATTAGTATTATTGCCTATTCCAATAACTTCGTAACTGTAATCATTTACATTAGTATTTTTTTCGTCAAAAAAGCCTTTATAATCTCCATCATTTCCAAAATACATATGTTTTTCTTTGCTTATATTTACACTTGCACCTTTGATCAATGTTATATAAACATTTGTTAGTGCATCATCAGCTTCTTCAAAGGAAAACTCCGTATTATCTGCTCCATGTAAATTTGATGATATGTTGTCTTTTTTTTCGGAAAATGCACGGAATAGATATATGATCATAAAAATAATCAATATAACATTTATTACGCAAACAATAATTTCAAATTTCTTCGATTTAGATTTCATTTTTAATTCCTCCATTTGATATTTTATGACTTAGATATATGTAACATAGATTAAGTATTATTTTGTGTAATAAAAGACAAGATATTTCATGAAAGTTGCTAAAAAAGCAATTCAGGGAAGATTTCCCTTCCCTGAATTGTTTTCACTAATTAGTTTTTTATTAGTTTCTTAAGCTATCTTTTTAAGTCATCTTTTTTTCCTTTTGGCCAAAACAAGAAATGTAGCAGCACCACCAACAGCAACAATGATGAAAATATATATGATACCCTTAAATTTAGAATTATCTTTAGCATTGTTTTGAATTTCCTGCGGAGTGTCTTTCGCTGAAAGTTGTGTAGCTGAAGAACTAATAGAATCAGTAGTATCAACCGTAATTTTAGTTAGAGTTATTGGCGAAAGATCTGGTACATTAATATCAATCTCATTGCCATAAGCTTTTGTCAAAAGAACATCAAAAGTATTTGCTCTCAAATCGCTTTCATGAATAACAAGGTATAAAGCTCCGTCTTCAATATCAGGCGAAGAAACAGAAAGGTTTACATCTTGATTTTTATCAATTGAATTCTGTTGTTCACTGCTTGGAGTAACATCAAATGATGCAAACATATCGAATGTTACAGACTTTGATGCATCTGTTGCCGCTGTTGTTATTTCTGTAGAGCCAAGATTTCCAAGTTCTTCTAAATTGTTCATATACCAATTTACAATTTTTAATGCATTATTTTTCTGCTCATCAGTTGCATTATTTGTATCTTTGGCATTTGTAGTAATGTCTACTGCCATACTATCGTCTATTTTATTTAATGTAGTACTTGCCTGCTGATTTTCAGCCTTTATTGTTGTTTCTGGTAACGTAGTTTCAAAAGCTTCTCCAAGCTGTTTTTTAGCTCCGGAATTGGCGCTAAGGCTTATATCTCGAGTGATATTTTCACTTTCAATTTTATCAACAGTATTAGATTTTTTATCCTTTTTTGTTTTATTTGTACTACTAGAGGACTCAGATTTATTTTTTTGTTTCTTTTTTGCAGTTGATGTTGTTTTAGTACTTTTGTTCGAAGGTTTCACACTGGCAGTATATGAAGCTGATTCATTACTACTATTTGAATATTCGTTTGTACTATTATATCGATTGGCATTTGATGAAACTGAAGAAGAACCATATTTCTTCAAACTATTGATTTGATTTTTTAGTGAAGAAATTTGGGATCTTAAGTTCTTTTCTAAAGCAGATAACTTGCCGTTTTTCCCTGTAAGAGTCTTAATCCTAGCAGATAAATTTGCATTGTTACTCTTTAGTTTGTTGTTTTTGTTCTGCAAATTCTTATACATAGATGCTGTTTTTGTATAGTTATTTGTCAAATTTTTATTTGTTGCTTTTAGAGAAGCATTTTCTTTTGCAAGAGCGTTATTTTTGTTTGCCAAAGATGTAATTTTTACTGTAAGAGAACTGGTTTCATTTCCAGAAAGTTCGCTTGCTGCTTTTGAATATCCATCATTGTATCCGCTTTTATAACTTGCAGAAGAAGTATTTACTTCCGTATCTTTAGTATAGCCCTTGTTTTCGTCTACAGTTGCGTCACCAGATTTTAATTCAGCATTTTCTTTTTCAAGAGTTGTAATCTGTGATTTTAATTGCAATATAGTCTGAATAATCTGTGCTGAATCTGTAATTCCAAGTACCTGCATGATTTGATTTAAAAGATTGCTTTTTTGATCAAGATTATTTTTCATATTCTTTACTTGTTCAAGTAATACAGACAATTCTTTTACTTCGCTTTCTGACACACTATTTCCAGTAATTACCTCTTGTAACTTTTTAGCTGTTGAAGATGTATTTTTAGAAAGTGAATCTATATCTTTCAAAATTTCATCAACAGACTTATTTGATACATCAACAGTGTTATCAGCACCATAGATTTTTTTGACAATCTGATTGTAATTTTTGTTTACAGTATCATAATCTTTTGTAAGTGCAATAACCTTTTGTGTAATTTCATCCATGAGATCAGCATCTGATTTTCCGGTTGTATTAATTCCAAGCATTATAGCCAAGGATATTACTTTCTTTGACAATGCATTTAGTCGTGATTCCAAATTTGAAATTGAAGAAAGAATTTCTGTATCGTCAGTTGCATCTGTAAGACTAAGAGCCTTTTTAATGTTGTTAAGGATTGACTGATAGCCAGCAATCGTATTACGCAGGTTTTCAACTTCTGTATTAAGTGAACTGATTTCCGTTTGTGCTCCTGCTAGTGATGTGTTGGCATCATTTAGTGCTGTTTTTGTAGCTTCAAGTTCTGTTTGAGTTTCAGAGAGTGTTTTCTGAACAGCAGAAAGATCACTTCTTGCTGTAGAAAGTTCTCCCTGTGCTTTGGCAAGAGCTGTATTTGTAGATTCAATCAGTGCATTCGCCTGTTCGAGATCTGTCTGTTTCTCTGCAAGTGCTTCTTGTGCAGTAGCAAGATCATTTTCTGTTTTTTGAAGGTTTCCAGAAATTGTAGTAATATGCTGCTGTGCATCTGAAAGATTACCAGTTACTGTTTCAAGATTCTTATTTGCAGTATCAAGAGCAGACTGTGTTTCTTTCAGCTTGCCTTGCACTGCAGTAATCTGTTCATTCAGTTTCTTAATTGTTGCATTTGCCTGTTCAATTGTGTCTGCCTGTTGTCCGTTTTGCTCTTTGAGCGATTCAATCAGTTTATCTTTGGCTGCTATAGACTGCTCCAGTTCGTAAACTTTTTTATTTAGTGTAGCAATTGCAGCTTTAATAGCTTCTAATTTTTCATCATCAGCTTTTTCATCAAAACCACTGTCTTTTATATTTAATGATTTAGCAATATCGTCAAGTGAGTTTTCAAGTTTGGTAAGTTTATCTTTCATTGCTTGAAGTTGCACTGCAATCTTGTGCTGCATTACAGCTACGGTGTCATTTGAAATATTATCAGTCGTAATATTTACATCTTCAATTGTAACTATATGAACACCATCACTAGAAATGTAAAACTTAAACTGCTGACCGTTATTATCAGTTCCAGTATATATGGTTATTGTTTTATTATCTTTTGTTACTTCTGAAGCGGAAGATTTGTCATATTCTAATTCTTCTCCATTGACAAAAACATAATACTTTGTTGCACCATCAGTTGTTATGGTGTATGTATAGTCGGATTCATCTAATTCTGTAATATTTAAAAGTTTTGCATAATTGTTAATAGCTTCTGTTAACCTTTTCTCAGTAGAAGTAAGTTTAGACTTCAAATTTGTAATTTCAGCGTTTTTGGTTTTGATTTGCTCATTTAAATCTTTAATTTGCTGTGTTAGATTTGCATTGTCGGCATCTGCTTTTTCCTTATCTTTCTGAAGTTGTTCTGCCGTTGTTTTCAATATATCAAATTCTTTTGTCTTAGTATCAAGGTCTGAAGATAATTCATCAATTTTTTTATTCAGTTCATCAATTTTTTTGATTACAGTATCATAAGAACCATAGTTTTCTAAGAAATCATCTTTAGCAGTGTATGCCTTAACCGGAATAGCAAGTGCATATGTATAAGCTTTTACTTTATCCATATTACTACCCTGTTCATGATGAACAAGAACATTTCCATTACTGTCTTTCTGTAACACGACAACAGTAAGATCCATTGTTCCGGCTGCAAGATCATTTTCGTTTGCTGTTACTGAATCTTTATCTGCATACCACTTCATTACATCATCAGAATTAGCTGCATACCAGTCAGTAGTCCCGGCAATATTTTTTTGATCGGTTACACTTTTATTAAGGAGTGTTTGTGCATCTGTTGTACGCAGTACATAAAAATCGTTTATTGCATACTTTCCGTTTTGGGTTGTTCCAAACATCTTATAAACAGAAACTTTCTCTTTTTCAACATTTTTTCCAGTAAGGACAACATTTGAACTATATGCTTCTATTCCAGTCTGTGTTTTTGATACAGAAGAAGTTACCCCCTCATTTTCAGATGGATCGGCTTCAACAGAAATCGTTATAGAATCTGCTGTACCTTTTGCATATTTGTTAATATCCGAATTTGTTTTGTAATTATCAGCAAGATATGCCACTTTTGCAATAACGGGATCATTTGTATTGTCATACTTATTATCCCATTTATTCAAATCATGTTCTTTACCTATAACATTTAAATTTCCTTTATAACCAAATGGAGAACCACCAGTTGCTTTACTCATTTTAAATATTGTTTCATCATTGAGAACATATGTAGTTCTATCAACAGTAGATGATAAAGTTGCCTTATTTCCATCGGTTTCTGCTGTTCCAGACCAATCATAGTTTACATAATCAACATTATTTCCGAAAATTACCGCTTTTAAAGCCTTATTTCCTGAAAAGATATTACTGTAAACAGTATCTGTATTTATTTTAATCTGTTCAAGTCCCGTTGTCCCTGCAAATGCATAAGAATCATTCTGATCCCCTTTTCCAAAGGATGTACCATGTGGAATATCAATACTTGCAATTCCAGTATCATTTTTAAATACATAATGGCCGATAATAGCATAATTGCCACGGATAGCAACTTCTTTCAATGACGGAATTTCAGCAAATGCACTTTCTTTCAATTCCATAGTTTCTGTATCAGTATTAATTGCAAGAGATTTGATTTTTGAACCTTCAAAGGCTTTAACACCTATCTGTTTAACAGTATTTGGAATAACAATATCAGCAGATGCCTGATTATTTAAAAATGCTTCATCATTAATGTATTGAATACTTGAAGGAATATAAATACTAGTCCATGTATTGTTTGATTTTTCACCAGATGTTGGAATAAACGGAATAGTATCCTCATTATTACGTCCGCCTCCAATGCCGACTACTGGCACACCAGCAATTGACGAAGGTACCAGAAGCACTTTACCTTTGCTAATAATCTTTTCTATATTATCATTTGTATAAAGAAAACGTATATTACCATTGTCATCATATTTATAGTTCCAAGTAATTCCGGTTGTTTTATCTTCATATTTATGGAAACCTTTAGTATCCTCCCAACCATTACGGTCATCATATCCTACTGTTCCAGGCTTTACTTTAATAGTAAGTTTACCGGCATTTTCATCTTGTTCAGAACCGTATGTTTTTCCATTATATGAAACTGTTCCGATTGTTTGTCTAGCTGTTACTGTAAGAGCAATTGTTTTGGTGTCAGTTACTGTATTAGCAGTTAGTACATGACCGGAGCCAGTAAAACCTTCTCCGGTTACATCATAATCTGTAATATTTCCATCGTTATTACCAGAAGCATCTTTTGCCGTTACAGTAATATATTTGGAAAAATCAATTTGGTCTCCGGATGTTATTTCATTTGGATAATTTCCGCCTTTTAAAACTTCAATTTTTCCAGCAGCCTTTGGTGCAAGATTTACCTGTATACTAGATTTCCATTCTGCATTACGTGTAGATGTAACAGTAAATGTTACCTTTTCGTTATTGCTTGTTATGTCTGTCGGTGCACTATATGTTGTTCCGTTTAAAGTTCCTTTATCACAAGATACAGTATATGATGCGTTACGTCCAGATGATGTACCACCAACATATGTAACTCCACTAATTATTGAGTTCAGATCTATACTTGTGCCTTCTTCAATAGATTGAACAGATGATCTTGAAATGTTAATACCGGTTGATGTAGAGTAAGCAATTATGTTATTACCACTTACTGTTACTTTTGATTTATTAAGATTGAAAGCTGGTGCTATTACACATGGACCAGTCTGGAGATAATTGTCCTGAATTGATCCGTTAACATTGACAATGAATGCCGCTGTATCATACCGTACAGTCCCTAACCACACAGCTTTGCCAACAGCATTAAATGAACTATAGTTATTTGCAGCATCTTTTAATGCTTCAAGATAATATCCGGATTTTTGTTCTTGAACAAATGTATTTGAAACAAGATAAAGCCCAGAAGAATCGTATTCTGCAAACTTAATGTTATTATACAAACTTTGAGTTTTTGTATCATAAGAACTAATATCTTCACCATCAATATTACTAGAGTAATAATCGCTACCACCAAATTTAGGCATTTTATATCCTGGCCATGCTCCAGAAGTTATTCCTTTTGATTGTAATATAACTTTATTTCCGCTTGCCTCTGCCGCTATCCAATTGTATCCACCAAAACTATATGTTGAACCAACTGTAATATCTGCTTGTTGAAGATAACTATCACTGCCCATTACGCTACTGGTTTTAGCTGCATATGCCATATTGCTAGTAGCACAGGTCAAAGTAATGTTTGCTGCAAGCAGCAATGAAAGTGCCCGTGAAAGTTTACTTTTAAATTTAACCTTCATAAACTGTCCTCCTTTTATTTTTGTCATTACGTTAATTCAGTTGAAAAATGATTTGAATATTTCATATACCTGATTAGCGTAATCTTATCAGTATCTATATAAAGATAAAGTAAACATTAAATAATATTGTTTGAAAAAAACCAAAGATATTAATAAATTGTTTGATTTAATCACAACTAATCCACTTGGAAAATTTTGCATATAAAAAAGGCCATTCTATGACCTATTTTTAGCAACTATATATTTTTAAAACTATACTTTAAAATTTTCGATTTCTATTATAATTTATTTTTGAATACCCTGCGCATACATCTAACAAATAATTCACACTTGGCAAATCCATTCCTTTCGTAATTTCATCAAAGCGTTGACCATTTGTTTTACGTTTATTTTGGTCGTATGGAAACAATTCACTAGGACTTACATGTAATGCAGCAGCAATTTTAATCATTGAAGTTAAGCCAATACGGCTTTTATTATTAAAAATCTTCGTTAATTGACTATAATTAACATCCGATAAGTTAGCAAGTCCTCGAATAGAAAACCCCTGCCGGTCCATTTCGACCCATATATTCTGAGCAATTCCTACAAGCACATTTTCCATTAGTTCATCATTGTAAATTGGCGTATCAAGTAAATCAGGTGTTAGGAATTTATTATTGCGTACTGTATAGTTCCTTTTTTTCCTTTTAACATTTGATGTAGCTTCACTAATTGTGTTATCTGTAAGAATAATTTCAGTTGTTTTATCCATATCTTCCATATTTTTACTCCTCATATTATAAAGTAGTAGTGTTTATACTAATGTCTGATGCAAATAGTAATATTACCAAGTAATATTACTGTAGCAAGTTTTTTCACTTTTGTCAAAGGTTTTGCACAAAATAAACATTTTTCGTCAATTTATAATTTAAATGCAACAACTTAACTTAAAAAGGTTGACAATGTATTAAACATTATCAACCTTAAAAGACTTATAGAGTAATTCGTTTATGGTTTCCATTCTGTTTATTAAATTCATTAACCTCACAAACAGCTTTTTCTTTATCATCCATATCTACTTTCTCCATCAACATACAATTTAACTCAGCTTGACGTGCAAGTAAGCTTTTCAACTCATCTTCTTTTACAAATTTTTTTTCATACTCATTTTTTGTAGATATAATTGATGCTTCAATTTCGTTTAGCTTATTCTTATATTCGATAAGTTTAGTATCGAGTTTTTTTACAGCATTTTGTATTCTGGTAATATTACCAATATCGTTATCTCTTATTGCATCAATCGTATATTCTAAATTTCCAGTTAATATGACATTATATATAATATTAGAATCGAAAAACGTTTTTGTTTTTTTTACTCCAACTGTAAAACCTGCATATGTAGCAAAATCAACTCTAGGAGTATTTATTGTAATTGTATTAAACATGTTTTGTATCATTTCACCAGCTTTTCGCCTTTCTGTAATTTCAGTTCCATTAAAATTCATACTAAATGGAAAAGTTTCTGAATTATCCTCAATTTTTGGATTCTCCATATTTTTATTAGCATATAAATCTGATTGATTTCGAATAATAATATCTTGTTCAAGTTTATCAATTATATTTTTAATATTATTACGCTTTTCGGGTAAGACTTTTTGTAAATCTCTTTCTAACGTATATTTTTTACTGTTAAAGCTGCGTTTTAATAATTGTAATCGACTTACATCCGCATCGACCTGCATTTTTTCTTTAATAAGAGGATTCCCAGAAGCAACAGCTTTCATCTCTGCATAATTCATTACAGTTTCATCTACGTCTGCACATGTTCTTGCTACATCCCCTCCGGTCATTACCTGACTAATAAATTTTTGTTTATTCTCAATAATAGACCAATTATATGCATCAAAGGTTCCTTTCGTAACATATCGAAAAATATTGACTTTTGAATTCATGTTTCCCTGACGCAAAATACGTCCTTCTCGCTGCTCTACTTCTGACGGTTTCCATGGCACATCAATTTCATGCAAGGCAACAAGACGTGTTTGAATATTCGTTCCCGTTCCGAGTTTTTCTGTCGAACCAAATATAATACGTTTAGTTCCACTACATATGTCTTGAAACATATCTTGCCGTTCTTTATCATTTTTAGCATCGTGAACAAAACAAATCTCATTTTCATGAACACCTTTTTTTATAAGTTCGTTTTTTATAAATTGATATACATTAAATGTTTTATTGCCATTTGGAACACCAATATCAGAAAATACAACTTGAGTTCCACGTGTTTCTTTTGTATTATTCCATATTTCAAACACTTTTTCTGTGCATTTATATAATTTTCCATTTCTATCAGGTTCAGCAGATGGGTCAAGCATACGAACATCTGTAGATACAAGCTTTGCATCATGACAAATTTTAAGCATATTGTCAACAGAAGGATCAACCGTACCATTCCGAATTTTTTCTGCACGCTGTACAAATGAGTCAACATATTTTTTCACTTCATCACTCGGTTCTGACTCAATAATATCAAATTTATTGTTTTCTAATTCAGGAATATCAAGATAGGGAAGATTTTCCAACATTTTTACATCGGCAAACATTCGGAACATGGTAACAAGTTCTGGAAGATTTGTAAATTTGCCAAATCTGGTTTTTTCTCTATATCCCTTTCCTTCAGGACATAATTCCATCGAAGTAACAATTTCGCCAAAATTTGCTGCCCAAGCATCAAAGTGATATATTCCTTTTTCACGCAAGAGATCTGGTTGCAAGTATTTCTGCATTATATACATTTCACACATAGTATTTGATATCGGAGTACCAGTAGCAAAAACAACATTTCTCCCTGGACTTAATTCATTAATATACTGAATTTTTTGAAAGAGATCAAATGCTTTATTGCTACCATTTGGATTAATTCCAGCTACACGCCCGATTTTGGTTGTAAAGCTTAAATTTTTGTAATTGTGTGCTTCATCAATCATAAGTGCGTCAACACCTAGTTCCTCAAAGCTAACAACATTATCTTTGTAATCTTTGTTGGAAAGTATTTCCAGCTTGTTACGTAACTGTTTTTCATATGATTGCATCTGCTTAATTGACCAACTTTGTTTGTTATCATATTTCATAGCAGATATAAAGTTTGTAACATCTTCAATTTCATGTTCAATGTTATTTTTAAGACGTTCCTTTGAAATTGGAATTTTTTCAAATTGACTATGTCCAATAATAATAGCATCATAATCTCCGGTTGAAATTTTGCTAATAAACCGTTTGCGGTTATTTTTTTCAAAATCCTTTTTAGTAGTTAATAAAATATTTGCTGCCGGGTATAAATGAATAAATTCTGCCGCCATTTGACCTGTCAAATGATTTGGAACAACAATCATAGGTTTATTTGCAAGTCCTAGCCTTTTTAATTCCATTGCTGCAGCTGCCATTTCAAAAGATTTTCCAGCTCCGACTCTATGAGCAAGTAAAGTGTTTCCGCCTCGTATTATTCTTGCCACAGCATTTTTTTGGTGGGTTCTTAATTGTACATCCGGATTCATTCCTGGAAAAGTCAAATAACTTCCATCGTATTCTCGTAAACGAATGTTATTAAAACGGTCGTTATAAATTCGCACATATTTTTCGCGTCTAGCAAGTTCTGAAAACAACCACTCTTTAAACTCTTCCTTTATAAGTTCGGCTTTTGCTCTAGCTAACATTGTCTCTGATTGATTTACTATATATGAATGCCCAGTTTCAGTATCAATTCTATCTCGTACAGTTATTTGTCGCATATTCAAAAGATTTTCATATATATCAAGTGCATTCATCCTGTCTGTACCAAAAGTAGATGTATTTTCAGTAGAATTGCAACTTGATTTTCCTGAAACAAAGTATGTGTTTATCATAGAATTATATTCCAGATATATCTGTTGGTGTCTCCAACTAGATATACCAAATTTATCATACATAAATTGCTGATAATCTTTTACATCAATCCAGTTTACGCCAATTTTTACATCAATTTCACTTGCATCCAAATCTTTAGGAATAACATTTTCAAGTGCTGTAATATTTTTCTCAAATTGTTTATTTGTTGTAACTGCAAGTTTTGCAGCAGATAATTTTGCACGTACATCTCCAGATAAATATTCCTCTTTTATCTCGTATCCAGCATACAGATTATTTGAGTCTGCTTTATTTGGATTTAGATATATTTCATTTTTCAATTCATCCAAAAGATTATCAAAGGAAACCGGATATATACGCAATATATTTTCTATATTAACATAACCATAATCAGCCATTGTAATATTAAGAGCTTCAAGAGCATTTTCAGCTAATTCCTTTTTCTTCTGTGGATGTATGGTGCGCTCTGTAAATATTTTTGTTTTTACATATCTATTCTCATTCTTTTCTTCCAATGCACATAATAAGGGATATTCAACATCATCACAAAAAGCTCTTTTGGCATCTTTTTCATTGATATAACCATATTTTTCAATGAATTCATCATAAAGCTTGTTCAAGTCTTGTTGTGCCAATTTCAATGCATTATCATCATTTTCATAGAGCTGAATATCAATTACATTATGCAAAACTTTTCTGATTTTACATAATGATTCAATGATTTTTTTTTGTTTTTGAGATATATTTTCTTGTAAAATCATCTCAGAGTTTTCACGCATATATACTAGTCCATTAATCAATGTATATGTATAATTTTTAATATCTGTTGTTGCAGTAATAACATTATTATCCTCTGTTACTTCTCCAATTGATTTTTCTTTATTTGTCTTTTCATATACATTTTTCGGCAAATTTTCCAAAGCTCGATTTAGGTCTGCTTCAAGGTCACTATCTGCATTTGGTGCAAGATATGTTACAAGACGTTCTGAACCATATCGTTTTGTGTCTGCTTTCATGTATCCAAGCATCATATCAGGATTTGAAATAAAATAACTATTCAATGGTATATTATCTTCGTTTAGTTCTACTGTCTCAAATTCTTGTTGTTTAATTGTATGATTTAACTTTTTCTTTAAGAAAATAATATCACTAGTGACTTGTGTGTTTGCTGAATCAGAAAATGTTGTGTTTGGTAATCTGATAGCACCAAGAAAATCTGCTCTTTCAGAAATATATTTTCTAACACTTCCATTCTTTTTATCCAGTGTTCCCTTTGAGGTAACAAAGCATATAAGCCCGCCAGGTACACACAAATCTAATGCTTTTGCAAAAAAATAGTCATGTATCAAAAAATTATGTTTATTAAACTTTTTATCATTTACTTTATACTCTCCGAAAGGAACATTGCCAATAATACAATCATAAAATCCGGATGTTAAATGAGCATCTTCAATACCTGATATTTGTATATTACAATTAGGATGAAGAAGTTTTGCAATTCTACCAGAAATAGAATCAACCTCAACACCATATAATTTACTATTTTTTCTCATGTCTAAAGGAATTGCGTTATAAAAGTTACCGATTCCCATTGCAGGCTCTAATATATTTCCACCTTTAAAGCCAAATTGTTCTAATGCCTTATAAATTGTATCAATAACACATTTAGGAGTATAAAAAGCATCTGTAACAGTAGCCAAAGCTGCTTTATACTCAGATTCTGTTAAAAGATTCTTTAATGTATCATAATTAGGCTGTTTAGTATTGTCAAACCATTCTTGAAGACCACCCCAGCCAACATAATGACTTAATATCACTTGTTCTTCTGGCATTTCAGCTCTATTCTCTGCTTCGACCTTTTTTAATGTTTTGATTGCTTCAATATTAGCTATTCCCCTGGTATTGCTATTGCCGGTTGTAGGTTTCCAATCTTCTCCATAAACAAACTCTGTTCTGTTTCCTGTATCTTGATTCAGCTTTTTCATTTCATGCTGAATTCTTATTTTCATAGATTCTTGTACAATATCATCATAACCAATGACATTCAATTCTGCAGTATGTTCTTCAATATATTTCTGAATAAGCTCCTTATTTACAAAGAATTTATTTTCATTCGGATATGGCATCAAAACTCCTGTATCATCAAGAGCAACCAGGCGGAATCTCTCTCCAATCCGGTCAGCTGAATAATGATATGTTACAAATCCAATTGACGGATCTGAATAATCCTCACTCGATTCTATTGCTACAGTGATTTTTTCAGATGTATCCAACTCTGAAGAACTTTCTGCGCCAATTTGGCGCAATTCATCTTGTCGTATATTTTGCTCTCTTTTCTCCTTACTGTTGATTTCTGCGTTAACTTCTGATATCGTCTCGTTTTTATTTACTATAGAATCTACAATTATCTGGTTTTCAACCTGTTGCTCATTAAATACAGAAATACAAATGTTTGTAAATTCTTCAAATGAAAGTTCAAGATTATTATTTCTATAATACCACCCTTCGGAATCTATATAATTGTTTGGGAAACAATAACATTGCATCACCTCAGAAGAAAAACGCGTATTTTTACCGTAAGATATTCCAAGTTGTACATAATCATACCCTTTCAGAAGATATGTTTTATTTTTGTTCTCTTTAAAAAAGTGGTATACAAAATCTTCTTTTTCAACCTGTGTATATTCATTCGATAATAATACTTGTTCAAGTTCAGGTCGTACATTAGCTAAATAATTATTATTTAAAAGTTCCTTAACTATTGCATATGCGAATTCATGTTCTTGACTATTGGATAATGTTGGGTACTGTGGATAATTGCTATTTTCTTCACGAGGAAGTTTGTCCTCTGCTTTTTTAAGTTCTTTCTGGAATGCATCATATGCCTCCTTTCGTTCATCTTTATCCTTTTTCCATTGAGGATAGGCTTCTTTTTCTCCATCCAGAAACAATTCATCTGCTTTAATGTAATTGCAGACACGCCTTGCAATCTCTTTATACGAGAAAGTTTTCTCTAGAGGAGACTTATTTCTCCTATCAATCTTAATTTTATATCCTTTACTAGGTGTATAATCTGTGCTAAATCCTGAGTATCCATAACCACCAGTACCAAATCTGTTTTTCAAATATTCTATTACAGCAGATACATTACTTCCTTCTTCCGATGTTGCGTATAATTCTCTCCTAAAGAGTACATCTGACTCTTTTGTTCCTCTTAAATGTATTGCCTGGTCAATTGCATCATTTGGTATAAATGCAGGAATCAATTTATTTATTTGCTTTGGAAGTGAAAATTCGTATCTGCCATTCAAATACGCTTCAAGATGTTCAATACAATCTGATTTACATGCATATTTCCAATGACATTCTACTTCTCCATTCTCATATTCACTCCATAGCTGCTTAGCTGAAGCAAGTAACTTTCTTCCATTTTCTTGATTTCTTATTGTTTCTCGAACTTTGTCTATAATATCAGGGAAAACATATCCATTTTTGCCAAAAAGCTTCGGAAGTCTATCATTAGAAATATCAAATGCATCCTGAAAATAGTAAACTATAGTTGTAACCACATCTTCTTCATCCACCTGTGCAGCTATTTTTTCTTCTGCTACATCAAGGAAACGATTACCCTCTATCATATCATAAATACGTTCTTCAACATCACTCCATGGAATTATCTCCGTTGGATGCTGTCTGCATTCATTCCCATAAGCTAAAAGCATACCCTCATTTTTGTCATAATAAATACTAATTTTTTTTCCATCAATTAAAAATCCAAGAGAAGCTCCAGAATAACTGTCTTTAATGGTTTTAACAGCTCCATCAATTTCTTTGTCGCCCCATTCGTCAACACTCCAGTGCGTACTATAAAAGTTAAATACCTCATATAATGCATGATGATCATATCCAGCTGGTCCAGATTGTAATATCTGATCAATAATTTCATTAGAAATTCTGCCTTTAGGACTAAACAGTTTCTTTTCAATAGATTCTGATAAATCTATATTTCTAGCAGGTTCAGTATCTTCCGCCTTACTGCTTAAATAAGAAAATAGATCCATCTGCCCTACTTCATTTTCAGAAGTATGGATTTCATTTTCTAAATTGTCAGTGGTTTGTATAAAATTTCCTTGTCGATCACTTCCATAATCTGTTCCCGGATTCTCTGTTCTATCAATACTCTCTCCTGAAAACTGAGATTTTGGACTTTCATCTTTTCCTGAAGACTTTTCTGCATTATATCGAACTGTTCCGTCGCTTGTGCCATTCTCTGATCCAGAAGATTTTCTAATTTCCCGTTGTACACCATAAGCGGCATCTGTTCCGGGTAATTCTCCATTAGATAATTGACTATCTTTCTCGCCCAAGAATTCCTCTTGCTCAGGAGCTGATCCAGTTCCCCGTATACCGGTGTTTTCTCCAGTCCCAGATAATTCAATGCTTCTGTTTCCGTCATTTTCTGCATTTTTTTCATTTCCGGATCCATTTTGAATTGACTCTCTTGATTCGTTGTTAATTCCATTTCGTTTAGAATAGTCATTGTTGGTGTTTTTTCGCTGTTCATCTCGTATTCTCCCCTTTTCGTAGATTACAAAATCTTTGATATATTGCAATTCATTAGCAGATATTCTTTGTACTATTTTCAGGCATTTCATTAGTAATGCATCATTTAAAATACCATTTTCGTTAATAAAATATTGCTCATATGTCATTGCAGACTCTTTATTTAAATCATATTTAATATTACATCGTTGTAAAACAATTTTTAAACTACAGTCAGCAATGAATTTATATAATGCTGATTTCTTATCCTGCTGTTGACTATCAAACCACAAGCTTTCATCATTATCCATGACATAATTAGTTATTCTTTCATGAAGTATACCACTCAGATATTCTATATTATCTTTCACTCCCGGCTTAATGTTACGATATCTTTGTACAAGTTTGTTCATAATGTCATTCGTCATACTCCATAAATGAATTTTTCTGCCCTTTGTATCTTGAATATCAAATACAAATTCCGAAAATTTTGCAAAAGGTCCGGAAGTATCATAAGGAAACACTGCAATTCCAGTATTATGTAATGGATATCTATCAATTTTTTTCCAACTTTCAAATCCGGTAATCAATGTTGCATCCGGTTTCTGGTTATATACAGCAAAAATATTTTCGATAGACATTTGATAGATATTGCCATTACCAAAATAAGAAAGAAATTTTTGTAATTCATGATAATCTTTCATCTGCATAACAGAATCATATACACATTTTTCAAGTTGTTCAACCCTCATTTACTGTTCCTCCGTTTTTATGTGGCATATCAAGGAATGAAAATGCTACTCTTTTATTTTCTTTGTCAACTACCAGTCTGGCAGAAAATAATTTTCTCTTTGATTGACTGAAAAATCCATGAATAATATCTGTACGGCCGCATAATAACAGTTTTTTTATCTGTTCTTCTGGAATTTCAACTGAAGAAATTGTTTTATACACATTTAAGCCGCATTCACAATAATATCCTGATTTTTTTTTGCGCAGTATTTGTTGACAAACTGGACAGGTATAGCTGGATTTCTCTGTAATCTCATTTTTATCAGGAAATTCAAAACAAATTTTTTGATTTTGTTCATCCCATTTCAGATAAGCTGAAAAAAGTGATTTTCCTTTTTCTCTTGGTTTAAATCCAGTAATTAAATCTGTTTTACCTTTTTCCAGCAATTTTTTTACTTGGGTATCTTCAAGCTGTATCCCCGCAATATTTCCAAGATAAAATTGACAGCCTTCTGTTCTGCTTTTTCTTCCGGAACAAAAATATCCATATTTGTTCTTTTGAATGTTCTTTCCACAGATAGGACACATAATGTTTAAATTTATCGGATTATTATCATCAAACTTAAAAGAAATACGTTTTTGCTCATTATCCCAATACAATCTAGCTTCAAAAGATTTTTTATCACTATTTTTAAAAGTAATTAGATCTGTATCTATGCCTTGCAATATTGCACTTAGTTCCTTTTTCTTAATTGCATGTCCCATAATCCGTCCAGCAAAAAAATTACAATCATTTTCTGTTCCTTCCTTCTTTCCTTTAAAATTTTCACATTTGAACCCATAACTTGTTTCAAGGATTTTTCCATGACAAATAGGGCAACGAAACTCCGTCTGCAAATCTTTAATTTCAGGAAATTTAAATTTTACATTATTTTCTGAGTCAAGATACAAAAAGGCATCAAATTTTGTTCCCGCAGAAGTCTTAAATCCTCTAATTAACTCGGTTTTCCCTTCTGTCAGGAGTTTTTCAACATTCTTTTCTACTAATGATTTGCCGGCAATCTTACCAAGCCAGAAGCTGCAGCCATGTTCCTGATCAATATAATTTTCACACTTATATAAATTGCCTTGTTTTAAAATTTTATGTTTACATTTGGGACAAAGAAAATTTGTATCATCCCACGGCATATCAGTAAGTTCAAATTCAATATGGTTATTCGATTTATTTAATATTAGGTATGCAGCAAATGGTTTATTTTTATGTGATAAGAAATCATAAAATGGTCCAGCTTTTCCTTTATTCAACAAGGTAGCAAGTTCATTTGTAAGAAGTCTGTGGTTTAAAATGTCACCGCCTATAGCAAAAGTACAACCTTCTTTTTTATTAACATTGCTCTTACATTTGAAACCCCATTCAGTAGTTTCTATTTTATTTCCACATAATGGACATTTAAGTTTTGTATCCCACGAATCAAATTTTGTATATTCCGTTCGGATAAATCCAGTGGCATATTTTATAATCCGTTTTTTTACTTCTTGCTGATGGTTTGAACTATTTTCTTTGATTTTATTGCATATTTCACGAATAAAACTATTAAATTCCCGTTCAAATTCTATTTTATTCTTCAATCCATTAGAAATTTCTGTCAATTGTTTTTCCCATTTGGCGGTTATTTCTGGAGACAATAATTCCGGTATCTCCATGTTAACAACTTCATAAATCATATTTCCGATACTTGTAGGTGTCAGAATTTGTTTTTCCTCATTTAGATTAATATAATGCAATTTAATCAATTTATTGATTATATCCGCACGGGTTGCAGATGTCCCAATGCCATTTGATTTAATCTGTTCTCTTAATTCATCATCTTCAATCAATTGTCCCGCATTTTCCATAGCAATTATAATGGAACCGGAAGTATAACGTTTTGGTGGTTCTGTCATTCCTTTTTTCGCCTCATAGCTAACTTTATAAGATTTACCCATTTGTATGGATTTAATATTATCATTAGAGCCTATATCGTCTGAATATTGGTTTGGGATTCCAATTACATCATAAAATCCAGGTTTTTCAAGTACTTTCTTAGAACCGGAAAATAATTCATTATTCACTTTTGCGTCAAATCTAACTACTTCAAATTCTGCTGGTGGATAAAAAACAGAAAGAAAACGAAGAACAATCATTTCATATATTGCATTTTCCAACATTGTTAAATCTTTTACAGATTTTCCGGTAGGAATAATGGCATAGTGATCCGTTATTTTGCTATCATTTACATACTTCCCTTTTATGGAATAATTATTGCTTTCAATTACCATAACATATTTCCGGAATTTTTCATTGTCTTTTAATCCATATACATTTTTAGATATTGACTTTGCAACGGCAGATGATAAAACCCTTGCATCAGTTCTCGGATATGTTGTAACTTTTTTTTCATATAAGCTTTGAGCAATACTTAATGTTTCAACAGGTGATATATGTAAAAGTTTTGAGCATTCACTTTGCAGCTCTGCGAGATTATATAACAAGGGGGCATTTTTCTTCTCAATCTTTTTTTCAACAGAAGTGATTGTGATTCTATCATTCAGAGAATTAATGAGCTCCAATGCATCGTTCTCTTGATTAAATCCAAATTCAGAATAGAGTTTTGGTGAATGAAAATAATTGCTTGACTCTGTTAATTTCCACTCACATTCAACAGATGTTCTATTTATTTCTATATTTCCCTTTATTCTATAAAAGTTTTTTACCTTAAAGTTAGCAATTTCTTGTTCTCTCCTTACAACCATACCAAGTACACATGTCATGACACGTCCAATTGAAATAGGAACTCTGTTTTTTTGACTAGAACCAGTATTGAGCATTGGTGCATATAATATAGAAAGAATTCGCGAAAAATTGATTCCAACTAGATAGTCTGCAATCCCCCTCATATAAGCAGCATCCGACATATTTTTGTATTCTGTCAGTGATTTTGCTTCTGAAATACCATTTAAAATCTCATCTTCGGTTTGTGAATTTATCCATACAACTTTTTCTTGTGCTTGTGGATTATGTCCTGCAAGCATCCTTACAAGCATCTGTATGTACAAGCCTTCTCTTCCTGAATCACCAGCATAATAAATAGCGCTGATATCCGGGCGGTTATACAGGCTTTTTACAACTTCAAATTGTTTTTTTGTTGCATCAATTATTTCATATTTATAATTATCTGGAATAAATGGCAGCGTATCCATTTTCCATTCTTTTAATACTGTGTTATATTTTTCAGGATAAGATAAAGTGACTAAATGTCCTACTGTCCAAGTTACAATCCAAGTGTCATTTTCGATAAATCCTTGTCTATTCTTCGCTGAAACACCGAGAACTTTAGCATATTCCTGTGCAACAGATGGCTTTTCTGCAATAATTATCTTTTTCAATATAATCTCCTCTCATTCCGCATTAACGTCCTCCATTTACTTTCTTATTTTGTAAATTATTCTCTAAGTTAAATGTAACCATATAGGTATCGCCGCCACATTCTTTTATTGTTTGATTTGCCGTATCATATATCATAAGATTGTCACCTAATCGATTTTCTTTTTCTAATTCTTTTGAGATTTCTTTAGATAACTCGACCAATTCATTCTCCGAAATGCCATTATCAATTGACATGCAATAAACATAATCTATACTTATGGGTAAGATAAAAAGTTTATTTGTACCTAAAGTAGTTGCTGTCTTATCCAGTGCATCAGGATAAAATATTGCCGCAGCCCCATTAAAGTATGTTTTATTTGATAGAACATACACTTGTGAAATGTCAAATGAATCTTCCAAAAACGTATGTATAGCATTTGAATCCAAAAATTCAGTTATAGCTTCTATACTAATTGGAAATTCTTTAGCAGAATTCTCTGCAGCGAGCTGGAATATTTTTGACTTATCAATGTTCCAATCATTTAACATATCATTTGTTACATTAAGACAGGTCGTATAATGTCCATTTAAATTTTTATCTCCCATACACAATTGAGGAAGAATAGCAAAACTTCCTTTACGAATAAATGGAAAATTGAAAATTTGACCTGCATTTTCTTCATAATTTATAACTTCAAGAATTAACTTCTCTGCAAGCTCTTTTTCTGTCATATCAGAAATTTTCATAAAATAATGTCCTTCTTTCTTATTATCTTTTTTTATAATTTGATAATATACTATCTGATATTTACAAATGTTATGGTGAAATTGTACATTTATAAAAATATATTGTTTTTTGTAAACAAAAAAGGAAGTCTATTTAGCTAAACTTCCTAATATTTATATTCATATTTTGTTTTCTCTATATGCACATCATAGCAATTTTATAATATTCTTCTTCATCAATACACAAAAAGCCATTTTCACATACTTTCTTATATGTTTCAAAAATTATTTTTAAATCAGAAACTACCGATAATTCTATAGATTTATTTTTCACTCCTCCTTTTTCAAATACAGCCGTTGTATCGCCAAACTCGGCCTGTTCAACTAAAAATACATTTGTAAAATGCTTTGTATCGTTTACATCGCTAAAAATATGATTTTTCATTCTACCCCTGCAAATGATTTTTGAACCCTTCACAAAATTTGCGTTAATCATTGTTGCAGTTTCATAAAATGCCACACATTCAAAATAATCAATATTGCTGCTTTCTATTGAAATTATGTTGTCTGATGTAGCAAAAATTCCATCAACAACTGCAATTGTGAATGTACACATTGCTACAGATTTATCATCTATCTGTAACAGTTTTATTTTCGGAATTGTACATACACGCCCACTTAAAATTATTGAATTCATAAAATAACCTCTCAATCGTAAAAAATCTTTATATACTCTGCAATTTCGTCAGCTGACATTGTAGGTTTAAACATACGCTTCAGTAAAGAGACATCTACATAGTCAATATGAGCTTTTAATGCAAGCATAGCTTTTATTTGCAATAAATCATAATCATTTAGAAGCTCTGTAACAATTTCATCACTAAATGACATTTCGTTTTCAACTATTTTATCTGAAATATTATCCTTTTCCGTCGACGCTGATACAGAATTTACAGATACGGTTTCCTCAGAAATTTTTGGAGACACATATGTTGTTTTTTCTGTATCTGTATCTAAATCATTATTATCAGATAATGCTACTTCATTGAATAAATCATTATTATTTTCAAAGACATTTTTCTGTACATTATTTTCAAATGATTTCTCTGCCGCAGCAATTATATCTGAATCGGCTAGAACTTTACGTTCGTTATATTTTATTTTTTTACAGTATTTAAAGATTAGAAAAAAAATACCTTCAAATACTATAAATCCTAAAATCATTGTTATTGGAGTATATTTATTAAAATATCTTGCAAACGGTTTACTTAAAACCATAGATATTCCAGTTAACACATCTGAACTATTGTCTTGAACATATCCAATCACTGCAGCAATTAAATATCCTATGTAAATACAAAAAATTGAACCACATACACCAGGAATTACTAAAATAAAATTTTCACACCCACTATTCTGATTGTTCCGCATAACAGTGTATCCCTTTCATTCATAATATTTTTATGACAGTATATTATTGCAAAAGATAAGAATATCTTCATCATTCTGTTGACTTATGATAATTTTATACAAATCAACTCTTGACAAATCTTTATTGTTTTTCAAAGCCGACTTAACCGTACGAACAGTTTCTTGTTTATAATCATTTTCCATCATTTTAATAAAAATTAAATTCTCCTGCTCAGCAATTGATTTTTTGATAAATTTTTTTTCAAAATGCCGTGCAATAATATCTACAAAAATATTGCTATGTTTTTTTATTTCTTTTTTGTTATTTTTAATATCAATCAAATTTTTTGAATCATAATCTAAATCTTCCAATTCAGTCATAAAAGGCTCCTCTGATGTTATATCAGGTTCATTTACATATGACTCAACAGAACTTTCGTTGTCAATAACAAAGTCTTTGCCATATTCCGGCTGCTCCAAATCATATACCGATTCTTTTTCTTTATATGTATCTGTCTCCTGTATTTGACTTTTTAAAGTTTCAATTTTAAGCTTTAAATTGTTAATTGTATCAATATGAACTGTGCATTCTTGAAGAATTGTTTCATATTTTTGTGTTAGTTCTTCTATATCATTTTTCAGGTTGCTATTTTCGGATGCTAAGCTATCGTTTATATAACTCAACTGTTCAAGCATACTTGATTGTGCTTTAAATTTACGCTTTGTAATATCTAAAGAAAGGTTGACTTTATCAAGTTCTTTTCTTAGTCTTTCATTTTCTAATTTATAATCCATTAGAATCTGATTATCAGAGATAGACGTTTTCATCATGTTTTTCTGATTTAAACGAATACCACTCAATTCATTAAGAATAATGTCTAATCTTTTATCAACTGTATTATTATGTGTAGCAGACTCTTTTACAGATTGGTTATGAGTAATCTCATTTTCCACTAGCTCTGCAAATTTTTTTATATCATCAGACTGTTTTTCAATAGAATATAATTTTTGTACTTTAATTTCTTTTTCAAAACACTTTTTTATTATTTCAAAATAATCTGCAATATTACCTCTCTGGTCACTCAGAAAACCAACAAAATAGAACCATTCAACATTTGCATTATGTTCAATCAGATAGTTATAAACGATAATATCATTATCTGAAATGAAATCATAATATTTAAAGATTGCATCAAAAACTTTCAAATCCGGATTGTCCTGTTTTAATAAATGTTCTGTAAATTCACTTACTTTTTGTTTACCATCTTCATACGCTTTCTGAGAAAGTATTTCTAAACGAGACCTGTAGTCATTCAATGTTAACTCTGCCATGTCGATTACCTCCTATCGGTTGTACAATTTTCTTCAAAATCATATAGATAAGAATAATCTCCATCTTTATGTTCGTTTATCGTGAGATTTTGTAACTCGCTAATTTTCTGGTCAATTGCCTTACGCCGCATTTCTTTTTTCTCAGCATTTTGGATTCTTGAATTTAAATTAGCAATCTGCATTCGAAGTTCGTTAATTTTATCCTGCTGGCCAGATAACACACGTTGCTGAATTGTAAGCAGTGCATTTAAACGCTCATTTTCTTCTCTTTTACATTCCATTGCATGAACAACTTCAGAGGCATAGGCAATCAACTCTGATGTAGCTAACTGAAATTTTGCAGCAATTTTTTTGAAATTATCATCGACAGAATAAACTTCATTATCTGAATCATCTTTCTTACTCATAACAGTTATAAGGCTATGGAACATTTCTGCGTAATCCGACTCACGTTTTTCATAAACTGTTTTATTATCATTTGCAATAGATTTTTTGTCATCTATTACAATTTCTTTGGCATTGACTTTTTCTTCATTTGGCATATTCTCACTATCTATTTCAGCGGTATCTGTATTATAATTTAAGATTTTGTCATATATAATAAGTTCATCTGTTTCTTTTTCAAATAGTTTTTTTATTTCATTCAAAGGCATATTTCGTTCAACTGCCTCACTAAACATAATAATAAAATCATCAACATTATCCAGATTTTCTTTTCTCTTTAAGTAAGAATCAATCCATTCTATATGTTCCGGCATGATTTTTATATTGCATATTATTCCAGCCAAGTTAAACATATACTTATGATTCTTTCCAAAATTTGCAGCGTTTTCTGCGATATAGTCAAGTATATCCTTGCGAATTTCAAGCAGTGAATCTTTTTGCAATTCACTTATTAAGAAACGATATAACACATCGTTGCTCGTTTTCAATTGTGTAAATAACTTATCAACTTCTGGTTTTTCCCTGTCTTTTAGAGAAAAAAGTACCAATTCATTATCCATAGGAATTACCTCATTCTTTTTTCTTAATAGTTTAATAAAATATACGTTTTGATTTGATGTAGAAAAAACAACAAATATGAAAAAGTTTGTGGTAAACCACACATAATCTTTCTATTCTGTCATATTTTCATCATTTATAATAGTTTCCTCCCCAAAATCATCGTAATTCTCAGCACCGGTATCGCCATTGTCTGTTGTTGAATTACTTTTACTTTCGATAATATCTTTATTAGAACCTTTATCGCTTTGTTCGCTTTTATTTTTAGACATATTTTCATTTTCCATACTACTTCGTTTGTCTACTCCTGTTGACGGATCATATATTAGGTTGTCGTTCTTATCGTATAGAATAATTGTATCGTTCCAATTGATATTTTCATCATATTCTTTTCCATTATATAAAGATTCATCACTTTTGGAGATATATCTAAACATTCCAAGTTCCTCTATATAATAATATCCCGTCTTAAACCATCTAGGAATAGATATTTCTATACAGTTGCTGTGCAAAAATTCATAATCATATGTAGTGAAAGTTTCCAACGATCCAAATGTATGAACATTTGCCTTCATCTTAAAATCTTGATACATAGTTCCAGTGTACCATTCACAAACATATTCTTTATTTTTAACAAGATTACGAGCGGTTCCACCCTCAGAAACATCATCTTTTCTGATTTTTGTTCCACCAATCTTGTCTAAAAAAAGATTAGTTATATCAGAAAAATTTTCATTTAATTGGTTCGCATCAGAATACTGGCATACATATCCATTAAACCCTTTCCCATTATCATTATTTATATGGTAATGTCCACTTTCATCACCAATCATATTTGCAATGCCAATAGTATATCCATAATCTGCAAAACGTTCCCATTTAATTCCATCATATGGAATATTATTAGAAGACACATATAAAAGTTTGTCACCAGAATATAATGTAGGAATATTCTTATCTTCATTCCCGGTAAACCATATAGTATGTGTCACAAAAGAATCTTTTCCCCAATTTACATTTCCTGCCGGACACAATTTGAATACATTTGTTGTGGCCGGCTTTGTTAAATCTTTAATTATATTCTTAGCTTTTGGATTGTGCCATACATAAAAACAATTATCCGATAAATCATCTACTGAAGATACAGAATTTTTTGTTTGACTGTTTTGACTGAATGTATTTAACTTAATTCTACCGGTTGTTATCATCACAATAATAATTGAGACAACCCCTAAAAGGATTAAGAAAAAAAATAAATGTTTTTTCTTCATATATTTTTGCCTCCAACTTCACTATAATACGATTCCTGTACTGTATGATGGAGTTCTTTCTTGTTTGTGGCTTTTATAGTTATCAATAAAACGATAAAAATAACAATTACTATCAGTGAGCCAATTCCAAGCTTAATAAGCAGTTTCTTTTGTGCCTCGTCTGATATTTTTTCCTGCTGTTTCTTGAGCTGCTCTTCTTCTTCACGAATTCTTGTAGCCGCCTTGTGAAGTTGTTCCAAATCTTCGACCGGTTTTGAGTAATATACTTTGGATGGCTTTGAAATCAATAATTTCATATATTTTATCAATGATAAATCTTCATTATAATTACATCCAAAGACTACTCCAACCAAAAGCGGTACAAGATTTAGAAGTATACTAACATTGATACTTATATCCAAAATGAAAGTTCCAATTAAATTTAAAGCTATTCCAACAAGAACTCCACCTATAAATACAATTTTTTGGGGGATTGATTGATAATTTAAGTAAGAAATGCCCATAAAGGCATCTGTATTTATCTCCTCAAGATTTACGTTTCTATTCATTGATGCCATATTATCACGCCACCTTTCTCGTTTATTATAAAAATCTAGCAATCGTACTGTCTGTTGTTTTTACCAAACCTGCAATTATAATAGGTGTCACCATATTTTGAACTGCTATGTATAACACTTCTGTATTGATTGACGCACCATCGGGAGGACTTATAAAACCTCCGTTTGTCAAAGCAACACCAAGTTTTACACTTACAACCATAAAAGCTCCTCCAAGGCACAAACCAAAAAATGTTTTTAAATAGCTTGTAGACACTCTTTCTGCTTCATGTGAGCCAGATGCCATTGCAACTGTAATGCTTGAAAATGGCAGAATAACCAAAGGTTTTAATATTCGCTGATAAGCACTATTGATAATCGCAATACATGATGCAACAATTACACCAAGGGTAACTATGGCTGCAATAAAAAACAATAATCTTGTCATAGTTATATCAAGAAATTCTTTTACAAATGCTATTAAGTCAGAACCAAAGCTTGTGAAATGAATTTCTGTATTGGGCGATAGATTATTTACTTCTGTGATAATATCTTTTAAGCTGTCTGACATTCTCATCTTGTAGGTTGCATTTGCATTACTTGCTACTTTAACAGTTATTCCATCTGCGATTTGCATAATAGCCCCCATTACATCCCAAAGGTTTGCAAGTACACCAACCATAATGCAAAATTTCAATGCATCATTTAGAAATTTTCTGACTTGTTGTTCGGGCGGCGTTGAAATCACATCTTTACAAATTGCAATTAGAAAAAAAACTATGGCTATAGGCAAAGCGATGTCTGAAATAGCATTAAAGATAGTTCTACAGGTGCTATATACCGAACCATTTGCAACTGTTGGTGAGGTTATAAATAATGTCATGGCAATTTCAATAAGACTGTTCCATATACTGTATGCTGTATTAAATATATCTTGTGTCATGTTATTTACCTACTAAAATAATATGCCCATCTTTTTTGTAGATGAGCATTCCTTTCCTTTGTCATGATAAAGCTGCTACAAGTGCCGAAATACCTACCATAATACCGCCTGCAGCAATAGTATAAATTGCACTATATTCACCATTTTGATCTTTTTTCTGAAAAGACTCTGCAAATTTAACTCCTCCATAAATCAATACTACTCCACCAGCAGCTGCTACTATTGCAATACCAACTGTTTTAAGTTTTGTTAATGATGTCGTATATGAAGTTGCAATTACCATATTTTTTGAAGCATTTAAAATTCTTTCTGTATTTATCATGTTAGTTTCCTCCTGAATTATGTTTTTTCATGTTTGCCAGTCGATGAGCAAATGTCTTTATTTCATCAGCTGCCATGTTTTTATTAAAATATTTGATAAGATTGTCATAGGAATATCCTTTTTTGATTAGTTCCATCAATGCATTTATCTGAATCAACTCAAATCCGGTGTTTCGTAATCTCTGAATTACAATAATCTGATTATCCGAATACTGACTGAAATCAATTAAATTCTTTCTATCTTCATCAATTAGCTGTTTTGTATTTTTTACTATATTGCGCCAAAACTCATTTGTTCCAGCATTTTTACCAGGAATCTTTTCGTTGTGTTCCTTCAACACAGCTAATGAATCTAATCCTATATCGTTTAGGTTTATAACTTGAATTCCTGCTTCTTCGCATTGTTTAAGGTAAACTTCTGCTGCATTTCCTGTTTGAAAATCCGGAAGCTGTTCATAAACAGATTTATCATAATCGTATGGTTTAGCTGACACATCTGCTTTTTTCTTTACAATATATGGTTTTTCACGTGTTAAAAGCGGACATAATGGACTATTTTCAAATCGTACCTTATCAACCCATAAAGGGTCAGCACCTTTTACTTTGATTGCACATGGTCCATCCTTTGCCATACCATAAATATCCTGTGCTGGGAATAAATAGTGTTCCATTACATCTTCATTTTCTGATGAACTACCTTGCCCACCCCTAGTTAGTCCTGTAGTTTGTTTATGAATCGTATGTTTGCCAAATTCTTCTGAAAGTGTTTTACAACTTTCTTGATCCGGACCACCAAGAATAATTGTCGTTGACATGTTGGATCTCAAGTTTTTATCCTGATCATTTTGTGGAAATTTATCTTTAAGCTGCAATAAGTTCTGCACTATAATCACTACACTAATTCCTCTAGAACGCATTGTAGAAGTTAATCCTACAAATGAATCCGGAAGTGTTACATTGTAAAATTCATCCATCAGAAATGTTAAATGATTTGGCAAAGTCTGATGCAATGACGGGTCATTTTTAGTTAACGTATAAAGCTTGTCTATAAACAATGAATATATCATAGAAGGAATCCAGTCAAAATGACGAACACTTTCTGATGTAACCATATATAGTATATATTTTCCTGTTGGAGAACGCTTTGTAGGGCGCCCACGTCCAAATGTTTCAATAAAATTTAAGTCATCATTGGAAAGCAATTCCACTACACAATCAAGCTTCATATATTTGCAATGCGCATCAAGAGAGGACACAATAGATGAAGCAGTTTCCTGTGCATTTGTATAAATCTTTTCTACATCCCGGAAACCTTTTAATTCTTTTCCGTCATGTTCTTCTTTCCATTTATTATTTGCACGTATAAATCGTTGCATCAAGCAATCAGGATCAGATATATCAATTGTTCCGGTTTGTGGATTTGCACGAACAGTATCGCAATTTAAGAGCTCGACAAAATTTTTCCAATTTTGCTTTGATTTCGGATATGTATAATGCATTAAATAAAAAATGTCTGTCAATAAAACTTGTGCCATATCTTCAAAAAATTGATCTCCTGATGTTGCATCTTTATTTTTTGTTGCTTTAAATAGAATTTCACATAAACTTAAGATATCAGACTCTGTTTCGATATAATCAAAAGGATTAAAGTGATGACTGTTTGACATTCCGGCTTCAGATTCACAATCTATTATAAACACTCCATAACCATTATCTTCAAAAAATTGCCCGGACTGCTGCGATAACTCTCCTTTCGGATCCGTTACCAGATAACTGCCGGCCAACTGTGACAGCATAGGTCGAACAACTTTAAATGATTTACCTGTACCAGGTGGTCCAATAATTTCAATGTTCAAATTTGACGTTAATTTGTTGTCAATATTCAAATATACTCCTTCACCCATCCAGTAATTATGTGTATTAACATAAATCGGTTCTGATGGTTCCGGAATATCTCCAAAATTGATTTTTACAATATGCTCCTGTTCATGGTTTCCAAATTTTTTTGTAAAGTCTGCAGGATTGCCCCATTTAGCATCACCATACTCACGTCCTGAAAAGGGGTGTTTAAATTTCGTAATATCAACTAAATATGCAAGCGTCCAGACAAATTCAAGAAAAAAAATAACCATAGGCGTTTCACGCGTAAATCCAACAATAAAATGATGCTGCTCAAATACAAAAGTATAAAAGTTATCGAACCATTCTGAAATAGAACAGCCCGGAACCCATGCTGCACCAAATAATATTGCAGGATAAAGAACTAAAATAAATCCAATGATATAGTGAATCAACTTTTGTTTTGGAGTGTCCTGCTCATTCATTACAATATTTGTCATAAGCTATCTCCGTCCTGCCGATTTATTAGGTGCAATAGTATTTGTAGTATCTTTTGCCATATTTGTATTCTTGTTAAGAATTTCTTTAATCTTTTGCTGTGCTTCAATTGGAGAAATGTTAATCAATGTTTTTGCACGTGCCGTTTCCTTTATAAACGTAACATCTGATTTATTATCAATACAAAATTTCGCCATTCCATTTTGCGTTATACATTCATCTGATATTTTGGCAAATGTAATACATTCATCATCAGATAAATGCATACATAAACGTCCATTTTCACGTGTGAGAATTTTTGGATCACACACAAGTTCAACACTTTTATTTCTAACAGTTGCAGAAGCAAAACCTTTTTTTTGCTCAGATACAGCATTTAATACTTCGCGTTTTACTTCTGCCGAACTAAAAACCTCGTTTCCTTCCTTTAACTGTTTTTCTACATTTTCCTGTGCCGGTGATTTGATTTTACCATGGTATTCTAAATATGCTTTAAGTTTTTCTTCTGTGTTAAATGCACGACATTGTGTTTCCTCTAATACTCCTGCCTTATCCATCAGTTTCGGAAGCTCTGTTCGATTCCATTTATCCTTAGTCATGTTTTTATCTGAACATCTATAGATTTCACCATCCTGTGTTTTGACAGCATAATTACTGTATGCAACTCCGATATCTGCATCAATTTCAAAATCACGTGTAATAATAGCTCCTGTATCCGGAACATAAAACATATATTTACTTTTGGGGATATAATTCTTATCTCTAATTGGCTGCAAACTCTCTTTGGCACTAATTTTTGCACCAATTTCAACACCTTTTTTATATTCAGCGATGGCGACCTCCGGACTCTTTTCAAAATCAGTTCCTTCTGACTGCCTGATATAATCCTGAATTGTCATAGTAGCATCTTCAGTATTTGCTATATTCTCACCATAATCTACCCACTTAGATGCCTCACTTTTTGCCTGTTGTAAATTTTCGATTTTTGTTTCTGTCTGTTCGCGTTCTTCATCACTTTTACAATTGAAAACTTTTTCCATTTCCTCATTTATATTCTTATCATATTCAGAAACAACTTTCTTATCTTCTTCCAAACGTTTTCCTGCAACAGCTTTATAAATCTGTGACCATACAACGGCTTCCTGTGCCGGAACGAGAATAGGTGTAAGTCCATCATTTGGTATAAAATCAATAGCTTTGGCATAATGTAAGCCTTTTTCCTTTGCTAAATCCAAAACTTTCAACAAATCTTCTGCACGAATTTCAAGTGCCTGCGGCGGATTGCCTTCACTTAATTTAAAAATATCCTTAATTTCTTTTTCACCTGCACTATGTAAATCTTTATCTGCCTTTTTTTCTTTTCCTTTTTCTATATCTTCTTTGCTTGAACGAATCAATGCTCTTAAGGCACGTGCTAAAAATTCTGCAACTTCTAAAGATGCTTTGAATACTAACTTGACACCATCGACTTCCATAGCTAAAACCTGCGCTATTTCATCTGCCATAAATCTACCTCCTAAATTTGATACACATGATTCTAGCAACAACAAAATAACTTTTTGTTTTATAAAAATCCATAATTTGCATGAAAAGTTGCATTTAATCAACTTTTATAAAACAAAAAAATACCCGTGTGAAACAGGTATTTCATATAAATCTAAGAAGAATATTAAAAAAATCACAAAGGTCTGCTAATATTTACTACATTTGAAGTTCGAACATCTCCATATACAACGCCCCATTTTTGCCCTCTTGCCTCCACCATTTTGTCAATTCCATTTATTCTTCCCACATAAATTGCAACGTGGTAAATACCCATATATCTTCCGTTATCTGAGCCGCCATAAAAAATCAAATCTCCGGGTTTCAAGTCTCCCGAAACTGTTTTCTCTGCGTTCATCATTGCATGACATTCTTCAGCGGCAGAATATGCTCCATTATTTGATATATTAACTCCAATAGCCTTATAGGCTCTATAAGCAAGTGACGAACAATCAAATATATTTACATTGCAATTACCATGATACTCCTGATTATATGCACAACCAACTTTAGATAAAGAATAACGTAATAACTGTTCATGCTCAGAATCAAAATCATCGTAATTATCATATAGTGCTTCTATTATTTTATTTATTTGTTCATTTGTCAGACTGTTGTATACATGTCCATCTCCATTTACATCCAGATTATCATACATTTCATCTCCGCTATCTGACCCTAGAAGTCCTCCCACTGCCGAAAATGTAGACATGGAAATCATAAGAATTACGAAAACAAAACAAATAGGAATAAATAGCGGAACCAAGAGAGAGCCGATTTTTTTTAATAAATTCAATCCCGTTTTTTTAATTAAGTGAGTTGCTGACTGTTTAAATGTATTGATAACTGTTGTAAGTAATCCTGCACTTCCATCTTTCACGAGATCCCCCGATGTCTGCCCGGATAAATCTGCCACCTGATTCTGAATATCTTTCTTACTTTCAAGAACTTTAGCTACAGCAGTTTTAGTCGCAGCTTTTTTGACTTCCTTTCTTTCGTCCTTCTTTGCCGCATTATACAGAGATTTGCTTTGCTCAAGCTTTTCATGTTTTGTTATATTGTTTTCAGATTCACTTTTTGCGCCAAATTGGCGCAACTGACGCAAACCAGGTTGTGGCTGCTGTAATTGTGTATACACGGCTTTTTGTACTTTTTCATCCGTTTTTGGTATAAATGCAGTTTCTTCCTTTGGTATAAGTGCCTGTTCACCAAACTTTTGCTCTAACTGGACAACAAACTGTGTTTGTCCATCTGAAAACTTTCCATTAGTTTGTTTAAAATAGTTCTCTATACTTTTGCCAGTTTCAATATTCTCTTTTTTCTTATCTCTTTCTTCTTTTTTTTCAGATTTTATTTCTTTCTTTAACTGCTTTATATCCTTTTTCGTTTTTTTAGCAATATCTTTATATCTGTGAGCTTTTCTCAAATGACGTTTAGAGCTATGTTGAAAAACTGTTTCAACTTTTTCATCCGCAAAAGATGCCAAGGCTTCATTCTCATCTGATTTAAAATAATCTTGTGCATTTTCAACTTTATCTCCAAATAAAACCAGCTTATTTTTAAAGCCTTTATTGTCCGTCCTGTCTCTACCCTTATTTAATGTAATCTTACTTTTGAAATTTCCGTTTTTATCATAGTATGTTGCTATCTTTGCTCCTCCGCCAGCCGCAGTAGTATATATTTTAGAGACAGTCTTATCATGTATGAATACTTTATCATCACTAGGTGATTTATTATCATGAAATGATTTTTCTTCACTAAATGATTTATTATCACTAAACAAATTTACTTCAGCTTCATCTTTAAAGTCAAACTGTATAAATTCATCATTGTCTTGTGTCTGAGAGTCTTGAATTGTAGCTTGTGTCTGAAACAATGGAGCACTGTGTATTTGTGAACCCTTTGATTCCTTTTTAGGGCTTATATTTTTGTTATCCGTTATATCTTCATGTTCCGGTTCTGCTGCATCATAATGTTTCTGTTCTTTTTTCCCGTCTATAAGATTGATTTTATGGGAACCATATATATTTACAGTTTTAGCAACTTTGTTTTTAACCAAATTAACTTGAATACTACTTTTCTGTTTATATGAGTTATAATTTCTGTTTTTTACAGAATCCATTATACGATAACCATATGAATTTACAATTTCATGTCTATTGCCTTTAAATTGTCCATTCTGTATGTTATCTTTATCAAGTGTTTTTTTAGAAGAGAAAGTTTCTGTTTTATTTTTAAATTTTTCAATTGTTTTATCATCTGAAAAAGCAGACATAGTTTCTCACCTCCAGTAATTTGCGCCAATTTGGCGCAACATGATTTTAAATAGTTGAAGTCTGGTTGTATCCATCGGTATTCACATATTTATATAATTTACATTTATCACTCATACGCATGTCAAAAGGAACAGTTACAGGACCCATTTTTAAAAGACCGGTACCTTTCGATGCTCCTTCAACAAAATTAAACATAGCCGGACTAATAGATGGAAGAAACTCTGCAAGCTTTTGTCTATCAATTGTAGATTGATTGAGCATCGCAAAATATTCAGTATTACTTACAATTGCTGCTAATTTATCAGCATTTGGAGATTTATTTAATAAATCTGTCATATTCTGTGTTATTCCGGTCATAGAACCATGCAGTTTAGCTACCTCTTTCCATAATTTAATTACATAATCGGCAATCGCCGGAATTCCCAGCAATTCATGAAACTCATCAATATATACATTTGTCCAATTATTTTGCTTGAAATTCTGAACTATTTTTGAACGAACAATTTCAAGCATAACCAACATACATGTAACACGAAGATTTTGTTTAATACGACTAAGGTTAAAAACAATAAATTTTAGATTAAGGTCAACATTTGTACGATGATTAAAAAGATTCAATGAGCCGTTTACAAAGATTTGCATGTGAGCAGCAAGTTTTTGTGCAGTTACATCATTGCTCATATCCTTTAACTTTTGATATACATCTTGTAATGTAGGGCTGTATTTTCGCTCTTGTTCTTCTGGAGATAATTCAGATGCAAATGGCAATATGGTTTCATTCTGTTTCATATAAGAAGGTACACTAAATTCTGTAATTTGCTTTGATTCTCCATTGATTTTCTTGCGCATAGCGTAATTTTCAGAATATACCTGTTCAATTACCTTATTTAACACACCCATTTCTTCTGAATCAATATCTCTTCGCATACAACTTGATAGAAGTGTAATAATAAAATCGGTTTTTTCTGATATAATTTCCTGAAGAGTCGAGTAATCAACATCATCAAAATTGACATCCATAGGATTTACATATATTTCCTCCTGTGTATCAAAAGAAACAACTGTGCCATTTACTCCAGGGGCATATGCAATATCTTTATATTCATTCTGTGGGTCAATGATTAAAATTTGGTCTTCCGGATTTAAACATCTGTTACTAATAATTTCACATTTGGCGAATACAGATTTACCGCTTCTTGTTTTTCCGAGAACCATTCCATGATAACTGTCAAGAAGCTTTCTATTTGCAATAATTGGATTTTGACTGAGTTTATTTATACCATAATATGTACCATTTTCATCATTTAGCTCCTGAGTTTTGAATGGCATATACATTGCCTGACAAGGTGCAGAAAAATTTGTCACCCTCTTAAATTCCTGTACTCCAAACATGAATGTAGAATTTAAGCCTTCTCTTTGCTTATCAAAGCAGCTTTTTACTTCAAAAGATTTTACGCCTCCAATAGCTTTTATCTGCTCTGTAATATCTTCCAGTTCTGTATAACTTTTTGCAAGAAAAGCTATCATGACTGTCGTATTAAAGAAATGATCATCGCCGGTCTCAACCTGTCGCGCAAGTTTAACTAAAGAATCTTTTTCTGTTAATAATTTATCGCTTGCATCTGCTAAAAAATCATTATTATCACGATTTCTCTTTTTTTCACGTTCTATTTTTAAACCAACTGATGAATGTTTTCGTATAATTTCCTGTTTATAACCTGATAAATCTAATATCTCTGAATTAACCGTTATATAGTTAGTAGAATTGATTTTTGCAAGTTCCGCTAACGTATCTGACTCTAACGACTGTGCATGTTTGGAGATATACATTACACGTCCATAACGATTACCATTAAGGATAAAATAATCGTTATAGAATACTAAAGATTCCGGACTTACTATATCAATCCAATCTTTGTTATGTTTTATACAGCTTCTTATGTCGAATTTGTAATTTGTATGAAGACCTGTGTGTGTAAAATTATACCATTTCTGCATTCTTTCATTTAACGATACTGTTTCTAAAGAAGAACCTGCCATTCCATTGATTCCGATTTGAATTAGCGTACTGCTTAGTGTGGCTTCTATACTTGACAATGCATTTTTTGCGTCACGAATATTTTTTGCGTCTACAGTAAGTGTCAAATAAATTGTTTGATATAATCCTTGTTTTGCATCTGTAACCTTTTCGTTAATAACTTCATTGAAAGCATCGCAAAGCATGTCCATATCATCCCCACGTTTTTTGTATAGAATTTTCTTGCTAAATGCACTTTCATCTACATATTCATTTGCAACTGTATAAGAAAATCGGCAATTAATACTATTAAGCACCTTACTGAAATTGATAATTATTGTTTTCTGTTCAATATCTGTTACACCTGCAAAGTTAATATCTGATAATATAAACAATTTAGAATACTTTCCTTTATTAAGAACAAAAATTCCAGATTCATCAATAGCCTTTACCGGAAACAATTCCTCAGTTGATTTAGGATTAACATATAAAGGTTCATCATATTGTTTTGTTTTTCCATACTTTGTTGTCAAAAATGCCATCGTTTTGTCCTCCCTACATAAAAAGATTGCTTATAATTTGTGCATTTGAATTCTGCATAGAATGGAAATCTTTCATTCCAAGAGAACTTATACTAAGAAAAATATCCTTTGCACGTCCGGCACCCGGCATTATAAGCACATGCTTATCATCGTAATACTCAAAAATATTATTGGTTAAATCGTTAAGTTGCTGCTTATCGTTACTTATTGCAACGAGAGAAAAACTCAAATTTACAACATCTGTATTGTCCAATTCTATTTTTTCATTACAATATCTGCGATTTAATGCTAATTGATAGATGTCTTTATCATTTTGACAATAACTTTGGAAATCAATACATATCTGATAAACTGCTTCATGTTCATTAAATAACTTTGTCATTTCTGGCATTGCTTCAGGATAATCTTTTCCAACACATGTAATTCCATAGTTCCCTTCGTAATAAAATTCACCATTTATATTATTTTTGCACGTGTCAAAAATATGCAAACCAGACTTAGAAGTAAATAATTGGCTTAAATTCAATTGCTGCATTTTACCTGAATAATTTAGAAACATATAGCTAATTACGCTATCTAATGTGCTATCTTGTATATCAATATATAAAATTGATGTAATCTCTTTCTTAAGCTTATCTTCAAATTTTTCTATATCTTTTTTTACATCATAATAAGATTCTGCTTCAAAAAATACTGTCATGAACATATAACTGCCAAGTTTATCACCATTATTTTTCAAAATTTGAGTAAGCCGAATTCTATTATGAAATGTATTACACAATGCTTTGACAAATTCACACTTTTTGTTTTGCAGGATAGCCGGGCGTATTGTATACACTTTTTTATACATTTTATCTTCACATAAAAATACATTGTCCTGTTCCTGAACTGCCAATATCCCATTTTCTTTCTGAATTGATTTTGAAAGATATTTCAAAGAATTGTTTATTTCACGAATTCTGCGTTCTTCTAACTTACGATTTCTTTTTACTTTATTCATAATTTCGTCCCTCCTAGTTTGCGCCAAATTGGCGCAAAACTATAATATGATTATGCACAATTTATTAAATGCTCTTTTTTATCATATACTTTCAAATAGTTTAAATGCTGCATCGCTGCATTCCAACTATCAATTTCCAATATTTCATCAATGCTAAAATTACTCATATGTATCAGTGTAAATGGCGTAGAGGTAAGCATTTCTTCTAATGTTTCCATTGAATAGTCTGATACATATCTTGCGCATTGAGCTAAACGTACTACTGAACCTGCAGCTGAATTGCTATGAATTGTTCCAAAGAAACGAGCACCGGTACTCATTGCTGTAGTAAAACAATTTAAAGCTTCTCCTCCTTTTATCTCACCAATCACAAAATTATCAATATCCTGTAATAAACCTAATCTAAGTTCATCTTCCAGTGAATATTCAATATTCATATTTGGACGCTTGATTTCCATTGTGTGTTCAAACTGAATTTGCGGGTGTATATTAGAATACAACTCATCAGATTCCTGAGATACTAATACCGATTCGTTAAATGGAATTAAATCAAGCATATTATTTAGTAGTGTAGATTTCCCCGAACCACCACGGCCAGATATTAAAAAACCATAACCGGATACAATACGATCTTTTAGGTAAAGAATCATTTCATCATTCAACATCCCGGCTTTTTTCAAATAATTCCATGTATATTTATGCTTTGGCATCTTTCGGATGTGGATATTATGTGTTTCTGTTGATACAACATGTTTCAGTTCAACATCAATTCTCAAAAAGAAATCATCTACACCTTTTCTATCAGTACAATGTTGTAAAGATGATTCCTCATTCATCATCAGACGATGAATACGCATAATTCTGTCAAACCAATTATTGTAATCCTCCTCACTTTCAAATGAAAGATCTGTAATATATCGTTTTCCACTTGCTTTACAAGTAATTTGATTCCATTTATATATTTTTATATCTGAAACATCCGCTGCTTTGATTAAAGGTGTTAAAATATAATAACCAAATACACAATCCTGAAAAAGATCCAATAATATTGCTTGTGCTGCATCTCCACAATTATGATTATTTTTCAAAAACTCTTTTGCTTTATTCATTAACATAATAAAGTCCTGCTCTGTACCTTGAATACATTTAGTAATCATAGCTGGATTCAAATCAACAATGTTAGTTCTTAAATTTATAAAATCATTTTTAATTTGTTCATGCAAATACAGAGATGAAACATGATATATTTCTGATTGCAGATATATATTTTCATAATCACTTTCTAATATTTCCGGATTGGTATGAGGTTTATAATTTAATAAATTCATTCTATAATCCTTTCTCTTGAGCTTTATGTTTGGTTCGTTGAGTGTCCATTATATATTCCTTTGCTGACTCAATATTTTCAAACTCACAAACTTGGTCAGAAAATCCATATTTTTGTTGCAATTTAACAATATTAAGATAACCATTTGAGTTTTTATCTTTCACAAGAGGGATAAAAATTTCTTCCTGATGTTGACAAAATCTATTTACAATTTCAATCTTTAACTGATCATTTTGAACAGAAGATAATGCAATGTATGATGGAGACTTTGAATCAGCAATAACACACAATGGTCGATCATCATATACATGATTTACTGCCTGTGAGAAACTCACATTAACATTTAAATCAGGATATTGTTCCTCTTTTACATCTTGAACATTTTTTACAGTACGTTTGGAATATTCTTTGGCAAGTTGGTATTTTTCAAAACGCTTGCAGTCAGTTAGACTGTATTTATTTTGAAGCTTTTTTACTGAATCATAAAAATGACGATTATCTTTATAATTGTCTATTTGCTCAATAATGTTTCCTCTCGAATCCATTACTGCAATGCTATATGCCTGATAATTTTTTTCTTTTTCATCTTGCCCAACCGACTTTACTATTTTCAAGACAATATCAGAATTCATCGCTGATACATAAAATGAATTCATTTCTATTGCTGCAGTTTGCTCTCTTTTCCATTCATACCCAATTACACTTGACAAGTTATTATTCTCATTGATAATCATTCCTCTTTCTATACCATATTTCTTTATTTCACGATACTGACAAGATAATTCATTAAGCTGCGCATGCGCATATAGAGTCCTTTCATCACATTCATTTAAAAAGTCAGCTACTTCAAAAATTTCTTTTCCATAATTATTTTTCAATCTTCTTGTAAGTTCCCTATATTTTTCAAATTCACTTCTATATTCACTGACATCTTCATGCTCATATAAGTATGATTTCCGTTCCAGTGCTTTCATTTCCTCGTATATTTTTAAAATTGGACGATATTTTCTCTTTGCATAAGTAATCATCCTTTTGTCATGTGCAACATGTTTCTTTGCTTCTAAAATTGCATCAAGTGCTCCTTGAATTGAACCATTATCAGAATAAGAATGTACATATGCCTGGACTCTTTCAAAAGAATTAAGATCGTCGGCAATTTTATTTAACTGCCAATTCATCCTTTGATTTTCTCTCCATGGATTTTTCCCTAACTTAAGTTCATGAATTGCCTTTTTTTTCTCTACTTCTGTCATATCCTTATATTTTTTCATTTTAATAATGGACGGAATAAAAATAGATTTTACTGTATCTTTTGTGTAATTGCCTATAGCATTCAAAAGCATTTTTTCTCTTTTGGTTGTAATTCTTTCAATAATTGCATCTCTTGTATAATTATTTCCAAGATTATGACTGCGAATTGCTTTTTTTTGACCCGGAATGCATAAAGAAATGTGTTTTCCAATTCTTGTATTTATTCCCTGCTCATTAAGATTATGTACAAATTCATCAAAGGAATCAGCATTTTCAATAGCCATATCTATTGCATTTCTTAATTTTGCTTTTAACTTTGGATATTTATAATTATAAACACTTTCTTTTTTTTCCCATTTACTGTTTGGAGAAAAATTGTACCATTTAGCATATTTATTTATACAGGGCTGTAACACCTTGTTAATAAAATTTTTATCCTGATGTATTTTTTTCCCATTTAAGCCAACTGAATTTACAATCACATGTACATGTAAATTATCTGTATTCGTATGTACTGCAAAAACAGCTTGATTATCTGGAAATATTTCTTTTAATACATCACTACATAACTGCATAAGTCTAGTATTTCATCCTTTAATTAACTCGACTTTTTGACAGGCAGTGTATCAACAATGATTTCTTCCGATACATCAATATCATCGAGATTATATTTCCAA
>ERZ835880.25-NODE-25-length-164526-cov-92.043321_pt1 | contig 164526 bp, 128 predicted proteins | sample MGYA00519944_ERZ835880 | MGnify/ENA primary metagenome ERZ835880 (study PRJEB31850, sample SAMEA3708787) | human gut metagenome | biome: human gut; feature: human-associated habitat; material: faeces | place: China | collected 2014 ... | reverse complement strand
CAGGTCCGTGAGGATGTCCGTTGATATACAAAGAACACATACCGCAGATACCTTCACGACAGTCATGGTCGAACACAACCGGTTCTTTACCAGATTCTACCAACTGTTCGTTCAAGATATCCAGCATTTCCAGGAATGAAGTATCTCCCGAGATATCTTTCATCTGGAATGTATCAAAATGACCTTTATCTTTCGGTCCGTTCTGACGCCAAATTTTCAGCGTAAATGATATATTTTTATCCATTTGTGTATAATCTTTAATAATTTAACGGTACTGATTAGCTCTTATAGTTACGAGTCTGTACTTTGATAGCCTCGTAAACCAACGGTTCTTTGTAAAGTACAGGAGCCTTGTCGTCGCTTCCCTGGTATTCCCAGCAAGCTACATAGAAGAAGTTTTCGTCATCACGCTTAGCTTCTCCTTCTTCAGTCTGATATTCTTCACGGAAGTGACCACCACAAGATTCATTACGGTTCAATGCATCGTAAGCGATAAGCTGACCCATTGTAATGAAGTCATCCAGACGGAATGCCTTGTCGAGCTCAATGTTCATACCTTCTTTTGAACCCGGGATGAACAGTTCAGTTTCGAATTCCTTACGGATTTCTTTCAGACGTGCCAGACCAGTCTTCAGACCTTCTTCAGTACGTCCCATACCTACATATTCCCACATTACGCGGCCCAATTCCTTGTGGATTGAGTCAACTGACTTCTTACCCTTGATGTTCATCAGGTGATCGATCTTAGCCTGTACAGCCTTTTCAGCTTCAGCGAATTCAGGCAGGTCAGTAGAGAAGCGAGGAACAGTAATCTGGTCAGACAGATAGTTCTGAATAGTGTAAGGCAATACGAAGTAACCGTCAGCCAATCCCTGCATCAGCGCAGAAGCACCCAGACGGTTTGCACCGTGGTCAGAGAAGTTACATTCACCGATTGCGAACAATCCCTTGATAGTAGTCTGCAGTTCGTAGTCAACCCAGATACCACCCATTGTATAGTGGATAGCCGGATAGATCATCATCGGGTTATAATATTTTCTGCCACCCATTTCTTTTGCCAGTTCACCCGGATTAACGTCAGTAATTTCTTCGTACATGTCGAACAAGTTACCATAACGCTGACGAACTACGTCGATACCCAGACGTTCAATACTTTCAGAGAAGTCCAGGAATACAGCCAAACCAGTATTGTTTACACCGAAGCCATGGTCGCAACGTTCTTTAGCCGCACGTGAAGCCACGTCACGAGGAACCAGGTTACCGAATGCCGGATAACGACGTTCCAGGTAGTAGTCACGGTCTTCTTCAGGGATATCACTACCCTTCTTGGTTCCAGCCTGCAAAGCCTTTGCATCTTCCAGTTTCTTCGGAACCCAGATACGACCGTCGTTACGCAATGATTCAGACATCAATGTCAGCTTAGACTGCTTGTCTCCGTGAACCGGAATACAAGTCGGGTGGATCTGTACGTAAGCAGGATTAGCAAACATTGCACCCTTACGGTAGCAAGACATTGCAGCAGTTACGTTACATCCCATTGCATTGGTAGACAAGAAGTAAGTGTTACCGTAACCACCAGTAGCGATTACCACTGCGTGAGCAGCGAAACGTTCCAGCTTACCAGTTACCAGGTTCTTGGCAATGATACCACGGGCACGGCCGTCAACCAATACTACGTCCAGCATTTCATAACGAGTATACAGTTTTACAGTACCGATACCTACCTGACGGCTCAATGCAGAGTAAGCACCCAGCAGCAGCTGCTGACCAGTCTGACCTTTAGCATAGAAAGTACGAGAAACCTGAGCACCACCGAAAGAACGGTTAGCCAAAGTACCGCCGTATTCACGTGCGAAAGGAACACCCTGTGCCACGCACTGGTCGATAATATTGTTTGAAACCTCAGCCAGACGGTATACGTTAGCTTCACGGGCACGGTAGTCACCACCCTTTACAGTATCATAGAACAGACGATATACAGAGTCACCGTCATTCTGATAGTTCTTTGCAGCGTTGATACCACCCTGTGCAGCGATAGAGTGTGCACGGCGAGGAGAATCCTGGATACAGAAGTTGAATACACGGAATCCCATTTCACCCAGTGAAGCAGCAGCAGAAGCACCTGCCAAACCAGTACCTACAACGATGATATCCAAGCGGCGTTTGTTAGCCGGGTTCACCAATTTCTGGTGAGCTTTATAATTAGTCCATTTCTCAGCTATCGGGCCTTCAGGAATCTTAGAATCTAATATTTTAGTCATAATGTTTTTCAATTTAATCAGTTACACTTTCTTAATTAGCAAGCACCGCAACCCATGATATTCTTCAGGAAGAACACTACTGCAACCAGTGCAAATCCCAGCACGATGATAGTTGAGTAAATGTTAGAGATGCATTTCCAACGGTTGATCCAGATCTGGTTATTCCAACCCAAAGACTGCATTGAGCTCCAGAATCCGTGAGTCAGGTGGAACCACAGAGCAGCCAGCCATACCAGGTACAATACGAAGAATACCGGATTAGCAAAAGTCTGCAGGATATAACCGTAACCGTCAGTAGCGTGGAGACCTCCCAGCATCGGATTACCGATAATTTCAGCAAACTGCATCTTGTACCAGAAATTGTAGAAGTGAAGTGCCAGACCCAGGATTACTACTACACCCAGCGCCAACATGTTCTGTGAAGCCCATTCTACATTTTTCGGTTTTACAGTCACCGCATAGCGTTCGCTACCGCGGGCTGCACGGTTCTGGATAGTCAGCCAGAAAGCGTAGATGATGTGAATTACGAACAAGGCAGCCAATCCCACAGTTGCCACCAGTGCATACCAGTTAGCTCCCAGGAATTCACAAACCAGGTTGTACGCCTCACCCGAGAACAGAGCAACCAAGTTCATCGCCATGTGAAATGTCAGAAACAGGACAAGGGCGATACCAGTTACACTCATCACCACTTTCCTTCCAATAGATGAATTACTTAACCACATAAATGATTGAATTTAAATTATTTAATTGTTTGAACTAAAATTTCGGTTCCTACAGTCTGAAACATGTTACAAATGTAGAGGTTTTCCTTAGATAATACAAGGAATTACGGAAATTATTCTTTAATGGAAGCCACCTTAAAACCCATTTTATCGCTTTATACAGGGGCTGTTTCCTTTTCGGGACAGAAAATCCGGCCTGAACGGCCCCATAAAAAAATGAGACACTCCCCCGCTTTTCCTTGCGGAGAGGTGTCTCATCTCAGTTTTCATTCCTCGGTTACTCTTTCTCACCGTAACACAGGTCGCCGGCGTCTCCCAGTCCGGGAACAATATAAGAATGTGCATTCAGTTCCGGGTCGATTGCCGCACACCAGATCGTTGTCTTGTCGGCAGGAAGCGTTTTGGCCACGTGTTCCACAGCCTGACGGCTGGCAATCACCGATACCACATGAATGTGTGCAGGCTCTCCTTTCGTGAGCAGCGCACGGTAAGCCAGTTCCATCGATCCCCCGGTAGCCAGCATCGGGTCGACCAGTATCAGTACCTTTCCGTCCAGACGGGGAGAGGCAATGTACTCGATATGAATATCAAAATGATCTGCATCCACATATTTGCGATACGCCGAGACAAAAGCATTCTCTGCCCGGTCGAAATAATTCAGGAAACCCTGGTGCAAAGGAAGTCCGGCACGCAGAATCGTAGCGATTACCGGTTGTACAGCAGGTACATTCTCCGTAGCCTGAGCCAAAGGAGTCTGTACAGTCAGCGGCATATAAGGAAAATCACGGCTGATTTCATAAGCCATAATCTCTCCGATACGCTCAATGTTCCGGCGGAAGCGCAGGCTGTCTCCCTGAATGTGTACATCACGGATTTCCGCCAGAAACTGGTTCAGCAAAGTATTGTTTTGGCTGAAGTCGACAATCTTCATAAACAGAATGTTTTTTAATAGTGTTAAGACTGAATGTGTTTACCGGGATGCAAAGGTATAAATAATCACGCAGTATGCAATTTACCCGGTAAAAAACCTGCTCAAAAACCTGCATTTTATTTCCGGTCCGGGAAATTCATCCCCGGACGGTCCAGCAGTTCCACAGCCTTCACAAAACTTCCGTTCAATGCATTGACCACCTGGAAATACTCGTTCATATCCCAGAGGTCGCGGGCAATCAGTGCCTTGATCTGTACCTTGATCAGCGGCAGGGAAATCCTGTATTGTTCTTCCTTATAAGGAACTCCCAGCGTCTTACCCAGTTCGACAAGCTCTTTCAGCATTTCTTCGGAAACCTCAAACGAACGGTCGAAGCGCTCGAAATTCTTATACTTCTTCATCCAGGTCTGACGGTTCCGGTCAATCAGCTTCAGGTTCGCCTGTACAATGGCCCCCTTGTCGCGCAGCGCCAGGTAATAATCCGTATACATCGTCGTGTCTACCGGAATAAAGTAGTCGGGCATGATGCCTCCTCCCCCGTATACGGTACGTCCCAAGCGTAAGGTCTTGTATTTCAGCGAATCCGGGAAATGAATACTGTCGGCACTCTGCATTTCGCCCCGATTATAACGGTCAATCAAGTCTTTGTTGTACTGCTCGATGCTCTCGTAAGGCTTCTGTATACAACGTCCCGAAGGAGTATAATAACGTGCCACCGTCAGACGGATCATCGAACCGTCCGGCAGGTCGATAGGGCGCTGCACCAGTCCTTTACCGAAACTGCGCCGTCCCACTACCACAGCACGGTCCCAGTCCTGCAGGGCTCCGGTCACAATCTCACTGGCAGAAGCCGAAAACTCATCAATCAGCACCACCACCCGTCCGTCGCGGAACGTACCGTCTCCTTCCGCCTCAAATTCGGCACGCGGATTACGGCGTCCTTCGGTATATACAATCAGTTCTTTCTTTCCCAGAAACTGGTTTACCAGGTCGATAGCCGCATTCAGATAACCTCCGCCGTTGCCCTGAAGGTCCAGAATCAGGTCTTTCATACCCTTTTTCTTCAGGTTCTGCAAGGCAGTGGCAAACTCCTTGCCGGTGGTAGCGGCAAAGCGGCTGACACGGATATAACCCACCTGCTTGTTGACCATATAAGAGGCATCCAGGCTGTAAACCGGAATCTTGTCGCGCTTGATGGTAAAAGGAATCAGTCCGTCGGAGCCACGACGCATCACCTTGACGTTGACTTTGGTACCTTTCTTACCCCGCAGACGGCGCATTACCTCCTCCATGCTCATCTTCACTCCTGCGATGACTGTGTCATTGACTTCGATAATCCGGTCTCCGGCCAGTATTCCGACCTTTTCGGAAGGACCTCCCGATACCGGCTGAATGACAAACAGGGTGTCGGTAGCCATGTTAAACTGAATACCGATGCCGTCGAAGTTTCCCTGCAAAGGCTCGTTCAGCCGTTTCACCTCTTCCGGATCGGAATAAGTGGAATGCGGGTCCAGTTCTTCCAGCATACGGACAATCGCACTCTCCACCAGTTTGTTTTCGTTCACTGAATCCACGTACAAGTTTGCGATGGCAAACTCTGCCAGCTGTAATTTCCGAGCCGGCGACTGAAGCAGTTTATTCTGTGCTCCCGCAAAAGCGATAAAGCAAAGGCAGCACAAGGCTGCCCCTATTCTCTTTTTTATCATATGATACTCTCGTTCTGTTTATTATAAGTCTTATACTGTCAATGAGGCCTGCAGAAAAGGATTTTCCACCTCCCCACCGTTTTTTCCGTCTTCCCGCCAGAAGGGTTCTCCGGCCTTTCCTACAGGTTGATATCCAGGTTTTCCGGGAGGAAAGGAGTCACATCCTTGCCGAATTGCAGCAATTCTCGCACGATGGTCGAACTCACCGAAGTCAGTTCAGGTTCGGTAAACAACAGGATGGTCTCGATGCCCGAAAGCTTACGGTTGATGTCGGCAATGGTCTCCTCGTATTCAAAGTCACGCACCGTACGGATTCCACGGATAATGAATCTGGCTTCCTGCTCACGTGCAAAGTCAATGGTCAGTCCGTCGTACGCCGCCACCTTGATACGGGGCTCGTCGGCATACAGTTTCTGTATCATGGCCACCCTCTTCTCCGTAGGAAACCACGTCCGCTTTGCATCGTTCACCCCGATACCGATAATCACCTCATCCATAAAAGTCAGTGCCCGTCGCACCACCGAATAATGTCCGATGGTAAAAGGATCGAACGTACCCGGAAATATCGCTTTTCTCATATACACATGCTCTAGTTAATAATGTCTTCTTCCACTACCAGGTTGTCAATGATAAAGTTCTGACGCTCCATGGTATTTTTCCCCATATAGAACTCCAGCAACTCCTTCACGGCATCGGTCTTGCGCAGGGTTACCTGCTCCAGACGCATGTCCTTGCCGATAAAATTGCGGAACTCATCGGGAGAAATCTCTCCAAGTCCCTTGAATCGGGTGATTTCCGGATTCGGGCCCAGTTTCTCGATGGCCGCCTGACGCTCCTCTTCCGAGTAGCAGTACAGGGTCTCGTACACCCCTTTCTTGCGGTTTCTGACACGGAAAAGCGGGGTCTGCAAGATATATACATGCCCCTTCTTGATCAGGTCGGGGAAGAACTGCAGGAAGAAAGTAATCATCAGCAGACGGATATGCATTCCGTCGACATCGGCATCGGTTGCCACGATGACCCGGTTATAGCGCAGGCCGTCCAGTCCGTCCTCGATGTTCAGTGCCGCCTGCAGCAGGTTGAACTCCTCGTTCTCATATACCACCTTCTTGGTCAGCCCGAAGGAATTCAAAGGTTTACCACGAAGACTGAAGACTGCCTGCGTGTTCACATCCCGGCTTTTGGTGATGGATCCGCTGGCCGAATCTCCCTCGGTGATAAAAATAGAACTTTCCAGACGCGGATCGTTTTCCTCGTCCTTTTTAGCTCCCTTGATGTCATTCAGGTGAATGCGGCAGTCGCGCAACTTCCGGTTGTGCAGGTTGGCCTTCTTGGCACGCTCACGCGCAATCTTCGTTACCCCGGCAATGGCCTTCCGCTCTTTTTCCGACTCCTGAATCTTCTGAAGCAGGATTTCGGCCACGTCGGGATGCTTATGCAGGTAATTGTCTACATTCTCCTTGACAAAATCGCCGACAAACTTATTGACACTGACTCCCGACAGCGGATAAGGGTTACCCTCCGAGTCTTTTTCAGGAGCCATGGTCAGCGAGCCCAGCTTGATTTTGGTCTGGCTCTCGAACGTCGGCTCAATCACATTGATGGCCACAGCCGCCACCAGTCCGTTACGGATATCCTGGAACTCCATGTTCTTGCCATAAAACTCCTTGATGGTGCGGGCGATGTGTTCCTTGAAGGCACTCTGGTGCGTACCTCCCTGAGTGGTATGCTGTCCGTTGACGAAGGAATAATATTCCTCGCCGTACTGCGGACTGTGGGTAAATGCGATTTCAATGTCCTCGTCCTTGAGATGGATGATGGGATAAAGTCCCTGCGAGGTCATGTTGTCGTTCAGCAGGTCTTCCAGACCGTTACGGCTGATGATACGGTGACCGTTGTAATAAATGGCCAGTCCGGTATTCAGGTACGTATAGTTACGCAACATGGTCTCGATAAACTCCGGACGGAAGTGGTAATTCAGGAAAAGCGAGTTATCGGGTTCAAAGAAGATATACGTTCCGTTTTCCTCGTCGGTGGTGCCGGTGACATCGTTCACCAGCTCTCCCTTGGCAAAAGTAGCCTCGCGCATCTGTCCGTCGCGCACACTCCGCGCGATGAAACGGGTACTCAGCGCATTGACCGCCTTGGCACCCACACCGTTCAGTCCGACACTCTTCTTGAATGCCTTGGTATCGTACTTACCTCCGGTATTCAGCATGGAAACCGCATCCACCAGACTTCCCAAAGGAATTCCACGTCCATAGTCGCGCACCGAAACACGGAGATTGTCCTCCATCTGAATATCGATACGCTTGCCGGCTCCCATCTTAAACTCATCGATACAGTTGTCCACCACTTCCTTCAGCAATACATAAATACCGTCTTCGGCCTGTGAACCGTCTCCCAGGCGACCGATGTACATACCCGGACGGGTGCGCACATGTTCCATATCGCTCAAATGACGGATATTCTCCTCGGTATAGGAGACTGTGGCCGCAGTCTGCGTCTGATGAATCGTTTCTTCCATATTCCTTATTATATTATGCTGAAGTTCTTAGGATTAAATATTTTTCTTGAATGCACGGCGACGCTTGTGCTGCACCGATTCAAAGGCAGTCCACTGCGCCTGTACTTTCTTGTTCAGTTCGAGTTCGGGGTTGCTCTCGCCATACTCAAAGCCCATCTGCTGATACACCGGAACCAGGTCATAGAACAGCAGTGCGTTGACACCCTTGCTCTGATATTCCGGCTTGACACCTACCAGAAGCAGGTCGAGTACCTTCGGCTTCTTGATAAACAGTGCCTTGAGCAAGTGGAACCAGCCGAAAGGAAGCATTCTTCCCTTTGCTTTCTGAAGGGCTTTCGACAAAGAAGGCATGGAGATACCCACTGCCACCAGATTTTCTTCAGCATCTTCCACCAGCGAAACCATGCGCAGGTCAATCAGCGGAAGATACATCTTGATATACTGGTCAATCTGACGCTGGGTCATCTTTGAATAACCGTACAGCGGAGCGTATGCCTCATTGATCAAATCAAAAATTCGCTGTCCGTAATTCTTTTCTTTCAGTTCCTTACGGCTCAGTTTCTTGATTTTCAAGTTATATTTCTGAAGAATGATTTCCGAGATACGGACAAACTTTTCAGGCAGCTTGTCGGGAACAGTCAGTTTGAACTCCACCCAGTCCGCTTCCTTCTCATACCCCAGTTTTTCCATGTGTTCCGGATAGTACGGGTAATTATAGATGGTCGCCATGGTACCCAGCTGGTCAAAACCTTCTACCAGCATACCTTCGGCATCCATATCGGTAAATCCGAGCGGTCCTACGATCGCTTCCATACCCCGCTGCCGGCCCCACTCTTCCACAGTGGCCAAAAGTGCTTTCGAGACTTCCAGGTCGTCGATAAAATCAATCCACCCGAAACGGACTTCCTTCTTGTTCCAGGTTTCATTGGCCCGACGGTTGATAATGGCAGCCACACGTCCCACCAGTTTACTGTCCTTGTAAGCCAGGAAGTAATCGGCTTCACAGAATTCGAACGCAGCGTTCTTTTCCGGGCTGAAAGTGTTCAGCATGTCATCGTACAGGTCGGGTACTGAATAGGGATTATTTTTATATAATTCGTAATTAAAGCGAATAAATGTCTTCAACTCCTTAGGAGAAGTAACTTTCTTGATTATAATGGCCATTTGTTTGTAATACTTGAAATTTCAGGGGGTAAAGATAACACTTTTTATCCGAAGAAGCGGACTTCTGCTTTAATTTTCAGTCTTTACCCCGGTCTTAATTCCGCTATTTACTTGCATTTTACGCCTGTTGCTGCAAGATCAGATAGGTGGTATAGGCAATGTAGCAGACTACCAGCAGGGCGCCTTCGATGCGGGTGATCGTACGCTTCTTGAAGAACCATCCTACCAGCCAGAACAGGATAGAGGAACCGATAAGTACCAGTATATCGGAGTTGTTGATGTTTCCCATCGGCAGCGGAGAGACAGCGGCACTGCATCCCAGCACAAAGAAGAGATTGAACAGGTTGCTACCGATGACATTACCGATGGCAATTCCCGGATTCTTCTTCAGGGCAGCAGTCACCGAGGTGGCCAGTTCGGGCAGAGAGGTTCCGCCGGCTACCAGAGTCAGACCGATGATTGAATCACTGACTCCCAGTGAGCGGGCCACTCCACTGGCTCCTTCTACGAACCATTGTCCACCGAATATCAGTCCGGCCAGTCCGCCTATGATATAAAGGGCCGAACGCCAGACCGGCATTTCCTTGATTTTCTGTTCTTCTCCCTGCGACTCGCTCTGATTATGTGCGATGGCAAAAGTGTAGCGCATGAAAATCAGGAAAAAGGCAAGCAGAATCCATCCGTCGGCACGTCCGATTACGTTACGGCTGCCTCCGTCGAGCCAGATGTCGTTGGCCATGAAGGCGAAGACAAACGAGGATAGGATAACCAGGGGAATTTCCTTGTTCATGGTACCTTCCCCGACTTTGATGGGAAGTACCAGGGCCGTACAGCCTACAATCATCAGGATATTGAAGATATTGCTTCCGACGACATTACCGATGGCCATCTCCGCGCTTCCCTGAATGGAGGACAGCAAACTGATGACAAGTTCCGGAGCGGAGGTTCCGAAGGCAACGATGGTGAGTCCGATTACAAGGTCGGAAATGTGAAAACGCTTGGCTACCGAAGCAGCTCCGTCGGTCAGGGCATTGGCTCCGCACAGAATCAGGGCAAGCCCGCCAATTAAGAATAAAATATTCCAGATCATATTGATTTCGTTGTTAATAAGTTTCTGCAAAAATAGTTTTTTTCAACGGGGATACAAAGGTCTTTTCCGGGTTTTAAGGCATCCGGCATGGAAAGACCGGCCTGTTCTCCCCTCTCCGGCAGTTTCTTCTTCCAAGCGTTTGGGAATCAGACTTCCTGCATTTCTGGACTCCGACCTCCCATGCAAGGTGCTATAACCCTCCTGCGGAGGTCGGAGAACTTCCGTATCGAGGTTTACTGACCTCCGCAGGAGGGTTGTACAAATAAAAAGGAGATTCATGCAAACCGATACCGATACATATAAAAAAGGAGCCTTGTTTCCGGAAATCCTTCCGGGAAACAGGCTCCTTTAAACCTTATCCAATAAAACAATAGTCTTATCTTCTTACCTTCCTACTTACTTAATCGTAATCGGAGTATCCAGTTCCTTGATAGTAATACCGTTCGTACCGCCATCAATTGTACCGGTAGCGTCTTTGATTGTACCACCCTCTTGTAATTCAGAACCATTCAGTTTGTAGTACAATACCAGTCCTTCAGATTTCGGGTCAACTCCCATCATGTTCTGGTTCAACTGATTTTCAGTACGGGCTACGTTCCAAACACGTACTTCACTCATATAACCAAAGATTGGACGGGTACCCCACTGGAATCCAGGAATCATACCGATATTGAAACCAACGTCTGAGTTCGGATCAAATCCAGGTATATTCCATGCAGATTCGGCCCACTTAGAACCGTTGACATAAATTGCAGTCTTACCAGACGGCTGATCGTATGTTACAGCCACATGATACCACTGACCTTCTTTCAGGTCTTCTGATACGTTGTAGTGCTGACGTCCTGCGATTTCCAATGTCTTGTTAGAAGGCAGTGTCTGGTCACCGATACGGAAAATCATCACACCTTCTGTTCCCATAATTGTATTGTTATCACCAAATCCGATTACATAAATCATGGCCTCGTAAGTGAATGAAGCGAAGTAGGTTCCCGGAGCAAACTTCACAGAAATATAGTTGCTGTTGAATGAGCCTACCTTGGTAATCTTGATCGGTTTAGAGATAAAGAAATATGCCACACTGGTTCCCGGAAGCGTGGATACCGAATTTGAAGTTACCCGGATAGGCAATACATAAGGCTTACCTTCTTCTACGTTTGCCAGGTTAGAGATTTCCAATGTAACATTGTCTGCATACAGTTTTCCGGCAGGAATTACCGATTCATTACTGCTCAACTTCACGTTTGATACATCAAACATTTCATAAGCAGTTCCGTATTTTGCATTGTATTCATCTACCACGCTCTTATCAGCGATAGAATAGGAAACATCCACTTGCTCCGAAGTCTGAGAGGACAACCGGGAAGTCAGGTTGTAATTGATCACTTCGTGTCCATCTTCTACAGACAGAGTATATTCTCTGCTTTCAAAATATACTCTAGGCTCCAGGAGGTCACTTTCACTGTCATTACAAGCACCCATCAGCAGTGCTGTAACCCCCAATGCCAGACATTTGAATATATGTTTATTCATATTATTATTATTTTACAAGTTTACAATTCATGTTTATTTTTGCGATTCACCTTCTCCGCTCTGGCTGGCTTTCCATTCATTGAAAACCCGCTGGTTGATCTGAATGGCCTGACGCATCCATTTATAGTCGGGTGTATTGTCGTAGTCATTATCAAAGCGGTATGCACCTACTCCACCTTTATAACCGTTGGCTGGCATGTGAGCGGCCTGTTGCAACAAAACTCCACCCGATGCAGCAGAAGATTCAAAGTTGTCAGTGATAATGATCTTCTTAGGATCTGTACCATATTCGAGACTCGGACGAGAACTTCCGTAACTCTGTTTAATCCAGTAATCTACATAGCCTTCCAAAGGTTGAACCAATGAAGTAAATCCACCGTCGATACAAAGCAGTTTGTGGCCTTTGCCTTCCGGATCACTCATCGGACCGATGTACTTATTCATTTCTTTTACCAGATAAATCAACTGGTCGTTCCTGCTCAATGTACCATCCATATCGAATACACCACTACCGATTTCCCAGTCGATATCATATCCGTCCCATTCGCCGGCAAAGAGCGAGTCGCACAAAGCCTTGGCATAACGGTCCATAGATTCATAATAATTGTCACTGCCGATTACTCCTTCAAATCCCCAGAATTTCCAACGGGCCTGTTTTCTGGCTTCGTTCAGCTGAGATTCGCTCCAGCCTTCGTCCTTAGCCTGCTGTTCTACTTCAGCATATACCCAGTCGGGAGTTCTTCCTTTACCCATATAAGAGAGCAGGCTGACTTCCAGCAGTTTGGTACCTTTTACTTTCTGTACGAACTCTTTATCAGCTTTCTGTTCCGGAGTAATAGAACCCGGGCCCGGAGCGCCACTCCACATGGAAACAATATCCATGCTGTCAGGCATAGAGGTCAGGTAACCTCTTCGGTATGCACCGGCCGGAGACCAGTTTGAGAACCAGCCGAAAGCAACCGGTCTTCCATAGTTTTTAGCCGATTCCTTATATGCTCTCAGGTTTTCATAATATTCACTGTCGCCTATCGTATTATATCCACCGATATGCTCTACTTCCAGATTCTCTACCTCTGTACAAGCCACTGTTGCCATCAAGCCCGACAAAGAGAAGAGATATAATATTTTTTTAAATGCTTTCATAATTGCTATTCCTGTTAATAAGTTCAATATTACATTACTTATTCATAATAAAACCCGTCATCAGTTTTTCTTTGCCCACCACAGGTCGGTTGCCGCATTGTCCGGTCCACCCAACTTGTTAAGTGCATCCTGATAGATTTCTTTAGACTGGTCAGTACCGTTGAAGCTGACCGGATAAGACATACGGCGTATACCTCTTACATTGTCGATGCTTGAGTTATGGTTACCTCCCTGAACAATCGGGTTCAGTTTCGGATAACCGGTACGTCTGAACTCAGTCCATGCTTCCTGACCGTTAGGATACAAAGCAATGTATTTCTGAATGATGATTTTTTCCAGTTTTTCTTCCTGGTTTCCGCTAAATTCCGGAGTTACCTGACAAGGAGCACTGAAGTCAAATCCATACTTACCGGCAACTTTATTGGCAGCCGGAGTCTTGCCGGATGACATGTAATCATCAACCGAACCGCTTACGCCATTTTCCTGGAAGGATGTTTCAATACCCTGTTTGTAAAGAGTTTCAGCATCACCGAATTCTGCACCCCAGAACAAGGCAGCTTCTGCACGCAAGAAGTAAACTTCTGAAGCACGCATCCAGTACAACGGAGTCTCAGCCTTGATATTGGGTTTTGAATAATAGTAATAGCTGTCGTATTCGGTACTTGAAGCATCTGAACGGGTAAACAAGTGTCCCAGTGGAACTCCCTGGTAAGACTTACCGTCGTATGCCTGTACGGCTACGGTACAAAGACTGTTGGCAGGCTGGCAATATGCACTCAAACGAGGATCCTGATATCCCAACAGGTAAGACAGGATGGTAGTTCCTACACGAGAGTCGTTATAGTTATCAGCCAGCCAGAACATCGGGTTACGGAGAGAAATGCCGGCACCCGGACCTGCTCCGGCAGCATCACCTGCATCTGTCATCACGCCGATTGAATGTTCCACAGCCAGTTTAGCATACTGTTTTGACAATTCCGGTTTTACCGAACGGATACGCATTGCCAGACGCAGCATCAGTGAATTGGCATATTTTACCCATTTGGTGGCATCACCTTCGAAAACCAGGTCGTAATCGGCCATTACCTTCACGCCGCTCACAGCCTTCGGAGTCAATACTTCTACCGCACTGGCCAGGTCTTTCAGCATTTCGGTATAAACCACTTCTTCAGAATCGAACGGCACATTGATGGTTCCCTGTCCGGCCTGAGTATAAGGAATCGGACCGAAACTTTCCAATACTTTATGCCAGCCCGAAATCTTCAGAATCTGTGCCAGGGCAGCCAGTTCCGGAGTATCATTATCCTGAGCCGAAGCTGTCAGTTTTTTCCAAGGATCCAGCAAGTTGGTATATGAATTAGAGAAAGTAGTCTTTACCCAACTATCAACGATTACATAGTTCAGGTGGCAGTTACCGCCTTCAAAAGTATTGTTGATTCCGATGTATCCGCTCCATGCGTTGGCCGACAAATCATAAGCTGTCTGATAAGCATTGACAGGGTCTGTATCATCTGCCTGAGTACCGGTCGGGAAAACTGATTTTTCCATTGCAGTAACAAGTCCTCCCATAGCAATACCATCCATAACTCCTTCTTCTTCTGTCATTTCGAAGGGATTGGTATTGATTTCTTCGTAGTTGCAAGAAGCCAGTGACAACGCGGTAAAGGCAACTGCAAAAAGTTTATATTTATTGATATTTTTCATAATATAAATCTGTTAAAGTTTGAATTTCAATCCAAAGCCAAAGCTACGAACGCTAGGCTGCATGAAATAGTCATTACCCTGTCCATATGTAGCTGTAGAAGGAGTCAGTTCCGGATCGAACGGAGCCTTGCAGTACAGCATCCACGGGTTATTTGCAATAAATGAAACTGTAACGTCTTTCAGGATGTTCTTAAACCAGTTGTTAGGCATTGTATAGCTGAGGGCCAACTCCTGCAGACGGATGTTGGTAGCACTGTATACATAGTATCCTGAAGTCTGGTAGTTACCAGTACCGATCATCTGATAATAAGTCTTGGCATCTACACGGCCCTGTCCTGCCAACAAAGCACCTCCCTGGTCACGTGCATCAGCAGTACGCTGAGATACACCGAAACGGTCCAGAATAGCTTCAGTAGAAGATGTTACTACACCACCGAAACGACCGTTGATTACGAAGCTCAAGCCAAGTCCTTTATAAGAAACCGAGTTGCTCCATCCCATATTGAAATCAGGAGCTGTCTTGCCCAGATATACCGGATCACCGTCTACCATTTCATAAGTACCGTCACTGCCTACATCAACGAATCCCTGGCTGTCTTTCTTGAAGAAACGGGTTGCATAGATATCGTGGATACTTCCACCTACCTTCAGGATAGTACGTCCGTTGTCTTTCAATACTTCCGGAATATTAATAGGAGTTTCCATCAGATCGGTATGATAATCGTTGACCATTTCCTTGATTTCATTGATATTCTTAGAGAATGTCAGTGTAGAAGAAACAGAGATACCGTTCTTGAAATGATCATTGTATCCGAATGAAGCTTCCCAACCGCGGTTTTCTACGTTACCAGCCTGCAGGTAAATTGACTTATAACCTGTAGATTCAGGCAATGTTCCGATAAATGTCTGGTTGTAAGTATTTGATTTATAATAAGTAACTTCTGCATTGAATTTATTCCACAGACGCAGGCTCAAACCGAATTCATAAGATTTGGTACGTTCGGCCTTGAAATCTGAGAACGGATAAATACCGGTTGGATTCAAGTTACCACCGACAATCGGAGTAGTAATTGTACCCGGAGTCAAACCTGAACGTGATACAGGAGCACCTACTTCGGTATATGATCCGCGAACTTTCAGGTAAGAGATGAATTCAGGCAGTTTCACCATTTCTGAAACAATGGCAGAAAGACCGACTGACGGATAGAAGAACGATTCTTCCTTAGTATTTACCAGACGTGAGTTCCAGTCGTTACGGCCGGTCAGTGTCAAATACAGCATGCTTCTCCATCCCAGTTCCACGTTTCCGAAAATGGCGTGGTTACGTACCCGGCTGTCACCGCCGCTTTCCAGGATACGTCCGTTTGACGGGTCGATGTTGGAAGCTGCGAATTTGTTAGGAACACCCAGCAAGGTTCCTTTATATCCTCTCAGCAATGCCCAGTAGTTAGAGTAGCTCCATCCGAAGTTGGCAGAAAGGCTGAAATCCTGTATGTTCTTATTGATGTTCAACATGGCATCTGCATATTCCTGACGGTCTTTATAGTTGCTGAATTCATAGTGACCTTTCTTTCCTTCTGCAAATACCTGGTCTGAAGATGCATAAATCTTACGTTCAAACTCTACGTAAGTATCATCCATACGATAACGGGCTGCGATGTTCATCCAGTCGGTAATCTTGTAAGTCAGACCGACATTGAACATATAACGGCTCTTTTCATTGGTAGATACGTTTCTGTAGGCAGTCCAGTAAGGGTTCTGAGAAGCATAAGTGGCATCTGATACCGGCCAGTACTGTACCGGAAGCTTACGTCCGTCATCGAAACGTTCGAAGACCTTGATATCCTCAAAGTTTTCACCTCTCGGGAACAGGTAAGCCGCAACGATCGGATTCCAGTAACGACCCTGAGATACCATGTTGGTATCATCCTGCTTGATATAAGATGCACCCAAATCAAGCTGCAGCTTATCATTCAGGAAAGTAGATGTATTACGGATAGTCAGGTTCAAGCGGTTGTAACTGTTATTCGGCACGATACCGTCTGAGTTGGTAGATGAGAACGAAGCAAAAGTCTGATTAGACTTTGTACCGGTAGTCAACGTTACAGAATTGATGAAATTGGTACCTGTGTTGAAGAAATCGTCTTTCGGATCATAATCAGATGGAGTTGCCAGTTTTTCACCCCAGCTTTCATAAGAATCCTTCTTGTTACCGTATGTATTCTGGAATTCCGGCGTCATATAAGCCTTGCTGAATTCAGTTGAAGAAGAGAACTGTACTGACAGTTTTCCTTCTTTTCCTTTCTTGGTTGTAATCAAGATTACACCGTTGGCAGCACTACTACCGTACAATGCGGCAGCCGAAGGACCACTCAATACAGAAATACTTTCGATATCTTCGGGGTTAAAGTCGGCAATACCTTCCGTTCCGGCACGGCCTTCACCCATGATACCACTGTCTGTATTTCCCATGTTGGTATTAAACAAAGGAATACCGTCGACTACATACAAGGCATTGTTGTCACCTTCGATTGATTTGGCACCACGCATTACCACACGGGTCGCACCACCCACACCGGTAGCGCTTCGATTGATATTTACACCGGCAATCTTACCGTTCAAGGAGTTAACAAAGTTGGCATCTTTTACAGTAGTGAGCGCATCACTCTTAACCTGTTGTACGTTGTAGCTCAGTGCTTTTTCCGCACGCTTGATACCCAAGGCGGTAACTACGACTTCATCCAAAGCCTGTGTATCTTCTTTCAATACAATGTTCAGGGGTTTTGCATTGGTCACTGTAACTGTCTGAGAAGCGTAACCGATATAAGAAAATTCAAGTTGGTCACCGGATGATACGTTCAGCGAGAAATTACCGTCAAGATCGGTTACTGTACCGTTTGTAGTACCTTTTACCAATACACTAACTCCGATTAAGGCTTCTCCTTTGGTGTCTTTCACCACGCCGGAAACACTGATTACATTGTCTTGCACTTGGCTAACAGGATAGGAGTCCGAGGCATACAGACTGCCACTACCAGCAAGTAACAAAAAGCTAAAAAGCAGGCAATAGCCCTTGCGATTCAGATTTGTTTTCATTAGTCTTTAAATTTAAGTGTGTTTTACAGTAATAAATGATTATTACATATTTATGTAAATAATACATTACTCTACATAAGGGGACTGATTCCCAAACTGCCGGACAGAATTTCCGGCCATAGCATTCTTCATGTCTTCATATTAGTATCAGATTTATCGGACGCAAATATAGAGATTATTGGGCTATTTACAACAAAAATTATTATTTTCCCTGAAAAATATTTTAATTATCCCACGAACAAAACAGCCAATTGTAAAATATTTTAAAAATGAAAAATAAGGCAATTTCGCTCTTGTTCCACAAGAGAACGAGACGCGCGCCCAAAAACCGATAAGATAAAATAAACAAATGATAATATGCGTTTTATGACTATTGTAGAAAACTGGTAAAAACATCAGATTTACTGGTCAGAATCCATTTTTTACGCCAGACATGCAAGTATATATTTTTTACCATATTGAGATTATGTACCTCTAACACGCTCAAGCCCACACATGCAGTTTACAGACGGCTTCAGGTAACCTGTATTTCAAAAAAACTACATAATTATAAGTAAAGAAAAGAGAAAGCAGGCATACGTTCCAATTTTTCTCCGTCAGTAAAGCCTAAAAGCAAACTACGTGAAAAATCTCTTTATAATAATGGATTGCCACCTGTGGTTTCTTTCATTGCTTTTCATCGGAAAAAGCCAGAATCATCCCGATGACCTCTGCATAGTTTTTCCGGCCGGAAGAAATCCGGTTCCCTTTCAGATAAAAGTCATACATTTTCGCCTGCAACTCCCCTAACCATCGGTTATAACGGGCGCTCCAATAATCCTGTTTGGCTGACAATTCCTGGATGATTTCCGGCCGGATGGTCTGTACCCAATCCAGGTATTCGGATTCAGGAAGCAGGTTTCTTGCATTGACCAGCACATAAGGGAGTAGGCCGAAATAACCACTGTACCGAATGGCCGGATCGGCAGAACGGGTACAAATCCGGTAAGCCCAGAAATTGGCTTCTGCCTCACTGCTTACTCCTAACAAGTGGGAAAGTTCATGTGCATAAGTAAACGGATACTGCACAGGAAGCAGGTCATGATTCAGATGAGACTCGGAAAAGAACGGCCCCATATATCCCAGGACTCCCACGCTTGAATACAACGAATTGACGATCGAATGCTTCGGATGCTGAAAATTTTGAGGCAGAGTCAGTCCGAATTTCTCAGGAACGGTCCAATACAGTCTTTTGATTTCCCGCTCCGTCTTTTCACGGTTCAAAGGAGATTCCGGCACAAAGGAAGCATTCAGCCGGTCGGCATACTGAGCAAGGAAATGATGAAAGCGGGTATCGTCGTAAGCAACAGCCGATACCTGTGAACGAAGAAAGATGTCCTTTCTGAAATAGTTGAGTCCCCAGCTCCAATAAAACCAGACACCGACCCAGACCAGCAGTTCCAATTCTGTTCCCATGACCTGCTTCCAACTTTTACCTCCTTTACGGATTGCCAGCCACGGATACACCAGAAGAAAGGCAACTACACCTAATACGAATACCTCACAGAGGGAAAAAGAAAAAAGGGAAGCTATTCCAGAGAGCAGAAACGAGAGACTGGGATACACACTGCGTGCATACCATTCGCCGGCTTCAGGAGAGAAACGGAACATCAGTATACTTCCAGCCAGCAATGCCAATAGGGTCCGGCGGACCAGTCTGCTTTTTTTCATCATTTCCGCAAAGATAAAATTATTCCTGAAAAAGTATTCAGATTCTTTTTTCAAATGTAATATGAATCTCCATTAATCTATGGATGCGGACTATCTATGGATGATGATTCTTCCATGGGTACAGAATGAATACAAAAAGAGAGGCGCTTCATTGTACCGAGGCGCCGATGAAAAGTACCGTAAATTATATATACATTATATATATCACACATTTGCCACGGAAAGCGTGAACTGTATATCGTCGTCGCGGAAAGAATTTCCAATCGGATTCGGTGCACATTCTGAAAGCGGAATTTATGATAAAAACACTTGTATTCCACTGTTTCTTCTAGTACTTTTGTAGGAATAATTAAGTAAAACTCAAAACCGTCATCAATATGATTCTGAATTATATCTGGATTGCTTTTTTCCTTACGGCTTTTGTCGTGGCTTGTATCCAACTGTTCTTTTTCGGGAATACTGACATATTCCCCGCCATCATCCAGTCGACATTCGAATCATCCAAAACCGCTTTCGAGATTTCAATCGGGCTGACCGGCGTCTTATCTCTTTGGATGGGTATCATGCGTATCGGAGAGGCCGGCGGAGTCATCAATATGTTCTCACGCATCCTGAGTCCGATATTCTGCAAGCTGTTTCCTGACATACCGAAAGGGCATCCGGTAACCGGAAGCATTTTCATGAATCTGGCGGCCAACATGCTGGGACTGGACAATGCGGCCACTCCGCTTGGACTGAAGGCGATGGAAGGCCTGCAGGCCATCAACCCGAAGAAAGATACAGCCAGTAATCCGATGATCATGTTTCTGGTCTTAAATACTTCGGGACTGACCCTGATTCCGATCAGTATCATGGTATACCGGGCACAATTGGGAGCGGCACAGCCTACGGATGTATTTGTTCCCATCCTGCTGGCAACTTTCTTCTCGACGCTGGCCGGTATCATTGCGGTCAGTCTTTATCAAAGAATCAATTTGCTGAACCGTACCATCCTGCTGTTCCTCGGCGGAATCAGTCTGGTGATAGGAGGCATCATTTATTTCTTCAGCACACTGCCCCGCACACAAATCGATATTTACTCTACTACCATTGCGAATGTGTTTCTGTTTTCGATTATCATCGGATTCATTCTGGCAGGAGTAAGGAAGCGCATCAATGTATACGATGCGTTTGTAGAGGGAGCCAAGGAGGGCTTTTCCACAGCGGTCCGTATCATTCCTTATCTGGTAGCCATCCTGGTGGCCATCGCGGTTTTCCGCACCTCGGGATGCATGGATTATCTGATTGCAGGAATCGCGCGGCTTGTCAGCTGGATGGGAATCGACAGTGAATTTGTCGGTGCCTTGCCTACTGCCCTGATGAAACCGCTTAGCGGAAGCGGGGCCCGCGGTCTGATGGTAGATGCAATGAACACGTATGGAGCCGATTCCTTTATCGGAAGACTGGCATGTATCTTCCAGGGATCCACAGACACTACCTTTTATATACTGGCTGTCTATTTCGGCAGTGTCGGAGTAGTCCGTACACGGCATGCAGTTCCGTGCGGTCTCATCGCCGACCTGGCCGGTATCATTGCTGCCATATTCATTTGTTATTTATTCTTTAACTGATATACATTTATGATCACTTATCAAACCGAAGACATTGCAATGCCCGCGATACACAAGCGGGAAACGACTGCCTGGATAAAGGCGGTGGCTGAGACTTATGGGAAAAAGGTAGGAGAAATAGCCTACATATTCTGCTCTGACGAAAAGATTCTGGAAGTGAACCGCCAATACCTGCAGCACGATTATTATACCGATATCATCACGTTCGACTATTGCGTAGGGAACAAGATATCGGGCGACTTGTTCATCAGCCTGGATACGGTCCGGACCAATGCCGAACAGTTCAATGCTTCTTACGATACGGAGTTGCACCGGGTAATCATCCACGGTATCCTGCACCTGTGCGGTATCAATGACAAGGGTCCGGGAGAAAGAGAAATCATGGAAGCTGCCGAAAACAAAGCCCTGCAGATGCTGAGTGATTTCGTACAAAAATAATTCCGGAAAAGGAATATTGTCAGAAGGCGGATAATGCATCAACCCGACATACAGGGGATGTATTACCCGCCCTGTTTTTTCTATTACATACATGATTGCAACTGTACCGGACTTGCACATACGGATAGAGACGACATAAAGCGGATAGCGTCTCTCGGCATCCGGTTTCTCCGTAAGTTCATTCCGGAGCAGGACGAAAAATTATTCCAGGCCCTTTCAAAACCGGCAGACAGGGCTTCGTTTCTGAAGGAAGAATTCCTGGAAAAAGAGAAAGGGAGAAACCCTCATCCCAGTCGGATGCACCCCCTATCCTATCTTTCTAACTCATAGGCAGAAGACTTCCGCTCTTTAAGTTCTTTTTTATTAACCGACCCCATACGAGCCGTTTATTTTTCGTATTTTTGCAACAGATATAAAAAACATTAGACTAATGGAATTCAAGTACGACGTTATTGTAATAGGTGCCGGACACGCAGGCTGTGAAGCTGCTGCCGCTGCAGCCAACCTTGGTTCAAAGACCTGTCTGATTACAATGGACATGAACAAGATTGGGCAGATGAGTTGTAACCCGGCCGTCGGCGGTATTGCCAAAGGGCAAATCGTAAGAGAGATTGATGCGCTGGGAGGCTACATGGGATTGGTAACCGACCGCACCGCAATCCAGTTCCGCATGCTCAACCGTTCCAAGGGACCGGCCATGTGGAGCCCAAGAGCTCAGTGCGACCGGGGCAAGTTTATCTGGGCCTGGCGTGAGATTCTGGAGAATATTCCAAACCTGCATATCTGGCAAGATACAGTAGAAGAAATACTCGTAGAAAACGGAGAGATTACGGGAGTCATCACCTGCTGGGGAGTGACCTTCCATGCAAAATGTGTGGTTCTGACTGCCGGTACTTTCCTGAACGGACTGATGCACATCGGTCATAAAATGCTTGCAGGAGGACGGTGCGCGGAACCGGCTTCCTATCACTTGACAGAGTCCATCACCCGGCACGGTATTACTGCCGGAAGAATGAAGACCGGTACTCCGGTGCGCATCGATGCACGCAGCGTAGACTTCAGTCTGATGGAGACGCAGGATGGCGAGAACGATTTTCACCGTTTCTCTTTTATCAGCGAGCCAAGACGACTCAAGCAATTGCAGTGCTGGACCTGCTTTACCAACGAAGAGGTACACGAGACATTACGCCAGGGATTGGCAGACTCCCCTCTTTTCAACGGACAGATCCAGAGTATCGGTCCCCGCTACTGTCCAAGCATCGAGACGAAGATTGTCACCTTCCCCGACAAGCCCCAGCATCAGCTCTTCCTGGAGCCGGAAGGAGAAAGTACACAGGAGTTGTATCTGAACGGTTTCTCTTCTTCGCTCCCGATGGACATACAGCTGGCCGCTCTTAAGAAGATACCTTGCTTCCGCGACCTGGTGGTTTACCGTCCGGGATACGCCATCGAATACGATTACTTCGACCCGACCCAGCTGACCCATACGCTGGAATCGAAGATTATCAAAAACCTGTTCTTTGCCGGACAGGTAAACGGAACTACCGGATACGAGGAAGCCGGAGGACAAGGAATCATTGCCGGTATCAACGCTCACATCAACTGTCATGGCGGAGCTCCGTTTGTACTCGGTCGTGACGAAGCCTACATCGGCGTATTGATAGACGACCTCGTAACAAAAGGGGTAGACGAACCGTACCGAATGTTTACTTCACGGGCCGAATACCGCATCCTGCTCCGTCAGGATGATGCGGACATGCGCCTTACCGAACGTGCCTACCAGTTGGGCCTGGCTAAACAAGACCGCTACGATATGCTCCGAAAGAAACGGGCCGAAATAGAACGGTTGTATGAATTCGCAAAGACATACTCCATCAAGGCCGATAAGATCAACGGTGCGCTCGAAAGTCTCGGAACAGCCCCACTGACTCACGGTTGCAAACTGATCGAATTGCTGAGCCGTCCGCAGATTACAATAGACAACATCGCGCCGCACATTCCTTCCTTCCAGGCTGCACTGGATAAAGTCGAGGAGCGGAAAGAAGAGATTACAGAAGCCGCAGAAGTCCTGATCAAGTACAGAGGATACATTGAGCGCGAACGGATGATTGCCGACAAGATCCACCGGCTGGAAAGCATCCGGATACAAGGCAAGTTTGATTACGCCAACCTTCAGTCCCTGTCGACAGAAGCCCGTCAGAAACTGATAAAGATAAACCCGGAAACATTGGCCCAGGCAAGCCGTATCCCCGGTATCTCTCCAAGCGACATCAACGTCTTGCTGGTGCTCCTGGGCAGATAAGCCTGTAGTGTTTCACGTGAAACAAGTAGTTTAAAGAATACACATAAAAGATTGAATATGAATAAAGAAACTTTAAAGAAAAACCTGAGAGAAATACCCGATTTTCCGATTCCGGGCATTTTGTTCTACGACGTAACTACTCTCTTCAAAAACCCGGAATGCCTTCAGGGAATGATCGACGAGCTTTATGAGATGTATAAAGACCGTGGCATCACAAAGGTAGTGGGTATTGAGTCAAGAGGGTTCATTCTGGGAGGTGCCTTGGCCGCACGCCTGGGAGCCGGCTTCGTAATGGCCCGCAAGCCTGGAAAACTTCCGGCTGAAGTGATGGAAGAAACGTATGCGAAAGAATACGGAACCGACACCATTCAGATTCACAAAGACGCCATCACGGAAGACGATGTAGTTTTGCTGCACGATGACCTGCTGGCTACCGGAGGAACAATGGCAGCGACTTACCGCCTGGTTCAAAAATGCGGAGCGAAGAAAGCATTTGTCAACTTCGTAATCGAGCTGAAAGGATTGAACGGACGGAAAGCCTTCGATGAAAATGTAGAAGTAACTACATTGCTGCAGCTCTAAGAAAGGAGAGATTTCTCTTCCACAATATACGCCAAAGGCGAAGCGTCCTGCTTCGCCTTTGGCATATCATTCACTCACATCTACCCCACTGCAATCGAAAATGGAAGAATTACAGACGAACGAATATTTACGAGGAATTGTATTGAATTTGCCAAGCAGTCCGGGCATCTACCAATACTTGAACAAAGAAGGTACAATCATCTATGTAGGGAAAGCAAAGAACCTGAAACGGCGGGTGTACTCTTATTTCACGAAAGAGCATCAGTCGGCGAAGACACGAATTCTGGTCAGCAAGATTGCAGATATCCGGTACATTGTCGTCAACACCGAGGAAGATGCCTTACTGCTGGAGAATAATCTGATCAAGAAATACAAGCCCCGCTACAACGTCTTGCTCAAGGACGACAAAAGCTACCCTTCCATTTGTATCAGCAACGAATATTTTCCGCGGGTATTCAAGACCCGGAAAATCATCCGTAACGGTTCCACCTATTACGGTCCGTACAGCCACGTGCCTTCCATGCAAGCCGTACTGGAACTGATCAAGAAGGTCTACCCGCTCCGCACCTGCAACCTTGCACTAACTCCGGAAAACATCCGTTCGGGAAAGTTCAACGTGTGTCTGGAGTATCACATCAAGAACTGCAAAGGACCGTGTATCGGACAGCAGTCGCACGAAGAATACATGGAGAGCATCGGACAAATCAAGGAAATCCTGAAAGGGAATACCCAACTTATCTCTAATCTTCTGCTGGAAGAGATGAGAAGTCTGGCAGAGGAGATGCGGTTTGAAGAAGCTCAAAAAATCAAGGAAAAGTACGACCTGATTGAAAGCTACCGTGCCAAGAGCGAAGTGGTCAGCTCCGTCCTGCACAACATCGATGTATTCTCCATCGAAACCGATGAGGATTCGGCTTACATCAATTACCTCCACATTACCAACGGCTGCATCAACCAGGCTTTCACCTTCGAATATAAGACACGGATCAACGAAAGCCGGGAAGAATTGCTGCAGCTGGGCATCATTGAAATGCGGGAAAGATACAAGAGTCTGTCGAAAGAAATCATTGTGCCGTTCGAACTCGACATGGAACTCCAGGGTGTCACCTTTACCATCCCGCAACGAGGCGATAAAAAGCACCTGCTGGAACTTTCACTGATGAATGTAAAGCAGTACAAGCTGGACCGGTTGAAACAGGCCGAAAAGCTGAATCCCGAACAGCGAAGCGTACGACTGCTCAAGGAAATCCAGGAGCAGCTGCACATGTCGAAAATGCCGATACACATCGAATGTTTCGATAACTCCAACATCCAGGGTGCAGATGCGGTAGCCGCCTGTGTGGTTTTCAAGAAAGCCAAGCCCAGCAAGAAGGATTACCGGAAATACCTGATCAAGACCGTCAGCGGACCGGACGATTATGCGTCAATGCAGGAAGTAGTGAGGAGAAGATATTCGCGCATTCTGAACGAACAGGGCGAACTGCCCGACCTGATTCTGACAGACGGTGGAAAGGGACAGATGGAAGTAGTAAGACAGGTCATCGAAGACGAACTCGGACTGAACATCCCCATTGCCGGTCTGGCAAAGGACAACCGTCACCGTACTTCGGAAATCCTGTTCGGCTTTCCTCCGGTAAATATCGGCATCAAGCAGAACACCCCCCTCTTTCACCTGCTGGAAAATATCCAGAACGAGGTACACCGTTTTGCCATCACCTTCCACCGCGACAAACGCAGCAAAAGCCAGATTGCTTCCGCCCTCGATTCCATCAAAGGAATTGGAGAGAAACGGAAGACAGCCCTGCTGAAGCATTTTAAGAGCGTTGCACGCATCAAAGGAGCGAGTCTGGAAGAGATTACTTCCGTCATCGGAGAAGCCGCCGCACGGAGCGTAAAAGAAGCATTGTGCAACGACGGGGAAAATGGTCCGAAATAATCAGGACACTAAAAAACCATATACTGAATATATTTGTTATCTTTGTAGAAACAGTTTTAAATTATGAGAGTAGTAATTCAACGAGTGAGTCATGCATCCGTCACCATCGAAGGGGTCTGCAAATCCTCCATCGGAGAAGGATTCATGATTCTGGTAGGAATAGAAGAAGCAGATACGCAGGAAGACGCAGACTGGCTCTGCCGGAAAATTGTCGGACTTCGCGTATTCGACGATGAAAACGGAGTGATGAACCGGTCGATTACCGATATCAACGGCGAAATTTTAGTGATCAGTCAGTTTACGCTGATGGCATCTACCAAGAAAGGAAACCGCCCCTCTTACATCCGGGCCGCCAGACACGAGACAGCCATTCCGCTCTACGAGTATTTCTGCAACGAACTGGAAATCGCACTCGGCAAAAAAGTAGGAACCGGTGAATTCGGGGCAGACATGAAGGTAGAGCTGCTCAACAACGGACCGGTCACCATTTGCATGGACACCAAAAACAAAGAATAATATGACTCTGAAAGAAGCACAAGAAACGGTCGATGCCTGGATCAAGACCTACGGCGTTCGTTATTTCAGCGAACTGACAAACATGACAGTGCTGACCGAAGAAGTTGGAGAACTGGCGAGAATCATGGCCCGTACCTATGGCGACCAGTCGTTCAAAGAGGGAGAAAAACACGATCTGGGAGATGAGATGGCAGATGTACTCTGGGTATTGATCTGCCTGGCCAACCAGACTGGAGTAGACTTAACAGAAGCTTTTCGGAAGAATCTGGAGAAAAAGACATCGAGAGATAAGGAAAGACATAAGAATAACCCCAAATTATAACCATTATGAAGTACAACGAACATCAAGAGTGTGGATGTAACGATACACATCACCACGACCATGAATGCTGCTGTGGACATGACCACTCCACTGAGTGCAACTGCGAAGACGATGCTTGCGACTGCGGTTGTGACTGCGAAGAAGAGGAAAACGACTCTTATGCCAGTTCTTCAGATAAATATCATGAAGCATTGAGTAAGTACAATACCGACCTCTCTGACGAGGATATCAAGGCAGAAACAGCCCGTATCATCGAGCAGAAAGTGAAGGAAAACGATACACTGGAAGTGAAGAAATTCCTGTTCCACTGCATCGACCTTACTACGCTTAAATGCACGGACAGCGAACCCAGCGTAATGAAATTTACTCAGCGGGTAAATGATTTCGTAGACAAATATCCTGACCTGGACAACGTGGCTGCCATCTGCGTATATCCGAATATGGCAGAAATCGTCAGCGATACCCTGGAAGCCGACCATGTAAACATTGCCTGTGTATCGGGAGGATTCCCCTCTTCACAGACATTTACGGAAATCAAGGTGGCCGAAACTGCTATGGCCCTGCATGCCGGAGCCAATGAAATCGATATCGTGATTTCGGTAGGCAAGTTCCTGAGCGGTGATTACGAAGGAATGTGCGATGAAATCGAAGAACTGAAGGATGTCTGTGGCGACAAACACCTGAAGGTGATTCTGGAAACCGGAGCACTTGCCACTGCCTCAAACATCAAAAAAGCGTCTATTCTTTCGATGTATTCAGGGGCAGACTTCATCAAGACTTCTACCGGAAAAGAGAATCCGGCAGCTACTCCGGAAGCCGCACTGGTAATGTGTAAGGCCATCAAGGAATATTACCTGGAAACCGGAAGAAAGGTAGGATTCAAGCCGGCCGGAGGCATCAATACGGTACACGATGCACTGGTATATTATACCATCGTCAAGGAGGTATTGGGCAAAGAATGGCTGACCAACGAACTGTTCCGTCTGGGAACAAGCCGCATGGCCAACCTGCTGTTATCTGATATCGTCGGAGAAGAAGTGAAATTCTTCTGATCAGACGAAGGCATTCATACAAAAAAAGAACCTCCTGAAACAGATTTCCTCATCGGATTTCCTGTTTCAGGAGGTTCTTTTTTTGACTTAATTATGCGGTTTTATTTATTCCGTTCAATGACATAATCGATGTATGCCGTGAGGGCCTCAGAAACCGAAGCATCGGCCGAATCAGGCAACAGAGACAGGGCCTGGTTGCGGTAATCGTGCATCACCTGCTCCGCATATTCAATGCCTCCTTCCCTCTTCACATACTCCACAAAAGAGGCGATTTCTTCGGGTGTAGCCTCTAATGAGCGGATACGCAGCGCCAGACTGCAGGCTTCCGGATCTTTCTTATGGTTCAGTACATACAGGGCCGGCAGTGTCAGTTTACCTTCCAGCATATCATTTCCGGTCGGTTTTCCGATTCCTTCCCCACTGAAATAATCGAAGATATCGTCTTTAATCTGAAATGCGATTCCTATCATTTCACCGAACAAGGCCGCCTTTTCCACCTCTTCCCTGCCGGCACCGGCCGAGATAGCTCCCGCCTCGGCACTTGCAGTAAACAAAGCCGCAGTCTTCTTGCGGATGACATCGAAATAAACTTCCTCCGAGAAATCCTGGTTGCGGATATTGGCCAACTGGATAATCTCCCCTTCCGACAGGTTCTGTCCCAGACGGGCCACCAGATCCACCAGTTCCACACTGCCCGTACAGGCCGCATGCTTCAGACTTGTAGCCAGCATATAATCACCTACCAGTACGGACACTTTATTATTGTATAACGCATTTACCGACGACTGTCCACGACGCAGGTCGCTCTCATCCACCACGTCATCGTGCACCAGACTGGCTGTATGTAAAAGCTCCAGCGACAAGGCTCCATGCAGGGTTGCATCGGTCACCTGTCCGTAAAGTTTCGCAATCAGCAATACCAAAATGGGGCGCATCATCTTTCCGTTCCTCTTCTTGATATAGGCCAGAACCTCGTCAAGCAAAGGAGTAGAACTTTGCAGTGAAGCACCAAAGAGTGACTTAAATTCACTCAGCTCTTTTTCTATCGGTCTCTCGATTATCTCTCTCTTCTCCATTGGGCATCTATTTGCCTACAAAAGTAATAATAAAACAGCTAATACGGTATTTTTTTGTATTTTTACATAGAAATTCTTAATATTTTTATACGAATGGAGAAACTATTTCTACTGGATGCATACGCACTGATATACCGTGCCTATTATGCTTTTATCAAGAATCCCCGTATCAATTCGAAAGGTTTTAATACATCGGCCATCATGGGCTTCGTAAATACGTTGGAAGACGTGCTGAAAAAGGAAAATCCGAGCCACATCGGCATTGCCTTCGACCCTGCAGGACCTACCTTCCGGCACGAAGCGTTCGAGCAATATAAAGCCCAGCGGGAAGAGACTCCGGAGGCCATCCGCCTCTCTGTTCCTATTATTAAAGAAATCATACAGGCCTACCGGATTCCGATTCTGGAGGTACCGGGATATGAAGCCGACGACGTCATCGGTACATTGGCTACCGAAGCGGGGCGCCGCGGCATACCGACTTATATGATGACTCCCGACAAGGACTACGGTCAGCTGGTGTCGGACTGTGTCTTCATGTACCGCCCCAAATACGGCGACCATGAATTTGAAGTCATGGGGGTAGATGCCGTCAAGGCTAAGTTCAATATTGACTCTCCCGCGCAGGTCATCGACATGCTCGGTCTGATGGGAGACACGGCCGACAACATTCCCGGTTGTCCGGGCGTCGGCGAGAAAACGGCGCAGAAACTCATCGCCCAGTTCGGAAGCATCGAGGAAATGCTGGAGCATACCGACCAGTTGAAGGGAGCGCTCAAACAGAAAATCGAAAACAACCGCGAACAGATTCTTTTCTCGAAATTCCTGGCCACCATCAAAACCGACGTGCCGGTTGCCCTGGACATGGAAGCCTTGAAGCGCGAGAGCCCGAACGAAGAAGAATTGCGGCGACTCTTCGAGGAACTGGAGTTCCGCTCACTCCTCGACCGGGTACTGAAGGTAGAAAAAAAAGCAGCCCCTTCTCCTACCCCTGTTTCAGGCGATCTCTTTGGATTTTTTGCGGCCGAAGATACAGAAGACTCAAAAAATTCAAATCTCAGCAGCCTTGAAAGCCTGGATTACGACTATCAATTAATTGATACTGAGGATAAAATAGACGATTTTTTACAAAATATCCTTACAAAAGAAATTTTCAGTCTAGACACGGAAACCACCGGAACGGATCCGATTCGCGCAGAACTGGTCGGAATGAGCTTCAGTTTCAAGGAAAATCAGGCTTTTTACGTTCCCGTACCTGCCAATCGTGACGAAGCGCAAAAAATTGTTAATAAATTCAAACCTGTCTTCGAAAACGAAAAAACCGTAAAAGTCGGACAGAACATCAAGTACGACATGCTTGTGCTCAGCAACTACGGAGTCGAGATCCGGGGAAGGATGTTCGATACCATGATTGCACATTACGTGCTGCAGCCCGAACTCCATCACGGAATGGATTACCTGGCCGAAGTGTACCTGAAATACGAAACCATCAAAATAGAAGAACTGATAGGTCCGAAAGGAAAAAATCAGAAGAACATGCGCGACCTCCCTCCTTCCGCTGTCTATAAGTATGCGTGCGAGGATGCCGACGTAACCCTCAAGCTCAAACACATTCTGGAAAAGGAACTGAAGGAACAGGGAGTGGAAAAATTGTTCGAGGAAATCGAAATGCCGCTCGTCCCGGTACTGGCCTATATGGAACGGAACGGAGTAAGAATAGACACTGCAGCCCTGAAAGAGACCTCACTCCATTTTACTGCCCGCATGCAGCAGATAGAAAAAGAGGTGCACGAGCTGGCAGGTATGGAGTTCAATATCGCTTCGCCCAAGCAGGTGGGTGAGGTACTCTTCGACCGGCTGAAGATTGTGGAAAAGGCCAAGAAGACGAAGAGCGGACAATACGTGACTTCCGAGGACGTACTGGAGAGTCTGCGGGGCAAGCACGAGATTGTCGGAAAGATATTGGAGCACCGGGGACTGAAGAAGTTGCTGAGTACGTATATCGATGCACTTCCGCAACTGATCAATCCGCAGACGGGCCACATACATACTTCATTCAACCAGACCGTAACCGCTACCGGACGGTTGAGTTCCAGCAATCCGAATCTCCAGAACATTCCGGTCCGCAACGAAGACGGAAAAGAAATCCGGAAAGCCTTCATCCCGGAAGACGGATGCGAGTTCTTCTCGGCCGACTACTCACAGATTGAATTGCGCATCATGGCGCACCTGAGCCAGGACCCGCACATGATAGAGGCCTTCCAGAAAGGACAGGATATCCATGCCGCCACGGCAGCGAAGATTTACAAGACCGACCTGGAACACGTGAGCCGGGAACAGCGCAGCAAGGCAAAAACCGCCAATTTCGGCATTATCTACGGCATATCGACCTTCGGACTGGCCGAACGGCTGAATGTGGAACGCAGGGAAGCAAAAGAACTGATTGACGGTTATTTTGCCAACTATCCGCATGTCAAGGAATATATGGACGAAAGCATCCGTGTAGCCCGTGAAAAAGGATACATCGAAACCATCTTCAAACGGAAACGCTATCTGCCCGATATCAACTCCCGGAATGCAGTGGTCAGAGGCTATGCAGAACGCAATGCCATCAACGCTCCGATACAGGGAAGTGCGGCAGATATTATCAAAGTAGCCATGATCCGCATCTACCGGCGCTTCCGCGAAGAAGGAATCCAGTCGAAAATGATCCTCCAGGTACACGACGAATTGAACTTCAGTGTAGTGCCTGCAGAAAAGGAAAAAGTGCAGCAAATTGTGATTTCGGAGATGGAAGCTGCTTACAAAATGAAAGCACCTTTGCGCGCAGACTATGGTTGGGGTAAAAATTGGCTGGAAGCACATTAATAGGAAGCAAATGTTAACGTTTCTTTAAATCATAACATTTTGATAAAAATCGGAAAAATTTTTCCCAAAATGTTAGTGGATTAGAAAGGTTTTACTAATTTTGCAGCGGATTTAAAAACAAAAAGAAAGTAAAACCTTAAAATATTAAAGAAATGAAGACAATGAATTTTATCAAAAGTTTATTAGTTGTAGCAATTGCTTTTATCGCAAACCTTACAGTTTTTGCCAATACTCCTGAAACTAGTTTGGTATACAACACAGAAGAAATAGACGGGGTAAGATTGTCGGAAACAGTATATCACATGAATCAGGGTATCCTGACTCACTATGCTAAGTACAACTACAAATATAATGACAACAAGCAAGTAGTTGAGAACCTTTTGCAGAAATGGGACAAGAAGAGTGCTAGCTGGAAAAACGACATGTGTATCAAGTACTTCTACACTAACAACTCTGTAAGAGTAGAGTATTACAAATGGAACAAGAAGGCTCAGGATTTTGTCCGTATGCCTGAAATGACTACCGTAATGGAACAGTAAGCAAATTACATACGAATAATAACAAAATTTCATAAACTCTCTTACAGGAAGAGGTGCTTCGGGACGAAGCGCCTCTTTTTTTATGTACCCGAAAGAAGCGAAATTTATCTTATCATCGACATTTTGCTTACAATTTATAACCTGTTTGAGGAAATCGGTCCGAAATCAATCAAAAAGCAGGCATCCATGCTTCTTCCGGAAAGCATTCTCCTTCCCCACCCTGCCACCGGCCGGGAATCCGGCACTTTCCGCCCTACAAATCGCTATGAGGCAATCTTTTGGTAAATCTAGAAGAAATGAGTACCTTTGCACCGGATACGGCAAAATCTGCACAGGTACGGATCCGGACAGCACCCTCTGTCACCGGTACACGGGATTCCTGCCTCAAGGCGGTATCCGAAAATAGAAAAAAGATAGAAAATTAATATATTATGGCATTACAATGTGGTATCGTCGGTCTGCCGAACGTAGGTAAATCGACTCTTTTTAACTGCTTATCAAACGCAAAGGCTCAGGCAGCCAACTTCCCGTTCTGTACAATTGAACCGAATGTCGGTGTCATTACCGTACCCGATGAACGCTTGAACAAACTGGCGGAACTGGTCAATCCGGACCGTATCGTTCCGACTACCGTAGAAATCGTAGACATTGCAGGACTTGTAAAGGGAGCCAGCAAGGGCGAAGGTCTGGGAAACAAATTCCTGGCAAATATCCGTGAAACCGATGCAATCCTGCACGTATTGCGCTGTTTCGATGATGAAAACGTCACACACGTAGACGGAAGCGTCGATCCGGTGCGCGACAAGGAAATCATCGATACCGAGTTGCAGCTGAAGGACCTTGAAACCATCGAAAGCCGTATCCAGAAAGTGCAGAAACAGGCACAGACCGGGGGCGACAAGGTAGCCAAGCAGACATACGAAGTATTGGTACGTTACAGAGAAGCCCTGCTGCAAGGCAAATCGGCCCGTACGGTACAGTTTGAGACAAAGGATGAGCAGAAAATTGCTCACGAACTGTTCCTGCTCACCTCAAAGCCGGTAATGTATGTATGTAACGTAGACGAAGGCAGTGCCGTAAACGGCAACAAGTACGTAGAACAGGTACGCGAGGCAGTCAAGGAAGAAGGAGCAGAAATCCTGATTGTAGCTGCCAAGACCGAGGCCGACATCGCAGAACTGGAAACGTATGAAGACCGTCAGATGTTCCTCCAGGAAGTAGGTCTGGAAGAATCGGGAGTCAGCCGTCTGATCCGTGCAGCCTACAAACTGCTGAATCTGGAGACTTATTTCACTGCCGGAAAGATGGAAGTACGTGCATGGACATTCCACAAAGGCTGGAAGGCTCCTCAGTGTGCCGGAGTAATCCATACCGACTTTGAAAAAGGCTTTATCCGTGCCGAAGTCATCAAATACAACGACTTCATCCAGTATGGCTCGGAAGCTGCCGTACGCGAAGCCGGTAAACTGAATGTAGAAGGAAAAGAATACGTAGTGGAAGACGGTGACATCATGCACTTCCGCTTCAATGTATAAACCGGAGATTGACTCTCTGAAGACACATTGTTCTTAAAAAAATCGCAAGGCGGTGAAACCAAAGTTTCTTATATATGAAACTTGAGTTTCACCGCCTTGCTTCTTTGGTTGCATCGTATTGAAACTTCCGCAGCCTCCACCAACCTCCGGCTACCTTCCTGCAGACAGTTTCCCCCGTTCCCGCTTACTTACGGTTGAGATACTCGCACAAGCACTGTACCGCACGGGCCCGGTGGCTGATCTGATTCTTTATCTCCGCTCCCAGTTCCGCAAATGTCTGACTGAAACCTTCGGGTACAAATACAGGATCGTATCCAAACCCTGAATTTCCACGTTTTTCTTCGATAATTTCGCCTTTTACTACTCCTTCGAACAAGTGTTCCTCTCCACCCTCAATCAGGCAGATAGCGGTCCGGAATTGCGCTTTCCGGTTGGTCTCTCCCGAGAGTTCCTTCAGGAGTTTCTTCATATTGGCCTCCGAGTCATGTCCCTCGCCGCCGGCATAACGTGCCGAATAGACACCCGGAGCCCCTCCCAGGGCCTCCACTTCGAGACCAGTATCATCGGCAAAACAGTCCAGACCGTAGTGCTTATAGATAAATTCAGCCTTCAGGGCCGCATTCCCCTCCAACGTATCGGCTGTTTCCGGAATGTCTGTATCACAGTGGATGTCCTTCAGACTCAGAATTTCCACTTTTTCACCCAATATCGCCCGGATTTCCTCGAGCTTATGGGCATTGTTCGTCGCAAAAACCAGTTTTCTCATAATACGATCATGATTGATAATTCAGAGACAAAGATAGGAAGATATACAGACAAGGGCAAGAACCCTCCGCGGCATTTATCCGGCTGTCTGTCCCAGGTGCCTGATCCGCATGTCAAGTTTTCCTGCCGGAGCCGCTTCAGGAAGCGTGACCGTAATCTTTCGGGGCTCCCCGGGAAGAAGGTCGAAAAAGTTGTCCGAAAAACGGGCACCCTGCACGGGAATCTCGATGAATACGTCCCGGGCCAACTGGGAAGCAGACAGTTCAATCTCCCAGTTGCAGTCATCGATTTTCCGGGCCTCAGCACTGATCTCAGTGGCCGGCAGATGCTGGTCCTTGGAATATACGGGATAGAAAACCCGTGTGGCTACGCAGGCTTCTCCATTCCGTTTTTTCAGCGTCAGACGGACAAAAGACGCAGCCGGATCACATCCTTCAAACACCGCATCCCAGTCGCCCTCATAGAAGAGCGCAGACGCATTTACAGGCAATGTACCCTCCTGCTGCCAGCGCCGGTACACCTTCCCGCTGAAATCCGCCAGCTCCAGCTGCAGTTCCACCTCCTCCGGTGACAGGCAGTCGGACAACACATAACAGCGGAATTTACCGTCTTCCTTCCGGGCATCCAGCACCACCGGCGCAAAGGCCCGCTGCAACTGATACTGCATCGCCTTCCAGTTGCCGTAATAATCAATGGACGACCAGGAAACCACCGGCCAACTGTCGTTCAGCTGCCAGGGAAGCGACCCCATGCAGTACGGACGGTTCCTCCGGTGCGCCTCCACTCCGTGACGCATGCCCCATCCCTGCAAGACCAGTCCCACATACACCAGGTCGTCAAACTGCTCCGGCACCCGGTAGTAACGCTCCATTGTCTGCCGGATCAGTGCATTACCGATGGTACTCTTCTGATGCGCGTTCATCACCGGAGACTCCAGGTCGTAATCTTCGGGAGCCGCAAAGGTCCGCAGGGTCTTCATCTCCGGAAATGCCTGGAAACCGAACTCACTCATAAAGCGCGGGATTTCCGTATCCAAACTCTCAAAAGGCTTCTTTCCGTACCAGGTACCCCAGTTGTGACTGTCGCCCGTTCCCCAGCTCTCCGGTCTGCCCCAGTTGGCCTCATAAGGAGAGCCCTCCAGGTAATCCCGTCCCGGGTCGAAACGCGCAATCAGTTCCGGAAGCCGCTTTCGGAACAAGGTATCGTAACCAGCTTCCATTTCGCCATATATTTCCGGAGTATATTTGGACCGCCATCCCCAATAACGGATCCCTTCGTAAATCTCATTATTACCGCACCACAAGGCCAGAGAAGGATGATTCCGCAGGCGCCGTGCATTGTATTCCACTTCCTCGGCCACCCGCTTCATGAATGCCGGATCATGCGGATAAGTGGTACATGCAAAAACCAGATCCTGCCAGATGAGAATTCCTCGCTTGTCGGCCTCCTCATAAAACCGGTCGTCTTCGTAAATGCCTCCACCCCATACCCGGAGCAGGTCCATGTTCGACCGCTGCACGTCCTCCAGCAGGCGGGCATACCGCTCGGCCGTTACCCGTGGCAGCAAGGCATCCGAAGGAATCACATTCGCTCCCTTGGCAAACATCGGTATGCCGTTCACTTCAAAATAGAAGCTCATTCCGGCCTCATCTTTCTCTCTCACCAGGCGCACGGTACGTAACCCGATCCGATGCTGTCTGGCAGCGACTACACGACCGCCCACTGATACAGTGGCACGGAACTCATAGCGTACAGGCTCTCCCCAGCCGTTCGGCATCCACAACCGGGGCTGACGGATGTCCATCGGAAGCGTCAGGCAGTTGTTTCCGGGTGTCAGTACCACTGTCCGGGCAGTCTCTCCCGACTGACTGCCGCAGCGATAGGTGACCTTCACTTCGGCCTGCAGGTCTTTTCCTGATACATTTCTGACTTCCAGCTGGTTTTCAACCTTGGCCAGTTCCGAAGACAGGGCTTTCTGACAGACAAAAAAATCTTCGAGCGAAGCCCCCTCCGCAAACTCCAGTCGCACAGGGCGCCAGATGCCGCAGGTCACCATCCGGATACCCCAGTCCCAGCCGTAGGAATAAGGAGCCTTCCGACTGAACACGCTCAGCTTCTGCGGATAATGGTCATTGTCGGCAGGATAATCAAACCCGTTGCTCGCCCACTGAGGCATCGTTTCACGGATGGGTGAGCGGAAACGTACCACCAGACGGTTTTCTCCCGCCCGCAGTACCGGCTTCACCGGAATCCGGTATCCGACGAACATATTGTCGGCCTTGAGGACCAGAGCGCCGTTCAGATACACATCGGCATAGGTATCCAAGCCCTCGAACACCAGGGTAACGTCATCACTGTCCAGCTGCTCCTGCGAAAGGACAAAAGAGGTGCGGTACAGCCAGTCCTCCTTCTCCACCCACTGTATTTTCTGTTCATTCATCCCGTAAAAAGGATCGGGCAACCTGTCGTGTGCCATCAGGTCCTGATGCACCGTTCCCGGCACCGTTGCATCCAGCCATTCTTCCGTTCCGTACTGTGAGAACTGCCACTTGTCCAATGCAAGCGAACCGGTTCCGTTACCGGCATACAAGGGCTGCAGGGCCCATGAAATCGTTGTCAATACGCTCATCAAGATAAACCTCCCAACTGTTTGTTTCTTCATAAAATGTAAAATCGGATTATGTCTTCGGTTAATTACATACGGTTACAAAAATAAAATAAGTCGACTACTTTTTACAGTAATCGACTTACTTTATTCCATCGGAGGAGCAGAAAAGCCTGAACTTCCGCCCTTCTTCTTTATTTTACCTTCAGTTTATCAAATCCTTCGCCGTACACTCCCACCACATTGCTCTGCGAAATAAAAGCATCCGGATCGATGTCTTTAATCAGCCGGAAAATATCCAGCGATTCCCGCTTCTTGGCCAGTACAACCACCACTTTTATCTCTTTCTTGCTGTACCATCCCTGTCCGTCGAGCAAGGTCACGCCACGGTCAATCTTCGTCGCTATGCCTTCGGCTATCTCCTCGTATTTCTTGGAGAAAATCAGGAACTGTACCGACTGACGCGTGCTGTTGATGACATAGTCTATCACGATACTCATGACAAACAAGACACAAAAGCCGAACAACACCCTCCGCCAGTCATGAAAGATAAAATAACAGGAAGAAATGATGACGATATCACAGTACATCATCATCCTGCCCAGCGAGACATCCTTATACTTGTTGATAATCCAGGCAATGATATCCGTACCTCCGGTACTTCCGTTGTTACAGAATACCACCCCAATGCCCAGTCCCAGCATTCCGGCCCCTATGACACACGCCATAAAGTCCTGTCCCGGGCCCAGCAGTTGCGGCAAATTTCCCTGGTCATCCTTAAACAGCATCTGAAAAAACCAAAGCAGGAACGTCAGCATAAAGATGGCATAAATGGTCTTTATACTGAAACGAGGCCCCAATATCTTCAATGCGAATCCCAGAAAAATGGCATTGATCACAAAATAGGAAATCTGTATTTCCACCCCTGTCGCATAATAGATAATCGCGGCAATACCGGTTACCCCACCCGTGGTTATCTGATATGGAAGCATGAACAATACCCATGCCAGTGAATATACGATTAGCCCGAAAGTAATGGCAAGGTAGTCTTTCGACTCCCTGCCCAACTTCTTTTTCAACACTGCTTCCATGTTTCAGTCGTTCATTGGATTAAAGCACAATATTGACAATCTTCTTCGGAACGATGATGACCTTCTTCGGAGTCTTTCCTTCAATCCATTTCTGCGACTGCTCTTCGTTCATTACCGCCTGCTGGATGGTATCGTTGTCGGCATCTGCCGGGAATTCCACCGTAAAGCGAGCCTTACCGTTGAAAGAAATCGTATATTTCACGGTATCTTCCTTCAGGTATTCTTCGTTGCACAGCGGCCATTGAGCGTCACAAACCGAAGTGGTGTGTCCCAATACCTCCCACAACTCTTCGGCCAGGTGAGGAGCAAACGGTGCAATCAGTACCACCAGATCGCTCAGCACCGCCTTGTTGCGGCATTTCAGTGCAGTCAGCTCATTGACACAGATCATGAACGCACTGATGGAAGTATTGTAAGAGAAGGCTTCGATATCCGCAGACACCTTCTTGATCAGTTTATGAATGGACTTCAGTTCTTCCTTAGTCGCTTCACCCTCTACCGGCAGGAAGTTGTTCTGACGGTCGTAGAACAGGCTCCACAGTTTCTTCAGGAAGCGGTGTACACCGTCGATACCGTTGGTATCCCAAGGTTTTGACTGTTCTACAGGGCCGAGGAACATCTCGTACATACGCAAGGTATCGGCACCGTATTTCTCCACAATCATATCCGGATTGACCACGTTGTACATAGACTTACTCATCTTCTCGACAGCCCATCCGCAGACGTATTTGCCGTCTTCCAGAATGAACTCTGCCGTATGGTATTCCGGACGCCAGTTCTTGAATGCCTCCACATCGAGGATATCGTTGGATACGATGTTCACATCCACGTGCAGCGGAGTCACTTCGTACTGGTCCTTCAAGCCCAGCGACACGAACGTATTGGTATCCTTGATACGGTATACAAAATTGCTTCGTCCCTGAATCATACCCTGGTTGACCAGCTTCTGGAACGGTTCTTCCTTCACGCTGACACCCAGGTCGAACAGGAACTTGTTCCAGAAACGAGAATAGATCAAGTGTCCGGTAGCATGTTCCGTACCTCCGACATACAGGTCTACATTCTGCCAGTAATGGTCGGCCTTTTCCGATACCAGTGCCTCAGTATTGTGAGGATCCATATAACGCAGGTAGTACGCACTTGAACCGGCAAATCCCGGCATCGTATTCAGTTCGAGCGGGAATACGGTCACGTTGTCAATCTTGGAGTTTTCTACCACTTCGCCCTTTTCCACATCCCAGGCCCAGCGGGTAGCGTGTCCCAATGGAGGCTCACCGCTTTCGGTAGGCAGGAACTTGTCGACTTCCGGCAATTCCAAAGGCAACTTGCTCTCGTCGATCATATACGGCATACCGTCCTTGTAATATACCGGGAACGGCTCGCCCCAGTAACGCTGACGGGAGAAGATGGCATCACGCAGACGGTAGTTCACCTTTACACGTCCCAACTGATGTTCCTTCACGTATTTCTTGGTAGCAGCAATCGCTTCCTTGATGGTCAGGCCGTTCAGGTTCAGGTCGCAGTACGGAGTCACTCCGGCCTTCGGAGAATTGCATACAATACCTTCTTTTGCATCAAAGCTTTCTTCACTTACGTCACAGCCTTCTACCAGCGGTATGATCGGCAGACCGAAATGTTTGGCAAAAGCATAGTCACGGCTGTCGTGTGCAGGCACTGCCATGATGGCTCCTGTACCGTAACCGGCCAATACATAGTCGCTGATCCATACAGGTACAGCCTCACCGGTAAACGGATTCACGGCATACGAACCGCTGAATACACCGGTCACACGGCGGTCGGCAATACGTTCACGTTCGGTACGCTTCTTCGTACGTTCCAGGTAAGCCTCTACCTCTGCACGCTGTGCGTCGGTAGTCAACTGAGCCACCAGTTCGCTTTCCGGAGCCAGCACCATGAAGGTAACTCCGAACATGGTATCGGCACGGGTAGTAAAGATAGTGAATTCCAGGTCGCTGTCTTTCACCTTGAAGCGGACTTCAGTACCCTCAGAACGACCGATCCAGTTACGCTGAGTCTCTTTCAGAGAGTCGGTCCAGTCTACGGTTTCCAAACCGTCGAGCAGACGCTGTGCATAAGCAGACACACGCAGACACCACTGACGCATCTTCTTCTGAACCACCGGATGACCACCACGTTCAGAAACTCCGTCGACCACCTCATCGTTAGCCAGTACCGTACCCAGTGCAGGACACCAGTTTACCATGGTCTCACCCAGATAAGCAATACGGTAGTTCATCAGGATTTCCTGCTGTTCCTTCTCGCTCTTTGCCTTCCATTCTTCGGCAGTAAATACGAGTTCCTCACTGCAAGCCACGTCCAGACCTTCCGTACCCTTTTCTTCAAAATGCGCGATCAGTTCGCTGATAGGCATTGCTTTCTGACAAGCGTTGCAATAGAAACTGCCGAACATCTTCTGGAAAGCCCACTGTGTCCAGTGATAATAACCCGGTTCACAAGTACGGACTTCACGGTCCCAATCGAAGCTGAAGCCGATTTTATCCAGCTGCTCACGGTAACGGCTGATGTTGGCCGCTGTAGTCACTGCCGGATGCTGTCCGGTCTGAATGGCATACTGCTCTGCCGGCAGGCCGTACGCATCGTATCCCATCGGGTTCAACACATTGAAGCCCTGCAGACGCTTGTAACGGGCATAAATATCGCTGGCAATGTATCCCAGCGGATGACCCACATGCAAGCCCGCTCCCGATGGATAAGGGAACATGTTCAGCACATAGAATTTCTTCTTGGATTCATCCTCTGCAACTTTATAGGTCTTATTATCCGCCCATTTCTGCTGCCATTTTTTTTCAATCTCTCTGAAATTGTATTCCATAAGTGATAATATGATTTGTTTTCGTTTTTTCGTATTCCGACGCAAAGATAGTCAAAATAAAATTATCAGCGCTCAAATTTATTATATCTCGCCAGCATACATGCTCCGACTACCCCGGCCTTGTCCAGCAATTTCGACAAAACAATCACCGAATCCTTGTTGACCATATTCAGAGAATACTTTCTGACGGCGCTGCGCACCGGCTGCAGCAGGTAGTCTCCGGTCTGTGCCAGAACCCCTCCGATGATCACCATCTCCGGATTCAGCAGGTTGATGACACCCGCCAGATACCTTCCCAGTTTCTGGGCAATCTCTTCCAGGATTTCAATGCACAGCAAATCCTCCTTGTTGGTAGCCGCCACAATATCTTCCAGCGTCAGGGACTTCTCGTCTTTCAGAATCTGTTCCGAGAGGATGGAACGTTTTCCTTCCTTTACGTTCTCAATCAGAATACGGTGAAACGCAGCTCCCGAAACTTCGGTCTCAAGACAGCCCCTCTTTCCGCAGTGACAGATAATCTCATTGTCAAAGACATTGAAATGTCCCAGTTCTCCCGAGAACCCGGATTTGCCCAGATACATCTTCCCGTCGATGATGATTCCGGCTCCCAGTCCCCAGTTCAGGTTGATAAAGATAAAGTTCTTCTCTCCTTTGACCACTCCCTCCATCATCTCTCCGTAGGTCATGGCCCTTGTATCATTGTCGATGCTCACCGGGAATCCCAGCCGTTCGGAAAGGATCTCAGCCAGCGGACGCTCCTCAAAATTAAACAGACTGAAACTGTATCCGGATTCCGGATTCACCCGGCCGGATATGTTGACACCGATATTGACGATTTTGTTCTTGTCGACCGAAACACTGGAAATAAACCGGCTCACATGTTCACAAAACAAATTCAGCCCTTCGGGAGAATTAGGCAGCGAGCAGTTCACCGACACCGGATTCTCCATCAGTTCGCCCACAAAGTTCATCACTCCCATAGAGAGTCCGAATTTCTTGATGTCTACTCCGATAAAATACCCTGCTTCCGGATTAAGGCCGTATAGAGTGGGAGGTCTGCCTTCACTGGTCTCCATCTTTCCATGCGTAATGATGTAGCCTTCATCACACATCTCCGTCACAAACTTGGTGACCGTAGGGACACTCAGGTCCAGTTCCTTCGCCAAGTCCGGAATCGTAGAAAAATGATTGTACATATAATAATTGACAATCCTCTTTTTCGTCAATGCACTTTTCACTCCCCGCTCTATATCATGAAACAGTTTTATTTCCATTTTCGTTATTTTATTGATTCTATGCAAACTTAATTAAAAATAGTCTAATATTAAGGCAATAATTTAAAAAATTTTCACGTGGAACAGAGGGGTATCCTAAAGATTGTCAACTAACTGAGACAAATCTCCACAAAATACGACTGTGAAAAAATCCTTTTTTGTTTTCTTTTTAAATTATATCCTTAACTTTACAAGAAAAATGTGATTTATGAAGACACTAACCTTAAGATTTTCCTTATTTATCGGTTGCATCCTGCTTTCCCTTATTAAACTCTCTGCCGGTAACGGAGTGCCTCCCTTGCCGGTCGACCAAGGAGTATCGGCTCCTTTTGCTGGAACTGCCGGACATTGGCTGATAGTGGGAGGAGGATGTAACTTTCCCGACCGTCCTGCTGCCGAAGGAGGAGTCAAGCAGTATTACCAGGAAGTTTACGGACTGAACCTCAACGACCCGCAGGGGGGATGGAAAAGAATAGGGCAACTTCCTGAGCCGGTGGCCTACGGAGCCACGCTGAGCGAAGGTGACAACCTGTATCTCATCGGAGGAGAGAACAGGGACGGCAAACTGAAAACGGCTTATCAGCTGGTATTTGATCCGGATTCCTGCCAGCTTCACCTCTTCCGTCTGCCCGACCTTCCGGAGCGGATGGCCCATCTCTCGGGCACAGCCATCGGAAAGCAGTTGTACGTAACCGGAGGCGACCAGGAAACGGGAGGGAACCATCTCTATACCATTGATTTAGAAAAAGAATCAGCGCAATGGGAAAAACGGACTGCCTATCCGGGACCGTCAAGATTACAGAGCATTGTACTCGGAAACGGAAAGGACCGTCTTTTTCTGACTGGGGGATACCAGCCGGCACGCTCCGGTGCGGAAAGTCAGTTGTCATACGATATTTTATGCTATCACCTTACACAGGATAAATGGGAGGTACTGACTTCACTCCCATCGGATTCCGGTCAGATACCCCGTTGCCTGGCAGGAGGAAGTGGAGTATACTGGAACCAGCAGCTGATTCTGACCGGCGGAGTCAATTCCCGTATTTTCAAAAATGCCCTCGACGGGAAAGCCCCCAAGGATTATTTGAAAAAGCCAGTAGACTGGTATCGGTTCAATGACGACGTACTGGTGTACCACCTCGACAAACAAACATGGGAAATCATTCCGCAGGTAAAAGGAATGGCCAAAGCAGGAGGCGTACTGGTCAGCTACCGTAACAGCCTGTATATGATATGTGGAGAAACCAAACCGGGAATACGGTGCAATGACATCATCCGCCTCCCTTTATCCGACCTGTTTAATAAACATTCTTTATGAAGCGCATTTATTAAATAAAAATATTAATAAATTAACCCTTATAAATTGCCTTATATTTATAAATTAATTATTTTTGCCTGAACTAATCACTCATTCAATTTATTATGGAAAAAATTACTGGACTTATCAACGCCCCGTTTACCCCATTCGACAAGAATGGAGAAGTAAACTATGCCCCCATTGAGGCTTATGCAAACATGTTGGTCAAAAACGGCCTGAAAGGTGTCTTCATCAACGGTTCTTCAGGAGAAGGATACATGCTGACAGACGAAGAACGGATGAAACTGGCCGAACGCTGGATGGAAGTATCTCCAAAAGACTTTAAAGTGATTGTCCATGTGGGCAGCTGCTGCGTGAAATCCAGTAAAATGCTTGCCGAACATGCACAGAGTATCGGTGCATGGGGAATCGGCGCCATGGCTCCTCCTTTCCCGAAAATCGGACGGATTGAAGAACTGGTGAAATACTGCGAGGAAATCGCTGCCGGTGCTCCGGAACTGCCTTTCTATTATTACCACATTCCGGCTTTCAACGGTGCATACCTGCCGATGACTGCCCTGCTGGAAAGTGTGGACGGACGCATTCCGAACTTTGCCGGTATCAAATATACGTATGAAAGCATTTATGAATACAACCAGTGCCGCCTGTACAAGAACGGAAAATTCGACATGCTGCACGGACAGGACGAAACCCTTCTTCCGTCACTGGCAATGGGAGGTGCACAGGGAGGTATCGGTGGTACGACCAATTACAACGGCGTGAACCTGGTAGGCATTCTGGATGCCTGGAAGGCAGGCGACCTGGAGAAGGCCAGAGAACTGCAGAATTTCTCACAGGAAGTCATCAACGTAATCTGCCATTACCGCGGAAACATCGTAGGAGGAAAGCGCATCATGAAGCTCATCGGACTGGATCTGGGCAAGAACCGTACGCCGTTCCAGAACATGACCGACGAAGAGGAAAGCCGGATGAAGGCCGAACTTGAAAGCATCCACTTCTTTGAACGTTGTAATCAGTTGTAAGCTATGATGGATAAGAAAAGTTATTTAGGCTATTGGGCCGAATCATACAAGACCGACCTGCAGACCAATATCCTCCCGTTCTGGCTGACGCACGGACTCGATACCGTAAACGGAGGTGTATATACCTGCATCGACCGGGAAGGCAATCTCATGGACCCGACAAAATCGGTCTGGTTTCAGGGAAGATTCGCCTATATCTGCAGCCATGCATACAACCACATTGCCCGGAACCAGGAGTGGCTGGATGCAGCCAAATCCACCCTCGACTTCATCGAAGCGCATTGCTTTGATACCGACGGAAGAATGTTTTTCGAAACAACGGCACAGGGAGTGCCTCTCCGCAAAAGAAGATACGTGTTCAGTGAAAGTTTTGCAGCCATTGCCATGGCCGAATATGCACTGGCAAGCGGCGACAAGTCCTATGCAGAAAAGGCACTGGCACTCTTCAAGGAGATGCGCCGTTTCCTGAGTACTCCGGGAATCCTGGAGCCCAAGTACCTGCCGACCTTGCAGGCCCAGGGACACTCCATCACCATGATCATGATCAACGTGGCTACCTGTATCCGGCAGGTCATCAGCGACCCTGAACTGGACAAGCAGATTGACGAGTCGCTTTTCGCCCTGCGGAATTACTTCATGCACGAGGAATTCCAGGCACTGCTCGAAACGGTCGGACCGAAAGGTGAGTTTCTGGATACGCTGAACGGACGCCTCATCAACCCCGGACACTGTATCGAAACAGCCTGGTTCCTGTTCGATGTGGCGCGCGACCGCCAGATGGACCAAAGCATCATCGATACCGCACTGACCATTCTCGACTGGTCCTGGGAATGGGGATGGGACAAAGAGTACGGAGGCATCATCAACTTCAGGGACTGCAAGCACTTCCCGCCTCAGGACTATTCACAGGACATGAAGTTCTGGTGGCCACAAACGGAAGCCATCATTGCCAACCTGTATGCCTACAAGCTGACCGGAGACGAGAAATACCTCAAGCAGCACCGGATGGTCAGCGAATGGACCTATGCACACTTCCCCGACCACGAATACGGAGAATGGTACGGATACCTGCACCGCGACGGAAGTGTTGCACAGCCCGCCAAAGGCAACCTGTTCAAAGGTCCGTTCCACATTCCTAGAATGATGATCAAAGCCTATACATTATGTAACGAGATACTTGCCGGAGAATAATTCCGGCAAGCATCCCAACCTATTAATCCTTATCTAATACCGCATATTCTACATGAAAACTTCTAAACTATATCCATGGTTTGTCGTGGCCCTGCTCTGGGGAGTAGCCTTGCTCAATTACATGGACAGACAAATGCTCAGCACAATGAAAGAGGCCATGCAAGTGGACATAACCGCCTTACAGTCGGCTGTCAACTTCGGACATCTGATGGCAGTATTCCTCTGGATATATGGTTTGATGAGTCCTGTTTCCGGAATCGTCGCCGACCGTATGAACCGGAAATGGCTGATCGTCGGAAGCTTGTTCGTATGGTCTTCCGTGACGTTTCTCATGGGAGAAGCCTCTTCTTTCAGTCAGATTTTCTGGCTGCGCGCACTCATGGGAGTCAGTGAAGCCCTGTATATTCCTGCCGGCCTGTCTTTGATTGCCGATTATCACTCCGAAAAGACACGTTCCCTGGCCGTAGGTATCCACATGACCGGTCTGTACACCGGACAGGCCATCGGCGGATTTGGAGCCACCGTAGCGGCCTCCTTTACGTGGCAGACCACTTTCCACTGGTTCGGCATCATCGGTATCGCCTATGCCTGTCTGCTGATTCTCTGTCTGAAGGAAAAGAAAGCTGTAATCGAAGAAGAAAGAACCGTATGCAATGAAAACGAGAAAGTCATCACGAGTCTCAAATCCCTGATTACCAACACGGCCTTCTGGGTGATTATTTTCTACTTTGCGGTTTCCAGCCTCCCCGGATGGGCCACCAAGAACTGGCTCCCCACCCTCTTCTCTGAGAACCTGAACATGCCCATGTCAATGGCCGGTCCGATATCGACCATCACCATTGCCGTTTCGGCCTTCGTAGGAGTCGTAATAGGCGGCACGCTGTCCGACAGATGGGTACAGAAGAACATCAAAGGGCGCATTTACACCGGGGCCATCGGACTCGGAATGACAATACCTTCCCTGCTGCTGCTGGGTATGAGCAGCAACCTGATAACCGTAGTCGGTGCCGGACTGCTGTTCGGAGTGGGCTATGGAATGTTCGACGCAAACAACATGCCTATCCTCTGCCAGTTTGTTTCTCCGCGACAGAAAGCCACTGCGTACGGCGTAATGAACATGACAGGAGTATTCGCAGGTGCATTCATCACCCACCTGATGGGCAGATGGAGCGACGGAGGAAATCTGGGAGCAGGATTTGCCGTACTGGCAGCCATCGTAGCCCTGGCCCTCTTTGCACAATTGTATTTCTTACATCCAAAATCCAATCAATAACCGGCATCTTTTTTCAATATGATTATCTCTAACCTGAAACACAGCGAGCGGATTGAACCGCTCCATCCCGCTTTCAAAAAAGCCTTTGACTACATCAAGTCGCACGACCTCCTGCACGAGGCATGCGGACGGATTGAACTGGACGGTGACCGTCTTTTCATCAACAACGTCGCTCCAGCCTGCCTCCCCGCCGAAGCACAAGTGCTGGAAGTCCACCGGGACTACATCGACATCCACGTCCTGCTCGAAGGCAGAGAACGGATCGGATGGAAGGCTCTGGAAGGATTACATGCCGAAAGACAGGCTTATGAGGCTGCATCCGACTGTGCTTTGTATACCGACCAACCCACTTTTTATGTAGATTTGCAACCGGGGGAATTCGCTGTCGTATTCCCCGAGGACCCGCACGCCCCTCTTATCGGAGAAGGCCGCATACGCAAATTAATTGTAAAAGTAAAAATCTAAAAATACAACCATGAAAGCAATCTTACTACTGGCCGCAGGACTCGTTTCCTCACTGGCCGCACAAGCCGCGGATACGCTGTTCGTCAAAGAGCCACAGATACCTGTCCTGATTGAACGGAAAGACAATGTCCTGTTCTATATGCGGATGGACGCGCAAGAGACCCAAAAACTGGACCACATTACACTTGAATTCGGTCCGGATGTACCTTTGTCACAAATCCAGTCGGTGAAGCTATACTACGGAGGCACAGATGCCCGGCAGGACCGGGAAAAAGAGCGTTTCTTCCCCGTAGAATACATCACTAACTTCACTCCCGGAAAGACCATGGCCGCCAATCCTTCGTATTCGGTAAAGAAGTCGGAAAGCGAAGCCCTTCAAAGAAAGATTACTCTTTCGGGCAACCAGACCTTGTTCCCGGGATACAACTTCTTCTGGGTGAGTCTGGAGATGAAGCCTTCGGCCGATTTACAGACCAAGGTAACCGCACGGATTACCGAGGCGCAGGCAGACGGAAAGGCTACCCCGATCAAGATGACCACTCCCGAACAGGGCCTGGAGCACCGTATGGGTATCGGTGTACGTCATGCCGGTGACGACGGTTCTGCAGCCTTCCGTATCCCCGGACTGGTCACTACCAATAAAGGAACCTTGCTCGGAGTCTATGACGTACGGTATAACAACAGCGTAGACCTGCAGGAACACGTGGATATCGGCCTGAGCCGAAGCACCGACGGAGGAAGAACCTGGGAAAAGATGCGGATTCCAATGTCTTTCAAGGAGTTCGGCGGACTGCCGGCTGCACAGAACGGTGTGGGTGACCCGTCAATTCTGGTGGACACCAAAACCAATACCGTATGGATTGTGGCCGCATGGACGCACGGAATGGGTAACCAGCGCGCCTGGTGGAGCTCACATCCGGGTATGGACCTTTATCAGACGGCCCAGCTGGTAATGTGCAAAAGTACCGACGACGGACAGACCTGGTCGGAACCCATCAACATTACCGAACAGGTGAAACTGCCGGAATGGTATTTCCTGCTGCAAGGCCCGGGAAGAGGCATCACCATGGAAGACGGTACCCTGGTCTTCCCTATTCAGTTCATCGACAAGGAACGTATTCCGAATGCCGGTATCATGTACAGCAAAGACAGGGGAAAGACCTGGAAACTGCATAACGAAGCCAGAAGCAATACTACCGAAGCACAGGTAGTGGAGGTCGAGCCGGGCGTCCTGATGCTCAACATGAGAGACAACCGTGGAGGCAGCCGTGCCGTGTGCACAACTACCGACCTGGGAAAGACATGGAAAGAACATGAATCGTCACGCAAGGCACTGATTGAACCGGTCTGCATGGCCAGCCTCATCAGCGTAAAGGCCAAGGACAATGTACTGGGCAAAGACCTGCTGATTTTCTCCAACCCCAACTCTACCAAGGAGAGAAAGGACATTACCATCAAAATCAGTCTGGACGGAGGAATAACGTGGCTGAAAGAACATCAGTTGCTGTTGGACGAAGGCTACGGCTGGGGATACACCTGCCTGACCATGATTGACAAGGAACACATCGGTATCCTGTACGAGAGCAGTGCCGCACAGATGACATTCCAAAGCATCAAACTGACGGATCTGGTCAAATAACTCAAGGTAATATCCTTCACACGAGACAACAGAAGGGCTTCAGGCGCTGGGAAAGAAAACGCCTGAAGCCCTTCTCTCTTTCCATTCAACCGATAAAAAACTCCCCTGACGTACCAGCTATCTGTCTGTCAGGGGAGTCACTTTATGGAAAATATTAAAGATCCGTTATCTCTGGAAATCAGCCCAGTTGGTCAGACGCATATCGCCCTCCTTCATGAATACCTGATGCATGCCCAGTGCAGCCGACAGGCTGTGAGAAGTCTGTCCCTTGGTAGAAATCTTCAGGTAATCCCAAAGCAGCTGCTTGTAATCCGGGTGCGCACAGTTCTCGATGACAGCCTGTGCCCGTTCCATCGGACTCTTGCCACGCAGGTCGGCAATACCCTGTTCCGTAATGATGACATTCACCGAATGCTCGCTGTGATCCAGGTGAGAAACCATCGGTACAATGGAACTGATGCATCCACCCTTCGCCGTAGAAGGACAAGAGAAAATAGAGATATACGCACTGCGCGTGAAGTCTCCCGAACCACCGATACCGTTCATCATCTTGGTACCACAGATATGTGTAGAGTTCACATTTCCGTAAATATCCGCCTCAATGGCCGTATTCATGGAAATGACACCGATACGCCGTACCACCTCCGGACAGTTCGAGATTTCCGACGGACGAAGTACCAGTTTGTGACGGAAGAAATCCATATTGTCATAAATATCCTGCAGACAGTCGTTGGTTACACTCAGCGAACAGGTACTACCAAACTTGATGCGTCCTTCCTTCACCAGTTTGATGACCGAGTTCTGTATCACCTCGGTATACATTTCAAACGGAGGAATGCTCGGGTCCTTGCCCAGTGCACTCAGTACCGCATTGGCAATGTTTCCCACTCCCGACTGCAACGGCAGGAAGGTAGAAGGAATGATACCCCGGCGCATATCGGCAGCCAGGAACTCAGCCACGTTCTGACCGATCTTGTCGGTTACCGGGTCGGCTTCGTGGAAACCGCGGGCCTCATCCTGCATGTTCACTTCCACCACTCCCACGATTTTCGACGGGTCCACCTGAATATAAGGTAATCCGATACGGTCGCTCGGCCGCACGATAGGAATCGGACGACGATAAGGAGGCCGTTCCATCTCATACAGGTCGTGCATACCGATCAAGCTCTTGGAGTGAGCCGCATTCAGTTCCACAATGATTTTATCGGCCAGCCGTGCCACTGTCGGTGAGATACCGACTCCCGCAGTCAGGAAAATCCGTCCGTCCTCCGTCAGTTCACAGGCCTCAATGATAGCCGTATTCACATGTCCCAGAAATCCGGAACGCAACCGCTGGGCCACCTGCGACAAATGTATATCTGTATAATTGATTTCACCGTTGTTCACCGCCTTGCGGAAATCCGCATTGGTCGTATAAGGAGCACGGAATTTGATGGCATGCGCCCGGGTCAGCTCCCCGTCACAAGAATCTCCGGTAGAAGCCCCGGTAATCAATCCAATCTGAAAATGCTCCCCTCTCTCATGCCGTTCCCGAGCCAGTTTCGCCAATTCGGCAGTCACCGCTTTCGGGCTTCCTGCCGGAGTAAAACCACTCAGGCCGACAATCTCTCCGTCTTTGATAAGGCTGGCCGCTTCGGCAGCCGTTATAAAGTTGTAACTCATGGTATTAGTGTTTTATATCGTTAGTATTAAACTTACTATAGTCTTCAATCATCGTATTTGCGGCGGAAAATCTCGGAATAGATAAACGCCCTTCTGGCATCTTCAGGAGTACGGAAGGCAATGCCGTGTCCGGGGGCTGCCGTCTGATGGTCTGCCACCGGGTCCTGCGCAGGCCGGTTCACCGCACAGCTGCCACCTTCTACCTGTGTCTGACTCTTCTGTTTTTTCTTCTTCTTTTTCTTCACACCACTTCCCTGAAGCTTCTCCACAGGCTGAATGACCACTTCCCCTTCTTCCTGCTGCGGGAAATCATAGCGCTTTCCCGCCTGGCGTTTTCTCTCATCCGCACGTCCCGGCCGCTTTCTTCTCTGTTTGCTCCAGGCAGTATAGGTAAACAACAGTACTGCTACAATCAAAGTCAGAATATCCATAGTATGATAAAGTGTTAAGTACTTGCCCAAAGATACTAATAAATATAACATATCATGGATTTTAGGGAAGAAACCCGTATCTTTGCCACCGAATTTATCAAATAATAACATTATGACAAAAGAAATTACAGGAGCGGACTTTAAATCTGCAACTGAATCAGAAAACAAGAAACTGTTTATCGAAACTTACGGATGCCAGATGAACGTGGCAGACAGTGAAGTGATTGCTTCCATCATGCAGATGGCAGGCTACAGCCCTTGTGAAAGCCTGGAAGAGGCCGATGCCGTATTCATGAACACCTGCTCCATCCGCGACAACGCCGAGCAGAAAATCCTGAACCGCCTGGAGTTCTTCCATTCCCTCCGCAAAAAGCGCAAGCACCTGATCGTAGGCGTGCTGGGCTGTATGGCGGAAAGAGTCAAGAACGACCTGATCGAGAACCACCACGTCGACCTGGTGGCCGGACCGGACGCCTATCTGACCCTCCCCGACCTGATCAGTGCCGTAGAGGCCGGCGAGAAAGCCATCAATGTCGAACTGTCTACTACCGAGACCTACCGTGACGTGATTCCGTCACGCATCTGCGGCAACCACATCTCGGGCTTTGTCTCCATCATGCGCGGATGCAACAACTTCTGCCATTACTGCATCGTTCCTTATACCCGGGGACGTGAGAGAAGCCGCGACGTAGAAAGTATCCTGAAGGAAGTAAAAGACCTCGAAAAGAAAGGATACAAGGAAGTGACGCTGCTGGGACAGAATGTCAACTCTTACCATTTCGAGAAGGACGGAGAAACCGTCACCTTCCCCATGCTGCTCCGTCTGGTGGCCGAAACCGTACCGGGCATGCGCGTACGCTTCACGACTTCACACCCGAAAGACATGAGCGACGAAACCCTGCACGTCATCGCCGAGGTTCCGAACGTATGCAAGCACATCCACCTGCCGGTGCAGAGCGGAAGCTCACGCATCCTGAAACTGATGAACCGCAAATATACCCGGGAATGGTACATGGAACGGGTGGCTGCCATCCGACGCATCATCCCCGACTGCGGACTGAGTACGGACATCTTCAGCGGCTTCCACAGCGAGACCGAAGAAGACCATCAGATGAGCCTCTCGCTGATGCGCGAATGCGGATACGATTCGGCCTTCATGTTCAAGTATTCGGAACGTCCGGGTACATATGCCTCGAAGCACCTGCCGGATGATGTTCCCGAAGAAGTGAAAATACGCCGTCTGAACGAGATGATTGAACTGCAGAACCAGTTGTCGGCCGAGAGCAACGCCAAAGACGTGGGCAAGACCTTCGAAGTACTGGCAGAAGGCGTATCGAAACGTTCCAAAGAGCAGCTCTTCGGACGTACCGAGCAGAACAAGGTGGTAGTGTTCGACCGCGGCACACACCGTATCGGCGACTTTGTCAAGGTACGCATCACCGAAAGCAGTTCCGCTACCCTGAAAGGCGTGGAAGTGACCGAGTAATTTCGATTACCACATATTACACAAAGAGCATCCGGTATTGATTTCCCGGATGCTCTTTTTCATTTCCACCTTTATGCATTGCCGCAAGGGCCTCCGTCTTTTTTCCGACCCGCAGACGGAAGTCGCATAACCCCCGAATCCGGGTCGTATAACCCCGCTATGGAGGTTGCACGACCCCGCACCGGAAGCCGAAGCACATTTGTCCGGGAAAGAGAAAACCCATCAGCATCGGCAAATCTTTAAAGAAACTTAACAGAACAACCTACCTAGCCGATTTATTTGTTATTTTGCAGCAAATTAGGGAATAAAGTGAATATACTAAAAATCAATATATGTCCGCTATGCGGAAAAAGCCATGACGGTACGGTGGCACATACCTGTACCGATCATTATGCGACCGGAGAACACTTCGAAATACACCAGTGTAAAGAATGTGGTTTTCTGTTTACTCAATGTGCGCCTGACGAAAGTGTCATCGGCAGATATTACGAGTCTCCCGAATACATTTCACACACCGATACCCACAAGGGAATCACCAACCGCATCTACCACTGGGTAAGACGGTATATGCTGGGCCGGAAAGCGGCACTGGTGAGACGGAACAGTGGCCTCAGCCACGGACGACTGCTGGACATCGGCACCGGGACCGGCTATTTCAGCCATTTCATGCAGGAAAAAGGCTGGAAGGTATCGGCCATCGAAAAGAGTCCGCAGGCCAGGGAATTTGCCCTGCAGCATTTCGGACTGCAGGTAGCTCCTCCCGAAGCCCTTGCACAACTTGAGCCCGGCAGTTTCGATGTCATCACCCTCTGGCACGTAATGGAACACCTGCAGCATCTGAACGAAACCTGGGAACAGCTTTACCAGTTGCTCGACAAACAAGGCATACTGATCCTGGCCGTCCCCAATCCGAGTTCGTTCGACGCCCGCCACTACGGAGCCGAATGGGCCGCCTATGACGTACCCCGCCATCTGTGGCACTTCACCCCTTCGGTGATGCAGCAGTTTGGCGCCAAGCACGGATTCAAGCTGGCAGAACTCCATCCGATGCCCTTCGATGCATTTTACGTCTCCATGCTCTCTGAAAAGAACCGGGGCAGCCGCCTGGCCTTTGTCAAAGGGATGTGGATCGGCTTCAAGGCCTGGCTGGCCTCACTGACCAGAAAGGAAAGAAGCAGTTCCATGATTTATGTATTCAGAAAAAAATAACCAAAGCCATGAGTAAGAAATCTGAATTCTTCCGGGGTATGCAGTTTATCACCTCCAGCATCAGCACCATGTTCGTCCTGCTGCTGCTGGGTATTGTGGTGTTTTTCGTACTGGCAGCCAACAACCTGTCGGTATATGTGCGTGAGAACATTGCCTTCTCCATCATCCTGAACGACGACCTCAAGGAGCCGGAGATTCTTCAGTTCCAGAAGACACTGAATGCGGCACCCTATATCAAGCAGACCACCTACATCTCGAAGGCACAGGCCCTGCAGGAGCAGACCGAAGCCATGGGAACCGACCCTGCCGAATTCCTGGGGTACAACCCTTTCTCGGCCTCAATAGAGGTGAAACTGAATGCCGATTATGCCAATGCCGACAGCGTGGCATGGATCAAGGAAGAAATCGGACAGCATAAACAGGTAATGGAAATCAACTATCCGCAGGACCTGCTCGACTCCGTGAACCAGAACATCCGTAAGGTCAGTTTCGCCCTGCTGGGAATCGCCTCCCTGCTGACGCTGATATCCTTTGTGCTGATCAACAATACCATACGGCTCACCATTTACTCACAGCGGTTCCTGATTCACACCATGAAGCTCGTAGGAGCGAGCTGGAGTTTCATCCGCCGTCCGTTCCTGATACGCAACGTATGGATCGGGGTACTGGCCGGCATACTGGCCGATGCCATCCTGGTGACGGGAGCCTACCTGCTGGTGCACTATGAGCCCGACCTGGTGGTAGTCGTTACCCCGGCCGTCATGCTGATTGTCATGGGAACCGTACTGGTTTTCGGTGTCACCATCACCACCCTCTGTGCCCTGATTTCCATCAACAAATACCTGTACATGAAAGTAAGCGAACTATATAAATAACCTAATAACTTTTAGAAGCGAAATGGATAAGAAAAACTTTGCCTTCGACAAAACCAATTTCATACTGCTTGCGGCAGGCATGGTAGTCATTATCATCGGCTTCCTGCTGATGAGCGGTCCGGGCTCTACCGAGACCACATTCGAACCGGACATTTTCAGTGTACGACGCATCAAGATTGCGCCGGTAGTCTGCTTTGCCGGATTCATTTTCATGATATACGGAATTTTACGCAAGCCCAAAGATTTATCAGACAAAGACATCAACAATAATAATTACACTAAAGAAGAAACAGAACAATGAATTGGCTGGAAGCATTAGTATTGGGTATTCTGCAGGGACTGACGGAATACCTGCCGGTAAGCAGCAGCGGACACCTTGCGATAGGTTCTGCCCTGTTTGGAATTGAAGGAGAGGAAAACCTGACTTTCACCATCGTAGTGCATGTGGCTACGGTGCTGAGTACGCTGGTAATACTCTGGAAAGAAATCGACTGGATTTTCCGTGGTCTCTTTAAATGGGAGATGAATAAGGAAACGAAATACGTCATCAACATCCTGATTTCAATGATTCCGATCGGAATTGTCGGTGTATTTTTCAAGGATTATGTAGAAGAAGTATTCGGTTCGGGACTGCTGATTGTGGGCTGTATGCTGCTGCTCACCGCCGTGCTGCTGATTTACTCCTACTACGCCAAGCCCCGCCAGAAGGAATCCATCAGCATGCGCGATGCCTTCATCATCGGTCTGGCACAGGCATGTGCGGTAATGCCGGGTCTGTCCCGTTCGGGCAGCACCATCGCTACCGGACTCATCCTGGGCAACAAGAAAGAAACACTGGCACAGTTCTCTTTCCTGATGGTCATCCCTCCTATCCTGGGAGAGGCCCTGCTGTCGGGTATTGAAATCGTCAAAGGCGCAGCTGCCGCCGACGCGGAAACGAGCATCGGTGCCCTGATCACGGGCTTCCTGGCTGCGTTTATCTCGGGATGTGTGGCCTGCAAGTGGATGATCAACATTGTGAAGAAAGGCAAGCTGGTATGGTTCGGTGTGTACTGTGCCATCGCCGGAGCAATTACCATTGTGACCAGCCTGTTGGGATAAATTCCCTCAATTTATTCATTTTATATCATTTGTAATGAACTTTAAGGAAGGAGAAGTGTTATATTTTGACAAGCCGCTGCGATGGACATCGTTTGCGCTTGTCAATAAAATCAGATACCACATCAGCCGGAAGCTGGGAGTAAAGAAAATCAAGGTCGGACATGCCGGTACGCTGGACCCTCTGGCAACCGGTGTCATGATTATCTGTACAGGAAAGGCTACCAAACGGATTGAGGAACTGCAATATCAGACCAAGGAGTACATCGCTACCCTGCAGTTGGGAGCCACCACCCCGTCGTTCGACCTGGAAAAGGAAATCGATGCCACCTACCCCACCGAACACATCACGCGGGAAATGGTGGAGGAAACCCTGAAAAAGTTTACCGGAACCATCGAGCAGATTCCTCCGGCCTTTTCAGCCTGCAAGGTAGACGGAAAACGCGCCTACGACCTGGCCCGGAAGGGAGACAATGTGGAGTTAAAACCCAAGACACTCGTCATCGATGAAATCGAATTGCTGGAGTGTAATTTACCGGTCATCAAAATCAGAGTGGTATGCAGCAAAGGCACCTACATCCGGGCCCTCGCCCGCGACATCGGAGAAGCCCTGCAGAGCGGTGCCCACCTGACAGGACTGATACGTACCCGTGTAGGGGAAGTGAGACTGGAAGACTGCATGCAGGTCGACCAGTTTGAAGAATGGCTGGAAAAACAAGAAATAGAAGTTACAAACGATTAAGGAAAGGAGATAAAGATGAAACTATCACAATTCAAGTTCAAGTTACCGGAAGAGAAAATCGCCCTGCACCCTACCAAATACAGAGACGAGTCTCGGTTAATGGTGGTACATAAGTCGACAGGAGCCATTGAACATGTCATATTCAAGGATATCCTGAATTATTTTGATGATCAAGATGTATTCATCTTCAACGATACCAAGGTATTTCCTGCCCGTTTGTACGGAAACAAGGAAAAGACAGGTGCGCGGATTGAAGTGTTCCTGCTTCGTGAGCTGAACGAAGAGCTCCGTCTCTGGGACGTACTGGTTGACCCGGCACGTAAGATACGTATCGGCAACAAGCTGTACTTCGGAGAAGACGACTCAATGGTGGCCGAAGTCATCGACAATACCACTTCACGCGGACGTACCCTGCGCTTTTTGTACGACGGACCGCACGACGAGTTCAAGAAGGCCCTCTATGCCCTTGGAGAGCCCCCATTGCCACCGTTCATCAAACGGGCTGCGGAACCGGAAGACGAAGAGCGTTTCCAGACCATATTCGCCAAGCACGAAGGAGCGGTTACCGTGCCGGCTTCTGGCCTGCACTTCAGTCGTGAGCTGATGAAGCGCATGGAGATCAAGGGTATCGAGCCTGCATTTATCACCATGCACTGCGGACTGGGCAACTTCCGCGACATCGATGTGGAAGACCTGACCAAGCACAAGATGGACTCGGAACAGATGTTTGTGGAAGCCGACGTATGCCGTATTGTCAATGCTGCCAAAGACCGCGGCAACAAGGTATGTGCGGTAGGAACCAGTGTGATGAGAGCCATTGAAACCGCTGTGGGTACCGACGGACACCTGAAAGAATTTGAAGGATGGACCAACAAGTTCATCTTCCCTCCTTACGAATTCTCGGTAGCCGACGCCATGGTGGCCAACTTCCAGATGCCGCTGTCGACCATGCTGATGCTGGTATGCTCTTACGGAGGATACGAACTGGTAATGGAGGCCTACAATACGGCCCTCAAGGAAGATTACCGCTTCGGTACTTACGGAGACGCCATGCTGATCCTGAACAAATAAACCCGTCAGGCATCATGGCAAAAGTATTTTTAGGCCTGGGAACCAACCTGGGAAACAAAGAAGAAAATTTACGTACTGCCGTCCGATGGATAGAAGAGAAGATAGGGAAATGCCTTTCCCTATCTTCTTTTTATGAGACAGCCCCCTGGGGATTTGAGTCGGAAAACCAGTTCTTGAACGCCGCAGCCTGTGTGGAGACCTCACTGACACCGGAGGAAATGCTGCGAACCACCCAGATTATTGAACGGGAACTGGGAAGACAGAAAAAATCGGAGGCAGGAGTCTATACCGACCGGCCCATCGACATCGATATTCTGCTCTATGACGGACAGATACTCCAGACAGACGGACTGACGATACCGCATCCGCTGATGCACGAGCGCGACTTCGTCATGAAGCCGCTGGCGGAAATCGCCCCGGATGTCATCCATCCCGTCCTGCAGCGCACGATGAAAGAAATCGCCGCCCATACCGGAAACAAGTAAAGCAATGTTAAATGCGCGGAAAATTGTAATTATTCCAATTTTATCCGTATCTTTGCATCCGAAAACAATTGTGGAAAGATTTGAGTAGCTTGCAACCACGGAAAAAAATGCTAAAAAACCTAGTACGCTTCCCTGATTTTCAATCTCTACTCTCGTCCGTACACGGATAAAAAATCATTTTAACCATTTAATAATTCAGAAACAATGGGATACTTATTCACATCCGAATCGGTGTCTGAAGGACACCCCGACAAAGTGGCGGATCAGATTTCCGACGCTGTGCTTGACAAACTGTTGGCGTACGACCCCAGTTCAAAAGTAGCTTGCGAAACGTTGGTGACTACCGGTCAGGTGGTACTGGCAGGAGAAGTGAAAACAACGGCCTACATCGATTTACAGCGTGTGGCACGTGAGGTTATCAACAAGATCGGCTACACCAAGAGCGAATATATGTTTGAAGGAAACTCATGTGGAGTTTTCTCGGCAATTCATGAACAGAGTCCTGACATCAACCGTGGAGTAGAACGCGAAGACCCGATGAACCAGGGAGCCGGCGACCAGGGTATGATGTTCGGTTACGCTACCAAGGAAACGGAAAACTACATGCCGCTTTCACTCGACCTGGCTCACAAATTGCTGATGGTATTGGCTGACATCCGCCGCGAGGGAAAAGTCATGACTTACCTCCGTCCGGACTCAAAGAGCCAGGTAACCATCGAATACGATGACAACAGAAAACCGGTGCGTATCGATACCATCGTGGTTTCTACCCAGCACGACGAATTTATCCAGCCTGCAGACGACTCGAAAGAGGCACAGCTGAAGGCCGATGAGGAAATGCTGGCACAGATCCGCAAGGATGTCATCGAAATCCTGATGCCGCGCGTAATTGCTGAAATCCACAATCCGGAAGTACTGGCACTGTTCAACGACCAGATCAAGTATCACGTAAATCCGACCGGTAAATTCGTAATCGGCGGCCCTCACGGTGATACCGGATTGACCGGACGTAAGATCATCGTAGATACTTACGGAGGTGCAGGAGCGCACGGAGGTGGGGCATTCTCTGGAAAAGACCCAAGTAAGGTAGACCGCAGTGCAGCCTATGCCGCACGACACATTGCCAAGAACCTGGTGGCTGCAGGTGTAGCCGACGAGGTACTGGTACAGGTTTCTTATGCCATCGGTGTGGCCCGCCCGATCAATATCTACGTCAATACGTACGGACGCAGCAACGTGGCAATGACCGACGGAGAAATCGCCAAGAAGGTGGACGAAATCTTTGACATGCGTCCGCGTGCCATCGAGGAACGCCTGAAACTGCGTAACCCGATTTACAGCGAGACTGCAGCTTACGGACACATGGGACGTGAACCGCAGGTGGTGACCAAGCATTTTGAATCGGCATACGAAGGCAACAAGACGGTAGAGGTAGAACTCTTTACCTGGGAAAAGCTGGACTATGTAGACCGCGTAAAAGAAGCATTCGGCCTGAAATAACCGGATATAACGGATAATCACATCCCGGATTCTCTCTGTATGGAGCAGAATCCGGGATGTTTGTTTTCACCCCTGCCGGAAGGATTTCCGCAGGGACTTCTTCATGCACCGGCAAACTCTCCGGTAAATCCCCAGCCTCTTCTCCCACAGAGGGAAAGATAATGAACCGTATGGCAAATAATCATCGGTTTCCCCCAAATATGGCGGATAATTAGGGGTTTATGCGTATATTTGCAGCCAATAAAGACGATAATCATCATGAACCCGATAAAAAACGTATGTGTATACAGTGCCTCAAGCACTAAAATTGAATCTGTGTATTTTGAAGCAGCCGAAGAACTGGGACGGTTGCTTGCCTCCCGACAGATTAACCTGATCAACGGGGCAGGATGCCTGGGACTCATGTGCCGCATCTCGGATGCCGCACTGGCTGCCGGAGGTACGGTAACCGGCGTCATTCCCCGGTTCATGGTAGAACAGGGCTGGCATCACAAAGGACTGACCCGACTCATTCAGACGGAAAGCATGCACGAACGCAAGCAACTGATGGCCAGCATGTCGGACGGAGTCATCGCACTTCCCGGAGGATGCGGAACCCTGGAAGAGCTGATGGAAATCATCACCTGGAAGCAACTGGGACTTTACCTGAATCCGATTGTGATTCTGAATGTCAACGGGTTCTATAATCCCTTGCTGGAAATGCTGCAGTCGGCCATCGACCAGCATTTCATGCGACCCGAACACGGCAAGATATGGCAGGTGGCTACCAGTCCGCAGGAAGCCGTCGAACTGCTGTACCAGACTCCTGTATGGAGCAAGGAAATAAGAAAATTTGCAGCAATATGAGTATTATCCCATCCGTTTCACCGGTTCCCGACAGCACTGTGACACTGTACCCGCAAATGACGGACAGTATTCTTCACGCCAGTGTATCGGATGTCATCCCGCCAGAAGGGATGGCCGGAGACCCTGTGCCCTATCTGGTACGCTCGGAAAACGCAGTGACCCTGCTGCTGATATTCTGCCTGTTCTCTCTCTGCTATGCACTGAAAGACGGAAAGAAATACATTGTCCAGTATCTGAAAGACCTGTTCCGCCATAAAGAACGCGCCAGCCTGTTCGACGAAGCCAGCAAGCCCAACGGACGCTATCTCTTTCTGCTGATTACGGTTACCTGTGTCCTTGGCGGCATTTTCCTGTACGACTTCCTGATCGGCTCGCATCCCGCCCTTTCGGAGGAGCGGTTCCGCCTGCCCGTACTTGCAGTCAGCATCGGAATTCCGCTGATTTATGTCATGGCAAAACAGGGAGCATACGCCTTCATAAATTGGATTTTTTTTGACAAAGAACAGAACAGATCATGGATGCAGACCTACCTGGGACTGGTCGGCATGCTCTGTTTTCTACTATTCCCCTTACTCTTGCTGACAGTTTATTCGGGCCTGGATAAGCAGATTAGTTTCTATTTCATCCTATTAATTTTAGTTTTTGCTAAAATATTGTTATTTTATAAGAGTATCAGGAACTTTTTCAATCATTTTTATGGTATTCTTCATTTAATTCTGTATTTTTGTGCCCTCGAAATAATTCCCATTCTTCTGACTTGGAAAGGAATCGTCTATATAAACAACATTTTCATTTAAAAAATTAGTACATTGAAGATAAAGAAAGTTCTCGTTTCTCAGCCAAAACCAACATCAGAGAAGTCGCCATATTTCGACATTGCTGAGAAGTATGGAGTGGAAATAGATTTTCGCCCATTTATAAAAGTTGAGAGTTTGTCGGCAAAGGAATTCAGACAACAGAAAGTTTCGATATTGGATCATACTGCCGTGGTATTTACTTCACGACATGCCATTGACCACTTCTTCAATCTCTGTACAGAGCTCCGGGTTACCATTCCGGAAACCATGAAATATTTCTGTACATCAGAAGCGGTTGCACTGTATATCCAGAAATATGTACAGTACCGGAAACGCAAGGTATTCTTCGGTGCCACCGGTAAATTTGTGGATCTGATGCCAGCCATTATCAAACATAATACAGAGAAGTATCTTATTCCGATGTCGGACGTTCACAACGATGAAGTGAGAGACCTGTTGGACAAAAATAAGATTCAGCATACAGAGGCAGTCATGTACCGCACGGTAAGCAATGACTTCACTCCGGAAGAGAAGTTCGACTATGACATGCTGGTATTTTTCAGTCCTGCGGGAATCCAGTCGCTGATCAAGAATTTCCCTGACTTCAAGCAGAACGAAATTGCAATCGGAAGCTTCGGACCTACTACTGCAAAGGCTGTAAAGGATGCCGGTCTGCGTCTGGACCTGGAAGCTCCGAGTGCCGCAGCACCTTCTATGCCTGCAGCTCTTGATATGTTTATCCGCGAACGCAACAAATAAGAAAAAACATACTTGTTTCAGGCACGGAGGAGATTTCATACCTCCGTGCCTTATTCTTTTTTTTATGGCAGAACAAGAAAAGCATACATTTACCAAAAGTGAACGCCTGAACAGCCTGATACTGATTGAGAAGCTGTTCTCCGGCGGAAGTAAGTCGTTTCCCGCATTTCCCTTGCGCATTGTCTACATGCCGGTAGAGGGAGATCATCTGCCTACGGTCTCACTGCTGATCAGTGTCCCTAAAAAGCGGTTCAAACGGGCAGTAAAACGCAACCGGGTGAAACGTCAGATACGGGAGGCTTACCGCATGCACAAAGCCCTGCTGACGGCTCCGCTGGAGCAGGCCGGGAAAAAGGCTGCCGTTGCTTTTATCTGGCTCGACAACGAACTGCACGATTCTTGTGAAGTCACAGAGAAAGTGAAAAAGCTGCTTCAGATTACAGCAGAAAGGATCGTATGAGAAAATTGCTTACCGAACTCCTGCTTTTGCCGGTTTATTTTTACCGGTATTGCATCTCACCTTTTACTCCTCCTTCTTGCCGCTTTACTCCCACGTGCTCACAGTATGCCATAGAAGCACTGAAAAAGCACGGTCCGGTGAAAGGATTGTATCTGACGGTCAGAAGACTGTTGAGATGCCATCCCTGGGGCGGTTCGGGATACGACCCCGTTCCCTGATTCTTTTATTTCTTTATCGCATGCTACTGGATATTCATACTCACCGATTGCCCGAAGAGGCTGCAACGGCCATATTGAGCTGCCATATGTACAGCCTTCCGCCTGCAGCAGCCTGTTTTCTTTCGGCTGGCATCCATCCCTGGTTTCTCTCTCAGGAGGACTTGTCGGCACAGAAGGAATGGTTAAGGCAGATGCTGGAGGACAAGAGAGTCATCGCACTGGGAGAAGCGGGAATCGACAAGCGGTGCAAGACGCCGCTGGAGCTCCAGAAAGAAGCCTTCCGGTATGTCTGTCGGCTTTCGGAACAGCATCGGCTGCCCCTGATAATACATGCGGTAAAAGCCACTCCCGAACTGATGGCCTTCAGGAAAGAAATCCGGCCGCAGCAGCCTTGGATCATCCATGGGTTCAGAGGGAACAAAGAGGTGGCACAAAGCCTCATCCGGCACGGATTTTACCTGTCTTTTGGCGAGAAATACCAGGAAGAGGCACTGGCAGTCACTCCTCCGGAACGGCTGTTGCTGGAAACCGATGAGAGCCCGGTACCTGCCGCCCAACTCTGCCGGCACATGGCCGATGTCCTTCAGACCTCCGTACCCGCTCTGACCGCGCAACTGCAGCAAACCATTAAAAGCCTCTTTTTTAACCCCTAAAAATTGGTTATTCGGATAAAGAGTCGTACTTTTGCCGAGATAGAAATAGATAACAACATGTTAAACTAAGAATTTCATTCGATGAATTTTGTAGAAGAATTAAGATGGCGCGGAATGGTGCACACCATGATGCCGGGTACTGAAGAGTTGTTGGAAAAAGAAATGGTAACAGCTTATCTGGGAATTGACCCTACAGCTGATTCCTTGCACATCGGACACCTTTGCGGAGTAATGATGTTGCGTCATTTCCAACGTTGCGGACACAAGCCGCTGGCTCTGGTAGGAGGTGCTACCGGTATGATTGGAGACCCTTCAGGAAAATCACAGGAACGTAACCTGCTGGATGAAGCGACCTTGCGCCACAATCAGGAATGTATCAAAAAGCAGTTGGGCAAATTCCTCGACTTTGAGTCGGATGCCCCTAACCGTGCAGAACTGGTAAACAACTACGACTGGATGAAAGACTTTTCTTTCCTTGATTTTGCCCGCACTGTAGGAAAACACATCACAGTGAACTACATGATGGCAAAGGAATCTGTTCAGAAACGTCTGAATGGCGAAGCACGTGATGGTCTTTCGTTCACAGAGTTTACCTATCAGCTATTACAAGGATACGACTTCCTGCATCTGTATGAAACCAAAAACTGTAAACTGCAGTTGGGCGGTTCCGACCAGTGGGGAAACATCACTACAGGAGCCGAACTGATCCGCCGTACTAACGGAGGTGAGGTATTTGCCCTGACTTGTCCGCTGATCACAAAGGCTGACGGAGGTAAGTTTGGTAAAACAGAATCAGGAAATATCTGGCTGGATCCGCGATATACATCTCCTTATAAGTTCTATCAATTCTGGCTGAATGTAAGTGATGCGGACGCAGAAAGATATATCAAGATTTTCACTTCACTGACAAAAGAGGAAATCGAAGGACTGATTGCCGAACACAACGAAGCACCGCACCTGCGTGTATTGCAGAAGCGTCTGGCGAAGGAAGTGACTGTCATGGTACACTCGGAAGAGGATTACAATGCGGCAGTAGAGGCTTCTAACATCCTGTTCGGTAACGCGACTTCAGAAGCATTGAAGAAACTGGATGAGGATACGCTGCTTTCTGTATTCGAAGGAGTTCCTCAGTTTGAAGTGGCAAAATCGGACATCGAAGCTGGAATCAAGGCAGTAGACCTGTTCGCTGAAAAGGCTGCTGTATTCGCTTCGAAAGGAGAAATGCGTAAGCTGGTTCAGGGAGGCGGAGTTTCTCTTAACAAAGAAAAACTGGCTGCTTTCGACCAGGAAATTACGACAGCTGACCTGCTGGACGGCAAATACCTGCTGGTACAGCGCGGAAAGAAAAACTATTATCTGATTATTGCCAAATAACGCTTAACCACATCTGATAAATAGGTACGCCATCTGAATGCCTTGCAAGAGGATTCAGATGGCGTTTTCTTTGCTGTTTTCCGGCGCTCAGATACCGTAAACAGGCCGTTTTCAAAGGGTTGTTTACGCAAGGACATAAAAAAAGCAGTTACGGAATCCGTAACTGCCTGATATTCTTCGTGGACCAGCCTGGGCTTGAACCAGGGACCTCCAGATTATGAGTCTGTTGCTCTAACCAACTGAGCTACAAGTCCGTCGATTTTACTCCTAAAACCAGCGCAAAAGTAATATTTTCTATTTATTCTCACAATATTTAAGGGCTTTTTTTTATAAAAAAACCTATATTTGACAAGAGTTTAGATATATATTGTATTTTTGCGAAACTTAATATTTTAATAGTTAGACATATGTCACAAAACACAAACGAATCTTATTTACACGGGCTCTCTGACCAACAGGTACAAGAAAATCGTCAGAAATACGGTTCCAACCTTCTGACTCCTCCCAAACGCCCTTCTATGTGGAAATTATATCTGGAAAAATTCCAGGATCCGGTCATACGGGTATTATTGGTGGCAGCGTTTTTTTCACTGGTTATTTCCATCATTGAAAGTGAATATGCAGAAACAATCGGTATCTTTTTTGCAATCTTCCTGGCTACCGGAATCGGCTTTTATTTTGAATACGATGCCAATAAGAAATTCGACTTACTGAATGCGGTAGGTGAAGAAACTCCGGTTACGGTTATCCGCAACGGAAAAGTACACGAAATACCTAAAAAAGACATTGTGGTAGGTGATATCGTCATCCTCAATACGGGAGAGGAAGTACCTGCCGACGGAGTATTGCTGGAAGCCGTTTCACTGCAGGTTAACGAATCGACGCTGACGGGAGAGCTGATGGTCAACAAGACCACAGACCCGGCTCATTTCGATGAAGAAGCTACTTATCCTTCGAATACCGTCATGCGAGGTACCACCATTACCGACGGACATGGAATCATGAAGGTAGAACGGGTAGGTGATGCGACGGAAATCGGTAAAGTGGCCCGTCAGGCTACCGAGCAGAACCTGGAAGAGACCCCTCTGAACATTCAGTTGTCTAAACTGGCCAGTTTAATCGGTAAAATCGGATTTACCATCGCCGCACTGACTTTTATTATCTTCACCAGCAAGGATCTTTATCACTATCTTTCTGTGACAGAAGTAAATGACTGGCACCAGTGGCTGGACATTGCCCGGATTGTGCTGAAATACTTCATGATGGCAGTCACCTTAATCGTGGTTGCCGTACCGGAAGGATTGCCGATGAGCGTTACATTGAGTCTGGCACTCAACATGCGGCGCATGCTTAAGACCAACAACCTGGTGCGCAAAATGCATGCCTGCGAAACAATGGGTGCAATTACGGTCATCTGTACGGATAAGACCGGTACGCTGACACAGAATCAGATGCAGGTATACGAATCTCAGTTGAAAGACGAGGACACAGACCTCATTGCAGAAGGCATTGCGGTCAACTCTACGGCTTTCCTGGAAGAAAATCCGGAAGAAAAGAAACTCTCGGGAGTAGGAAATCCGACAGAGGTAGCTTTGCTGCTTTGGCTGAACGGTCAAGGAAAAGACTATATCACCTTACGCGACAATGCGAAGATTGTCAACCAGCTGACATTCTCTACGGAGCGTAAGTACATGGCTACGCTGGCCGATTCATCGCTGAAAAACAAAAGAATTCTTTACATAAAGGGCGCTCCCGAAATCGTCATGGGAAAATGCAAGCTGGACAACCCGCAGATTGCATCATACAACGAACAGCTGCTGGCTTACCAGAACAAGGCCATGCGTACCTTGGGAATCGCTTACCGGTATGTAGACCCGAACGAGACTACCGACTGTGCCGAGTTAGTCAACCAGGGAGGCCTCAACTTCCTGGGTATTTTCGCCATCAGTGACCCTATCCGTCCGGATGTTCCGGCAGCCGTTGCCAAATGTCAGTCGGCCGGAATCGGCATTAAGATTGTCACGGGAGATACTCCGGGAACGGCAACCGAAATTGCCCGGCAGATTGGCTTGTGGACTCCTGCCGATACCGAAAGAAACCGGATTACCGGTGTGGAATTTGCGGCACTCAGCGATGAGGAAGCATTGGACAGAGTACTCGACCTGAAGGTGATGAGCCGTGCCCGTCCGATGGACAAGCAGCGTCTGGTACAGTTGCTGCAGAAGAAAGGGGCCGTAGTGGCAGTTACCGGTGACGGTACGAACGACGCTCCTGCCTTGAACCACGCACAGGTAGGTCTTTCCATGGGAAGCGGAACTTCTGTGGCGAAGGAAGCCAGCGATATCACATTGCTCGATGACTCCTTCCACAGCATCGCGACGGCTGTCATGTGGGGACGTTCGTTGTATAAGAACATCCAGCGCTTCATCGTATTCCAGCTGACCATCAACGTGGTGGCACTGTGCAGTGTGTTGCTGGGAGCGTTCTTCGGAACCGAACTGCCGCTTACAGTTACACAGATGCTTTGGGTGAACCTGATTATGGATACCTTCGCAGCCATGGCACTGGCCTCTATTGCCCCGAGCATGGATGTGATGAACGAGAAGCCACGCCGTCAGAGCGATTTCATCATTACTCCTTCTATGCGTACCAATATTTTCGGGGTCGGCATCGGATTCCTGGTCATCCTGATGGGACTGCTTGCCTACTTTAAAGGCCTTCCCGGAGGCATGGATGTGCATCATCTGACTATCTTCTTTACGATATTCGTGATGCTGCAGTTCTGGAACCTGTTCAATGCAAGCGTATTCGGAACCAATCATTCCATCTTCAAGGATGCGTCACACGCACTGGGAATGCTCGGAGTGGCCCTCATCATTCTTGTAGGACAGATTCTGATTGTCTGCTTCGGAGGAAAAGTGTTCCGTACCGAACCTTTGTCGCTCACCGAATGGGGATACATCATTGGAGGAACTTCCTTTGTGCTGTGGATAGGAGAAATTATCAGAGCCATCAAACGAAAAAGTAATTCTACAAAGAACAGCTGATGATTATGGATACCCAAATAAAGAATATCATCTTCGACTGGGGTGGCGTATTGCTCGACCTCGACTTTGAGGGTTGCCTGCAACGGTTTGAGAAAGCAGGAGCCACTGAAATACGCAACCTGGTAACGGGAAAGAACGAAGCGGGTTTCTTCCACCAGTATGAATGTGGCATGATTTCCACGCCACAGTTCAGGGAGGAGATACGCCAGTTGACCGGCAACGGACAGCTGACGGATGATGAGGTGGATGCCATCTGGAACAGCGAATTGCTTTCCATTCCGGAAGAGAAACTGCGCCTGCTGATGGAGCTGTCGCAGCAGTACCGTATTTATCTGCTGAGTAATACCAATGAGCTTCACTGGAATTCGGCTTCGGGACGGGCTTTCCAATACGGAAATACCGACGTAAAGAAATACTTTACACAGATATTCCTTTCCTATGAGATGAAACTCGCCAAGCCCGACCCTGAGATTTTCCGGGCGGTGATGAATGCGGCCGGCTTGCGTCCGGAGGAAACCGTATTCATTGATGATGCGAAAGTAAACTGCGAAGCCGCTGTTTCAACCGGAATGCATGCGATGCATTACATTCCCGGAGAAGATCTGGCATTGTTATTTCAATAAGAATTTATGCAAATAGTACAAAGTGACACAATAGATAAACTGCCTTTTTCTGTAGCTACCATTGGCTGTTTCGACGGGGTACACCGGGGACACCGCTTTCTGATTGAACAAGTATGCACAGAGGCACGGAAAAGAGGACTCAACAGCATGTTGATTACTTTTCCGGTACACCCCCGGCAGGTGATGCAGAAAAGCTATCAGCCGGAACTGCTTTCTTGTCCGGCAGAAAAAGAGTCCCTGCTCTTGCAGCAACAGGCAGACTATTGCCTGTTACTTCCCTTCACTCAGGAATTGTCGCAGTATTCGGCCAAACAGTTCATGCAGTTGTTGCATGAGCAATATCATGTACGGGCGCTGGTTATCGGATACGACCACCGGTTCGGGCACAACCGCAGTGAGGGATTTACCGACTACTGCCGGTATGGAAAAGAACTGGGAATGGAAATTGTCCAGGCCAAGGGACTGGTAGAGGAAGGTATCTCCATCAGTTCATCGGCCATCAGACGGTTGTTGTCGGAAGGACAGATAGAACAGGCCAATCATTTCCTGGGATACAATTACAGCCTGGAGGGAACGGTCACGGAAGGATTCAAAATCGGACGGAAACTGGGTTTTCCTACTGCCAATATACAACCGGCATGCGGTGACAAACTGATTCCCGGAAACGGGGTTTATGCCGTACGGGTACACCTGGATGCGCACTGTTATCCGGCCATGCTCAACATCGGATACCGGCCAACGGTAAACAACGGGAACAACCTGAGCATTGAAGCCCATATACTGAATTATTCCGGCGATATCTATCATTGTCCCGTGCGTATCGAGTTTATCTCTTTTATCCGGAAAGAAGCGAAATTTGAGGACCTGACTGCCTTGAGCCGACAGTTGGAAGAAGACCGGAAAAATGTGACACGGATGTTTTCTTCCCTGTCCAGGGTTTATGGGAGCCAACAGTAAAACAGGCACTACCCTTACAACCTGAACAGAAACTTCCCGAAAGGAAGAAGCAAAAGCATTATTGGAAAAGTCCGCTTGTAGAAAAGCGGAGAAGCATCCTCTTTATACGAAACTCCCCCGAAAGTACTCACATACTTTCGGGGGAGATGTTTTATTATACGATCGTTTATTTGCTCAATTCACGAGAACGTTCGCCCAAATATCCGCCGTGATGACGCTTGCTGTATTCCTCAATGGTAAAACCGGTCTGATGCATGGTCTCTACTACCAAAATATCACCGATTACCGTCATCATCGTGGTAGACGTAGTCGGAGTCATTCCCAACGGACATACTTCATCCGGATGTCCGGTTGCCAGGCAGATATCGGCAGCCTTAGCCAATGGGCTGTCAGGATTTCCGGTGATTACAATCTTCTTGAGTGCCGGATTCAACTGATGTGCCAGTTGAGTCAGTTCTACAATCTCACGGGTCTTGCCAGAGTTAGAAATCAGCAACAGCAGGTCGTTTTCCTGCAGGATACCCAAATCTCCATGCTGAGCCTCACTCGGATGCAGAAAAACCGCAGGAATACCCGTTGAGCAAAATGTAGTAGCTATATTCATAGCGATCTGTCCGGCCTTTCCCATACCGCTGGTCACCAGCTTGCCATGTTTGCGATGTACCTGTTCCACAATCAAAGCAACAGCTTTTTCATAGGCATCCGTCACAGGAATGTTCAACACTGCCTGAGCTTCACGCTGCAATAAATCTTTTATAGACGAAATCATATCTGAAATAGTTTATAAAGTCGGACAGCCGACTAATTTAACAATTGTATTAATTCCTCGAATGTATTTGCCACACTGTAATAATTTCCGAGCGGACGATGCACGAAGTGTGTAGCTTCCAACCGTTCCATGAACCTCAGAAGGTCATTCCAAAAACCGTTGACGTTATAAAATACAACCTTTTTGCCATGGTAACCGATGCTGGCGGCCGCCATTACATGAAACACTTCATCCAGCGTACCGATACCTCCGGGCAAAGCAACCATGATTTCCGATTCTCTCACCATGATATCTTTCCGGTCACTCAAATCCATGCAGCGGAAAGTAACATCCAGCAGGTCGCTGACCATGGCCCGTTCCTCCAGCTTGGTAGGAACCACTCCCATCAGCATTCCGCCGTTCTCCTTGGCCGCACGTGCCACCGCTTCCATCAGTCCGGTATTGGAGCCTCCGTAAACCAACCATTTTCCGTGTTGTCCCATCCATGTTCCCAGCTGGCTCGCAGCTTCCATATACACTGCATCTATCTGATTGGAGGCAGAACAAAAGATTGCTATTTTTTTCATATATTCTATTTTTAGTCCAAACAAGTTTGCTACTGCACAACTGAACCTGATGCAAATATCTGTATTTTTTCAGTGAAAGACAATAAGTAATATGTATTTTTGCATCGAATTTAGAATCCCGGTACAAAACTTATGACATATAATACTTTCATTTTGCCCAACGGACTGCGCATCATCCATACTCCCAGTCCTACACGGGTAGCCTATTGCGGCTATGCCATCGACGCAGGAACCCGCGATGAACTTCCGGAAGAGGGAGGAATGGCTCACTTCGTGGAGCATCTCATCTTTAAAGGGACGCAAAAACGGCGGGCATGGCACATTCTCAACCGTATGGAGAATGTGGGAGGAGACTTGAATGCATATACCAACAAAGAAGAAACAGTGGTTTACAGTGCATTCCTGAAAGAGCATTTTTCAAGGGCACTGGAGCTGCTGACGGATATCGTCTTTTTCAGCACCTTCCCGCAGCAGGAAGTGGAAAAGGAAAGAGAGGTAGTCATCGATGAAATCCAAAGCTACGAAGATACTCCGGCCGAACTGATATTCGATGATTTTGAAGAACTCATTTTCCCCAATCATCCCTTAGGGAAAAACATCTTGGGAACACCCGGGCAACTGAGGAAGTATACTACGCAAAATATTTTACAGTTTACGGGAAGATACTATTACCCGTCGAACATGGTATTCTTCATTTCGGCCAACCTGGATTTCAAGCGTATCATCCACATGGTGGAAAAAGCCACCCAGGGAATCACCGACCGTTCGGCTGAAAGAATGCAGCGGCAGTCTCCTCTCCCCTATCAGCCGGTACGGCGTACCGTCCTCAAGGACACCCATCAGTCGCACGTAATGATAGGAGGCCGCGGATACAGTGCCTACGACCACAAACGTACCGGACTGTACCTGCTTAACAACATCCTGGGAGGTCCTGGAATGAACAGTAAACTGAATGTATCGCTCCGCGAGAAGAGAGGACTGGTCTACAATGTAGAATCGAACCTGACTGCCTATACAGATACCGGAACCTTCTGCATTTATTTCGGTTGCGATCATGAAGATACGGATCTTTGCATCGAACTGGTCCATAAGGAACTGAAACGGCTTCGCGACAAAGGCCTGACCACCATGCAGCTGCATGCAGCCCAGAAACAGATTATCGGACAGATAGGAGTGGCATCCGACAACTTTGAGAACAATACCCTCAACATGGCCAAATGCTTCCTGCATTACCGCCACTATGAAGAAGAGTCGGAAGTCTTCCAGCGCATTAATGCCCTCACGCCTTCCCAGCTACTGGACATTGCCAATGAAATGTTTGCCGAAGACTATCTCACTACACTGATTTACCGATAACCCCGGCACCTCAGAAAAAGACTTCTGCCACTGTGGCTTATCGGAGTTTTATTTTTGACGGAAAGCACAAAAACACTATCTTTGTATTGTTGAACTTAGGAATTGAATAAAATTACATACGTTATGAAAATAGAAGAGAAACTGAGTACCTCAGTGATAAACGGAATAAAAGAATTGTACGGAGCAGATGTTCCTGCCAAGATGGTACAATTGCAGAAAACAAAGAAAGAGTTCGAGGGACATCTCACTCTGGTAGTCTTCCCCTTCCTGAAAGTTTCCAAGAAAGGTCCGGAACAGACCGCACAGGAAATTGGAGAATATCTGAAGCAGAATGAGCCAGCCATCGCCGCTTACAATGTCATCAAAGGATTTTTGAATCTTACTATTGCATCAGACGTATGGATTGACTTGCTGAATACCATCCACGCAGACGCACAGTGGGGAATCAAACAGCCGCAGGCAGACGCACCACTGGTAATGATTGAATATTCTTCACCCAATACCAACAAACCGCTGCACCTGGGTCATGTCCGCAATAACCTCCTCGGAAACGCACTGGCCAACGTAATGGCAGCCAACGGCAACAAGGTGGTTAAGACCAACATCGTAAACGACCGAGGTATCCACATCTGCAAGTCCATGCTTGCCTGGCTGAAATACGGCAACGGTGAAACTCCGGAATCATCCGGCAAGAAGGGCGACCACCTGGTAGGTGACTACTACGTAGCCTTCGACAAGCATTACAAGGCAGAAGTAGCCGAACTGATGGAAAAAGGCCTCAGCAAAGAAGAAGCCGAAGCTCAGTCACCACTGATGCAGGAAGCCCGTGAAATGCTCCGCAAATGGGAAGCAAACGACCCGGAAGTCCGTGCCCTGTGGAAGAAAATGAACGAATGGGTATACGCCGGATTCGATGCCACTTACAAGATGATGGGAGTTGGATTCGACAAGATTTATTACGAATCAGATACCTATCTGGAAGGAAAGGAAAAAGTCATGGAAGGACTGGAGAAGGGATTCTTCTTCCGCAAGGAAGACGGTTCTGTATGGGCCGACCTTACTGCCGAAGGACTGGACCACAAGCTCCTGCTCCGCGGTGACGGTACTTCCGTATACATGACACAGGATATCGGTACTGCGAAACTCCGTTTCCAGGACTATCCGATCAATAAAATGATTTATGTAGTAGGAAACGAACAGAACTACCACTTCCAGGTGCTCTCTATCCTGCTCGACAAACTGGGATTCGAATGGGGCAAGGACCTGGTACACTTCTCTTACGGAATGGTTGAACTGCCGGAAGGAAAGATGAAGAGCCGTGAAGGTACTGTAGTTGATGCCGACGACCTCATGGAAGCCATGATTGAAACAGCTAAGGAAACCAGCAACGAACTGGGAAAACTCGACGGACTGACTCAGGAAGAAGCCGACAACATCGCACGTATCGTCGGTCTGGGCGCGCTGAAATATTTCATTCTGAAAGTAGATGCACGGAAGAACATGACGTTCAACCCGAAAGAATCCATCGATTTCAACGGAAATACCGGACCGTTCATCCAGTATACCTACGCACGTATCCAGTCTATCCTGCGCAAGGCAGCCGAAGCAGGTATCGAAGTTCCGGCTACACTTGCCAAAGGCATTGAACTGAGTGCCAAGGAAGAGGGATTGATCCAGATGCTGGCCGACTTCACTGCCGTAGTAGCTCAGGCCGGTACCGACTACAACCCGTCTATCCTTGCCAACTATGCATACGATCTGGTAAAAGAATACAATCAGTTCTACCATGATTTCAGCATCCTGCGCGAAGAAAACGAAGCCTTGAAGGTATTCCGTCTGACTTTGAGCCAGAATGTCGGCAAGGTGGTAAAACTGGCCATGGGATTGTTGGGTATCGAAGTACCTGAAAGAATGTAATTTCTCTTTCAATTAAAATCATAGTTAACGCAGGTTTTAGGGGGAGGTCTGGAACAGAATTCCGCTAAGACCTGCGTTTTTTCGTTTCATTACACATCAATTATGGGTAAACAGAAATATTATGTAGTATGGAAAGGGGTAAACCCGGGAATATACACTTCATGGACCGAGTGCCAGCTCCAGATAAACAATTACAAGGGAGCCCTGTACAAGTCCTTTTCTACCCGGGAAGAAGCAGAAGCAGCCCTTTCCTCTCCTGCACACCTTTATCTTCAGCCCAAAGAAAAAGCCTCTGCCCCGCTTTCAGACAGTGCCCTGTCGGCCGCAGGCTATGAACCGGACAGTTGGGCAGTAGATGCCGCCTGCAGCGGAAACCCCGGTCCCATGGAATACCGTGGAGTCGACCTGCTTACCGGAAAAGAAATCTTCCATTTCGGCCCTATCTGCGGCACCAACAATATCGGAGAATTCCTGGCCATCGTCCACGGACTGGCACAGATGAAACGGGACGGAATACAGAAAACCATCTACTCCGACAGTGCCAATGCCCTCAAATGGGTCAGAGAGAAAAAATGCAAGACCCAGCTGGAGCGTACGGAAAAGACAGCTGCCGTATACCAGCTGATAGCACGTGCCGAGAAATGGCTGCAAGAAAACATGTATACCACTCCCCTGCTGAAATGGCAGACCACCCTTTGGGGCGAAATCCCTGCCGATTTCGGTAGAAAATAACAGATCAGCTTATGAAAAAGAGATTGCTTTTTATACTTTCGTTCTTTGCTGCCGTACTGGGTTATTTCGTATTGCAGAAACCCTGTTTCATGTTCTATAATGACGCAGCAGGCAAGGGAGCTTCCCTCTCTGATTTTATGGATGTCATGTTTCACGGCATCAGCCTGGATGCAGCCACGGCCGGATACCTGGTAGCCATTCCCTGGCTGACAGTCCTGGTCAGTGTATGGTTCAAGCGCTTTCCCCTGCGGAAAATACTGATAGGCTATTATGTATTGATTGCCCTCATCACCTCACTGATCTTTGTCGGCGACATGTGTCTGTATCCGTTCTGGAACTTCAAGCTCGATGCTTCCGTATTCTTCTACCTGGATTCTCCGAAGAATGCGATGGCCAGTGTGTCTACGGCCTTCATCCTGCTCCGTATCCTGCTGATTCTGCTGCTGTCCGGAGTCTTCTTCGGGGTGCTGTATCTCATTACTCCGCGCATGCTCCCACCGGTCATCCGGAAATTGACCACCACAGCCTTACTGCTGCTTTCAGGAGGCATTCTCTTTGTAATTATCCGGGGAGGCGTTACGGAATCGACTTCCAACATCGGACAGGTGTACTACTGCAACAATGAGTTTCTGAACCATTCGGCAGTGAATCCGGCATTCAGTCTGCTGGCATCGGTCAGCAAGACCAAAAACTACGCCGACCAGTTCGATTATCTTCCGGAAGCACAGCGCGACTCGCTGTTCAAAGACCTGTATCCTACCGAAGGGAAAAATACCGTTGAACTGCTCCGTACTTCACGTCCCGACATCCTGATCATTATCATGGAGGGATTCGGAGCCACGATGGTGGAATCACTCGGAGGTGTCAAAGGAGCCAGTCCGAACATCGACCGTCTGTCGAAAGAAGGCATCTGGTTCACCCGCTGCTATGCCAACAGTTACCGTACCGACCGGGGAACCGTCTGCACATTGAGCGGCTATCAGAGTTTTCCGGACCTGTCGGTCATGAAAATACCGGCCAAAAGCCGTACCCTCCCTTCCATTGTAGGAAAACTCGCACAGGAAGGCTATCAGAGCGATTTTCTGTATGGAGGAGATATCAACTTCACAAACATGAAAAGCTACTTGCTGGAGTCCGGATATCAACGTCTGAAGGCCGATGTGGACTTCAGTCTGGCACAACGCCAGAACCCGTGGGGAGTCAACGACGACGTAACCTTCGAAGACCTGTACCAGACCATCCGGAAGCGGACCCCAAAAGACAGTCCCTGGCATACGGCTTTCCTGACCCTCAGCAGTCACGAACCGTTTAAGGTACCTTTCCAGCAGTTGGACGAAGCACAGCCCAATGCCTTTGCCTTCACCGACCACTGTCTGGGAGAATTTATCGACCGCCTCAAGCAGTTGCCTGTATGGGAGAACCTGCTCGTCATCTGCCTTCCCGACCACGGATTCTATTATCCGATGGAAGGCTATGCCCACGATGCACGCATCCACCACATCCCCATGCTGTGGCTCGGAGGTGCCGTGCGGGAGCCCATGGTCATCGACCGTATCATGAACCAGAGCGACCTGGCCGCCACCCTGCTGGCACAGTTGGGCATAGCGCATAAGGAATTTGATTTCAGCCGCAATGTACTCGGAGAAGAATATGTATACCCCTTTGCCTACTGGAGTTTCGGAGGAGGTGTTGCCTTTGCCGACAGCACCGGAGTAAGCGTATACGACCTGAATGCAGAGCGTCCCATCATCGAATCGCCCGATGCCAGTGAAAACCGTGTATTGCGGGCGAAAGCCATTCTCCAGAGCTCATACGACAATCTGGGAGCAAGATAATTCAGTTCCCTTCCTCAAGGCCTTATCCTACTGAAGGCCCTATATACAACAAAGGTGCGGGCCGTAATGCTACAGCCCGCACCTTTTGTTTTTATTTCATCCAACTGTCCGGATTGATCAATCCTTCCGGTTGGCACGCTTACGTTCGTTCTCGTCCAGAATAATCTTACGCATACGCATGCTCTTCGGAGTTACCTCTACGTATTCATCTTCCTTGATGTATTCCAGCGCTTCTTCCAGAGAGAAGATTACCGGCGGAATGATACGCGCCTTGTCATCCGAACCCGAAGCACGCATGTTGGTCAGCTTCTTCGACTTGGTTACATTAATCACCAGGTCGTTTTCATGTACATGCTCACCCACTACCTGTCCGGCATACACCTCATCCTGCGGATAAATGAAGAACTTACCACGGTCCTGCAGTTTATCGATGGCATATGCAAATGCCGTACCACTTTCCATGGCAATCATAGATCCGTTCGTACGACGGTCGATTTCTCCCTTATAAGGCTGATATTCCTTGAAACGGTGAGCCATGATTGCCTCACCCTGAGAAGCTGTCAGCACATTCGTACGCAATCCGATGATACCGCGCGAAGGCATGTTGAACTCAATGTTCACACGGTCGCCCTGTGTTTCCATCGAAGTCAGGTCTCCCTTACGGCGAGTCACCATATCAATCATCTTGCTGGCAAACTCTTCCGGAACACTGATCGTCAGTTCTTCGATAGGCTCACACTTCACACCGTCAATCTCCTTGTAGATTACCTGAGGCTGTCCTACCTGGAGCTCGTATCCCTCACGGCGCATGGTCTCAATCAAGACAGACAGGTGCAATACACCACGTCCAGACACGATCCATTTACCATCCTCATTCTCGGTCTTGCGTACCCGCAGAGCCAGGTTCTTATCAAGCTCCTTCATCAGACGGTCGTGAATGTGGCGTGAAGTCACAAACTTACCTTCCTTACCGAAGAACGGAGAATCGTTGATAGAGAACAGCATGCTCATTGTCGGCTCATCAATAGCGATAGGCGGCAGCGGTTCCGGATTTTCGAAATCACAGATGGTATCACCGATTTCAAAACCTTCTACACCTACAATGGCACAGATATCTCCCGAAGAAACCTCTTCCACTTTCTTGCGGCCCAGTCCTTCGAAAGTATGTACTTCCTTGATCTTTGACTTAACCAGTGTACCGTCACGCTTGGCCAGTGTAATGTTCATACCTTCCTTCAGGGTACCGCGGTGTACACGTCCCACAGCGATACGGCCTGTATATGATGAATAATCCAAAGAAGTAATCAGCATCTGAGGAGTTCCTTCCAGACGTTCCGGAGCAGGAATATATTTCAGGATGGCATCCAGCAGCGGAGTGATGGTACCAGTAGGTGTCTTCCAGTCCTCTCCCATCCAGTTGTTCTTGGCAGAACCGTAAATTACCGGGAAGTCCAGCTGGTCTTCCGTAGCATTCAGGCTGAACATCAGGTCGAATACCATTTCATGTACCTCTTCCGGACGGCAGTTCGGCTTATCCACCTTGTTAACAACTACAATCGGCTTCAGTCCGATCTGCAGTGCCTTCTGCAATACAAAGCGAGTCTGAGGCATCGGACCTTCAAAAGCATCTACCAGCAGAATGCATCCGTCCGCCATATTCAATACACGTTCTACTTCTCCACCGAAGTCGGCGTGTCCCGGAGTATCGATGATATTGATTTTAGTACCTTTATAGTTGATAGATACATTCTTGGAAAGGATCGTTATCCCTCTTTCACGTTCCAGATCGTTGTTATCCAAAACCAGTTCACCGTTGGTCTGGTCATTGCGGAACAGGTGTCCCGCCAGCATCATTTTGTCCACCAGCGTAGTCTTTCCGTGGTCTACGTGGGCAATAATGGCAATGTTTCTAATGTCTTGCATATTATACCTATATATTTGGGATACAAAGGTACTACTTTTTGGGGAAATTCTATATCAATAACTCACTGAATTTAAAAGAACAGCGCAAGATATCTGCAAAGTCAAACTCCTCGTTTACCCAATTTTCGCCCCGAACCCCGTTCATCACATAATTTTTTATAACAACAACCAAAAATTTCCACGAATAAACTACATTATCTATTAATTAAAATTTGTATATTTGTAATTAATTTAACTCATAGAAGTAAGTTATTAAATATAATCACCTTAAATCTGTTAAAAGGGCTGTTCCCTTGTTGAAGGAAATAAGTGTTACATGCATATTCACATGAAACCAATATACATTCAAAAGACATGAAGCCTATGAAAATAAATGACAGTTAACCCCTGGAAAAAGAAAACATCTGCACCCGTTTTCCAGCTGCAGATCCAGTTTTCAACCGCAAAAGCAAGACATGGTATAAACCTGTAACCTTAAATTTTTAATATGAAAAAAACAAAATCATTCAAGGACCTGTCCCGACGAGATGGATTAAATCTCAAGCGTCCTTCAAAAGCAAGAGTCAATCTTGCCTTATTAGCCGGCACCGTATTTTCTTTAGCAGCCGTACCTTCATTTGCTTCTTCTCCTGCAGTCGGTTCCCTGACAGCTGATGCCACATCCAGTCAGGTTGCACCAGAAACCTTCCTGATAAAAGGTAGTATCAAGGACAGCAAAGGCGAGGCCCTTATCGGAGTAAACGTAATCATCCGGAATTCTTCGAACGGTACCATCACCGACTTCAACGGAGAGTTCTCCCTCAGGGTATCCAACGGCGACGTACTGGAAATTTCTTACGTAGGCTACAAACCTGTCACACTGACCGTATCTCCTAAGGCTTCCTATCAAATCGTCATGCAGGAAGACACCGAAACCCTCGAAGAGGTAGTCGTTACTGCATTGGGTATCAAGCGTGAGACCAAATCATTGACTTACAACGTACAGGAAGTAAAGAGTGACGTCGTTACTGCCGTAAAAGATGCCAGTTTCGTCAACAGCCTTACCGGTAAGATTGCCGGAGTAACCATTAACCAGAGTGCCAACGGTATCGGCGGTTCTACCCGTGTGGTAATGCGTGGAACCAAGTCACTGTTCGGCGACAACAACGCCCTGTATGTAGTCGACGGTATTCCTTTGTCATCCATGCGGTCTACCCAGCCCGAAGGTTCTTTCGAAATGCCCGACGGAGGTGACAGTGACGGTATTTCAAGCATCAACCCGGATGATATCGAATCAATGTCTGTACTGACCGGTGCCGCTGCCGCCGCACTTTACGGTGTTTCCGGAGCCAACGGAGTGGTATTGATCACCACTAAAAAAGGAAAGGAAGGCAAGCTCACCGTCAATTACTCCAACAACACCCAGTTTACTTCACCTTTCGTGACTCCCCGTTTCCAGAACACTTACGGACGGAAAAACGACCTGGTATACGAAAGCTGGGGAAACAAACTGGCTACTCCTTCTTCATACGACCCGCTGGATTTCTTCCAGACCGGTTTCAATGAAATCAACTCCATGAACGTGACCAGCGGAACCGACCGGAACCAGACATACTTCTCGGCTTCTTCTACCAACTCACGGGGTATCATTCCTAACAGCCGTTACAACCGGTATAACTTTACCCTGCGTAATACTACCGAGCTGATCAAGGATAAGCTTACCTTGGATATGAGTGCATCTTATATCCTTCAGAACAACCATAACCTGCTGGTACAGGGACAGGCACACAACCCGCTCGTGCCATTGTATCTGTTCCCGCCGGCCGATGATTTCACCAAGTTCAAGACTTATGAACACTTCAACCCGGAACGTAACTTCCCGACACAGAACTGGACATACGGTGAACAGGGATTGTCCATGCAGAACCCATACTGGATTGTAAACAGAGAGCATTTCGAAAACCACAAGATGCGTTACATGTTTACTGCCAACCTCAGCTGGAAGATCAACGACTGGATGCAGGCTACCGGACGTATGCGTGTCGACAATACGGAAGATACCTACGAACGTAAGATTTCCGCTTCATCCAGCAACCTGTTTGCTTCCGACTACGGAAACTACCTGAAACAGAAGACTGCGTATAAGAACTTCTACGCCGATGCCATCCTGAACATCGACAAGCGTTTCGGAGACTATGGCATCAACGCCAACATCGGTGCCAGTGTGACAGATGAAGTCGCTGGAGAAAAAATCGGTTACGAAGGACACCTGGCCAAAGTAGCCAACCTGTTTACGTTCGAGAACATCATCAAGAACGACCCGGAAACCCGTCCGCTCGACTCCAAGGGAGTACATACCAACACACAGGCTGTGTTTGCAACCTTGCAGCTGGCATACAAGAGCGCACTGTTCCTGGATGTGACCGGCCGAAACGACTGGTTCTCTACGTTTGCCTTCACTTCGCATAAGAACACCGGTTTCTTCTATCCGTCTGTCGGATTGTCCTTCGTTCCTACCGAAATGTTCGACCTTAGCCATACTCCTATTTCTTTCCTGAAGCTGCGTGCTTCTTACAGTGAAGTAGGTAATGCTCCTCAACCTTACATGACATCTCTGACCTACGGTATCAGTGGCGGTAACATCGAGAGTCTGCCGTTCATCCCGGCTACTTTCCTGGAACCGGAAAGAACCAAGTCGTTCGAAGTAGGTATGAACCTGCGCCTGTTCAAAGACAAACTGAACCTTGACGTGACTTATTACAACTCGAACACTTACAATCAGTTCTTTACCATCTCCATGCCTCCAAGCTCAGGATACTCTCATTTCTATGCCAACGGAGGTAAGGTAAACAACTGGGGTATTGAGTCAACCCTTGCCTACAAGGAACGCATCAAGGATTTCCAGTGGAACTCCTCACTGACGTTCACCATGAACCGCAATGAAATCAAGGAGCTGCTCGATCCGAACACTGTCAACCCGATTACAGGAGAAGTGATTGGAAACATGCCTTACATCGACGTTTGTACCAACGACTCCTACAAGCAGCGTCTCACTGAAGGAGGAAGCATCGGTGATATCTACGTGACCGGATTGAAGCGCGACCATCAGGGACAGATTTACGTAAATCCGCAGAACGGAAGCATCCAGGCCGATTCTGAAACATGGATCAAGGCCGGCAACGCTGCTCCGAAATACAACATCGGATGGAACAACACCTTCCAGTATAAGGGAGTATCTCTGGGCGTCCTCATCGACTGGCGTATCGGAGGTATATGCGTATCGGCTACACAAGCCATGATGGACCGTTTCGGTACCTCACAGGCCAGTGCTGATGCACGCGACAACGGCGGAGTAGTTGTCAACGGAGGCTTGCTGAACCCGGAAAGCTACTATTCAGTAGTGGGAGGTGGAACTACCGGTTTGCTGGCATTCTATACTTACAGCGCTACCAACGTACGTCTGCGTGAAATGACACTGGGTTATACATTGCCTAACAAGTGGTTCAACAACAAGCTGAAGGACGTAACCGTATCACTCATCGGAAAGAACCTGTTCATGTTCTACAACAAGGCTCCGTTCGATCCTGAGCTGGCTTCTTCTACCGGAACCTACTATCAGGGAATCGACTATTTCATGATGCCGAGCTTGCGGAACATCGGATTTAGCGTAAAACTTCAATTCTAACCTCAATTCATAAAACTATGAAATCGAAATTTTTAGGAAAAATACAATATATAGGGGCCGCCTGCTTACTGTTGGGTGGAATGAGCGCTTGTACCGCCGGGTATGAAGAAATGAATACCAATCCCGATAAGGTTACCGATGACATGCTCGACAGAGACAACCTGCGTACAGGAGGTTCCATCAGTGCCATGCAGATGGATATCATCCCCTGCAGCGACGAAGGCGCCAACGCGTTCCAGCGTGCCCAGAACCTGGTCGGAGATATTTTCTCGGGCTATATGGCTGCCAGCGACAACTGGAACAGTTCTTCAAACAATCAGACTTATAACCTCCGCTTCGGCGGATGGAGCGACGTGCTCTTCTCTATCGCTTACCAGAATGTCATGCCACAGTGGAAAAAGGTTTCTACCGAGCAGATCAAGAATGAAGAGCCGGTTACTTACGCCATCGGACAGGTACTGAAAATCGCGGCCATGCACCGTGTGACCGACGCTTACGGTCCGATTCCTTATTTCAAGTTCGGCGAAAGTCTGATGATTCCCTACGACTCACAGGAGAAAGTCTATGAGTCCTTCTTCAATGAACTGACAGAAGCCAGTGAGATTCTAGAACAGTATGCCACAGAAAACCCGTCGGCCCGTCCGCTTAAGGGATACGACCTGGTATATGAAGGAGATGTCAGCAAGTGGGCTAAATTCGCCAATACCTTGATGCTGCGTCTTGCCATGCGTGTAGTATATGTAAAACCCGACTGGGCACAGAAATATGCAGAACAGGCAGTGGTACACAGCAAACTGGGCGTCATGACCAGCAACTCCGACAATGCCCTGCTGCACAGCCACAACGGCATTACGGTGTACCACCCGCTGAACGTAGTATGGGATATGTATAAGGACGCACGTATGGGAGCTTCCATGGAATCGTACCTGAAAGGCTACAAGGACGCACGTATCTCCAAATACTTCAGTCAGGCTACCGAACCTGCCGGAGATTACCACGGAATGCGCAACGGTATTATCGTTGACAACATCGAAGGCTACCGTGCCCTCTCCTGCCCCAACGTACAGAAATCCGACCCGGTACAGTGGATGTGTGCTGCCGAGGCTTACTTCCTGAGAGCAGAAGGTGCCCTCAGACAGTGGAACATGAACGGCGATGCACAGGAACTGTATGAACAGGGTGTCAGAACTTCCTTCGAACAGCACGGTGCTGCCCTCGGCAACTACCTGACCGACGATACTGCACAGCCGGCTAAGTTCGAAGACAAGGTAGGCAACAACAGTGCCGCTCCCCGTTCTACCATCACTCCGGTTTACGACAGTGCTGCCGGTTTCGAAACCAACCTGGAACGCATCATCACACAGAAATGGCTGGCCATGTATCCGGAAGGTATGGAAGCCTGGAGCGAATTCCGCCGTACAGGATATCCGAAAATCTTCCCGGTTGTAACCAACTACAGCGGAGGTACCATCGATACCGAAAAGCAGATACGCCGTCTGCCTTTCCCGCAAACCGAATATGACAACAACAGCGCCAATGTCAACCAGGCCATTTCCTTGCTGGGAGGAGCCGATCACGGAGGCACACCGCTTTGGTGGGACAAAAAATAAACCTTTTAATACAGAACGAATATGAGAAAAATATTATATTTCCTTGCACTCTGTTTCAGCACAGCTCTGGTGGCATGCGATGAACAGACTACTCCGGAGGCTCTTGACGTACAGGTACCTCCTACCAAATCGGAAGATTATTTTGAAGCACTGAGAGCATACAAGCAGTCCAAGCATCAGGTTTCATTCGGCTGGTTCGGCAACTGGACCGCTTCGGGTACTGCCATGTCTACCCGCCTGGACAACGTGCCCGACAGCGTAGATATCATCTCCATCTGGGGAAATACCTTCAACCTGACTCCGGCCATGATGGAAGACATGGCTTACGTACAGCAGAAGAAGGGTACGAAAGTGATTTTCACCATCTTCGCCCACACAGTACCCGAACTCTTCATTGCCGAAGATGGTACGATAGACTATGCTTCTTATGCCAAGTCGCTGAACGATACCATCGTAAAATACAATTATGACGGTATAGACTTCGACTATGAGCCCAATTATGGAGGTAGCGGTCCGCTGTGTAACAAGGACAATATGGAAACCTTCATCCATGAAATGGGCAAATACGTAGGTCCGAAATCGGGCACCGGAAAAATCCTGAGCATCGACGGTGAGCCTTACTACATGAATCCGGGACTCTCTGAATATTTCGACTACGGTATCGTGCAGGCCTATAATTCAAACGGCGACAGCGATCTTCAAGGCCGTTTTAACAGGGCTGCTGATGTAGGCTGGAGACCTGAACAGTACATCTTTACCGAGAACTTCGAAAGTTTCTGGCAGAGCGGAGGAAATCCTAACTACGTAGACAAATACGGAAACGTAATGCCTTCTCTCGAGGGTATGGCCCGCTTCAACCCGACTCAGGGTCCTAAGGCAGGAGTTGGAACGTATCACATGGAATACGAATACCTGGCTTTGCCGACTTACAAGTACCTGAGAAAGGCCATTCAAATCATGAACCCGACTGTAAAATAAAAACACTACATGAATATGAAAACATTCAATAAAATTCAAATTCTGACTGCGTTTCTCTTCTTGCTGCTCACGGGGTGCAAAAATGCAGAAGAATTAAACCACCTGATCTACATGACAGGTACTGAGAAAACCACTGTAAGCAGAATCACCATCGACGGTCCTCAGAGTTTCGGAGTCAGTGCAACCTGTACGGCAAAGGCAGAACAGGACCTGCACATTACGTTTCGGATTGACGATTCACTAGTAGAGCAGTACAATGCCGAAAAGGGTACGAACTTCAAGGTGCTTCCGAAGGAATGCTATAACATGGAACAAATGGAATCTGTCATCGAACAGGGTTCGTGTGTGTCCACTCCGGTGATGTTCAACATTACTACTACCGAAGGAATGGAAGACGGAGCGGTTTATCTGGTTCCTATCTCACTGGCTTCGGCAGAAGGCTATCCGATTCTGGAATCTTGCCGTACCAACTACATCGTCATCAACCGTACCATCATCACCAAGGTACTTTCACTCTCGGGAAGCCGCTCACTGAACGTTCCTAAGTTCAAAGAGAGCCCCGAACTGCAAAGCATTCCTCAGGTTACCATGGAGTGCCGCGTGAAAGTCAACAAGTTCTGCAACAGCGACCCGTATATCAGCTCCATCATGGGTATTGAATACGATGAGAACTTCCTCTTGCGTTTCGGTGACGTGACCATCAAGAACAATCAGTTCCAGGTGACTGCAAAAGACCAGGTTACTCCGGAAATGACCTTCGATACCGGTAAATGGTACCACCTTGCCGTAGTCTTCACCGGCAGTCAGTTCATCGTATATGTAGACGGTGAAGTAGCCGCAACCAAACAGGCTACCCGCGGACCACTTAACCTGTACGACGGAGGAGACTTCAACTTTGGTTACTCTTACAACGGACGCTATCTGGACGGTTACATCAGCGAGGCACGTATCTGGACCCGCGTACTGTCACAGGTTGAGATACAGGAAAACATGTGCTACGTACAGCCCGACTCAGAAGGTCTGCTGGCTTACTGGAGATTCAACGACGGAGATTCGAAGAAAGCAAAAGACTTTACAGGACACGGGTATGATGCCGAGATTAAGACAGGAGGTAGTTTACAATGGGCAGAAGGAATCAAATGTCCGGAACCACAAAACTGATTTACTATGAAATTTATCTATCAATTTATATGCATGGCAGCCCTCATGGTCGGGACTGCACTGAGTTTCTCATCCTGCAAGGATGACGGAGCCACAGAAAACGAATGGAATGCAACCTATGTGTATATCCAGCGCAATGACTATCTGATATTGAACAACTCGCAGTTTTCCATCAAGCATTCACCGGCCGGCATTGTCGGTGATGTGGAGATTACCTTCAAGATGAAGATACAGAAACCTGCTACGGAAGACATCACCGGAGTGCTGCAGGTTACCGCCAACGGGGACATCCCTGCTTCTGTCTTCACACTGAGTTCGGACAGACCGGTCATCAAGGCCGGCAGCACCGAATCAGAAGAGATTACTTTCACACTGACCGGAAAAGAGGAACTGGCCCAGACTCAGGAAATGCTCAGCGGAGAGCTTGAAATCCGCCTTGCTGAAATCCAGACAGGTAATTTTAATACTGTAATTACCACCAACCAGAGCCTTGCAGCCATACCTGTCAGCCTGACCAAACAGGAATTCTCAATCAACAACCTTGAAGTCGGAGAACCGGAAAACAGCAAAACAATGGATCGGACCTCATGGTATGTTCAGATAGAAGATGGAGTAGAAGGAACTCCTTCAAACCTGACAGACGGCAATCTGTATACAGATGTAGCCCGCGACAAGACCGGATTCTGGATTACAATTGACTTCCAGACTGCCAAGACCATTACCGGAATCCGTACCAACCACTGGGGAGGAGGATATTGCCCGACTCAGATTGAAATGTTCTCTTCAGACGACGGACAGAAGTGGAAGACAATGGGTACACTGGATGTATCAGGTAATGTACACAACATTAAGTTCATTACTCCTGTAACTACCCGTCACATCAAATATCAGATGTTGAAGGTTCCTTCACGAGTAGACGTTACGGAATTTAATGTATACGAACCCAAATAAGCCGTAAGGCAACCCTTCCTTTGTGTTTTCTCTGAACCAAAGAATTGAGTTGTCTGGAAGCTGAAAATGTATTTTATAACCTTGCTACGGAGGTGGCATAACCTCCGCAGCAAGGTTGACCGGCCTCCATATGCGAGTTGTACGACCCGCGTATGGAGGCCGGAATGTTTATCAAGGAAGGGATGCATCTGTCCGAGCGCCCAGAGGCAACTTCTCCCTTGTAAATGCAGATACGGTTGTACGGCGCTATCCGCGCATAAAACTTTCAGTACCTTGACAAGGAATGAAAAAAATAACTACTTTTGCCCGAAAAATAAATACTACGGATATGATAACCAATGAAGATGAACTTAAGCAGCGGGTACAGGGCTGGATTGTTCTGATATCCACCCTGATTCTGATAGGTAAATTTACCGCATACTGGCTCACCAACTCGGTCGGAGTGCTGACCGATGCCATGGAGAGCATCGTCAATGTAGCGGCAGGAGCCATCGGGCTGTACAGTCTGCGGTGGTCGGCCAAGCCCAAAGACAAAGGTCACCCCTTCGGTCACGGTAAAATGGAGCAGGTATCTGCCTCCATCGAAGGCATTCTGATCACCTTTGCAGGAGGACTGATCGTTTACGAAGGCATATGCCACCTGTTCTCCCCTGCCACCATCCAGAAACTGGATGTAGGTATTTATATCGTAGCAGTTTCCGGATTGCTGAACTACCTCATGGGATGGTACAGTGTCCGCATCGGAAAGAAATACAATTCCATGGCACTGATTGCCGGAGGAAAGCACTTGCAGTCGGATACTTACTCAACCATCGGACTGGTAGCCGGACTGCTGGTATTGTACTTCACGAAAATTGCCTGGATAGACAGCTTACTGGCCTTTCTTTTCGGAGGAATCATCATCTTTACCGGTATTTCCATCTTGAGAAAGACCATTGCCAACTTGCTGGACAAGGCGGATGAAGCCCTGCTGGCCGAACTGGCAGAGGTGCTTAACCAGCACCGGATGCCCGCATGGATTGACATTCACAACACCAAGGTAATCAAATACGGAAACTGTCTGTATATGGACTGTGACCTCACCCTGCCCTGGTTTTATACCATCGAAGAGGGGCACCGCGAAGCCGCTTACCTGAAACAGATTCTGGAAGATAAATATCCGCACCGGATCTTGCTGACGGTCCACCTGGATCCCTGCAACATCTTCGAGCACTCCCGATGCGATGTCTGCGCCTGCAAGGAATGCAAGGACCGGAAGGCCAAACTGCGTGAAAGAGAGAAAATCACGCTGCATACCTTTGTGGAAAATGGAAGTGAAAAAGAAGGATAGACAAGCACAAAAGAGGTGGAAAAACTTCCTCCTTCGGGAAAAAGAGGAAAAATATCTATTTTTCGCTCAAAAACAGCTTGTTATTTAAAAGATTATATCTATCTTTGCACCGCGAAATTTAATTTATATATCTAAAAAGTCAAAATTATGTATTTAGACGCAGCTAAAAAACAAGAAATCTTTGGAAAGTACGGAAAGTCTAACACTGATACTGGCTCACCTGAAGCGCAGATAGCATTGTTTTCATACCGTATTTCTCACCTGACTGAGCACATGAAGCTCAACAGAAAAGATTATAGCACTGAAAGAGCTTTGACAACTTTGGTAGGTAAGCGCCGTTCTTTGCTGAACTACCTGAAGAGCCGCGATATCGAAAGATACCGTGCTATCGTTAAAGAACTCGGTCTGCGTAAGTAATCCTTTACTTGCTGCAAACGAAAAAATGAGGAGGTATTCCATTTGGAGTGCCTCCTCGTTTTTTATGCGGATGCATATTTTTTCATAATTACTATCCTGCCATAAAACAAGACTATTTTATCTTTATAAAAAGGCAGGTATCTACCGACATGACGAAATATTGCTGATGCATACCGAAACTACTGCCCGAACAAATAACACTTTCAATAAAAATCCCCAAACTCCAGTGCTCTTTCAAGCAGAAACTCTTTTTAACAATAATATGTTAATATAACGAAACATCCTTGTAATAAATTTGAATTATCAAAACTATACTTTTGCGGCGGAATAAAAAATTACACTTATTATCAATACTTTACACAAACACATCAGCTGATTGATATTCAAATTAAAAATTAATATGGTTTTCAAATTAAAAAAATTATCAAAAAAAGAATCTATTTTATCACGTAGATCTTTATTTGTTACAGGGTTATTGGGGATTATATCTGTATACGGATATCCGAATAGCATGGCTACAACGACAATGGATAACGTAGAAAAACAAGTCAAATCAACTCAACAGATTGTCGGTACTGTATATGATGAAAAAGGAGATCCTATAATTGGAGCCAACGTCGTAATTAAAGGTACCATAACCGGAGTTCTGACAGATATTGATGGAAAATTTACAATCAATGCATCTATTGGGGATAAATTAGTCATCTCATTTATTGGTTTCAAAAGCCAAACAATCACCATAAAAGACCAATCACCACTGATAATTAATATCCAGGAAGATACACAGATGTTGGAAGAAGTGGTAGTAGTAGGTTATGGTACACAAACAAAGATAAACTTGACAGGTTCTGTGGCTTCCATTTCAAAGAAAAGTTTACAAAACCGTCCTGTTACAGCTGTTTCGTCTGCCATACAAGGATTAATGCCAGGTGTTACAGTAACTTCAAGCGACGGCCAACCCGGTGCAGATGGTGCTTCCATACGCGTACGCGGACAAGGAACGCTGAACAATGCAGACCCCTATATTTTAGTTGATGGTGTAGAAGAAGGGTCAATAAACCAGATTGACCCGAATGATATCGAGTCAATTTCCGTACTAAAAGACGCTGCTGCTGCTGCCATATACGGATCAAAAGCCTCTAATGGTGTTATTTTGATTACAACCAAGCGTGGTAATGAAGGCAAACCACAGGTAAATTACAATGCCAGCTTTGGCTTTCAGTCACCAACAGCTAAGGTAGAACGCATGAATTCGGCCGATGCAGCTACTTTCTATAACATAGCACTGACCAATTCAGATAAAGAGCCCCGTTTTACCCCCGAAGATATCGAACTATTTAAAAACGGCTCAGATCCCTACGGACACCCTAATACCGACTGGTATGACCTTGCTTACAATGACGGATTTGTACATAAACATAACATAAGTGTAAGCGGTGGAAGCAAGTCTGTCAGATACATGAATTCCATTGGTTTTTTAGGACAAGATGGTGTATTACGCAACAGTGGACGAAAGCAGTTTAACGTACGTTCGAATATCGATATCACAGTCTCAGAAAAATTAAGCCTGCATTCCAATCTTTCCTACGTGAATAATTACTGGTGGGAACCCAATAATAGCCGCTATGGCGACGGATCTGGACAAATTATCAACCTGGTAAATACCCTTGCTCCGTGGACACCATATAAATACGAAGATGGGACTTACAGTTCGAATTCAGACGGTAACCCCATTGCATGGCTTGACCTGAATGAAAAATGCCTGCACAAAGGACAGAATTTTACCGGTGTTATGTCCGCAGATTACAAACTGTTGAAGGAGCTGAGTTTAACAGCACAAGGTGCTTATAACTCCACAGTTTCCGACTATAAGGCATTTATGCAAGATATCCAGTTGAACGAAAATGTATATCAAGGCCCGAACGAACTGAACGAAACAATGACCTTGACCAACCGTATGTCTTTTGATGCCTTTCTGAATTATAATAAAGCATTCGGCAATCATCACCTGAAGGGAATGGGAGGATACCGTGTAGAAAAATACAACTACAAAACAATAAGTGCCTCTCGCAAAGACTTCCCCAACAATGACCTGACAGATATGAATGCCGGTGACGCTTCTACACAAAAAAACAGTGGCTATTCACGAGAATTGGCATTGATGTCATACTTTGCCCGTATTAACTATGATTATTCTGGTAAATATTTGCTGGAATTAAACTTCCGTGCCGATGCCTCATCAAGATTCAATAAAGAGAACCGCTGGGGATATTTCCCCGGAGTTTCTGCCGGCTGGCGCATTTCAGAAGAGAAATTTATGGAAGGTACCAAAAACTGGCTGCAGTCTTTAAAAGTACGCATGTCATGGGGAGAATTAGGAAATCAAGAGGCCATCAACGACTATTATCCGGCACTTTCGACTTACAGTATTGGAAAGAACTTTGTATTTGACGGTGTCTTGAATACCGGTATTTGTCAAGTGGGGTATAAACAACCTAACATTACTTGGGAAACTACCACGACAACAGGTGTAGGTGTTGACATGACTTTCTTAGAACATTTCAACCTTTCTTTTGATTATTACTATCGCAAGACCACAGACATGCTGATGGATGTACAGGTTCCTGCCACGTTTGGTTTTGGAGCATACATGGGAAACATCGGCTCTATGGAGAATAAAGGTTTTGAAATATCTGCCGGATGGCAGCAAACTTTCGGAGATTTCACACTGGGTGTCAACGGTAATATCGCTTATAACCAAAACAAGATCCTTGACCTGGGTGGAGTGGATGAAATGATAGACGATTATTACATTAACCGGGTAGGCTCACCCTATAATTCCTATTATACTTATGTGGTAGACGGTATTTTCCAAACCGACGAAGAGGCAGCAGCCTATCAGGAAGAATTTGGTAACCCATTCAAAAATGACTTTAAGGCTGGTGATTTCAAGTTCAGAGATGTTGACAATGACGGAAAACTGGAATCGGACGATAAGGACCTGATAGGAACCAACCAACCCAAACTTACCTATGGTATCAGCATCAATATGACTTGGAAGAATATAGATTTTTCCGTCATGGGGCAAGGAGTAAGTGGAACCCGACGTTACTTTACAGAAGAAGTTGTCGGAGACTTCAAGGGAGATGTTTCTCATCCTTCTACAGCATGGTTTGACGCTTGGACACCGGAAAATCCTGACGGAAAATTCCCCCGCCCAATGGAAGCCAGCACCAACTCACACAATCATCAGTCTACCCGTTCAAGCTTCTGGGCTTTTGATTCTGATTATTTCCGTATCAAGAATTTACAGGTTGGTTATACATTACCGACTTTATGGCTAAACAGAATAGGAGTTGAGCGGGCACGTATATATTATTCCGGAGAAAATCTATTGACAATAGATAATATGCCAGTTGACATAGATCCGGAAAGCGGAAACGGTAGTGTCAGAACTTTCCCTAATCTTAAGACACACTCTATCGGTATTAATTTAACTTTCTAAAAACAAATACTTTTATGACTAATTTATTAAAACTATCCAAATATATAATTTGTGCAGGAGCGCTTTCCATTATCAATACTTCTTGCGATGATTTCTTTAATACAGCTCCACATGACGCCATCACACCAGCTACATTTTGGAAAACAGAAGCTGATGCTGACGCTGCATTAACAGCTTGTTACAACTGGTGGTTCGATCAATGTACAGGTCCTAATTATATTTTCTTTAACGACTGTATGTCGGATATTTCTTATAATCGTACAGGTTCTTCCAGTTATAAATATGTCGGCAACGGTACGCTAAACCCTAATAAAGTACCTAATTATTACAAGTACGAATCGATTGCCCGCTGTAATGTTTTTTTAGACAATATTGACCAGCCCTACTTTGCCGATGAAGCCGACCGCAAGAACATGATAGCACAAGTCAGAGTTATCCGGGCATGGGAATATCTGGTAATCAATTACTGGTTTGGCGGAATACCCTTGATAACCAAACCGACTCCTACAGCCGAAGATGCCCAGGTTCCCCGTGCTTCAGAAAAAGAGGTATACGAGTTTATCACCAAAGAACTGGCAGAAGCAATACCCGACTTGCCGGACAAGCCAAGTGAAAAAGGACGTATCGCCAAAGGAACTGCTTTGGCAATACAGATGAGAGCTCATTTATATTACGGAGATTGGAAAGGAGCAAGAGATGCCGCCAATGCCATTCGTAATCTGGACTTGTATGACTTAGAGCCTGATTTCATAAAGTTATTTAGTCTGGAGGGACAGGATTCCAAAGAAATTATCTACGCCGACCAGCATATTGAGGATTATTATGCCTTTGGTGATGTAGTCCGTCTGTATAACAATGGCGACGGAGGATGGGCCTCTTTCGTACCGACTCAGAATCTGGTCGATATGTTTGAAATGAACAATGGCTTGATGCCGGATGAAGAGGGATCGGGTTACGACCCAACTCACCCTTTTGCCAACAGAGACCCAAGATTATATAATACCATCATCTATCCGGGAAGAGACTGGGAAGGCAAGAGCGGAAAGCGTATTATCAACACCTTGGACAAGCAAATTAACGGCAAAAACAACAATGACTACTATGAAGCAGCCACCAACGCTTCAGCTACCGGCCTGCTTTATGCCAAATATACCTTACCCTCAATCAATCAATACTCCGGCAATTTGAGAAACGACCGTTTATGTCCAATTCTGTTCAGATATGCAGAAGTACTCCTTACCATTGCCGAATGTAATATTGAATTGAATGAAAACCTGAAGGAAGCATTCGACCTGATTGATGCACTACGCCAACGCGGTGGACAAATTCCAGTAGACCGTGCCAAATACAACACTCAAGAAAAAATGCGTGAACTGATCCGCCGTGAACGTACCATTGAACTGGCAGGCGAAGGACTTCGTCGTCAGGACATCCTGCGTTGGAAAGATAAAAATGGCAAAATGATAGCTGAGACAGTTATGAACGGCGAACTGAAGCGTATGATCGGTACTGTAAATTATGAAGAATCAGATCCGACCAAACGTGCAGTAATAAGTTCAATGGGAAAAATAGAGGACAGAAAGTTTGAATCATATATGCGATACTGGCCAATACCGCAGGCACAGATGGAAAAAAATCCTCAATTAGTACAGAATATAGGATATGAATAATTGATCGGGGTATGAAATCTTTAAATTATCTCTTTATTTTACTGGCGATATGGGTACTTCCTCTTACCCTATCAGCACAGTCTATAAGCATCGCTCACGGGCCTTATCTGCAGAATTTAGACGAGCGGGAAGTAACTATCATGTGGCTCAGCAATAAACCCAGCATCGGCTGGGTTGAGCTGGCTCCTGATGACAGCACCAGTTTTTATTTGTGTGAGCGCCCTAAGTTTTTTGATTCTGTCAACGGTGTAAAGAATATTTCAGAAATTCATTCTGTTAAAATAAAGAATCTAACACCGGGAACTTCATACCGTTATCGAATTTTTTCTCAGGAGATTCTGAAGTACGAAGGGACAGATGTGGTATATGGCAAGGTAGCCTCAACCAATGTGTTCCGCAAGGCTCCACTGAAATTTACAACCAATGACCGGAATAAAGTGACCACATCTTTTATAATGGTAAATGACATTCATGGACGTGCCGGAGATATTTCAAAATTATTGAAAGCAAGCAACTATAAGACCAAAGATATGGTATTTTTCAATGGAGACATGTTGTCTAAAGTCCCTAATCGGGATACTATATTTTCTGGTTTCATGGATGAAAGCATACATCTGTTTGCAGCTGAAAAGCCCATGTATTATGCACGGGGAAATCATGAGACACGCGGTATTTTCGCAGTTTCTTTCCAAGAGCTTTTCTCTGCCAAAGTTCCTAATCTTTATTATATGTTCCGTCAGGGACCGGTCTGTTTTATCGTACTGGATACGGGGGAAGACAAGCCTGATTCCGACATTGAATATAGTGGCATAACGGATTATGACAACTATAGAAGTGAACAAGCGGAATGGCTGGCAAAAGCGGTATTATCAGAAGAATTTAAAACGGCCTCATATAAAGTGGTTATTGCGCATATGCCTCCACTTACCCAACAAAAGGATATGTGGCATGGAGCCCGCGAAGTGATGTGTAAATTTGTTCCAATATTAAATAATGCGGGGATTGACGTTATGCTATGTGGACACCTGCATAAGGTTTTGTACCAGCCTGCTTCAGAAAACATAAAATTTCCAGTCTGGGTCAATTCTTTTAATACAGTAATGGAAGGGGAAGTAAAGAATGGAAAACTCCAAATTAAATTATTGGATATAAATGGTCAGACATTAGACGAACATCAATTTCCCGATAAATAAGACGTTTCTAAACAAGAACATAAAAAACTTAAACAAAAAAATGAGGGTAAGTTTACCCTCATTTTTTTGTTTACCTCACGCCGGATAATTCAGATTGGCCTCTGTAGCCTGTTCCAGTACCTCTTCGAGGTATTTGGCAGCCTCCCAGCGAGCCATCGGAAGATTCATCATCAGATAGTTGCCGCAGTCCTTGGCACTGGCGCCCGGCACTTCACCTTCGTAGTCGGCAATGAAACGGAAGGTTTCTTTCATCAGAGGAAGGATATCAGCCGAGGTCAGGTCGCCCTTCACTACCAGGTAATTTCCGGTAAGGCATCCCATCGGTCCCCAGTAGATAATCTTATCGGCCCATACCGGATGATTGCGCAGGAAAGTCGCTGCTAGATGTTCCATGGTATGAATGGCCGAAGGGCTCAAAGCCGGCTCACGGTTGGGCTCCTTCATGCGGATATCGAAAGTGGTCACCACTTCATTGCCTACTTCATCCTTACGGGATACATAAATGCCCCGTAACAGACGGATATGATCGACTGTAAAACTAGGTATCTTTTTCATAACTCATCGTTTAATTAGACATGAATATATATGTTTTCCGTTCTGCACTGCAGCCTTCTTACAGACGGTTGGGCAACGCCTTCAGGAAAGTCTCTGTTACCCGGAACGAGCGGTCGGCCATCTCTCCCCAGAAATTCTGATACTGCTCGAAATGCTTGTCGGCGCCCGGAGTATCGCTGATGATACGGAAGCTGATGAAAGGCACTTCATACAGGTAGCATACCTGTGCAATGGCAGCCGATTCCATATCGACAGCCAGCCCTTCGGGGAAGTTTCCCTTGATGACATTCAGTTCACTGCGGTCGGTAACAAACTTATCACCGCTACAGATCAGACCGCCATGAATGGCCGTTTCCGTATCCAATGAGAGTGCACACTCGAACAAGGTCTCATTTCCCTTGAAAAAAGTGGGAAGTCCTTGAATCTGGCCGTAAGCATTGCCTTCGCCGCACCATACGTCGTGGTATACAATCTGCTGGCTGACTACCACGTCCATGACTTTCAGGCAGGTATCGATTCCTCCGGCCACTCCGGTACTGATGATACAGTCGGGATGGAAATTACGGATCATCTCCACTGCACCCGCAGCAGCATTCACCTTACCGATTCCACATTGCATCAGTACAACCGTATTCGACCGGATATTTCCTTCTACATAAGTAAACGGGCCTTCCTTCCGCTCCGTTTTGTTTTCCAACTGGCTTGCCAACTGCTTCTGTTCAGAAGACATGGCGGTAATGATTCCTATTTTCATGTGTATTTTTATGATTTTCGAAGACAAAGTTACTATTTTTCATGGACTATTGTGTTATCTTTGCCAATCGAAAACATTAATTAATAAACTGCTATACGATGAACTTACTGAAAAAATTACTTCCTGATATTGTAGCAGTTGTGCTTTTTATCGTGATCTCTTTTGCCTATTTCTATCCGGCAGTCACCGAAGGACGTGTCCTGGCACAACATGATACAACAGCAGGTATCGGAGCGGGCCAAGAAGCCAAGGCGTTTCAAGAACAGACCGGAGAGACGACCCGCTGGACCAACGCACTGTTCGGAGGAATGCCGACGTATCAGATTTCTCCCAGCTACCCTTCCAGCCGTACGCTGAACGGGATACAAAACCTGTATCATCTGTATCTTCCGGGATGTACCTGGTATGTGTTTATCCTGCTGATAGGCTTCTATATTCTGCTGAGAGCCTTCAACTTTAAGGTATGGATGTCGGCCCTGGGCGCGATTATCTGGGCCTTTTCTTCTTATTTCTTCATCATTATTGCGGCCGGACACATCTGGAAGCTGGTTACGCTGGCCTACATCCCTCCCACAATAGCGGGTATGGTATGGATATACAGGGGAAAATACGGTCTCGGGGGACTGGTAACGGCCTTGTTCGTGGCCCTGCAGATTGCTTCGAACCACTTGCAGATGACGTATTATTTCCTGTTTGTAATGCTCTTCATGGCCATAGCCTTCGGGGTATCGGCCTGGCAGAAAAAAGAATTACCTAAGTTCGTAAAGAGTTCCGCAGTGCTGGTCATTGCCGGACTGGTGGGTATCTGCATCAACTTGTCGAACCTCTATCATACGTACCAGTACAGCAAGGAAAGTATGCGTGGAAAAAGTGAGCTGGTCAAGGAGAACTCGGCCAACCAGACTTCCAGCGGACTGGAACGCGACTATATCACGCAGTGGAGCTACGGCATCGGAGAGACTTTCTCCCTGCTGGTGCCTAACGTGAAAGGAGGAGCCTCTGTACCCCTCTCACAGAACGAAAAGGCCATGGAAAAGGCCAATCCTGCTTATATGGGACTGTACAGCCAACTGGGACAGTACTGGGGTGAACAGCCGGGAACGGCGGGACCGGTATATGTCGGAGCCTTCGTCATGTTCCTCTTTATACTGGGATGCATGATTGTCAAGGGGCCGATGAAATGGGCCCTGGTGGCAGGAACCGTCTTCTCTATCGTACTTTCATGGGGAAAGAACTTCATGGGAGTGACCGATTTCTTCATCGATTATGTACCGATGTACAATAAATTCCGTGCAGTCTCTTCCATCCTGGTCATTGCCGAATTCACCATTCCGCTGCTGGCCATCATGGCGCTGAAAGAGATTATAGACCGTCCTGCGGTGCTGAAGGAACGGGCCAAGGCTTTCTATCTGAGTCTGGGACTCACCGGCGGCCTCTCTCTGCTCTTTGCCCTTGCTCCGCGGTTCTTCTTCTCCAGCTACGTATCCAGCATGGAAATGGGGGCGTTGCAGAATGCCATTCCATCGGAACAGCTGGTTCCTATTCTGATGAATCTGGAAGACATGCGCGTCGCCGTCTTTACTTCGGACGCATGGAGAAGTTTCTTCATCATCCTGATCGGTGTGGGCCTGCTTTGGGCTTTCCAGGCCGGCAAACTGACACGCAACTGGCTGGTGGGTCTGCTCACCCTGCTCTGCCTGGCTGATATGTGGAGCATCAACAAACGGTACCTGTACGACGGACAATTCGTGGCAAAAGGTTCGGAAATGAAACCGTATCTGTCGCCCTCGGAAACCGACAAGTACATCCTGGCCGACAAGACCCTGGATTTCCGTGTACTGAACCTCGCCGGAAATACGTTCAACGAAAACGAAACCTCTTACTGGCACAAGAGCATCGGAGGCTATCACGCTGCCAAACTGCGCCGGTATCAGGAAATGATAGAAGAACATATCCAGGGAGAAATGGGAAATCTGTTCAAGGAACTACCCGCTGCCGGAGGAGATATGTCGAAGGTTGACGGAACACATTTCCCGGTACTGAACATGCTGAATACACGGTACTTCATTTTCCCGCTCCAGGGAGGCAAGACCGCCCCGATATTGAATCCTTATGCCGGAGGCAATGCCTGGTTTGCCGATGAGGTGAAATACGTGGACAATGCCAACGAGGAAATCGCAGCCTTGCATGAGGTGAATCCGCTGAAAACAGCTGTGGTGGACAAAAAATTTGCCGATATCGTCACGCAACCGGTTGCTGACAGTACCGCTCAGATTACCCTGACTTCCTACAAGCCCAACGAACTGATTTATCAGGTAACCTCGGCACAGGGAGGTACGGTGGTATTCTCTGAGATCTACTATCCGGGATGGCAGGCGTTCGTAGACGACCAGGAAGCGCCGCACGGACGTGCCAACTACATCCTCCGTGCCATGCACGTACCTGCCGGCACACATACGGTACGCTTTGTCTTCGACCCGCAGTCACTGCATGTCACCGAAACCGTCGCTTTCAGTGCCCTGGCTCTCTTGCTGCTGGCCGTCCTCTTCATAGCCGGACGGGCCATCCGAAACCAGCGGCAGAAGTCCTGATGCATATCCATAAACAATTACAGGCCGGTCTTTCAGAAACCATACGTTCTGAAAGACCGGCCTGTATATTATATATCCCGGCGGAGACTCCGCTATTTTTTCCAGCACAGACGAAATACAAAGCCGATATGGCGCACCACTGTACTCAGCGTACCGTAATGCTTGCACATGATATGAAAACGCTCTTTCAGCGAAGCTTTGTGGTTGCGGGTAGTCATCCCCTCGCTCAGGTAATCAATCAGCACGAGATGAGTATTATGCAGTAAACGGCTCTGTTTCATGACCCGTATGCACCAGTCGAAATCGGCTGAAAAACGATAGTGCAGATCGTAAGGCACAGCCTTCTCACGCTTGGCAAAAAACGCCTGATGGCAAACCAGCATTCCCTGTCTGAAACTTTTCCAGTCGAGCTGCTCCGGAGCCGACAGGCGGCGCATCCGAAGGAAATGTCCTTCCCCGTCTACAATCGCCGTTTCTCCGTAAATCACATCCGGCAGTTCGCTGCAGTCCGACAAAGAGTGTACCATCTGACACAAGGTATCGTCTTCGTGAAAGGCATCACCCGCGTTCAGAAAACACACATAATCGCCCGTAGCCAGCTTCAGTCCTTTATTCATGGCATCATACAGCCCCTTATCGGGTTCGCTCACCACCGTGTGGATATGCGACTGGTAACGCTGGACAATATCCAGCGTATGGTCGGAAGATTTCCCGTCCACGATGATGTACTCTACGTTCTTGTAAGTCTGAGTAATCACACTCTGTATGGTATCCTCCAGCACACTTCCGGCATTATAGGTCACGGTAATGACCGAAAACTTGGGATGAAAACGATGGGTAAAATTATGCATTGCTACCTGTTATCTGATTATAAATTTGAATATACTGTCTGGCGACAATCTGCTCCGAATAAGTACCGACGGCTTTCCGGCGGGCCTCGTAACTGAGGCTTTCGTAATCTCCTTCGGTCAGCGACCAGTGAATGCCGTTGGCCAGGTCTCCGGCCGACTTATACTGGGCTACGTAGCCGTTATGAAGGTGATCGATCATCTGCGGGATACCGCCTACATTAAATCCGACACAAGGAACTCCACAGGCCATGGCCTCCACAATGGTATTCGGCAGGTTGTCCTGCAACGAGGGAGTAATGAACAGGTCGACCGCGTTGTACATGACAGGGAGTTCTTTCTCGCTGCTCATATAGTCGATGCAATATACCGGGAAAGGAAACAGTGAAGCATACTGCTGGGATTCCTGGCCCAAGACCACAATTCCCAGTGACTCCGAAAATTCAGGGAAGTCTTTCTGCATGATAAGGCAGGCCTCAATCAGGTAATCGATTCCTTTCCGCTTATCGGTTATCTTCATGGAACTGAACAGCAGGAGTTTCTTTCCGGAAGGAAGATGCAGTTTGCGACGGGCAGCTTCCTGGTCGGCCGGACGGAACAGGTTCGTATTAATCGCATTGGGAATATTGGTAATCTTGCATCCGGCAGCCAGTGCACTCTGACCGACTACCCCTTCCAGCCAACGGCTGCAGGTCACAAAAGTCAGATTAGCCGACTGGTAAATCTCCTGTTTGCGGCGGAAAACCTGATGCGACAGGTCCTGGCGCTTCGGATGAACGAGCATCGGACAACTGTGACAGGCCTCCTGGTAGCGGTTACATTCGTTGGCATAATGACAGATACCGGTGATCGGCCACATGTCGTGCAGGGTCCATACCACAGGCTTTCCCGACTGAAAGATTTTCTGCAAGTCGTTCAAGGACAACATTCCCTGATTAATCCAGTTGAGGTGAATGACGTCAGCCTGCGTAAATTCAGGCAGGGAGGTGATATCGGTTCCGGTGTTTGCGATGTCCACGGCCATCAGGTTGTGCCGCTTGAAGCCATTGGCCATCCAGATAACCAGACGCTCCCAGATAAACTGCCATACCTTCCACCACGACTTCCGCAAGGGAACCACCGTCACCTGGTCCGTCTGCTTGTCGCGTACCAGCATCTTCGCCTTGATTCCACTGCTTTTCAACGCCTCCATCAACCGGTAGGTGGCAATCGCCGGCCCTCCTTTTCGCTCAAATGTATTAATCAGTAATATTCTCATCTTATTCTCATCAAATTCGTGTATAACTCCTGATAAGCCGAAGCGACTACAGCTATATCGTATTTTTGCTTTACATATTCCCTCAATGATGCTTTCGGTATGGCGGCTCCTTCCGTAAAGGCCCACCAAATTCCTTCTGCCAGACTTTCTTCGGACAGGTAATCGGCCAGATAGCCGTTCTCCAGATGACGGATGATACCGCTTTGTCCGCTGTTGCCGAACGATACGGGAAGGCATCCGCAGGCCTGCGCCTCAATCAGTGTCTGACCGAAGGTCTCGTAATAGGAAGCAGAGACCAGCACATCGGCCGAAGCATACAGACGGCTCAGCCGGTCGGTACTGTTCACACGGCCCATATAGGTGTATGGAACCGTAATTTTCCGGAACCATTCGGGCTGTTTCATGTGACCGAACAATACCAGATGTATCTGTGAGGCCAGTTCCGGATGAACGGAAACCAGGCGGTCCAGGCTCTTTAAAAACAAGGGAAATCCTTTAATGGGATCGTCTATGCGGGCAGCCCCGAAAAGTATGATTTTCTTATCGGAAGGCAAGTGGCAGATTTTCCGGCTTTCCGCTGCCGGATACATGGTAAAATCCTTCATCGACAAGGTATTGGGAATCACAGAAACCGGCAGTCCGGACAAGAGGCGGCTCTGCATGGCCTTTTGCTGCAACCAGGAACTTACGGCTACAAAATGTACCTTGGCGTCCTGAAGCAGTTGCTGCTTCTTCCGAAAGACCCGTACAGAAAGATCATTGGTACCGGGAACACGCAGATACGGACAGTGCTGGCACTGGGTTTCAAAACGGCGGCACTGGTAGGCATGGTGACAAATGGCCGTACATTCCCACATATCGTGCATGGTCCATACCACCGGTTTGCCGCAATGAAGAATCCGGTCAATTTCCTTCAAAGAAAGCATTCCCTGGTTTACCCAGTTGAGATGAATGATGTCTGCCTCCTGAAAAGCCGGCAGCGAAGTGACAGACAGTCCGGCAGAAGCAGTAGACACCTTAAACAGGTATTTCCGGCTGAAGCGGTTACTGATCCATATCCCCAGACGTTCCGACAAAAATGCCCACTTCCGCCGCAGACGACTGCCCACCTGGATGACGTAAGGTTTGTCGCTCTGCTTGTGCATGACTGCCATTTCCGCAATCACTCCGGCCGCCCTCAACGCCTCCATTAACCGGTTGGCCGCAACCGCAGCCCCTCCTATCTGTTCGGAAGTATTAACAATAAGTACTCTCATGACATTTGTCGGTTAATTTGAGTACAAAGGTACATTATTCTTTGTTTTGAATATACGAAACGCTTTTTATTTTTCACCGGAAAACAGCAGAAAGATAAAATCCTTGTTTTTTAATCTTCCCGCTGTTTTCCTACGAGTAAAATCCTTATCTTTGCCCCGTATAACCCCAAATGCTGTTTGATGAAAAAGTTGTTTTTTGTACCCGTAGGAGGCTTGGGAAACCGCATGCGTGCCATTGCCTCAGCCGTAAGCCTGGCGCAGCACCGCAGGCTTTCCGTTCATGTAGGATGGTTTCAGGACTGGGCGCTGAATGCCCCTTTTTCATCATTGTTCGAAACACCGGAGATTGCCGGACTGAAAATAGAGGATGTCCCGGGTATTTTCTACCTGACCCTGGACCGGCCACGGAAAAAGAATCTCTATCTGCCCCGGCTGTTCCAGCACTTTCTGTTCGACCAGTGTATCTACGAAGAGGAAATGGATCAATGGTACCAGAAAAAGACCGACTTCAGTACTTTCCCGTTCAAGGGAGAAGCGGTTTATATGGCAACCTACCAGCCTTTCTTCCCATACGAACGGACCTTGCTGACACAATTGTTCCAGCTGAATGCTCCGCTCCGCAAACGACTCGACAGCCGTTTGCAGGATTTCTCGGCACACACAATCGGGGTACACGTACGACGGACGGACAACCAGGCTTCGATACAACAGAGTCCGCTCGAACTCTTTTTCGAAGCCATCGATAAGGAACTGGAGGCCAATGCTGAATTATCGGTCTTTCTGGCTACGGATTCCGAAACTGTCAAAGCAGACATGCGGAAACGCTACGGAAAGCGTATCCTGACTGCGGAAGCGGCTGCCGACCGGAACTCTGTCAGCGGCATACAGGACGGCATTCTCGACCTTTATACCCTGGCCGGCACCCGCCGGATCTACGGCTCTTTCCGGAGCTCCTTCTCCGAACTGGCTGCCGAACTGGGCAACATTCCGTTGACTACGGTACTGAAAAAATAACTGGAATCAGGCCCCGAAATCTCCTTTCAAGGTCCTTTTGATACGGCGCAATGCCTTTGCCCAAAAGTTATTGGTGCGATAGTAATAGCGTTCAAAGGCCTTTCGTGCCTGTAAATCTTCTTGTATCGGGGTAATCTGTCGTACAGGAAGAGGCTGCATCCACAGAGTAGAATCGTACAGGCCGCCCCCACCGCAATGGGTCCCGCTGCCGTCAAATCCTGCATTCCGGACCAACGAGCGTCCGACATTCAATGACAGGATATCCTCCAAAAAAAGACTGGCATTCCAACGGATGGCCCATGAGTTGTTCTTGCCCTCTGTCTGGCGCCGGAGCATCCGGGTAAAGCCGTACTTACCGTTGAAATCAAACCGACGGGTCAGCCTGCGCTGCTGAAGCTGATGCAGCAGTTCCTTGCCATCGGGGTTGAAATGCTTCCATGCCCGGTCCCAGGTGGCCCACCCCCAACTTCCGGTGAATTTGATCAGAAAAGTATCCGGCAGGGAAGGATCGCCGGTAAAATCACAGGCCTGAATATGCCCTACCCTTTCTTCGTCCTTATATACCTCAAGCGCCTCATTCATAAAACGCAGAAAATAAGGAGATACAATCAGGTCATCCTCCAGTACAATGACCTTTCCGTATGCCTTTACCTGTGCAGTGACTCCATCGATAATGTTCCTTGCCAGTCCCCAGTTTTCAGAGCGTTCGATCACCGTAACCTTTCCGAAACCTTCTGCCTTCCGCACCAGACGGCGCACCTCTTCCACTGCCTCCTTATCCTTCTCACTCCGGTGGCAGTCGGAATAAATATATAGTTCGCTCTGTGCGGCCAAGTCATTCCTTCTCAAAGAATCGAGCAACTGCCGGGTATGTGCCGGGCGGTTGTACACAAAAAGTAAAACGGGAGCATAAGTATTCATCATATCCAGTCGGTTATTATCAGTTTCTATAGTTGTTGCAAACGTTCCATCAGCCGGGACGCGAAAAAATTCCATCCATTGTCATCCAGGAACTTTCTGTAATCTTCCCAGACCACCGGTTCCTCCTTGAAGCGACTTACCAGGCCGGGAATCTCTTCCAATTCCCTGAACGTATATACTTTCAACAATTTCTCATGCGAATAGTCGTTGAAGGAGCCTACAGACGGACCGATTACCTTGGCTCCGAAAGAAAGGGAATCCATCAGCATCCCCGAACTGAGGATGGACTGAGGAGCATAAGGAGCCAATACAAAATGAGACTGTGCCATATATACGGCCAGTTCCTCAAACGAGACTCCCTTGAAAATCTGGGTCACATAGGGAGAGGCATAACGCTCCAGCTGATGGCGTAACGCATCCGAAGGGCATTTCCCCACCACGCAGATACGCAACTGCAGGGAGCGACGCTGTACAAAATCAAGGAACTCACGTACTCCCTTATAAGGAGTAACCGTACCCCATATCAACAGGTCGTATTTTTTTTCAGTGTCAACCGGCACCAATGACAGCCGGTTTCGTGTAGGATGGTGCAGAAAAAGTACCTTTCCTGCCGCATAAGGATATCTCTCCTTCACAAGGTCTACTCCTTCCAGTGAATGCGTCAGAATCAGGTCGGCACGCCGGGAAATAAACCGTGCCAGGAAACGCTTCAAGCCCTCGTATCCGACGGTATGCGGACGACGGTTATGAAGTACCCACACCACTTTTCTCCCCGATAATTTCAGCCAAAGAATCAGCAGACAGGCAATAATGGCCTGCAAGGGACCGTATTTATAGTCAGGAATGCTCTCAAACCAGTTGAAAATATACACCTTCCCCCAATTTTTCCGTGTCAGCAGACTAATCAAGGGGTTCTTATGAGGGGCATTGACCACCTGCGCTTTTCCACTCGCATTAAGGGCAGCTATGAAATCCTTGATATAAGGATTGGAAGTCTGGTCGGTACCCTGTTTCAAATTGGGATAAATGCAACATTTCATCATCGGTCTCCGTATTTATTCGTGAATAAACTCCTTGTAAAACTCCTGATATTCATTTTTCAGGAAAGCGTGGCATCCAAAGGGCAGACGGCCTGTCAACCGATACAGGTACGACGGACGCTCCTCGAAGGAAAAGTACATGGCTTCGCGGGTAGAAGGAATCTTCCATTTCAGCGTACTGTCTCCCAGCATGGCATAAAACAGGTCTTCATTGTGATTCAGCCAGTCCCCGGTATAATCAGCCACCCGGTTATGCTTTCCCATAAAGCGCTGCAGGGCCATCGGCAGTCTGTGCAAAGGTCCGCGGTACCGGTAATATCTCCAGATACCCCTCCAGGTAAGAATCCTTCCCTCATGCTCGAACAGGCGGATAAAAGAGGCGATTTTTCTCAGAGAAAAACCTCCGTTGCCACAGTTGTTCCAGTCCACTTCCCGGTTCAGTTTCAGGAAAGGAGCTCCGATATAGTCGTATCCTTTATTGCACCAGTCCATCAGTTCATCCTGAAAGACATAGGCATCCAACTGATAGATGAGCAGGTATTCCCATTGCCGGAAACGCAGATAAAACTCCTTTGTCAGCATCAGCCGGTTATACCCGCGCTGACTTTCGAAAAAAGAAGAAGCAAATCCGATGTATTGAAACGCTTTCTGACAGGTTTCAAATACGTGACGATATTCGGACAGATTCAGCGAATCGGGTCCGAACAGACAAATGTCATAATTTCCCAGTACCTTCAGGCACTGACGCAATGAAAGGGATTCAAAGGAATCCATGGTTTCCTTGTATACAGGAATGGCTATGACAACTTTATTTTTCATCGGTGGAATATTTTACGGATATGTTGAAGGGTCTCCTGCAGCATGACAGACCCCGACAGATACAATAAAGCCAGGTAACAGACACCTACTACCCCAATCTTTCCCAACAGACGGAAATAGATATTCGAAATGCCTTCCGTGGCAAAATAGGCCACGGCAATACCGGCACCCGTAAGGAGGGCAAAAGGCAGGATATCACGGAAAATCAGGTCTTTCAGCCGCAGCGGAATCTGACGGGACAGCACATAGAACCAGACAAAGAACCAGCAGTAGTTGACGATAATGTAGTTGCTCACCATACAAATCAGTCCGTACGGAGCCGACAGATAGATGACCAACAGCTGCACCACATCCAGCAGTACCGTTCCATACATGTATATATTCGATTTTCCCCGGCTGATAATGGCATTGGTAAACAGGTTGTTGATGGGAGTAATGATGCCCCACAGGCAGAACAATTGCATGTAAGGAATACTGTGAGCCCATTTATCGGTTACAGTCACCGATATGAACTCGGGAGCCACAAAGGCCAGTCCCAGCATGGCCGGACAGGCTACGTAGGCCACGAAGCGAACCAGCTTGCGGAACACCTGCTGCTGACGCTCGGGAGTATCGGCCACCTGCGCCAATACCGGCTGAGAGACGTTGTTGACCATTCCCCAGATGACACTGTAGGCAATGTATCCCCATTTGTATCCCTGTGCATAGTATCCGGTCTGAGACTTGGTATAGAAACGGCCGATTAATATGGAAAAGATATTGTTGTTCAGAATATTGAAAAGTCCTGTCAGCAACAGTTTGATACTGAACGGGAAAAAGGTCCTTAAAGGTTCTATGCTGAACTGAAAGGAAGGACGCCAGGGGGAATAATACCAGCGCATCATGCAACTGACGCATCCCTGTACCACCATCTGCACAATCAGACTCCAATATCCCATTCCTTTCCAGGCCATTGCCACGCCGATAATACACGACAGCACATAAGCCGTCAAGTCGGCCTTGGCCCGCTCCTTGACCATCAGTTTCTTGATGATAATGGCATTGTGTACCGTACACGTACATCCGAACAGGAACCAGATGAACATCACCCGTGCTCCCCAAAGCAGTTCGGGAGCATGATAGAACTCGGCAATCCAGGGAGCCGCCAGGTAACCGGCCATATAGAGCAGGCAACCCATGGAACAACTGAACCAGAAAACCGAATTGTAATCTTTGTCGGTAGCCTTCTTCTTATTGATCAGTGCCACAATAAAACCACTCTCCTGGAGCAGTGCGGCCAGGGAGGTAAAGACAATCAGCATATTGAACAGTCCGTAATCATCGGGAGACAATATACGGGCCAGACATATTCCAAACAGCAGGCTCAACAACTGCTGCATGCCGTTGCTGAGAGCCCCCCAAAAAAGCCCTTTTGCCGTCTTCTCTTTCAACGTCTGTTCATCTGCCATACTCTCTTATTGTGTTACTTAAAAATAGGAGACAGTCCTTCTTACCAAGAGGGACTGTCTTCTGAAAAATACATGTGTATATCGTGATTATTTCACTTCACTTCCCGGTTTTACCTCTTTCAGCAGTGAAGTAACCGCCAGTGAACCATCGAAGTTCTCAGCGCTCAGAATCATACCTTCACTTACCAGGCCGTTCTTGAACTGACGAGGAGCCAGGTTGGCAATGAACAATACCTGCTTGCCGATCAGTTCTTCCGGTTTGTAATGCTGGGCGATACCGCTGACAATCGTACGGTTCTCCAGACCATCAGCAATCTTGAACTTCAAGAGTTTCTTCATCTTAGGTACTACCTCACATTCCAATACGGTTCCCACACGGATATCGAGCTTTTCAAAGTCTTCGAACGAGATAGTCGGCTTGATCGGATTCGCCTTATAAGCAGCGGCTTCGTTGGCTTTCTTCGTATCCAGCAGTTTCTGTACCTGTGCCTCGATGACGCTGTCTTCAATCTTTTCGAACAACAGTTCCGGCTTATTCAGTGCATGTCCGGCGCTCAACAGGTCGGTGCGTCCCAGCTGTTCCCATTCGAAGGTTTCCATGTTCAGCATCTTACGCAGTTTCTCACTGCTGAACGGCAGGAACGGTTCGAAGGCGATGGCCAGGTTGGCAACCAGCTGCAACGAAATGTTCAGAATAGTAGCTACACGCTCCATGTCTGTCTTTGCCAGTTTCCAAGGCTCTGTATCAGCCAGATACTTATTACCGATACGTGCCAGGTTCATGGCTTCTTTCTGTGCGTCACGGAACTTGAATACATCCAGCAGTTTTTCTACTTCTGCCTTTACATCCGCAAATTCCTTCAGGGTTTCCTTATCGTAATCGGTCAGTTCCCCACAAGCCGGTACCTTGCCGTCAAAATATTTATGAGTCAATACCAGCGCACGGTTCACGAAGTTACCGTATACAGCTACCAGCTCATTGTTGTTGCGTGCCTGGAAATCCTTCCAGGTGAAGTCATTGTCTTTGGTTTCCGGAGCATTGGCAGTCAGCACATAGCGCAGCACATCCTGTTTGCCAGGGAAATCCTGCAGATATTCGTGCAACCACACAGCCCAGTTGCGTGAAGTCGAAATCTTATCTCCTTCCAGGTTCAGGAATTCGTTGCTCGGCACATTGTCCGGCAGGATGTAACTGCCTTCAGCCTTCAGCATGGCCGGGAATACGATGCAGTGGAACACAATGTTGTCCTTACCGATGAAGTGTACCAGACGGGTTTCAGGATCCTTCCACCACTTTTCCCATGAATCAGGCAACAGTTCCTTGGTATTGGAAATATAACCGATAGGCGCATCAAACCATACATACAATACCTTTCCTTCTGCGCCTTCTACCGGTACCGGAATACCCCAGTCGAGGTCACGGCTTACGGCACGAGGCTGCAGTCCCATATCGAGCCAGCTCTTGCACTGACCGTATACATTCGGACGCCATTCCTTGTGGTCTTCCAGGATCCACTTGCGCAACCATCCTTCGTGCTTGTCGAGCGGCAGGTACCAGTGCTTGGTTTCCTTCATCACCGGTTTGCTTCCGCTGATTGCACTCTTAGGATTAATCAGTTCTGTCGGTGAAAGGGTGCTTCCACACTTCTCACACTGGTCTCCATAAGCTCCTTCGGCATGGCAGCGGGGACATTCACCGGTAATATAACGGTCGGCAAGGAAAGTATGGGCTTCCTCATCGTAATACTGCTCAGAAGTCTTCTCGATAAATTCTCCCTTGTCATACAACTTACGGAAGAAGTTGGAAGCCATTTCGTGATGAGTAGCCGAACTGGTGCGGCCATAAGTATCGAATGAGATACCGAATTCCTTGAATGAATCTCTGATCAGTGTATGATAACGGTCCACTACATCCTGCGGAGTGATTCCCTCCTTCTTGGCACGGATGGTAATGGGCACTCCATGCTCGTCCGATCCTCCGATAAAGAGAACCTCTTCTTTCTTCAGGCGCAGATAGCGTACATAGATATCGGCCGGGACATATACTCCTGCCAAATGTCCGATATGCACCGGACCATTTGCATAAGGCAGTGCCGATGTTACGGTAGTTCGTTTGAATTTCTTTTCCATATATGTATATGTTTTATTGTATATTCATTTTCTGGTACCTACTTCATACCGTCTGCAAAGATAGTCATTTCTCGGCGAAGTATATGAGTTGCCCAAAGATTTATAACGATTTAGCCGGCCCAATTTTCACGGTCCAGATTACGGTAGCTGATGGCCTCCGCCAGATGGTGCGACTGGACATGAGGTGCATCCTCCAGATCGGCAATGGTACGGGCCACTTTCAGAATACGGTCGTAGGCACGGGCCGAAAGATTCAGGCGCGACATGGCATTGCGCAACAGCGCCATTCCGGCAGCATCCGGCTGAGCATATTCACGCAGGAGGGCAGGACTCATCTGTGCATTACAATGCACACCGGGAACCTGGGCGAAGCGTCTGGCCTGTACCTGACGCGCCTTGACAACCCGTTCACGGATGGTCCGGCTCGACTCTCCGGGAGCCTGTTCCGCCAGTTTCTCGAACGGTACCGGAACAATCTCAATCTGTATGTCTATCCGGTCGAGCAGAGGCCCTGAAATCCGGTTCAGATAGCGGTGTACCTGACCGATGTTGCACACGCAAGCACGGGTTGGATGATTAAAATAACCACACGGACACGGGTTCATGGAAGCTACCAAGGTAAAGCTTGCCGGATATTCCAGCGTATATTTAGCTCTCGAAATGGTGATGCACCGGTCCTCCAAAGGCTGACGGAGCACTTCCAGTACCGAACGGCTGAACTCCGGCAACTCATCCAGAAAAAGTACCCCATTGTGGGCCAGACTGATTTCTCCAGGCTGAGGATTGGCCCCTCCTCCCACCATTGCAATCTGCGAAATAGTATGGTGAGGACTCCGGAACGGACGTGTGGCAATCAGCGAAGAGTCCTTTCCCAGTTTACCTGCCACAGAATGAATCTTCGTGGTTTCCAGACTCTCGGAAAGCGTAAACGGAGGCAGGATTCCGGGCAGACGCTTGGCCATCATCGACTTGCCGCTTCCGGGTGCCCCCACCATCAGAATATTATGTCCTCCGGCAGCAGCTACTTCCAGGGCACGCTTCACGTTCTCCTGTCCCTTGACATCCGCAAAGTCAAACGGAAAGTTTTCCTGATGATTGCTGAACTCCTCCCGCGTATTTACCTCCGTAGGAGTCAACGTATCTTTCCCGTTGAAAAATTCGATGACCTCTACAATGTTACTGGCTCCATATACCTTCAGGTTATTCACTACCGCCGCTTCTCTCGCATTCTGCAGAGGCAGGATGAAACCTTCGAATCCTTTCGCACGGGCAGCGATGGCGATGGGCAATGCCCCTTTGACGGGCAACAGCGTCCCGTCGAGGCTCAGCTCTCCCAAAATCATGTATTTACCCAGTTTTTCCGCAGCGACTCCACCTGTCGCAGCCAGGATACCGATGGCCAGCGGAAGGTCGTACGAGGCTCCTTCCTTGCGGATATCCGCAGGAGCCATGTTGACCACAATCTGGCAGGTCGGAAATTTATATCCGTTTACCTGTAAGGCAGAAATAATCCGTTCGTGACTTTCTTTCACCGCCGAATCGGGCAATCCTACGAGAAAAAATTTTATTCCACGCGAACTGTTGACTTCTATCGTTACGACAGTAGCATCAATACCTTGTAAGGCAGCACTAAATAGTTTGACTAGCATTAGATTTTCGGTTGTTTTTATTTTTACTTCGAAGCATCGGTCAGTTGCTTCACCTTTTCGTACAAGTCCTGACGGAACAGGTCTCTTGCGATAATCTTCCGGTTCCGGTCAACCAGGATGTTCGCTGGCAGCCTCCACACTCCGTTCTGACGGATAACCTGATTGTCCCATGCCTTGAAATCGCAGACCTCTACCCACCGTTCAGTATCTTCCTTGCACTGACTGTACCACTGCTCCTTTCCATAGTCGAGCGAAAGATTCAGTACCCGGAACTGTTTTTCCGGCAATTTCCGGGCTATCTGTTCAAGGGAGTCTCTCACCACCAGGCTCTGAGGGTCCCAGCTTGCCCAGAAGTTGATCAGCGTATAACTGTCGGGAGCATTATTCCAGGCTACATACTTTCCCTTCCGGTCTTTGCAGGAGAAATAACTGACGTAGTCCTTGTTCACCGTCTTGTTTTTATCGGCAATAGCTTCAAGTGCCCCACCCAGTATATAAGAGTCCTTCACCATACCGTCCAGCGGAGCCAGTATGGAAGCCAGTTCCTCCAGGTCGGGCTGTGTACTTTGAATAAAGAACTGATGAATGATGTATGCAGAAGCAAACGACTGCAGGTGCGTACGTACAAATTCCTTGGCCTTCATCCTGACAGCCGCAGTATCCGTCCGTATTTCATCGATGCTCTTCAGAAACTCTCCATAAACCGCATTCTCTCCTTCTCCGGAGATTACAGGAGCGTCAAAAGAACCTGTCAGCTTCATCTTTTCCTTAGGAGAGACAAACACCGGAATGCTTTTTCCTTCCGAAGAGAGCAGGCGGCACAAGTTCAGGGTATCCGCTTCCGTCTCATAAGTAAACTTACCGTTTTCCGTATAAATGGTATCTATTTTCAGCATCGGGTCATCATAAACCATCCACAAGGTATCCGACTGTACATCGTCCAGCTCTGCCTGAAGTTTAAAACCCGAATTTCCCTGACATCCGGCCCACCCTACAGTCAGGACCAATAAGAAAAGTAACTTATTCATATTCACGCATAGTTTTTGCGAAAATACACAAATTCTCGTAATCCTCCATGTTTTTCACCATATTATTCCCCCGAGAGCCCGGAGACAAAAAAAAGGCCGGAACCATGCGTTCCGGCCTTTTCTGAATATTATCAGATATCAAGTTAAATATTACTTGATTTCATTTGCATATTTAGCAAATTCACGGTCTGTCTGAGCCTTAGCAGCCAAAGCAGCATCTTTCTGAGCTACTTTTGCCATGCTTGACTTAACCAGGTCAGCGTTGTTTGTTCTAGCACCTACGATAGCCATCAGATAATCTGTATAAGCATCCGGATTCTTCACAGCAGCCAAAGTGTTTTTAGCCTTGTTGTAATCCTTAGCCAGGATCTGAGCCAAAGCAGCTGAGTTAGTCTTAGTATCACCGAATGCCTGAACAGCGCGGTCATACTGACCCTGTTTGATATACAGGTTACCCAGAATTTCGTTAGCAGTGTTTGCACCAGTTGACTTGCTCAAGTAAGTTTCAGCGTTAGCTACGTTACCCTTAGCCAGTTCGATCAAACCAAGGTTAGTGTTTACTTCAGGAGCGTTAGCGTTCTTGCTGGCAGCCTGTTTGAAGTAGTTTTCAGCAGTAGCCTGGTCACCCTTAGCATAAGCCATCAGACCCAAGTTGTTATAAGCACGGAAGTCTGAAGGATACAGTTCGATAGCTTTCTTGTAGATAGCTTCCTGACGAGCTTCGTCGTTAGTCAGAGTAGCAGCATACAACAGTTCGTCTACGCTCAATACCTTAGCGTCAGTGTCGAATGCTTCGTTGATTTCTTCGTCGCTGCGACCGATTACATCGTAGTTAGCAGTCAGGCGAGCACGACGCAACTGAGGCAGGATTTCGTCAGCCAAAGTCTTGTAAACTGAAGAAATGTTCTTGATTTCAGCTTCACGCTGTTCAGGATCGCTGTACATAGACAATACACGCAAGATCAGGTCTTTATCCTGGATGTTTGATTTAGAAACCAATTCCTGGAAACCGTCCCAGTCCTGAGCAGTGTACTTAGTATCTACTTCAGTTTCGATCTTACCCTTCTTCAACTGCTGGTTCATGTATTTTTCAGTGTTGTTCTGACGGTTTTCAGCCAAAGTTGTATTCAACTTCACACCACCATCAGGAGAAGCGTAAGCAGAAATTTCGATGTTGTTCAGTTTATAGTTCTTAGTGTCACCAGCCACAGTTACTACCTGTTTGTGGAATTCTTTCAAACCTTCAGATTTCAATTCGCTTGCGCGGAGGTTAGCCTGCTGGATCAAGAACATGATCTGAGCTTCCTTAGCCTGTTTGATGATTCTCTGGAATGCATCCGGAGCCAAAGCAGCGTTAGCAGAATTTACAGTAGGAAGTTCTGATGTAGCGATAACACCGTCAGCAATCTTTACAGAAGGAATAGTATAAGATTTCTTTCCAGTTTTGATCTTGAAATCCAAATACAGTTCAGATTTTGCCATTTCAGGAACATAGTCGAAAGAAGCCTTCATTGTGTAAGTACCACCAGCCTTGTATGAAATAGTCTGGTCGTTACCCTGTACTTTTTCACCCTGGAATGTAGCCGGCTGGCCTTTAGCTTCACCACCGTCCCATCTCAAAACCGGAGTTACTTCTACAGTAGCGTTCTTCTTGAAATATTTTTCAGGGAACTTACCTGTAATTGTAACAGGAACCTTACCTCCTACTGCTTCCAATACTTCAGGGTTAGTTGTGAAGTAGTCAGCAGACAATTCACCCATTTTCTTACATGAAGAAAATGCGAGGACTAACAATGCCACTAAAGGCAAATACAACTTTCTAATCATGATTTTTAATATTAGGTTTATATTATGAATTTTATCTCTATATATTCATCACAATATTCGAGGCAAAGATAAGAAAAACTCTATATAATAGTTCTCTATTCCTTATTTTTTTTCAAATAAGTAATCGAAAAATTGATTTAGTTGAATAAAAACTAGGCTTCCAGGTCTTTTTTCCGGTTTCTCGGATGGTGTTCAATGATTTCCTGCCGTAAAAGCGTCCGGTCGATGTGCATGTAAATTTCAGTCGTTCCGATGCTTTCATGCCCCAGCATGCACTGTATCGCCCTCAGATTGGCACCGCCTTCCAACAAATGTGTGGCAAATGAATGCCGGAACGTATGCGGACTGATACTTTTCTTCAGTCCGATGGCCGCTGCCAGTTCCTTGATGATATGGAACACCATGATGCGGGAAATGTTTTTCCCGAACCGGCTGATAAATACAAAATCTTCATATCCCGGCTTGATCAGTCCCTGTTCCCTGTCCAGAAAATAGTTTTTCAGTTCCGAAACTGCCCTCGGAGAAATAGGTACCAGGCGCTGCTTGTTTCCCTTTCCCTCCACTTTAATAAATCCTTCGTTCAGATACAGGTCGGAGATTTTCAGGTTGCAGAGCTCCGACACTCGCAATCCACAGCTGTACAGCGTCTCCAGAATCGCACAGTTGCGCTGCCCCTCCCGCGTACTCCGGTCGATCTGCCCGATCAGGGCATCGATTTCCTCCACCGTCAGCACATCGGGCAAATGTTTTCCGATCTGCGGAGACTCCAGCAGCTCACACGGATCCTGTTCGATATAATCCTCCAGCAGCAGAAACTGATAGAAAGACCGTATGCCGGAAAGAATGCGGGCCTGCGACCTCGGATGAATCCCGATGTCATGAAGCCCCGCCGAAAAATGCTCCAGATGCTCCAGCGTCACCTCGGTATAATCAATCCCCTCGAGCGTCAGATAAGCCATCAGTTTATCCAAATCCGTCAAATAAGCCTGGACCGTATTTTCCGACAAGCCCTTTTCCAGTTTCAAATATTGCCTATACTTTATTATTATCTTTTCGCTTTTTTCTCGGGTTTTCATTTCTTTTTCGTATCTTTGTCCCAAATTTTTTCGCAAATGTATTAAATATTTTATTCGAATGGGAAGAAGAAGAATACAAATAATCAATGGTCCCAATATCAATTTATTGGGAAAGCGTGAACCTTCTATCTACGGGAGCCGGACATTCGAAGATTATTTGACTGATTTGAGAATGCAATATCCGGAGTTGCAGCTGGACTATTACCAGTCGAACACCGAAGGATTCCTCATCGACAAGATTCATGAGACAGGATTCTCGTACGACGGAATCATCCTGAATGCCGGGGCATACACCCACACTTCGATCGCCCTTCAGGACGCCATCCGCGCCGTGACCGCCCCTGTCATTGAAGTCCATATCTCAAACGTCCATGCGCGGGAAGAGTTCCGTCATCGCTCCATGATATCCTGTGCCTGTCTGGGGGTGATCTGCGGATTCGGGCTTGACTCATACCGCTTGGGAATAGAAGCCTTGTTACAACATAAAAAAACAATTTCAGATTAAATAAATTAATATGATGCTCAAACAAACAAAAATCGTAGCGTCCATTTCGGACTTGCGCTGTGAAGTGGATTTTATCAGAGATCTTTTTAATGCAGGTATGAACGTTGTCAGAATGAACACGGCACATGCCAGTCGCGAAGGATTTGAAAAACTGATAGCCAATGTCCGCGAAGTTTCAAACCGTATCGGTATTCTGATGGATACAAAAGGCCCTGAAGTACGTACCACAGCCAGTGCAGAAGGTCCGATTGATTTCAAGACAGGTGACAAAGTGCAAATCGTAGGCAATCCAGACCAGGAAACTACCCGCGAATGCATTTCCGTAACTTATGCCAACTTTGTTCATGACCTCTCGGTAAATGCACGGGTATTGATTGACGACGGAGAACTGGAACTGAAAGTGTTGGACAAGAACGAAACAACCCTGTTTTGCGAAGTTTGCAACGATGCCACTTTGGGAAGCCGCAAGAGCGTCAACGTACCGGGAGTGAGAATCAATCTTCCTTCACTTACCGAGAAAGACCGCAACAACATACTTTACGCCATCGAGAAGGACATTGACTTCATTGCCCATTCTTTCGTACGCAACAAACAGGATGTACTGGATATCCGCGAGATTCTGGATGCGCACAACAGCGACATCAAGATCATTGCGAAGATTGAAAACCAGGAAGGTGTAGACAACATCGATGAAATCCTCGAAGTAGCCGACGGAGTCATGGTAGCACGTGGTGACCTGGGTATCGAAGTTCCTCAGGAACGCATTCCGGGTATCCAGCGTATCCTGATCAAGAAATGTATCCTGGCCAAGAAGCCCGTTATCGTGGCAACCCAGATGCTGCACACCATGATCAACAATCCGCGTCCGACACGTGCCGAAGTTACCGATATCGCCAATGCCATCTATTACCGTACAGATGCCCTGATGCTGAGTGGTGAAACGGCTTACGGAAAATATCCGGTAGAAGCTGTAAAGACCATGGCCAAGGTAGCTGCCCAGGCAGAAAAAGACAAGATGGAAGAAAACGATATCCAGATTCCTCTGACACCGGAAAATACCGACGTAACTGCATTCCTTGCAAAGCAGGCTGTACGTGCCACCAACCTGATGCCGATCCGTGCCATCATCACCGACTGCTTCAGCGGACTGACTGCACGCAACCTGGCTGCCTTCCGTGGAAAATATCCGGTACTGGCTATCTGTTACAAGGAAAAGACCATGCGTCACCTGGCTCTTTCATACGGTGTAGAAGCTATCTACATGCCTGAGAAGGCCAGCGGTCAGGAATATTATTTCACAGCTTTGCGCAAACTGCTTGCCGACGGAGTACTGTCTCCGAAAGACATGGTGGCTTACCTGAGTGGAGGTAAGAAAGGTACACATACTTCATTCCTCGAAATCAATCAGGTAGAAGATGTGCTGGAAAATGCCGGCGAATATGTGTTGCCCAACCGTAACCGCTATCTATAATTAACTGATACAAGATAGAAAATGCAGGAAATGAAGGAGGGGTTAATCGCGCCTGCTTTCGTTTTCTGCATTTCTTTTTCCTAAATGCTGCACAATGAAAGAAACAGATGCACTGGATGATTACATCCTTAGCCACATAGACCCGGAAGGAGAATATCTGAAGGCCTTGTACCGTGCCACGCACGTCAAGCTGCTGCGTCCGCGAATGGCTTCCGGACATCTTCAGGGACGGATGCTCAAGATGTTTGTACAGATGATACGCCCCAAACAGATCATCGAAATAGGTACATACAGCGGGTATTCGGCACTCTGTCTGGCCGAAGGACTGGAGGAAGGGGGCATGCTTCACACCTTTGAGATCAACGACGAACAGGAAGACTTTACCCGCCCCTGGCTGGAGAACTCTCCCTATGCAGACAAAATCCGTTTCTACATCGGCGATGCCCTGAAAATCGTTCCGCAGATGGATATCTGTTTTGACCTGGCTTTTATAGACGGAAACAAGCGTAACTACATTGAGTATTACGAGATGATTCTCGCGAAGATGAATTCCGGAAGCTATATCATAGCCGACAATACCCTGTGGGATGGCCACGTACTGGAGGAGCATCCCCATGCCACCGATACCCAGACTATCGGTATCAAGAATTTCAATGACCTGGTCGCAAGCGACGAACGCGTAGAGAAAGTGATACTTCCCCTGCGTGACGGTCTAACCATTATCCGTAAAAAATAAATTTATATATAATATAAGTATGGAAACAACCAGACAAAACAAAATTTCACGTCTCATCCAGAAAGAGCTCAGTGAAATCTTCTTGCTGCAAACCAAATCGATGCCGGGAGTATTGGTTTCCGTCAGTATTGTCCGCATCAGTCCCGACATGAGTTATGCACGCGTATACCTCAGCGTTTTCCCGTCGGAAAGAAGCGAGGAAATCGTAAAGAACATCAACGACAACATGAAGTCCATCCGCTTTGAGCTGGGCAACCGGGTACGCCATCAGTTGCGCATCATTCCCGAACTGAAGTTCTTTGTCGACGACTCACTGGACTACGCCGCACACATTGACGAATTATTGAAAAAATAACTGTCTGATATACAGATTATCCTTGACCGGTACAAGGCACATGGAACGCGTCTTCGCACAGGGCTCTATGTGCCTTTGCCTTTTTGAACAAGCAGCTCCGATATATGAATTTTCCTTTTTACATCGCCCGCAGGTATCTCTTTTCAAAGAAGTCGCACCATGCCATCAACATCATTTCCGCCATCTCGGTATGCGGTGTGGCACTGGCCACCCTGGCACTGGTGTGTACGCTTTCGGTTTTCAACGGATTTCAGGACCTGGTGGCTACCTTCTTCACGGCATTCGACCCGCAGCTTAAAATCACTGCCATCCAAGGCAAAGTATTCCATAATACAGACGAAAGAATCCTCCGTGTCAAAGCCTTGCCGGAAATCGAGGTCTTTTCCGAATCGCTCGAAGACAATGTCATGATTCAGTATAAGGGACGACAGACAATGGCCGTGCTGAAAGGTGTAGAAGACAATTTCGACCGGCTCACGCCCATCGACAGTATCCTGTTCGGAAGAGGAGAATTGAAACTGCACGACGAGGTAGTGGACTACGTGATACCGGGCATCCAGCTCGTATCCACCCTTGAATCGGGCATACGTTTCCTGGATCCCTGGGAAATATACGCTCCCCGCCGTGGCGCCAAAGTCAACCTGGCCAACCCTTCGGGCAGTTTTACCACGGGACAACTGTTTGCTTCCGGACTGGTGTTTGCCGTCAACCAGGAAAAGTACGACGGATCTTACCTGCTTACCTCACTGAAATTTGCAAGAGAACTGTTCCAGTATACCGATGAGGTGTCTGCCGTCAACCTGAAACTGAAGGCCGGGGCGGACGAGAAAGCCGTAAAGAAACAAATTCAGGAACTGTTGGGGGACGGTTTCCGGGTACAGACACGCTACGAGCAGCAGGCCGATACGTACCGCATCATGGAAATCGAGAAACTCATCTCCTATTTCTTCCTGACCTTCATTCTGATGATTGCCTGCTTCAATGTCATCGGTTCGCTGTCGATGCTGATCATCGACAAGAAAGAGGATGTGGTTACCCTGCGCAATCTGGGGGCCGATGACCGGCAGATTACCCGCATCTTCCTGTTCGAAGGACGGATGATTACTTTCTTCGGAGCCATCTCCGGTGTCCTTCTGGGTATCCTGCTGTGCTGGCTCCAACAGGAATACGGACTCATTTCCCTGGGTAATTCAGGCAGTTTCGTAGTCGATGCCTATCCGGTCAGCGTACACGCCACCGACGTGATACTTGTGTTTGTCACCGTGCTGGTGGTCGGCTTCCTGTCGGTATGGTATCCGGTACGCTTCCTGAGCAGACGACTGCTGAAAAAGGGCAGCGAGAGCAATTCCTGACTTCCGGACAGCCCAGTCTCTACCGGGCGGGCAATCGTTCTTCTGAGGCCTTTATATTCAGTATACAGATAAAAAATCAGGGTGTATCCAAAACTGAAACAGTTCGGATACACCCTGAATGGTGTTTATCAATTCATCTTACGCTCCAAAAGTCACATTTTCATAAATCTGCTCACCCTTTACAGCACCGTCCTTGGTCAGGATAGTAATCTTTACGGTGTGAGTACCCGACAACATATCTTCTGTCAGGTTCAGACGGAGAATATAAGAGTTGGTAATTGCTCCGGTAACCGGCAGGTCATTCAAAGAAACATCGGTGAAGGAAGCATCTGTCCGGATGTTGGTACCACCTGTATAGATACTGAAGAGCCAAGGCTTTTCCTCATACAAGTCTCTCCAACGGTATGTTTCTTCCGGATATCCGTTCAAATCGCTGAAAATAGTATGTATCGTACCTTTATTTACGTTCCAGTTATAATATTCAGATTCCGGATTTACAGTTTCAACCGACCATTCTGCATGTCCGCCCGGCTGGTTCGGCTCGTCTGTAAAGTGTACATAAATGCGGTTAGATCCCTGACGGAACGCAAAGTTCTCATCTGCAAAATGCAACATGATACCTCCACATTCTCCCCCGGCAGTTCTGTACTGCTGCGCAGCAGCTTCCAGTTCATTTTTGTCCGGTCCGCCAAAACCTACCGTACGGCCTCTGCCTGTAGAACGTTCCAAATATGTATGCAATGTCTCTACATCGGTAATGTTCAATGCACCATTTACAAAACTATGGTCAATACCTACGCAACCGAACTGTACGTCCATAACCTGTGAGATTTTTGCAGACCATTCCAGAATTTCACGGGCTACCGTATTGGCTTCCTGTCCCATACTTCCGGAGTTGTCAACCAGGAATACCACATCAGCCTTTGCCTTGCTGGCACGTGAAGCCACTTCATCAGCGTTAACAACAGTCACAGCTTTCGGCTTTCCGTCGATTTCCACCCATACGTTCTGTTCTGCATGATTGGTTCCATACAACTTCATCCAGTCTTTGTCCGGTGTCTGGATACCTGTCAGACTCAGACGCAGTACTTTATTGTCTGAACCTTCTTCAATGAACGTCTGGAAGTTAGGAATACTGATATTCGGAGTTCCTCCGATAGAAGGATTGCTCTGTGCCTCTTCATCTGCAATACCAATGGCACCAGTTTCGTAAGATGCCTCATCTTTTGAACATGAGGATATTCCCATCACTGTCAAGAAAATACCCAACCGAAAATTTTTTACTCTCATAACTTTATCTTTTAATAATTTTTTACAAAACTATAAAATAAAATAAAGCGTAATAATATAGTAATACAGAAAATTATACCATACAATGCATTTATGTGATTAAAGGAATAAAAAAAGGAACTATTATGACATTTTTTTTACATCTTCACCCAGATATTCCGAAGAGAAAGGCAACAAAAAATCCTCTATTCCTTCCCGGATAGAGGATTCAATGCGGTGCGTACGGGACTCGAACCCGTGACCCCATGCGTGACAGGCATGTATTCTAACCAACTGAACTAACGCACCAAAGTTTCTGCTTTATTATAAAGTATCAATCTCTCTTGATGCGGTGCGTACGGGACTCGAACCCGTGACCCCATGCGTGACAGGCATGTATTCTAACCAACTGAACTAACGCACCAAAATTCTGTACTTTATTATAAAGTATCAATCTCTCTCGATTGCGAATGCAAAGGTACTACTTTTTTTTATTCCTGCAAGCGTTTCGGGAAACTTTTTTCAAAAAAAATATATTTTTCTCGCAAAAAGCCCGATTTTCTTCGTGGTTTTACAAGGATATTCAGGAGGGTTTTCCGCCTGTTAACCGGATCAACCTCCTGAATATCAATATTTAATTATCAGATTTCCTTGATTGAGATAGCTACTCCTCCACTCGGAGCCAATTTTTGCTTCAATTTAGTCTTATGGTTCACTTTCCGGGTAGAAATGACATATTCCTTCGGGTTGGTGCGCCAATCGGCCGACTTGCCATCGGCATAAATGGTTGCCTGGTATTTCTTTCCGGCAGGCAGGAAACTCAGGTCGATGACAGCCTCGCGACTGTTTTCATCGGTAATTCCTCCCACGAACCATTCATTCTTGCCTTTTGCCTTACGGGCAATGGTGATATAGTCTCCCGGTTCTGCCTCGAGAATATACGTATGGTCCCAGTCGACTGCCACATCCTTGATAAACTGGAAGGCATCGGGATATTTCTCATAATTCTGATACAGGTCGGCAGCCATCTGCAGCGGACTGTACATGGTAACATAAAGTGCCAGCTGTTTCACCAGTGTAGTACCCAGTTTGGCCTTATTCGAGCCATATACCGACAGGTCGCCTTCAAAAATACCCGGAGTATAATCCATCGGACCACCCATCAGACGGGTAAACGGCAAAATAGTCTGGTGATCCGGACGGATACCGTTGAAAGACTCAAATTCGGTACCGCGTGCCGATTCCTGGGCAATCCAGTTCGGATAAGTCCGGTACATACCCGTAGGACGAACCGCCTCGTGCGAGTCTACCATAATCTTATACTGAGCCGCCGTTTCAGCTACCCGGTTGTAGTGATTGACCATCCACTGTCCGTCGTGATGCTCGCTGCGCGGAATAATCGGTCCTACATAACCCGTTTTCACGGCATCATAACCGTTTTCCTTCATGAAACGGAAGGCATCGTGCATCTGACGCTCATAGTCAGCCACCGAAGAAGTCGTTTCATGATGCATGATGATCTTCACCCCTTTCGATGCGGCATAGCGCTGCAGTTCCTTGACATCAAAATCAGGATAAGCCTTGGTAAAGCTGTAAATAAACTCTTTGGCATAAGCATAATTGTCTTCCCAGCCTTCGTTCCAGCCTTCCACCAGTACTGCATCAAAACCGTGTTTGGCCGCAAAGTCGATGTATTCCTTCACGTGCGCCGTATTGGCTCCATGGTGTCCGTTCGGCTTCAACTGAGTATAATCTGTCTTTCCGATTACAATATCCTGCGTATCGGTATAAGCCCAGGTAGAGCCTCCTCCCGTGAAATACTCCCACCATACGCCGACATACTTGACAGGCTTGATCCACGAAGTATCCTCCAGTTTACAAGGCTCATTCAGGTTGACAATCAGGTTCGAAGCCAAAATGTCACGGGCATCGTCGCTTACTACAATCGTACGCCACGGACTGGTACTTCCTGTCTGGATATATCCTTTTGTACCGTTCTTGTCCGGGGTCAGGTGCGCACTCATCAGGTAATTTTCCGGATTCAGGTTCAGGTGCATGGCCGGATAGTTGACCAACGCAGCCTCGTGAATGTTGATGTACAGTCCGTCGTCCGACTTCAGCATCAGCGGAGTCTGCACTGCCAGGTTCGGACTCGGCGACTTGCATGCCAGGGCCTCATCTCTTGCCTTGTCGATGAGCTGGGGAACCTCCGACAACTTGGAGGTCGTAATCTGGAATTCATTGGTATCGTAATCGGCCGGAATCCAGAAGGCCTTGTGATTGCCTGCCAGCTGGAACTCCGTCACTTCCTCATTGATGGTGAAGTGGCGCAACTCTTTCTGCACCGGGAACTCATAGCGGAATCCCAGTCCGTCGTCGAACAGACGGAAACGGATGTTCAGCAGCCAACCGGTAGTTTTCTGTTCCAAGGCCACAAAAAGTTCCTTATGATTGTCACGGATCTCACTGTTCTGGCCCCATACCGGCTCCCAGGTAGTGTCCGAAGCCCCCTCCCGGGTTTCCACAATACGGAAATCACGGTCGAATTCATACGAAGGACGGATCTGGAAACCCATCCGGCTTTCCTTGATTACCTCTTTTCCCTTATACGTAAGCGAATACACCGGCACATCACCGTCCGAGAGGTGAAAATCCATGACCAGGTTACCATCCGGCGAAGTCAGTACCTGCGCCAGAGCCGACACCGACATTCCCAGTATCCCCACTAAAAATACAATCAGTTTTTTCATGTTATTTTGATTTATTGTTTAATGATAATGTCTTCCTTGTTCACTCCTACTCCTTTTATTATCAGCTTCTTCCATGCCTTGGGGAGCAACGGTCTTCCCTGGCGGATTCCCTCATCCGTCAGTTCCAGTCCCCCGAAACCGAACAAAACCGCCTGCAGCAGTCCCCCTGCCCCTGTGGCAAAATAAGGATTGTTCGACGACGGAGATTCCGAAAGCACTCCGAACGGCGGACGCTTGTTGGGCAAGTAACTCTTTTTGAACAGCCGGTAAGCCTCCTCTGCATCTCCCAGCCGGGCATAAAGAATAGAGAGAATCGCATTTCCCATTGCCGGACCGTTCACCTTGTCTATCTTATCCTCGTAGTACACGACATCTCTTCTGACATCCGCCTTGTCGCTTACCAGTCCCAGCGGATAAGCCAGCAGGTTCACGTCGGCCTGCTTGATCATCTCACCCTTATAGGCCGCATGTTCCTTCATCGTACCGTCCTCCATATAATGGAAACGGAGACCGGCGGCTACCTCACCCCACTGTCTGTCGGCCTTCAGTCCAAGTACCTTCGAGGCCTTGATGGCATTTTGGAGCGCGACTTTTGCCGAACCGTTAGTAAAGGCATTGTCGTCTACGTTCGGAGCATATTCGTTGGCTCCGACCACATTCTTGATCGAGTAACTGCCGTCTTCCTGTCTGGACGCACGCGAAACCCAGAAATCGGCAACCGCCTTCATCACCCGATACCCCTCGTTCCGCAACCATTCCTTGTCTTTGGTAACCCGATAATAATTCCAGAACGCAATCCCGATGTCCGCCGTGATATGATGTTCGAAAGTACCGGTGAGGCACCACGTAGGCGTAGCCTCCTCACCGCTGTCATCGCTCTCCCAGGGAAACATCGCCCCGCGGTAACCGAACATTTCGGCACGCTGCAAAGCCTTCCCCAGCCGGTCGGTACGATAATCGATATGAGCTCTTGCCAAATCTTGGTTCAATACCAGCACCGGAGGATACATCCACAACTCCGAATCCCAGAATACATGACCGTTGTAACCCGTAGAAGAAGACAGTCCCATGGGCGAGATACTCAGCCGCGAACCCTTCCGCTGGAAAGCATACAGGTGATACAGGGCCAGACGCACGTCCCGCTGGTCTTCCTCACACCCCTCTATCACAATATCCCCCTTCCACATTTCAGCCCAGGCCTTTTCATGTCCCGATACCAGGTACCCGATGCTCTGGCGCAAGGCAAAGACCACCATGCGCTCCGCCTCCCCCTTAGGATCGGCAAAGTCGCGGGAAGTACAAGCCGCTCCGACCAGTGAAAAACGGTAAGTCTCACCCTTTTTCAGACGGCGGGTAAAAGAAACCGACTGACTATCGCCGGATACCTGCTTCACCTCTTCGGTGTTCGGATTGTCTCCGTCGAACAGAAAACCGCTGCACGTAACCAGTTTCTGCATGCCCGTCAGACTGGAAGCCTCTGTCACCAGCACCGGCATCCGCGCCTCCGCATCGCGCATCAGTTTAAAATGAGAAGACGTATGCTGCAGTTCCTGTGAAAAACCGGTCCGGTTGATGACTTCAATGTTCAGGTCCTTATCCGGAGTAATTTCCACCACCCCCAGTGCCATATAAGGCAGGTTGCGCAGGGCACGTAAAGTATACGTAATCTGCGTACCCTGATAATCGACAGAAGTCTTGAGATACGCCTCTTTCATATTCAGCAACTGCTTCCATCCGGTAGTATTTTCAGGCGTGACGGTCATTCCGTCTATTTTCAACTGCAAGTCCGTAAACTTCGGGGCACGGACCATCCGGCTCACTCCACCGGCATACTCCTTATCAAATACCCCATTCAAGACAATTTCGGACACAGCAAACAGGTCGGCCCCGCTCACAAGTCCTATGCGTCCGTTCGCCAAAGTCACCCCGTTATAATTCTCCTTCGAGCTGACCTCAATGCACCAGTTGTCTGCATTTGCAAACACCTTATGTAAGGGAAAAACATTCAGAAAAAACAAGAATAAAAGAATCACGTGCTTCATAATTACTGACATTAAAGTTACCGGTACAAAATTATCGCCCCTTTCCTACAATCGGAACCTTTCAAGTGAAAATCTAGATAATTATTTTCATAATAATCTGATAATAAACAAAGTATGAACAGATACAACTCATAAAATCTAGACCGTCTCAAGCATTATGCTTAGGTATCCGCTTGATATATTCGTCGAAATCCTCTTTAGGGACCAGTGATTTCGACTTGATTTTCGCTTTATAGGTATAGATGGTATTCACCGACAGGTTAAGGAAACGGGCAATCTCCTCGTTCTCCGTAATCCCCAGCCGGATCAGTGCAAATATCCTCAGTTCGGTGGTAAGCCCCGGTCCACCGTCCACCTGAAACCGGTCCTTCTCCTCAAAAAGCCGGTTAAACTCCTCAATGAAACTGGGAAACAGCATCAAAAACGTCTGGTCAAAACTCAGATACAGGTTCTTCCTCTCCTCCTTCAGGTTAAACTCACCGAATATCCGGTTCAGGTCGGTAAACTGTTTGGACCTGATGCGGTAATCCGCCTTCTTCAGAATGGCATCCGTCTTGTCCAGGTAATCCGATTTGGCGCAGATGGCCTGCATAATATAGGCATCTTTTATCTCGTTCAACTCCTTCAGGGTCTTGCTCTGCTGTTCGATGGCCCTGCCGGCCGTCTTCAGTTTTCTTTTCTGCCAATAAATCAGCAGAATACCAGCCAAGGCAACCACCGACAACAGACTGACCAGCATCAGATATTTCTTCAGATTGTCCCGCTGACCGGTGATGGTTGCCAGGTAAGCTTCCTCGATAATCGGCAGAATGGCATTGATACTCACAATGCGGTGACTGGCATTGTAGAAATTAGCCTCCTCCAAGGCAATGTGCACATACCGGTTGGCCACGTTATAATCCCCCATCGCATACAGACAGCGGGCCAGTTCCGTTTTCGCAGTAGTCTCCATAATGCCCTCCTGCAAATCGAAAACCGCCGCATCAACCAGATAGTCCATGGCCTGCAGGGTATCTTTTTGCAACAGATACAAACTGGCCAGATTGGAGGTGATGATTGCCTTCTGGTGACGGGTACCGGCAATCTCCATCAAATGCTGACAGGCACGGATCCGCTCTTCCACCGACAAATCCAGCCCGAACAGTGCCCGCATCTCCTGATAGGTATACGAAGTATCGGGCAATAACCGAAGCACGGAGTCGCGATAGGAAATGATGTTTTTCTGGTAACGCAACCTCAAATCGTCTACACGTGCATAATTATACATATCCGAATAAAGACGCGTACAGAGGGCATAAAACTCACCTCTTGCAACAGGAGAGGTTCCCTCCAGCGGTGCATTCCCGGCGATGTCTGCCGCTTCCTTAAAGGCTCCTCCCGAGAAGAAGCAGAACAGCAGGTTACCGTTGGCCGACAGGATCTTATCCTTATCCTTCAGCCGTTCCGCCCAATAGAGAGAACGGGAAGCATAGTGGTATGCGGAGTCATACTGAAAAGATTTATATTCCTGGTAAATCCGACTGGTAAGACAGAACTGTCTTTCATCATCCGTTGCCGGGACCGCTACCAGTTTATTTTTCAAATCACGGATAACGGAGTCTTTCCGCGCCAAATAGCTGCCCCGCTTTGCTATTTCGGCATCAAGTTGCCCGAGCCGGTACCGCAAGCTGTCTGTTCCGTATGCAGAAACCCAATTACCCCATATGATCAGAAAAAAAATGATATATTTCATTCTCAACAATTTATTTTGCCGATTACAAAGATAAAAATTATATTGAAATTTTAAGACTCCCCGAAGGGCTTTTGCACGGATCCCGCCGGCCCTGCCGGATGAAATGCGCCGCAGTCAGTACAGAATTTCTTCCATACATTGGCGGCAAAAAACGAAAAACCCGGTTTTTATTTCAATATCTACGGGTAAAGTGCTATCTTCGTAAGATACGAAACAGGTGCTGACGGTATCTCCTTGCTACCGCGGCCGCGGGTACGGCTGTTTACACTCAGCCGCCTGGATGTTTTCGTACGAACCATTGCATATTGAATCAGACAAAGAACCGACGATTATGGGAAGAACCATCAAACTACTGCTGTATTATTTTGCCTACCAGCTGGCATTCAACGGGGTGTTTATCTGCAGCTATATGATTTACAACCACACCACCGAAGTGCCGGGTATTTCGGACGGCCCTTATTTCAACCTGCTTTTATGGGCTTCGGTCCTGGCAACCGTGGCCATCGGCATTCATTTGCTGGCTGGCAAATATGTATTGGTACACCCGGTGCGGTGGAACACTCCCCAGACGATAAAAATCGGACTTTCCTCCATCGTCCTTGTCACAGGCATGGGACTATGGACCAACTACCTGAACGAACTGGCCGACCTGCCTAATAATTTCCAGGAGATGTTCGACAAGATGATGCACCACCCGCTGGGCATCGTCTCCATCGTCATCCTGGCTCCCCTCGTAGAGGAACTTCTGTTCCGGGGAAGCATCCAGGGGCATCTGCTGCGGAAATGGAAAAATCCGGTATGGGCCATCCTCTTTTCTTCCCTCATTTTCGGTGCCGTACACGGCAATCCGGTGCAGATTCCGTTTGCCTTCGTACTGGGTACTGCCCTGGGATGGATGTATTACCGCACCGGCAGTCTGCTGCCAAGCATCCTGATGCACTTTGTCAACAACGGTACGGCGGTGTGTACCTTCCTCTTTGCCGAAGATCCGCAGGCTACCCTGATTTCGACTTACGGAACAGGAGGGGCGGCCGGTATCGCGGTACTGGGAGTCGTCCTGACCGTCGTCAGCATCGGATACATTGTCCGGCAGATTCCGCAGACCACCGTGTGGAAAGAGCCGGCTCCCATGCCGTAAGCCTACAAGCCAGCAACCTTATCACCAAAATCTTCTAATACCTGCCAATTATGAAACACTGGAGCAACTACGGACGCCCGATGGCCTTTCTTTACCTGACCATCAGTTTTATTTCCATGCTTATCATAATGGAAATCATCTGTTTTCTGACTTTCTTCCCGCTCATTGAAAGTCACGGATGGCGCACTACTGCCAGCATCATCTGGCTCTATCTGGGTACCTTTGTCTTCTACAAAGTCACCCGGAAATACACCAAATGGTGGAAAAGACTGGAAAATAAAAAGGAAGAGTAATCGCTATGGAAGTAACATCTTGTATTTCCGCCCTCCTCTACTTTATGAAAAAGTTTCACGGCCTTGATATTCGAGTTGCAAGACTGTGAAACTCAAGTTTCCTGACAGTGCAACTGAAGTTTCACAAGCATGAAACGCTGAAACTCATGACACTGCCACAAATACCTGCACTCTTATAGCAGATAATCCATTAAATGTCCGTATCTTTGCAGCCGAATTAGATATTTGAAATAAATGAAGACATTTGAAGAACTCGGCGTTTCTGCAGAAATACGCCAGGCGATTGAAGAAATGGGGTATGAATACCCGATGCCTGTACAAGAAGAAGTGATACCGTATTTGCTGGGAAACCGCAACGATGTAGTGGCTCTGGCGCAAACCGGAACCGGAAAAACAGCCGCATTTGGTCTGCCGCTGATTCAGAAAATTGATGTAAAGAACTGTGTGCCTCAGGCACTTATTCTGTGTCCGACCCGTGAACTCTGCCTGCAGATTGCAGGTGACCTGACGGATTACTCCAAGTATATTACCAACCTTAAAATACTTCCTGTATATGGCGGCTCATCCATTGACAGCCAGATACGCAGTCTGAAAAAAGGAGTACACATTATTGTGGCTACTCCGGGACGACTGATTGACCTGATGGAGCGCAAAGTGGCTCGTCTGGAAACCATTCAGGACGTGGTAATGGACGAAGCGGATGAAATGCTGAACATGGGTTTCACCGAGAGTATCAACGCCATTCTGGAACAGGTTCCGGAAGACCGCAACACCCTGATGTTCTCGGCTACCATGAGTCCGGAAATCTCACGCATTGCACAGACTTACCTGCACAATGCCAAGGAAATTACCATCGGTACCAAGAATGAAGGAAGCAAGAACGTACACCATATTGCCTATATCGTGCATGCCAAGGACAAGTACCTGGCACTGAAGCGCGTAGTGGATTTTTATCCGCAGATTTACGGTATCATTTTCTGCCGTACCCGAAAGGAAACACAGGAAATCGCCGACAAGCTGATTCAGGACGGATACAATGCCGACTCGCTGCACGGGGAACTGAGCCAGGCGCAGCGCGACCTGGTCATGCAGAAATTCCGCCAGCGCCATCTGCAGTTGCTGGTAGCTACGGATGTGGCTGCACGCGGACTTGACGTAAACGACCTGACGCACGTCATCAACTATGCACTGCCCGACGATACGGAAAGTTATACTCACCGGAGCGGACGTACGGGACGTGCCGGAAAGACGGGTATTTCGATTGCCATCATGAACCTGCGCGAAAAGAGCAAAATGAAGGAAATCGAACGCATCATCAAAAAGAAGTTTGAAATAGGCATTCTCCCCAGCGGACAGGCCATCTGTGAACAGCAGTTGATTAAAGTCATCGATGACATCGAAAAGGTGAAGGTGGACGAAGAGGAAATCGAGGCTTTCCTTCCGAACATCTACCGCAAACTGGAATGGCTGAGCAAAGAGGACCTGATCAAGAGAGTGGTATCAATGGAGTTCAACCGCTTCCTGAACTACTACAAGAACGCACCTGAGATTGAACAGCCTAAGTTGAACGATAAGAAGGGAGAAGCCAAGGAACGGAAAGACCGGGGAACCGACCGTGAGAAAACGGCCCGGAAGGCAGAGAAGGGTTATACCCGTCTGTTCCTCAATCTGGGAAAAACGGACGGTTTCTACGCCAACCAGATCATCGAACTGGTGAACCGCAACCTGAAAAAAGAGCATATCCAGATTGGCCGGATCGACCTGATGCAGAATTTCTCTTTCTTCGAGATCATTGAAAGTCAGGCACCGATGGTAATCAAGGCCTTGAACAAGGTGGTACTGAACGGTGGCAGAAAAGTGATTGTGGAAGTGGCAGGAGAAAACAACGGCAAGAGCGACAAGAGCGGAAAGAAGCGCAGCCGGAAAGAAAATGCCGCAGAAGGTAAAAATACCTCCAAGGAAAAGAAAGAGAAGAAAGAAGCAGCCGGAAAGAAGGAAAAACCCAGTCGGGAAGAACGCGGATATACAGCCGCACGCGGCCCGAAACGGAAAGACGACTGGAAGCAGTTCTTCCAGCACGATGACGACAAGGATTTCCGTCGCATGGAACCGGATTTCATGGAGGAAGGCTGGGCGAAGCGTAAAAAACGCAAGAAATAATGACCTGTAATAACAATAACCGTATCGGCTGATACAAAATAATCGGGTAATTCCAGCTTTGTGCCGGAATTACCCGATATTTTTGTTAACCCAATTTTTTTATATCATGCTTATTCAGCGAATGCGTTTGTAGCCATAGACTGCCAAATCTCCCAATTCTTCCTCAATGCGGAGCAACTGGTTATATTTGGCCATACGGTCGGAACGGCTCAGTGAACCGGTCTTGATCTGACCGCTATTGGTAGCTACGGCAATGTCTGCAATCGTAGCATCTTCCGTCTCACCCGAACGGTGTGAAGTCACCGTAGTATATCCGTGACGGTGAGCCATTTCGATGGCATCCAGTGTCTCGCTCAACGAACCGATCTGGTTGACCTTGATCAGAATCGAGTTGGCGCAACCGGTAGCGATACCCTTCGACAGGAAGTCGACGTTTGTTACAAAGAGGTCGTCTCCCACCAGCTGGCAACGGTCGCCGATACGTTCCGTCAACTGCTTCCAGCCTTCCCAGTCGTTTTCACTCATACCGTCCTCGATAGAGTCGATCGGATATTTCGCAATCAGTTCTTCCAGATAAGCCACCTGTTCGGCAGAAGTACGTTTCTTTCCGTGCTCTCCTTCGAAAATGGTATAATCGTATACCCCGTCTTTATAGAACTCAGAAGAAGCGCAGTCCATGCCAATCATCACATCCTTACCCGGTTCATAACCAGCTGCCTTAATGGCTGCCAGTATCGATTCCAGGGCATCCTCCGTACCGTTCAGTGCCGGAGCAAAGCCTCCCTCATCTCCTACCGCAGTACTCAATCCGCGGTCGTGAAGCACCTTCTTCAAGGCGTGGAACACTTCCGCTCCCATGCGCAGTCCCTCACGGAAAGAAGAAGCACCGACCGGACGGATCATAAATTCCTGAAAGGCAATCGGGGCATCGCTGTGTGAACCTCCATTGATGATGTTCATCATCGGAACCGGCATTACAAACGTATTGGCACCTCCGATGTAACGGTAAAGCGGAATGTTCAGGTAATTGGCAGCCGCTCTGGCAACCGCCAGTGACACACCCAGAATCGCATTGGCACCCAGGTTCGACTTGGTTTTGGTTCCGTCGAGTTCCAGCATCTTGTGGTCGATGGCACGCTGTTCAAGTACCGACCACCCTTCCAGTGCCGGTGCAATCACCTTGTTCACGTTATCCACCGCTTTCAACACCCCTTTTCCACCGTAACGCTTCGGATCCTTATCCCGCAGTTCCAGTGCCTCATTTTCTCCGGTAGAAGCTCCAGAAGGTACCGAGGCACGACCCATTACGCCCGACTCCAGTCTGACTTCCACTTCCACGGTAGGATTTCCACGTGAATCCAATATTTCCCGACCTATAATAGCTTTAATTTTCATTGTACTAACTGTTTAAATTGATGATTTGTTTTTTCCTTACAAAGTTGCCAAGTTCTGAAACACAATGCAATACCTTAAAATAGGTATTTTCATCCCCTTTCAGATGAGAAAAAAGGCAGGGAAACTTTTCAGTCCCTGTGCGACCGACAAAGCTTCCCTGCCATATTATCTACTTCTCAGAACAGTTTGGAATACTACATTAATAGTTGTTCTTCTTTACTTCAAAATAAGCCTGTGGATGCAAGCAAGCCGGACAGATTTCAGGAGCTGCAGTACCTACATACAAGTAACCGCAGTTACGGCACTGCCATACAGTTTCTACATCCTTCATAAATACCTTTCCTTCTTCGATGTTCTTTGCCAAAGCCAGGTATCTTTCTTCGTGACCCTTTTCTGCTACGGCAATTTCGCGGTACATCTTAGCGATAGCCGGGAAACCTTCTTCGTCGGCAATGTCAGCAAACTTCGGATAATCCAAAGACCACTCTTCGTTTTCACCGGCAGCCGCAGCCTTCAGGTTTTCGAAAGTAGTACCGATTACACCAGCCGGGTAGCTTGCAGTAATTTCTACCATACCGCCTTCCAGCCATTTGAACATACGCTTTGCATGTTCTTTTTCCTGATCAGCTGTTTCTGTAAAGATTGCTGAAATCTGTTCAAAACCTTCTTTCTTTGCTACACTTGCAAAGTAAGTATATCTCATTCTGGCCTGTGATTCACCTGCAAATGAAATCGCCAAATTCTTCTCAGTTCTTGTTCCTTTAATGCTTTTTTCCATAATCGTAGTTATTTAGTTGGTTAATAATTCTTCGTTTTTAATTTGATATTGCAAAGGTAGTAATTTCTTTCAAATTTGTAATGATTACAATTTATTTTTAGGATATATTAATATTTTAAATTCCCTTTATATAAATATAACCTTATAATATAAAGAATGTTCGAATTATTATATACTTTTGCACTTCTTTTTGTAATTTATAACATTTACAACATAATATGAAAGCATTTGAATTCAAACCGAAATTATTCGACACGCTGAAACATTACAGCAAGGCCGATTTCATGACCGACCTGATGGCAGGTATCATTGTAGGTATTGTGGCACTTCCGTTAGCCATTGCCTTCGGTATAGCCTCCGGAGTAAGTCCTGAAAAAGGTATTATCACAGCCATTATCGCCGGATTTATCATTTCGTTCCTGGGAGGCAGCAAGGTACAGATCGGAGGACCGACCGGAGCCTTTATCGTCATTATTTATGGTATCATTCAGGAATACGGTCTCGAAGGACTGATGATTGCCACCATGATGGCAGGGGTACTGCTCATCTTGCTGGGCGTTTTCAAACTGGGTACCGTCATCAAGTTTATTCCCTACCCGATTATCGTGGGATTTACGAGTGGTATCGCCGTGACCATCTTCACCACTCAGATTGCCGACATTTTCGGTCTGCAGTTTGGCGATGAAAAGATTCCGGGAGACTTTATCGGCAAATGGATCTTGTACTTCCATCATTTCGATACGGTAAACTGGTGGAACGTGATAGTGAGCGTTGTCAGTGTATTCATCATTGCCATTACTCCTAAATTCTCGAAGAAGGTTCCCGGTTCACTGGTAGCCATCATCCTGGTGACGGTAGGTGTGTATTTCCTGAAAATGTACGGGGGCATCACTTGCATTGACACAATCGGTGACCGCTTCAGCATCCAGGCCCAGTTGCCGGAAGCAGCCGTACCGCAACTCGACTGGGAGGCTGTGAAAAACCTGTTCCCGGTAGCCATTACCATTGCCGTATTGGGCGCCATCGAATCGCTGCTGTCTGCAGCCGTAGCCGACGGTGTCATCGGCGACCGCCACGACTCCAATACGGAACTGATTGCACAGGGTATCGCCAACCTGGCCACTCCGCTGTTCGGAGGTATTCCGGCTACCGGAGCCATTGCCCGTACGATGACAAACATCAACAACGGAGGACGTTCTCCGATTGCAGGTATCGTACATGCAGTGGTCCTGCTGTTGATTTTGCTGTTCTTGATGCCGCTGGCACAGTATATCCCTATGGCCTGTCTGGCAGGTGTACTGGTCATTGTATCGTATAACATGAGTGGATGGAGGGTGTTCAAAGGTCTGTTGAAAAACCCGAAATCAGACGTAACGGTACTGCTGATCACTTTCTTCCTGACAGTGATTTTCGACTTGACTGTTGCCATCGAAGTGGGACTGGTCATCGCGTGCGTACTCTTCATGAAACGTGTGATGGAAACGACTGAAATCTCTGTCATCACCGACGAGATAGACCCTAACAAGGAATCGGATCTGGAAGTACACGAAGAACATCTGATCATTCCGCAGGGAGTGGAAGTATATGAAATCAACGGTCCTTATTTCTTCGGTATCGCTACCAAATTCGAAGAAATCATGGCCCGACTGGGCGACCGTCCGCAAATCCGTATCATCCGTATGAGAAAGGTGCCTTTCATCGACTCAACCGGTATTCATAACCTTACTACCTTGTGTAAGATGTCACAAAAAGAGAATATCAACATCATTCTCTCCGGAGTAAACGAAAAAGTACATGCCGTACTTGAGAAGTCAGGTTTCTACGAATTGCTGGGAAAAGAAAACATCTGCAGCAACATCAATGAGGCCCTGGAAGTGGCAAGACGTGAAATAGAACAGACAAATACACTGAAAAAGTAATATTTCCATCCAAAAGAAAAGCGTTTCCCTGTCTTCATGTACAAATGAACAGGGAAACGCTTTTTGTTAAAGCAAATTTACAAGTCTTCTGTTTTTATTAAAACATGTTATAAAACACCTGTTTTTTCTTGTTTTATTTGCAGAATACTCAGAAGTCCGTATCTTTGCACTGTGTTTTTCATAGTATTAGATTTAAGGTTAACAAAGGTTGGAGTACAGCGGTACTCCTTTTTTTATGCCCTTATGTCTCGTCAATACGATGCAGTAGCCGAAATGCCTTCCTTTTTCAACAAATCCACAATGCGGTCGAGCTCTTCATGAGTGGCTTTTTTCAGCGACTGGTCGGGAGTTTCCCTGTCAATGGTATAAATCATCACCTGCCGGGGAGCAATCTCTTTCACTACCTTTATCCAGGGCAACACAAAACGGTCGGAAGTATTGTCTACCTCCTCTCCTTCATCGGTATATCCCTTCATGAACATGGTCTGAATGATCAGCTGTCCCTGAAACGCTTTCATCCGCTCAATAATTGCCTGTAAATCATACAGTCCGTTCGGACGGTCTACCCGCCGGATGTATTCCATATCCACGGTATCCAGTTTCAGGATGTTATTATCCACCCTTTTCAACGCCTCGAACACTTCAGGCCGGTGAATAAAAGTAGAATTACTCAATACACTCACCTTCGCATCCGGGAAATAACGGTCGCGCAGAGCCAGGGTATCCGATATGATTCCACCGAAATCAGGATGAGCCGTCGGTTCCCCATTACCGGCAAAGGTCAATACATCAGGAGCCACCCCTTCCTCCTTCATGCGCTGCAGACGGGCCTCCAGTGCCTCACGCACGGCCTCACGGGTGGGCAGTTTCTGAGTCGGACGATGATCTTTATTGTATCCGCATTCACAGTAGATGCAGTCGAATGAACAGAATTTTCCGTCACCGGGAAGTAAGTTGATTCCCAATGATATCCCCAGACGACGGCTGTGAATGGGGCCAAAAATAGGAGAAGGATAAATAACAGTAGCCATAGTTTTCAATCTTCAATCACGTGTTTAAATTACATACATAGCGAACAAGGAGAGCAATAACCTAATCGAACGGGCCGTTGCTCAAGCCATATCCTATATTCACATACAATGCAAATATAGCGAAAAACCCATCCAACGTATACGATTCTCCGCCACTACCATTTCAGTTTTAACAGAAATTGAAGGTCGGCCTTGTCATTCCCCTGAATAGCTTCCAGTCCCGTACCGATCCGGTTCCTGTCCCTGTAATGCGTCCATCCCCATTTACCTTGAAACACCAGACATTTCTTATAAGCATAACGCAGGTTCAAGGCAAGCCGGTATCCTCTGCCGGAGAAAGAAGGCATCGAAAAGACATAGAGGAGACCCGGTTCATACATATAGACCCGTGCATCAAAACTGCTTGTGGAAAAATAGGCCCCACTCCCATCCAGCTGCCACTGTTTTCCTTGCCATCTTACTCCACCGTTAATCAGCCACCCGTCGGCCGGACGATTGCCTCCATACGAGGTATGCACATACTCTCCCTTCGATTTCAACAGCCAGTGTGAATGAAGTGCATAATGGGTTTGAAACTGGATGCGGTGGCGGATATGAGGCATCACATACTTTTCCTGAGACGGTAAAAGCAGATTCTTAGGCTTGTTTTTACACGTATACTTTATTAACATCATCAGTGAATTGTCCGGTGAATAACTTATCCGGCATCCTCCCTCCATTCCCGAGGTATGATCTTTATCCACCTGAAATTTACGATAGAAAAAATGAAAGAAATCCATGTATCCCAGTAGTCGGATATTCTTAATCACACTGGTTTCCAATCCAATATACGAACCAATCTCGTTTTGCAACTGACTGTGCTCTCCAAAAGCATTTCCGTAGATGGACTGATATTTCTTATCATAAAACCGGTTAATAAACAGCCAGGAAGTATGAACAGACGGTGAATAAGTCAGTTGACTGAGGGTAGCAACCCTCCCCTTCTTGTCGACAGCGGTTTCTCCGGAAAACGCAAAGCGTCCGAAGAAATATTTGTAATAAATACCTGCATTGTAAAAGCGGTCTCCCCGCGGATAATAGCGGTTATAAGGACGGAAAGAAGGATTTAACACCTTATTGAAAACATTATAAACAACTGTTATTCCAGTTTTCAACCGGGGAGTATTAAAATATAAATTACTTGAAATCATATTATTAGTTACTGTATTACGCTTTTCTTCCTCTTTTTTCAAACGATGAAACCCATCGGTTTTCAACGAGGTTATAAACGAGTTTTCCACACTTGCATCGAGGCGGTTGAACGCATACATAACCGACCATTCCCACCTTTTTCCTAACCGAAGCGTGGTCGCCATTCCCCTAAAATAACCGTACTCCGACAGGGAGGAATATCTGGAGATTCCCCTACCCAAGCGGTTCATCGCCAGAGGACTATCGAATTTCCCCATAGTGAAATTTCCCTGGTTCATCACCAGTCCGTAACCGAAACAGGCCCGATAATCTCCTAATGCAAGCGCTTTGATCCGACCGATATCCTGCAGAAACAGAAAGGCAGAATAGAAATCATATCCTTTCCGGTTGTGTTTGGAGAAAAAAGGTTCTCCGGCATCTTTTTCCGCAGTCACTCCGATGAACCCTTTTTTCTGATATTCCATCCGATACCGGAAATTATGATAAATCGGACTACCCTCGTATTTTTTATTGGGATGATCAGCCAGGTATTCCGCTGAATAAGAAGCATAACCCGCCTTCCGGTTCAAAGGGATATCCACCCTTGTTAACAGTTCCTGTTTATTATATTTCAAAAAGTGTTTAAAAGAGAAACGATAGGCAGATTTTCCGGACGGACCGATATAAATAAAGTCACGCAAGAACCGGTTGGTCTGCCAGTCCATTCCCTCCACTCCCCATAATTCGTTCAGACTGAGCAGCGGACCGTACTTGTATATGTAATACAGGATGTGTTCAATCAGGGAATCGGAAAGAAAAGGCAGCTGCTCCAGCTCTTCTTTGGTAATGGTGTTGATATTGAAAGGATGGGCTGCCAGTTCACTCAATCGTTCATATTCTTCTTCCTGAAACGCCGGACCGCCTTCGTCGGCATTGCCTTCGCTCCATTCCAGCCACGAAGACTGAGCAGATACAGATACAAAACTATAACTCACTGTAACACAAATAAAAGCAAACTTTATCAACCACATATCCAACAGTTATTAACAGCCTATATACGTTAAATTTTGGTATAAGAGGACAGGGAATTTATTATTATCATTATTTTTGCGTGCGATGAGACACGGTATATACATAGTGCTATTCTGGCTGGTCACCTTATCGGTACAGGCGCAGCATACATCTCCCCCATCCACAAACGGCTATATGGTTCCTGTTTGTGTGTATCAAGGAGATACTATACCTAGTATAACGCTGAAAAACATATATATATACCCAAAATTGCGTTTTAAAAACAAGCGCCAGGAAAAATATTACTACAAACTGGTCAGAGACGTGAAGAAGACATTGCCTCTGGCAAAGGAAATCAAACAGATCGTCATCGAGACGTATGAGTTTCTGGAGACATTACCCGATGAGAAATCCAAAAACCGGCATATCAAACTGGTGGAAAAAGGATTGAAGGAACAGTATACGCCTAAAATGAAGAAACTGACGTTTTCACAAGGCAAACTATTGATAAAACTGGTCAACCGCGAGTGCAACCAGTCGTCTTATCAACTGGTAAAGGCTTTTATGGGACCTTTTAAGGCAGGCTTCTATCAGACGTTTGCCGCAGTATTCGGTGCCAGTCTCAAGAAAGAATACCAGCCGGAGGATGAAGATAAAATGGTGGAAAGAATTATCATACTGGTCGAAAACGGACAGTTATAATCCGATTTATCAATTGCAATTATATGGTTACCAATAAATTAACAACATATCAATAAGTTATCAACAAGTATTTTCCACTAATAAAAACAGTCGGCTGAAGCACGTCACCACGCAACTTCAGCCGACTGAATGCACCAGATTATTTTTCTGTTTAATTCTTTTTCAACCGAATCAGTTTATTGGCAAATTCCCACAACATGATGCCTGCCGTTACCGATACATTCAAAGAGTGTTTGGTACCGTACTGAGGTATTTCAATGCATCCGTCGCACATGTTTACGACTTCCTGCTGTACGCCTTTTACCTCATTTCCCAAGACGATGGCATACTTCTTATCCTTCTCCAGGGTCAGTTCATCCAACAGGGTACTGCCCTCGCACTGTTCAATTGCCAGCACAGTATATCCTTGATTCTTAAGGTCTTCTACAGCCTCCTGAGTCTTTTTAAAATATTTCCAGTCGACAGAATATTCCGCTCCAAGCGCCGTTTTATGCATCTCCGGATGCGGAGGGGTAGCCGTAATGCCGCACAGATAAATGGCATTTACCAAAAACGCATCTGAGGTACGGAACACCGCACCGATATTGTGCAGACTGCGCACTTCATCCAATACCACTACCAATGGAAGTTTTTCAGCTTCTTTGAATTCTTCCACCGTCAGACGATTCATTTCCACTATTTTCAACTTTCTTAATTCCGACATAGCCATCTGCTCCTTTATAAATTCCGTACAAAGATAAAAACTATCTTCATAACCTTGTTGAAAAGCGTTGAAAAGGTGTAAAAAACATACGCATATCAATTTAAAAATATTTCTTGCATTATTGAATGCAATGTATTATAGCAGATTGAGAATCAACAATCCAAAAAAGTTAGCCAAAAGTTTCACGATCAGTTTAAACATATTTTTTCAGCGAAATTAGCTAGTTTATAGTCGGAAAGTTTTTAACTTTGTCATCAATCAACAATTTGTTAATAGATAAATAAAACATAAGAAAATCAGCCAGTAAACATGTTAATGAGAATTTGATATCCGGATACTTTACACTAATAACTTCAAAAGCAAAACCGGACGGCTATTTTTACTAACATTATTAACCGGCTATTATTACTATCATACTTTTCTTTTAAAAAGAAGAAAAAATATATTATTAATAGTATGAATAAAGAAAATTGGTTGAAAAGGGGATATGTGGATGAACCCGTAGCACAAGGTCTGGACCTGAAGGCTGAGATTAGAAAACTTTGTAAGGAAAAACACGCTGTCATCCTGGGGCACTACTACCAGTCGGACGAAATTCAGGAAATAGCGGATTTCATCGGAGACAGTCTGGCGCTTGCACAATGGGCTGCGAAGACAGATGCGGAAATTATCGTGATGTGCGGAGTTCATTTTATGGGAGAAACTGCCAAAATTCTGTGCCCGGACAAGAAAGTGCTGATTCCGGACCTGAATGCGGGATGCTCACTGGCTGACAGTTGCCCGGCCGAAGCCTTCGCTCAATTTGTGAAAGACCATCCGGGATATACGGTCATTTCTTATGTGAATACCAGTGCGGCGGTAAAAGCCGTTACGGATGTAGTGGTGACTTCTACCAATGCCAAGCAGATTGTGGAAAGTTTCCCGGCAGATGAAAAGATAATCTTCGGACCGGACCGTAATCTGGGAAGCTATATAAATTCGATTACAGGGCGTAATATGCTGCTTTGGAACGGTGCTTGCCACGTCCATGAGAAATTCTCTGTAGAAAAAATCATTGAACTGAAAAAGCAATATCCGGAAGCGGCTGTACTGGTGCATCCGGAATGCAAGGGAACCGTTGCCAAGCTGGCAGACAAAATCGGTTCTACTGCCGGTCTGCTGAAGTTTGCCATGGCAAGCGAACTGAAAGATTTTATCGTAGCTACGGAAAGCGGTATTTTGTATGAGATGAGAAAGAAGTGTCCGGAAAAGAATTTCATTCCGGTACCTCCCGAAGACGGGGCTTCTGCCTGCAACGAATGTAATTACATGCGTATGAATACACTGGAAAAACTGTATCTGACACTGAAATACGAATGGCCGGAAGTAAAGGTCGATGAGGAAGTGGCAAAGAAGGCCATCCGTCCGATTCGCAATATGCTTGAGATTTCTGAAAAACTGGGTCTCTGATATCGGAAATAATCATATTGAAATTACATTGAAACAACAGGGAAGAAGGAGAGGCGGAGTTTCGTTTCTCCTTTTTCCCTGTTTTATTTTTATACATAGGCTGAGTTAATAAAGTATAATTAATGAGTCTTTCTTTGTTTGGGTATGATTTTATATCTTATTGATAATCATGGAACTAAAATCACATTTAAACGGTTTATCCACATAGGTTCACTACTTGTTAACAAGTATGTCCTGCAGTATTCCGCCTTTCCGGAGATTTTATAAATGGAATTCCGAAAGTGAGTCGACTTAAAATAAATCAATTAGTAAAAACTTAATTTTTAAATTTATGAAGCTTTTTGATATGAAAAAGTCAAGGACCTTTTTGACCGTTTTAGTGATGACTTTAGGATTGGCTGCTTGTGATAATAACGATGAAAATTCACCGGTAATTCCACCTGCGCAAATTACGACCGATGTGGTTTTCGGTGATTATGCAGGACAGATGTTCACTTCTTTGGTGGAAAAAGAGGAGGGAACTGCAGGTACCGAGGTTTCAGCTGCAGTGAATAATGATACAATTGCTTTCGACAGTATTCCGGTTAAAGATATTATCCTTTCTGTTGTTAACGACGAGGAAACTGCCAACCAGATTGTAGAGGCAATTGGAGCCGTTGCCTATAAGATAGGGTATACTCCGAGTCTTACGGAGGCAAAAGACAGCGTGCTTCTTGCACTTGATCCGAAACCGTTGGAACTGGCTTTCAGTTTGCCGTCGGAAGGAGAGGAGGCACAGCAGTTTGCCGTAAAAGTACAGATCAGTGCTGTGGAAAGCGGCAATGCTTACGAAGTCGAATCTGCCGGTTTGAAGTTTCATTTTGTGGCAGAGGAAGTACTGCTGAATGAACAACCGGTAGCAGAGTTTAAACCGATGTTGTTTGATTTTGAAATGAAACAGCAGTAGACTCTCATCCGCAGAAAGTGAGAAACTGTCATCGGTATTTGCATCTCGGCCGATGCGGTTGAAAACGCTTTTGTGAAAAAGAACTTATGGTATCAATCAACTGTTTGCTTCTTATATAAAATTACTTGTCAAAAGATATGAACAGATGGAATGTGGTGACATATTCCATCTGTTTTTTGTTAATACAGATTTATAAATAACGATAACCTCTTAAAACATGTTATAAAACACCTGTTTTTCCTTGTTTTATTTGCAGAATACTCAGAAGTCCGTATCTTTGCACTGTGTTTTTCATAGTATTAGATTTAAGGTTAACAAAGGTTGGAGTACAGCGGTACTCCTTTTTTTATGTCCATACCTCTGGAAAGAGGGTATCTCTCTTTCTTTTTCACTGATATTTTTTGAATTTGAACAGGCTGATCCGCCCAATTCACACTGCCTTGTTTATAATATAATAAGGTGTTCGATACGGTTGAGTCGGGTTCCTGACAAGTACACTTAATAGGATCCGGATACAGGATAGTCATGCTATCGCATCATGACAGGATCAGAGTGGAAATTCGGATAAGGATTTATTCAGATTTAGTATGTATAAGATAAAAAAAGAACGCCCCAAGAGATATTCTTAGGGCGTTCTTTGTCCGTTGGACTACCAGGATTCGAACCTGGACAAACAGAACCAAAACCTGTTGTGCTACCATTACACCATAGTCCAAACTTCTTGGCGCTTTCCTCAGAAAGCGTTGCAAAGATAGAAAAATGTACGGATATACTCCAAATAAATTTATACTTTTTTTCGCTTCTCTCCATAATATGTATCTTTGCAAGATGAAGAAACATAACAGAAAAATATATATGAAGAAACTATTATTGTCTATTGCTTTAGGAGCAGGAGTTTCTGCCTTGCAGGCAGTCACTCCGTTGTGGATGCGCGATGTGCGCATATCTCCTGACGGGCAGGAAATTGTGTTCTGCTACAAGGGGGATATTTATAAGGTGAGTGCCGAAGGAGGCAAGGCCGTGCAGCTGACTACACAGGATTCATATGAATCTAGTCCGGTATGGTCGCCCGACGGTAAACAGATTGCTTTTGCCAGCAACCGTTACGGAACCTCCGACTTGTTTATCATGAATGCAGATGGGGGAGAAGCAAAGCGTCTGACCTGCCGTTCGGTTTCGGAAGTTCCTTCTGCTTTTACACCTGATGGAAAATATGTACTGTTCTCTGCGGCTATTCAGGACCCTGCGGAAAGTGCATTGAATCCGGTAGGAGCACTGACAGAACTGTATCGGGTACCGGTTACCGGGGGACGTACGGAACAGGTATTGGGTACACCTGCCGAAATGGTGAGTTTCTCTAAGAAAGGCGACTTTTTCCTGTATCAGGACCGTAAGGGTTTTGAAGATGAATGGCGCAAGCATCATACTTCTTCCATCACCCGTGATGTATGGAAATACGATGTCGCTACAGGCAAGCATACCAACCTGACACAGCGTGCCGGTGAGGACCGGAATCCGGTACTGACTCCAGACGGAACGCAGGTTTATTTCCTGAGTGAACGCAACAAGGGTTCTTTCAATGTATATCGTTTTGTGCTCAATGCTCCGGAAAAGGTGGAGAAGGTGACTTCTTTCAAGACACATCCGGTGCGTTTCCTTTCTATGGGAGCCGACAACAAACTATGTTATACTTATAATGGAGAAATCTATACGCAAAAGGCAGGTGGAAAACCGGTGAAGGTAGCCATCGATCTGGTACGCGATGATGAGAATATTCCGGCCACTTTCACCTTTACCCGTGGGGCTACGGAGGCCGTTCCTTCTCCGGACGGAAAGCAGGTGGCTTTCGTTGTACGTGGAGAGGTGTTCGTTACTTCTGTAGAGTATGGTACCACCAAGCAGATTACGCATACTCCGCAGGCTGAATCGGGACTTACGTTCGGTGCCGACAACCGTACATTGGTATATGCCAGTGAGAGAGACGGTAATTACGGACTTTACATGGCCAAGATTGTACGTGACGAAGATTTGAACTTCCCGAATGCTACATTGATTGAAGAAAAACCGTTATTGGCTTCGAAGGACGTAGACCGGGCTTATCCTCAGTTCTCTCCCGACGGTAAAGAAATTGCCTTTATCGAAGGACGGAATAAACTGATGGTGTATAACTGTGAGAGCAAAAAGGTGCGTCAGGTAACCGATGGTTCTACCTGGTATACCATGGCAGGAGGCTTTGATTATTCATGGTCGCCCGACGGTAAATGGTTTACACTGACCTTCATCGGCAACCGTCACGATCCATATTCTGATATCGGTCTGGTAAGTGCCGACGGTAAAGGGGAAATCATTAACCTGACCAACAGCGGTTATGCCAGCGGTTCTCCTCGTTGGGCCATGGATGGAAATGCCATTCTGTTTACGACTGAGCGTTACGGTATGCGCAACCATGCTTCATGGGGATCACTGGACGATGTGATGATGGTGTTCTTGAATCAGGATGCTTACGATAAGTTCCGCCTGAGCAAGGAAGACTATGAGTTGCAGAAAGAACTGGAGAAGGAACAGGCAAAGGCTGCTGAAAAGGAAAAAGCGAAAGAAGATAAGAAAGACAAGAAAGGAGATAAGAAGAAAGACGATAAAAAGGACGATAAAGACAAGAAGGAAAAACTGATTACCGTCGAACTGGAAGGCATCGAAGACCGTATTGTCCGTCTGACTCCGAATTCATCCAACATTGCTTCGGCCATTGTAACGGAAAATGGGGAGACACTTTATTATCTGTCGGCTTTCGAAGGTGGTTTCGATATGTGGAAGATGGATCTCCGCAAACACGATACCAAATTGTTGCATAAGATGAATTCCGGATGGGCCGGTATGGAAGCAGATGCCGACGGCAAGAATATCTTTATTCTGGGTGGAGGAAACTTGCAGAAAATGGATGCGGGTTCCGGAGCCTTGAAACCGATTTCGTACAGAGCGGAAGTGAAGATGGATCTGGCTGCCGAACGCGAATATATGCTTCAGCATGTGTACCGTGAAGAAAAAATGCGTTTCTATGAGGTGAACATGCATGGGGTAGACTGGGAAGGCATGGTAGCCAACTATCGCCGTTTCCTGCCGCATATCAACAACAATTATGACTTTGCGGAACTGCTGAGTGAGTTGCTGGGAGAATTGAACGTATCTCATACAGGAGGACGTTATTCGGCTCCGTCACGCGGAGAGGCAACTGCCAATCTGGGTCTGTTGTTCGACTGGAAATACGATGGAGACGGACTGAAGGTAGCTGAAGTAGTTGAAAAAGGTCCTTTCTACCGTAAGAACAGCAAGGTAGAAGCAGGAACCATCATTGAGAAGATTGATGGAGAAACGCTTCGCAAGGACGTGGATTATGTGTCTCTGCTGAATGGAAAGACCGGAAAGAAAGTATTGGTTTCTTTCTATAATCCGCAGACAAAAGCCCGTTGGGAAGAGGTGGTTAAACCGGTCAGCAACGGAGCTTTCAGCGACTTGCTTTACCAGCGTTGGGTAAAACAGCGTGCGGAAGATGTGCGCCGCTGGTCGAACGGCCGTTTGGGATATGTACATATCGAATCTATGGATGACGGAAGTTTCCGTACCGTATATTCAGACATCTTAGGTAAATACAATAACTGTGAAGGTATTGTAATCGATACCCGCTTTAATGGAGGTGGACGTCTGCACGAAGATATCGAGGTATTGTTCAGTGGAGAGAAATACTTTACTCAGGTGGTTCGCGGACGGGAAGCCTGTGACATGCCGAGCCGCCGCTGGAACAAGCCTTCTATCATGGTACAGTGTGAAGCCAACTATTCGAATGCGCATGGTACTCCGTGGGTGTACCGTCACCGTAACCTGGGCAAGCTGGTAGGAGTTCCTGTTCCGGGTACCATGACCAGTGTCAACTGGGTACGCATGCAGGATCCTAGCATGGTATTTGGTATTCCGGTAGTCGGTTATCGTTTGCCGGATGGAAGTTATCTGGAAAATACACAGCTGGAACCGGATATCCTGATTCTGAATTCACCGGAAACTGTGGTGAAAGGAGAAGATACTCAGTTGAAAACCGCTGTGGAAGAATTGTTGAAAGAATTGGATAATAAATAATGATCCGGTTGAAATAGTAAAATGGAGAAATCCCGTCTGTGCGACTGGGGTTTCTCCATTTTTTTATGCGGGAGGATGAAGTCATCTTCTGCTATCGTAAGTTCCTTAGTTGCAGAATCGCTCTTCGTTTTCTGCCGCCAGTTTCTTGATTCCGTTCTGGAATGCAATAAAGCCGCCACCCAGTACACGGTTGCCGTCATAGAATACCGCCGACTGGCCCGGGGTAATGGCAGAAGCTTCGGTTGCAAATTTTACCAGCAGTTTCTGGTTTTCCAGCAGAATGGCCTGGCAGGGGATAGGCTGGCTGCGGTAACGGATACGCACCGATAGATTGCTACAAGTCAGCAATTCATTCATATCCGCCACATTGATATCTTCTACCAGCATGTGCGTAGCTTTCAGCTGGTCGGCATCTCCCAGCATGACTGTATTTTTTGCAGGATTGATTTTCAGTACATAAGCCGGTTTTCCCAGGGCAATTTCCAACCCTTTCCGTTGCCCGATGGTATAATAGGCAAAGCCTTTATGCTGTCCCAGTTTCAGTCCCTTGCTGTCTACAAACCATCCGGCACCAATTTTTTCATCGATGTCCGGACAGTGTTCGCGTAGAAACTCCCGGTAATCCTTGTCGATAAAACAGATTTCCATACTTTCTCCACCGCGTGCCTTGGCCTCAAACCCTTTGGCAGCAAGGTATTCCCGGACAGCCGCTTTGGTCATTCCGCCCAGGGGGAACATCATGCGGCGTAAAATCTCCTGAGGAAGTTTCCAGAGAAAATACGACTGGTCTTTGGTCGGGTCGTCACCGGTGATGATGTAGCGGTAGCCGTTCCGGTCTTCCAGCTGGCAGTAGTGTCCGGTAGCTATCCAGGCACATTGGGTCCGGTCGGCCCACTCACAGAGAATGCGTTCCTTGAAAAGCGGGTTACACATCACACACGGATTGGGAGTGCGCCCGTGCATGTATTCATTGATAAAGTACTGTACGATGACCTTGCGGAATTCCTCGCGGACATCGGCTACATGATGCTCTATGCCCAGCCGGCTGGCCAGTGCCTGTGCTTCCAGTACCTCATCGGGCTGCGTCTGACCGGGGGTACTGAAATGAGACGGAACATCCCAGGTACGCATGGTAACTCCTACCACTTCATACCCCTGTTCCTGAAGCATAATGCAGGTGGCCGAACTGTCTATTCCTCCGCTCATGCCTACCAGTACTCTTTTTTCTTTTTCTTTCATATAATATAATAATGTGTATCGTAAAATGAAAAAGGCTGTTTAGAAAAATACTTCAGGTTCGCGCCGGGCACTGAATTTCTCAAACAGGATGGCCGTGAAAGGAGTATGATATTCGCGGGCTTCGTTCGGACAGACCTTTACACAGGCACAACAGCGGATGCAGCGGGAATTGTCGGTGACCACCCGGCTGCCGTCGTCACTGAGGCTCAGGGCATGGGTAGGGCAGACCTCAATACATTCTCCGCAGGCAAAACAGCGCTCGTTGCATTCCGGATAAATGGGAGAGGGGTTCGGCTGTACGGTTTTATATGGGAAATTTCCTTTAATGAAAAAAGGCTCCAGCGAATCCCGTCCGGTTAATTTCTGCAGACTGTCCTTGCCAAACTGAATGGCACGTTGAAGGTCGGAACTGTCCGGACGTCCGGCTGCCACAGGCATGTCGGAAGTGCTGTAACTGTGTTCCCCGATAAAGGCACCGGCCGAAAGAGGAGTGAATCCGAGGGAAACGGCCGTATCCTTCAGTTCCAGCAGGGCATCTTCATAGTCCCGGTTTCCGTATACCGTGATGAGAATGACCGGAGCATTGACGGCTTTCAGGCGCTGTATGCGCTGCAAGGCCACAGGAGCCACACGTCCGGCATATACCGGTACGGCAATAATCGTCAGTTCATCCTTGATTTCAATGGGAGTGGTAGCCTCGTCCAGTGTCAGGTCGGTCTCTATTCTTCGGGGCATACCGATGCCTTCGGCCACCGCACGTGCGATACGTGCCGAGGTATGCGTGGGAGAGAAGAATACGATACGGGTAGTATGATATGCATTCATTGTAGTAAAATTATATAGGATAAATAAGTTACAGATACAAAGATAAGCAAATATAGGGTCAGAATTATCTCTTTTAAAAAAACGTTTTTCTGCATACTTGTTTTTCTTTTATTTGTACTTTTGCAGCTATGATGGAAGAACAACAATTTGACATACGCGATTATAAGCCTTCGGGCAAGGAACGTGATTTTGAGAACGCCCTCCGTCCGCTTCAGTTTGAAGATTTCAGTGGTCAGGACAAGGTGGTCGACAATCTGCGTATCTTTGTAAAGGCAGCCCGTCTGCGCGCGGAGGCACTCGACCATGTATTGCTGCACGGCCCTCCCGGACTGGGAAAAACTACGCTGAGCAATATCATTGCCAATGAGTTGGGAGTGGGATTTAAGGTGACTTCAGGACCGGTGCTGGATAAGCCGGGCGACCTGGCCGGAGTGTTGACCAGTCTGGAACCGAACGATGTATTGTTTATTGACGAAATACACCGTCTGAGTCCGGTAGTGGAAGAATATCTGTATTCGGCAATGGAGGATTACCGCATCGATATCATGATCGATAAAGGTCCTTCGGCACGCAGTATCCAGTTGGACCTGAATCCGTTTACCCTTGTGGGAGCTACTACCCGCAGCGGTTTGCTTACGGCGCCTTTGCGTGCCCGTTTCGGTATCAACCTGCATCTGGAGTATTACGATGATACGGTGTTGTCACGCATTATCCTGCGTTCGGCCGGTATCCTGGGAGTACCCTGCGATGTGGATGCTGCCGGAGAAATCGCTTCGCGCAGTCGTGGAACCCCCCGTATTGCCAATGCACTGCTCCGTCGTGTACGCGACTTTGCACAGGTCAAGGGTTCCGGACGGATTGATGTGGAAATTGCACGCTTTGCGCTGGAGGCCTTGAACATCGACCGTTACGGACTGGATGAAATAGACAATAAGATACTTTGTACTATCATTGATAAGTTCAAGGGAGGACCGGTCGGTCTGACCACCATCGCTACGGCGCTGGGAGAGGATCCGGGTACACTTGAGGAAGTATATGAACCGTTCCTGATTAAGGAAGGATTCCTGAAGCGTACGCCTCGCGGCCGTGAGGTGACGGAACTGGCCTACAAGCACTTGGGAAGAAGTATCTATAACAGTAGCAAGACGTTGTTTGACTAATTATTAGGTAAACTGAAAAATATGGCTGGACTGAAATCTTTGGCTAAAGACACAGCGATCTACGGGATGAGCAGTATCGTAGGTCGCTTTCTTAATTATTTGCTGGTACCTCTTTATACGGCGGTCATTCCGTCGGCTACGGGAGGTTACGGAGTAGTATCTAATGTATATGCGTATACGGCATTGATTCTGGTGCTGCTGACCTTTGGTATGGAGACGGGATTTTTCCGTTTTGCCAACAAGCAGGGAGAGGATGCCGGAAAGGTATATGCCAATTCACTGATATTCATCGGAGGATTGTCGTTGTTGTTTGTGGTGCTTTGCATGATTTTCCTGCAACCCATTTCAAACCTGCTGGAATATCCCGACCACACGGACTACATCGCCATGATGATATTGGTGGTGGCACTCGACTCTTTCCAGTGTATTCCTTTCGCTTATTTGCGTTATCAGAAGAGACCGATCAAGTTTGCGGCTATCAAGCTGCTCAATATTGTGGGAAACATCGGACTGAACCTGTTTTTCCTGTTGCTTTGCCCGTATCTTTACCGGCATTCGCCCGAACTGGTTTCCTGGTTTTACAATCCGGACTATCTGGTAGGATACATCTTTGTGTCTAATCTGATCATGTCGGTGCTACAGATGTTCTTCTTCATACCGGAACTGAAGTGCGTTACGTATCGGGTAGACCCGGTACTGATGAAACGGATGATTCATTATTCGTTCCCGATTCTGATTTTCGGGCTGGTGGGTATTCTGAATCAGACCATCGACAAGATGATTTATCCGTTCTTGTTCGACGACCGTCAGGAGGGACTGGTGCAGTTGGGCATCTACAGTGCGACCAGCAAGGTGGCCATGGTAATGGCTATGTTTACACAGGCTTTCCGTTATGCGTATGAGCCTTTCGTTTTTGGAAAGAACAAAGAGAAGGACAGTAAGAAAATGTATTCGGCAGCCATGAAATATTTCTTTATATTTGCATTGCTGGCTTTTCTGGCGGTGATGTTTTATATGGATATCTTGAAGTACCTGGTGGCCAGTGATTACCGGGAAGGACTGGGAGTGGTAGCGATTGTGATGGGAGCGGAAATTCTGAAAGGTATTTATTTTAATCTTTCGTTCTGGTATAAGCTGACCGATGAGACATACTGGGGAGCTTATTTTTCACTGATCGGCTGTTCGGTTATTCTGGCACTGAACGTCTGGCTGGTACCGACTTACGGATACGTGGCTTCTGCCTGGGCATCGGTAGCGGGATATGGCGTCATTACGCTGTTGTCCTATGTCATCGGGCAGCGGAAATATCCGGTAAGTTATCCGCTGGGAGCCATGGGTATGTATCTGATACTGGCTGCCTTGCTGTTTGGAGTGGCTTACGGGGTACATATCGAAAACACGTTGCTTCGTCTGGTGTTCCGCAGTCTGCTGCTGCTGGTCTTTGTGGGATATATCATCAGGAAAGATCTTCCGTTGAAAAGCATTCCGCTGTTGAACCGTTTTGTCAAATCTTAAAGGGTGTATTATGAAAGTAAACCAGGAAAGAAAATTTCTGATCCGTAAATTTTTCAATGAGTATCTGGACCTGAACCGGAGCAAGGAAGATGAACAGGTCACTGTGGCGGCAATCCGTTCCGGAGTGGAGTTCAAGGGAACCAATCTGTGGGTATTGATTTTCGCTACCTTCATTGCTTCTTTAGGACTGAATGTAAATTCTACGGCTGTCATCATCGGTGCCATGCTGATTTCTCCTTTGATGGGGCCGATCATGGGAGTGGGACTGGCTGTCGGCATCAATGACTTTGAACTGATGAAGCGTTCACTGAAGAGTTACCTGGTGGCTACACTTTTCAGTGTGACGACGGCGACTGTCTATTTTTCGTTTACTCCGCTCGATGATGTGCAGTCGGAGCTGCTGGCACGTACTTCGCCTACCATTTATGATGTATTCATTGCACTGGTGGGTGGACTGGCCGGTATTGTGGCGGTGGCAACCAAGGAAAAAGGAAATGTGATTCCCGGGGTGGCTATTGCAACGGCTTTGATGCCTCCTTTGTGTACGGCTGGATTCGGACTGGCTACGGGCAACCTGTTTTATTTTCTGGGTGCATTTTACCTGTATTTCATCAATTCGGTATTTATCAGTCTCGCTACTTTCATCGGGGTGCGTGTGATGCACTTCCAGCGGAAGCAGTTTATGGACAAGGCACGTGAGAGTCTGGTGCGCAAATACATTATTGCGATTTCGGTGGCTACCATGTGCCCGGCCATTTATCTGACTTACGGCATTGTGAAGGAAACTTTCTATACGAGTGCGGCTACTAATTTTATCAATTCGGAGCTGAATTTTCCGGAATCGCAGATTCTGAGCCGTGAGGTATCTTATCATGATCAGGAAATTAAGGTGGTGCTGGTCGGCCGTGAGGTATCGGAAGATCAGTTGGCTACGGCTCGCATGAAGATGGACAAATATAACCTGGGAGAAACCAAACTGACCGTTTTCCAGGGAATGAACAGTAAGGATGGGGCAGATATCAGCAACATCAAGTCGATGGTGCTGGAAGATTTCTATAAACGGAGCGAACAGAAAATTCATGCACTGGAGCAGAAATCAGATTCTCTGCAGAAGGCACTGGCCGACTTTACAGGAGCCAGTTGGGTGGACAGACAGGTAGGAGCGGAAATTAAGGTGCTTTTCCCGTTTGTCAATACGATTTCGATTGCCCGGAACCTCCAGCTGAATATCGACAGTTCGCAGATTGATACGGTGATGTTTGCTTTTGTGGACTGTACTTCTTTGCCTTCCGCTCCGGAGAAGCAGAAAATGTACGACTGGCTGAAGGCTCGTACCGGAAGCAGTCGGCTGAAGCTGGTCATGGATAAATAATACTGAAAGCAGAAATAAAAAAAGAATCATATCTTTCCTCAGGAATGAGTGGGATATGATTCTTTTTTTGTGTTCTACAGGTTCCTTGTTTCAGGATTTTCCTTCTGCTCCGGTGTTTTCAGGCAACTTATTCACCGACCGGCTGCAGAATATTCCAGTCCGAAATACCGATTACCGGCAGATATTGTTCAAAATATGCATCCTCTCCGGAAGTTCCTGCCTGCTGATAGGCGTGCCATACCGGTTTCGGCTGTCCGGCTTCCGGTTTTCCGGTATTTTCCTGATAACGCAATCCCAGGAGTACCGCTTCCGCCGGATTGTCGTACCAGTTGTGCCATTGTATGCCTTCAATGCCTTCGAGTGCATTGATTTTTTTCCAACCGTAGGCAAATCCGGCTGCCTGTTTGGTCAGGTCGGCTTCAGTAGGTTCAATCCGTGTACCGGTTCCGGTTTCGGAGAGCCAGGCACTGCGCTTTTCTTTTCCCTGATATTGGTTGGCCGGGTCCAATACCCATTTATTGAGTACCTCCAGGTTTTTCAGACTTACAAATTCTGTCTTCATGCTGAAGGTAGCGTTCTTGTCGTTCCATACTTCGGGATTGGTCAGCTGTTCCGGATAACTGTGACAGGCAGGTGCCCAGAAGAAGTCACCCTCTGCACGACTGTAGGCATTGAGCATGTCCAGCATGTCGGTCACCTGGTACCAGCCGCCTCCGGCTGCTTTCGTCCATCCGTGCGTAAAGGGAATGTATACCCTGGCATTGGCATCGTACTGATGTACAATCTGGTAGCACATACGTGCCGATTTCATATAGGTTTCCATAAAGGTAGCCATGCCGACGTTGCTTCCCATATTTACCCAGTTGACCGCTCCGTCTATCTCGTTGTGGATGATCCAGTGGACAATGCGCATTTCGTTGCAGCTGTACCGTTGGGCAAGGAAGTCGAGGATAGCGGCGTAATATTCCACCGAGGTGATATTGGTCAGGTTAGGCATCGTATAGACTCCTTGTGCATTATAGTCGGGATGTTGCAGGATGCGTGCGATTTCCGGATCGGCTCCTGCTGCAGTAGTCGGATGAATCAGTAAGATACCCGCTACAGCGACATGGTATTTGGCGGCAACTTTCAGCGGAGCATCCAGGTTGGCTTCAAGGAACGACTTGCTGAAATAATATTCTTTACCGTTATACACATGTACAATGTCGTCTGCCTGCGGAGTGGAGTGCATGAACAGGACCGGGCAGATGTTGATCGTGGCACTGGTAATTCCCAGGTCGCGGATGTCACTTTCCAGGTATTCCGAGTTGATGATGCCTCCCAATCCCTTTTTGCCGGCCGGATTCAGGGGGTCCATGTGACGGACAGCGGCTATTTCATCGGCATATCGGGCATGCGATACCCGTTCGTCTCTTTCCGTTCCTTCCTTGAAGATGGCCTAGCGCGACAATAGCCGGTCGTACTCCTGGCCTTCTATTGTACCCTTCCGGGGGAGAGTTTGGGTAAATACCTTATCCGAAAGGGGAGTTTTATACACATCTTCTATTTTGGTGACAGCAAACAAGTCCATGAAAGGAGGAATTTCTGCCAGGAAATACGTGCCTTCTCCAGTAAAGTTTCCGCTTACGGTAATCTGGTCAGACTTGACACTGACCTGAGTGATGTGGCTGTCATACGAAGTGTTCAGGTAATCCACAATGGCCTGTTCGTATTTCTGTTTTTCATTTTCGGCATTGTCCTCTTCTTCTTCCGCCTTGATTTCTTCCGCATTCATCACACGGAGTTTCATGTTACGTATTTTCATGTCTGTACGGTCGGTACCACCGATATCGATGCGTAATTTTTCGCCGTTGAATCCCCAGTTGAATTTTTTACGTAATTTTTTCAGCCGGATGCTGTAGGTAGCCCATTCATCCGAAGGCTTTACCGTTCCGAAGCTGCTGGAGCGTGCCGGGTCGGGAGCTCCTTTGGTATCGATGAAAAATAATTCGAAATTGTCTATTTCTTCTTTCAGGGTATATTCAAATTCCAATACACAACATTCTTCGGGAACCGTTTCTTCCAGGTCGTTTGAGAAAAAATAAGGGTCTGTATTGCCTGTTTTTCCCGTCAGAATGTAGGTGCTGTCACTTTCCTGACGGATATTCAACTGACTGTCTTTCGAAGTATCGATGCTGAGGGCTGTGGCTGGTGTCCCGGGTACCTCGGGTGAAAAGGAGTAATTTTCCTCTTTTTGACAGGAGGTACAGAACGATGTGGCCAGGAGCGTACAGCATAGGCTCCATGCGGTGAGGATTTTTTTGTGAATCATAAGCGTCTGTTTGTTTAATTTTTTATGGTATATCATTAAAAGTGGTACATGCTTTAAGTGGTATATCCTTTAAAAAGGAGTGATCACACTGTTCCAGTCGGGAATTCCGATGACTTCAAGCGATTCGCTGAAGGCCTCGTCCTCGGTAGCTGTTCCTGCCTGTCGGTACAGTTCCCATACCGGTTTGGGCTCACCGTTGTGAGAGTCGATGAATTTTCTCAGTCCGAGCATGGCGCCTGCCCCGTCTCCTTCGTTGTCAAACCAGTTGTGCCACTGCAGTCCGTCTATTCCTTCGAGTGCATTGATTTTTTTCCAGGCATAGGCAAACCCGGCTGCCTGTTCCTTGAAACCTTCATCGGAATATTCCCGGCAGTTGATACCTGCTTCGGAAAGCCAGACGGAGCGTTTGATTTTTTTTCTGAACTTATTCTCGGATGTCAATATCCACCGGTTCAGGACTTCCAGGTTCCGGAAGGTGACATATTCGGTATCCATCGAAAGGGTGGCACGAGGATCGTCCCATGAACGGGGATTCAGCAGGTCTTGCGGGTAACTGTGATAGGCCAGTCCCCACTGGAAGTCACCTTCTTTCTGACTGTATTGTACCAGCAGGTTGAGCATGTCTTTTACAGGATGCCATCCGGGATAACAGGGAATCGACCAGGAATGGGTAAAGGAAGCCAGGACTTCTGTATGCGGATCGTACTGACGGGCAATGTTATAACACAGGCGTAAGGATTTCAGGTACGTATCGGTCAGTACGGTAATGGGCTTGTCTCCCATGTTGGTCCATTGAATGGCGGCATCCACTTCATTATGGATAATCCAGTGGGCAATGCGTCCGTACCGGTTGTCGGTACGGCAATAGCGAGACGCCAGGTAGTTCATCAGTGCGGCATAGGTATGCACCGATTCGGGAGTCGTCATGTTGGGCATGGTGTATATGCCTCCGTTGAAATCGGGGTGCTGCATGAGCTGTCCGAAACTTGGGTCGGGACAGTTCTCGGCCTTGTCGAACAACAGGATGGCTGCTACGGCCACTTCCTTTTGGGCAGCGAGTGTCAGAATACGGTCGAGGGTGGTCTCCAGGTAATTTTCGTTTACGTAATAAGTTTTTCCTCCGTATTCATAAGGAACATCCCCGCTCAACTGCTGCAGGTGAAAAAAATGATCGACTACTACGTTGACCGTACCGCTGCTGATATCGAGGTCGTCAATGTCGGACACGAACTGATTGTAAAACAAGCCTCCGATGCCTTTTTTACTGTGCAGCTTTATGGGGGAGAGTTGCCGACTGGCATAGATGCTGTCGGGATGGCGGGCAGCCGAAACTATCTCATTGGATTCTGTTCCTTTTTTGAAAAGTACCCATTTTGACAGCAGCCGGTCGTACTTCATTCCTTCAGTTTCGGTGAAACGTTCCATACTGATCTCAAAATTTCCCTTTCCGACAGGTTGGGTGGTCAGAAAACCGGTAGCATTGACCACATCCATATAAGGAGGAATCTCTCCCAGATAGAGGTTTTCGTGCTCTTCGGCTGCATTTCCTCTGACCAGTACCTGAGTTGCGGTCACTTCTACCGAGGTAATCTCGCAAGGATAAGTCTGTGACAGATAGTTTTGAAGACGTTCTTCCAGTTGCAGGTCCTTTTCCGCATATCCCGGTAGAGCCGGAATCTCTTCCCGGTCCTTACAGGCAACGAGCATCAGGGGAAGAAAAGCAATAAGAACAATAATGGTGCGTTTCAGTGTGAAATTCATCAGTAATATAGTTTAATTAGTAAAACGTATTTGTATTGAAAAAGGAAAAGGGGCAGGAATACTGCATCGCTGTGTCTTCCCGTTCTGTTTTCGTTTTTGTGTGTCAAAGGTTGTTTTCAACAGTTGTTGAAGTCTTGTCTGTTTTTGTGAAGTGACAGAAATTTCCTTTTGAATTTCTGTAAGTTAAAGCATTTTCCACTAGAAATGCAACTAATGGAAAATGCTTTTAAATTTTAATAAGAGTCTGCTTGGAAAAAGCCTTGTTTTTACTTACCTCTTACTATTTTTTTAATTTCATTCAGTTTGTTTAATGCTTCCAGCGGAGTCAGGTTATTGACATCCAGGTGCAGTATTTCGTCGCGTATCTGACAGAGAACCGGGTCGTCCAACTGGAAGAAACTCAGTTGCAGACCGTCTTGCCGGGAAGCGGATATCATCTTCTTTCCGGTCTTTTTCTCTGTCGTGGCAGTGGCCGACAGTCCTTCCTGACGGTTTTCCTTTTCCAGCTGGTGGAGTATTTCGTCGGCACGCTTGACAATGGTTTTCGGCATACCGGCCATCTTGGCTACATGAATACCGAAAGAGTGTTCGCTGCCGCCCCGTTCCAGCTTGCGCAGGAAGATGACTTTATTGTCTATCTCCTTCACCGATACATTGTAGTTCTTGATGCGTGGAAACTGTGCTTCCATGTCATTCAGTTCGTGGTAATGAGTGGCAAACAGGGTGCGGGCACGGGCTTTCTTATGTTCGTGTATGTGTTCCACGATGGCCCAGGCAATGGAGATACCGTCGTAGGTCGAGGTACCGCGTCCCAGTTCGTCGAAAAGTACCAGACTGCGCGGAGACAGGTTGTTCAGGATGTCGGCGGCTTCGTTCATTTCCACCATAAAGGTTGATTCTCCCACCGAAATGTTGTCACTGGCTCCTACGCGGGTAAATATTTTGTCTACCAGTCCGATATGGGCACTCTCGGCAGGTACGAAACAGCCTATCTGTGCCATCAGGGTAATCAGTGCCATCTGTCTCAGCAGGGCCGATTTACCGGCCATGTTCGGTCCGGTAATGATGATGATCTGCTGGGTTTCGGTATCGAGATATACGTCATTGGCTATGTAGGGCTCTCCCGGAGGAAGCTGTTTCTCGATGACCGGATGCCTTCCTTGCTTGATGTCCAGTACGTTGTCATCGGCCACTACCGGTCGGATGTACCGGTTGGCACGTGCCGTGCTGGCAAAGGACAGGAGGCAGTCGAGTTGGGCGATTTCATAAGCGTTGACCTGGATATCGGTGATGTAATTGGCCAGTTCCTGCACCAGTTGGGTGTAGATCTGAGTTTCCAGTATCGCAATCTTGTCTTCGGCTCCCAGAATTTTTTCTTCATACTCCTTCAACTCCTGAGTGATGTAGCGCTCCGCATTGACCAGGGTCTGTTTGCGTATCCATTCGGCCGGAACTTTATCCTTGTGTGTGTTGCGGACTTCAATGTAATATCCGAAGACGTTGTTATAGGCAATTTTCAGGCTGGGGATACCAGTCAGTTCGCTTTCTCTCTGCTGAATCTGCAGCAGGTAGTCTTTTCCCGAGTAGGCAATCTGTCGAAGCTCATCGAGTTCGGCATTGACTCCTTGGGCTATGACACCTCCCTTGTTCAGCATCAGTGGAGGATCGTTGGTAATCTCGCGGGCTATTCTTTCACGGATGTCTGCACACAGGTTCAGCTTTTCTCCGATGCGGTGAAGGCTTTGGTTGTCTGCATTCAGACAGGCGTTCTTTATGGGTTCGATAGCCTGCAAGGCAACTTTCAGCTGTACCACCTCTCTCGGAGAAATTCGTCCGACGGCTGCCTTTGAGATGATTCGCTCCAGGTCGCCGATGAGGTGGAGTTTCTCTTCGATGAAATCCTTGAAGTCGGGTTCGCGGAAGAAATATTCTACTACATCGAGCCGTTCGTTGATGGGTGCGATGTCCTTAAGGGGGAATACCATCCAGCGTTTCAGCATACGGGCTCCCATCGGACTGATGGTATGGTCGATAACATCCAGCAGGCTGCTTCCTCCTTCGTTCATGCTCTGTATCAGTTCCAGACTGCGTATGGTGAATCGGTCGAGACGTACATACCGGTCTTCTTCGATGCGGGCCAGCGAAGTAATGTGGCTAATCTGGGTGTGCTGTGTCATGTCCAGATACTGAAGAATGGCACCGGCAGCGATAATACCGTTTTTAAGGGCTTCCACACCAAATCCTTTCAGGTTTTTGGTCTCGAAGTGTTTCAGCAGTTTTTCCCGTGCCGAACTTTCCGTAAAAATCCAGTCGTCCAGTTCGAAGGTAAAGTATTTGCTTCCGAAATTTCCTTCAAACATCGGTTTGCGTCCCCTTTCGAACAAGACTTCCTTGGGAGAAAAGTTGGTAAGCAGCTTTTCTATGTAGTCTGCATTTCCTTCGGCTGTCAGGAATTCGCCGGTAGAAATATCCAGGAAAGCGACTCCACAGGCCGTTTTACCGAAATGAATGGCTGCCAGGAAGTTGTTTTCTTTGTAAGAGAGTACATTATCGCTGATGGCTACACCGGGAGTCACCAGTTCTGTGATACCGCGTTTCACCAGTTTTTTTGTTGTCTTGGGATCTTCCAGTTGGTCGCAGATAGCTACCCGTCGTCCTGCACGGATGAGTTTGGGCAGGTAAGTGTCGAGTGCATGATGTGGGAAACCGGCCATTTCTACGGTTTTGGCCTGTCCGTTGGCACGTTTGGTTAGGGTAATTCCCAGTATTTCAGCGGCAGCGACCGCGTCTTCAGAATAAGTTTCGTAAAAATCGCCGCACCGGAACAGCATGATCGCATCGGGGTGTTTGGATTTTAAATCGAAGTATTGCTTCATCATGGGGGTCATTACCACTTCTTTATCTTTTGCCACTGTATTTCCTTTCTTTATAGTTTAACTTGATGGTTTTATGGGACAAAGATACTTTAAAAAGAGCGAATCGTAAAACGTATTTGTGCAAATGAAGTACAATAACGATTAAATGGAAAAGAGAACTTTGAATATTGATGTACCAGTTTGTAAAATCATCTTTAATCTGTGGATATTGTGAATGTGCAGTAGTTAGTAATTTAAAGGATATTGTACTTCTTATTGGAGTGACTTTTCATTCATATAGATCATACAAGAGTTTTTACAATAAATGATTCTCTAAATATTCCAGTAATGTATGTGATAAATTATTCTGGAGGTGGCTTCGTAATAATAAGTGCCAGGAAAACATATTATCCAGTTTTGGCATATTCTGATAAAAGTAATTTTTCTAGAGAGTATTTGATATCTGGATTAGAAGAGTGGATGCAGTATATTAAAAAGAATATATTAAATTCTGAGATAGTAAAAGATACACTTCAATCACATGTTCATTATTTGTGGACTTTATATGGGGGAGTAGATAATGGTAATAGAATGTCATATTCACGCTCAACAATTGATGAATCAAATGTATATGCTGCTAGACTTACAGAATTAAGAAAGTCACATCCAGGATATAGGTTTTATCCTTTATCTAACTGTGCTTCTAGCTTCTTTTCATATGGGGGTGAAGAAATTCTTTCAGATTTTAAAAGACGTGCATCACAGTATGGTTCGCTTGAAAATTATACGATTGTTGCAATCAAAGATAATACAAGGACAAGAACAGTAGGGCCTTTATTGACTATAGTATGGCATCAAAATTTGCCATTTAATGCTCAATGTCCAAATCACAGTAAAGCAGGATGCGTTGCTATTGCCATGGCTCAGATTATGAAATATCATAAATATCCTGATACTTACAACTGGGATAATATGCCAGATGCAACTGCAACTATTGATACACAAAGACAGAAATAGAGGGGGGCTATTAAGCTCAATCTATGAGATTTTCAATATTCAAGTTCATTTAAGCTGAGATTATGGTTATCCTAATCCTGTTTCACTCCGGTGGTTTCCGCTGTTTCAAGCATTACTACAAGGAATAGGTCTGTTCGAATAATTTTTTATTGTTATTAGGTCTATAAAAGCTCTAATACTCCCAATCGAGGAGACTGACCCTCTATGCCGGGAAAAAGGTGGAATACACACCCGAAGGAAATATCGTACGCAAAGGGGATGCAGGAGAAATGGTATATACCAACCCCAACATGATTATACACGTTTTATTGTAGAACCCAACGGTATTACACATGATTTAAAACCCACAATAGATAGAATATATTCAGGGAAATTATATACCTTTAGGCATGACGGAACAATTTACCATAATGACAAAGGACTTTTACCTCCACTAAAGGATGGAAATGTTTATAAAGAATATGTACATATTGTTAACCCGCAAAATGCAACAAGACCCGGACCTATGAGGATTGTTATTGGAAATAACGGTATCTGGTTTACTCCAGATTATTATATAAGAATGAAATTTTAAAACTATGAATGGATTATTTTTTACAGATGAAATTAACGAATGCTTAGATTCGAAAGCTTTCATTGCGCATATCGCTCCTGTAAGTAATAAATTAGATTTATTTACTAAACTTTCTAATGCTCTTCATTTTCCAGACTATTTCGGGAAAAATTGGGATGCATTAATTGACTTATATTATGACTTCCATTGGATTTTGGAAAAAGATATTATTATCTTTCATGAAAGTCTTTCCGGATTATCAGAGCAAGATTTAAAAACCTATCTGCAAATAGTTTTTATTGCGTTGAATGTATGGAGCGATGAAAAAGTGCATCGAATTTCTTTTGTCTTCTCTTGTCAAGATGAAGATAAAATACTACGCATCATTTTTGACAATACTTCGGCAACTTTTAAACTATAGGTAAAAAATAAGAGCAAAAGATGGAATAAAGATACAAGGAAACATTTCTGATAAAAATATCATTTTCCTACAACATAATCTAACTTTTAATTGGATTGTCAATCAAAATTGGATGCATCATTTTCACCAGAAAATTTCCTGTATATAAACAAAACTAAGTTATCCGGTTGCATGAAAGAGGATGAAAACTCCCGTTTTACCCGTGGAGCAAGAAACAAATTACAAGATTATTTGGAATTTGCAGAAAAATTGAAAAAGGTGATGGAAACTGAGTCCAGATAAATCCAAAATCATCTTTATTTAATAAGCCATTTCGATATCTTACGATTAAGGTGTTGGAATGGCTTTTTTTATAGAGATAATCTATATCGGTTAAGCGATCAGTACCTACTACACTTATGATGCATACGGAAAGGTGGAAAGTGTCAGGGAAGAAGCACCCGACGGAAACATCATACGCAAAGGGGATGCAGGAGAAATGGTATATACCAACCCCAACCGTCCCTATGCCGTTACAGGAAACACACTCATGGCAGGAGGAAGTTTTCTCAATGCATTGGGAAACGGGACTATGGGAGCCTTTTCAGGAGCGATATGTGGAGGTGCATTAGGAGGAGTCATTGGAGGAGGAACAGCCATCATCAAAGGACAGAACTTCTGGCACGGAAATGCCATCGCACAGGGAAGAGGAATGTTTTCATGGAAAAATACAGCTGTAGGAGAAACCGGGTCATTAAATTCTGTTCCGGAAGTGATGCCGGATGCTATGCCTAAAATCTCAGAACAGACAAGCACAGCAGGACAAGCACAACGGCTTACTCCATACCAAAAAGGTCAGGAGGGAGTCAATAGGGCTATCACTGAATTTCAAGATGAAGGAGGGATTGTTCATCAAACAGAAGTTACAATAGAATTGAATGGAGTACGGAACCGTTTTGATTTTGTTGGAGAAAAAGACGGACTTCTACATTTGTTTGAAGTCAAGAATGGACCTACAGCAAGAATGACTCCTAACCAAAAAATCAACATCCCCATAATGCAAAAGCAAACTCCACCTTTTATTCCTATTGGTAATAATGCAAAAAATGTACCAGCCTTCAACAATTTGGTAGGAGGGAAATATACTGGTAAATATATTGTAATTTGCAGACATTATTTTTAAATTTAGCTTTTAGATTCATATAGCCTTATCTCACTTAGAATATATGATTTCTATAAAATTCAATTCAACTAATCAATGATAAAAATGAAAGAACTACAAAAACAAATTATACAAGCTTTAGCAGAACGTTTGGCACCGTATGGATTTGTAAAACGAAGTGGAAACTGTTTCACTCGAGATATAAGCAAGAATGTGTGGCAAAGAATAGAATTTCCTCCCTCCTATTATCATCATGGTGTAAAAGCTATATATCCAGGGATTGCAGTAGGCTATAAGGACGAATTCAATTTGAAGCGAAAGTTCTTCAACTTTCATTTCCCCTATCCCCATTATACCTATAATACTTTTTATACTATGCTACTCAACCTTGTGAGAACTGATGACTTATGCTGGACATTCCGAAAAGAGGAAGATATAATTCCACAAATAGACGATATGACACAAGCGATTGTTAAAAAAGCCATTCCCTATATGGACTATATATCGGACAGAAAAAATTTGATCGCAGAAATGGAAAGTGGTTTTATTTACTCCAAGTTTGAAACTTGGTGTCATATAGGATTACCCATTGCATACTATTTGGAAGGGCGAAAAGACCTCGCTTTATGGAGATTGAATTATTATATTCAAGATTTTGAGACTGATTTATCCGGTTGTATGAAAGAGGATGAAAACTCCCGTTTTACCCGTGGAGCAAGAAACGAATTACAAGATTATCTGGAATTTGCAGAAAAATTGAAAAAGGTGATGGAAACTGAGTCCAGATAAATCCAAAATCATCTTTATTTAATAAGCCATTTCGATATCTTACGATTAAGGTGTTGGAATGGCTTTTTTTATAGAGATAATCTATATCGGTTAAGCGATCAGTACCTACTACACTTATGATGCATACGGAAAGGTGGAAAGTGTCAGGGAAGAAGCACCCGACGGAAACATCGTACGCAAAGGGGATACAGGAGAAATGGTATATACCAATCCCAACCGTCCCTATGCCGTTACAGGAAACACACCGGAGAAGGAAGCCTGCATACACAGTGGACTGCGGGTAGAATATACTGCTGCAGACAGACCCGCATGGATAGAAGAAGGAAACAGAAGGGCAGAATTCACCTACAATGCTCTGTTCGACAGAGTACGGATGAAAATGACCGAAGAGGGAAAGACGGTATACACAAAGTATTACCTTGGAGGAAACTATGAAGCCCATTGCGACAGCAGCGGAACGGAGGAAAGGCTCTATGTAGGAGGAGACTGTTACGAAGCGCCTGCACTCCTCGTCAAAAAAGAAGGGAAAACCGATGTCCGCTTCCTGCACAGAGACTATCTGGGAAGTATCCTGCAGGTGGCAGACAACAA